>WBZS01000373.1_pt1 | contig 62493 bp, 56 predicted proteins | sample 5204201 | NCBI WGS metagenome assembly WBZS01 (sample SAMN12344357, study PRJNA552823) | activated sludge metagenome | biome: Activated sludge suspended growth; feature: Nitrification reactor; material: Wastewater; isolation source: activated sludge from nitrification reactor of wastewater...
CCGGGTAGCGGTAGGTGACGCCCTCGAAGCGGACGTGCCCGCGGACGGCGTCCGGGTCGATCGCGACCGGGTGGGCGGGCGGCGGCACCTCGACGGGCAGGTCGAGGTAGCCGAAGATGCGGCTGAGGAGGGCGAGGGAGGCGATCCACTGGGCGCCGACGTTGAGCAGGCCCATGATCGGCCGGAAGATCGCGGCCTGCAGCGCGGTGAACGCCACCAGGGTGCCGATCGAGATGCCCCCGGAGGTCTCAGGGAAGCCGGCGGCGAGGTAGATGACCGCCGGGATCGCGGCGAACACCACCTGCATGGTGGCCATCCGCCACTTGCCGGCCAGTTGCGAACGCAGTTCGAGGTCGGCCAGTTCGCCGGACGCCGCCGCGAACGCCTTCGATCGTGCCCGGCCCGCCCCAAGGGTCTTGGTGAGGAGCGCCCCGTTGATGCTGAGGGCCTCGTCGACCTGGGCGTGCAGGTCGGCCATGGTGCGCTGGCGCTGGACGGTGATGTCGCGCCGGATGAGCGCCACCCGGCGGGTGAGCCAGACGGCCGGCGGCAGGACGGCCAGGGAGATCAGGGAGAGGCGCCAGTTGAGGACGGCCATGGCGACCGCCGTCGCGACGGCGGTGGTGAAGTTGGACGCCACCGAGGTCGCGACGGTCGTCATCACGCCCTGCATCCCGGCGATGTCCTGCAGCAGCCGCGACTGCACCTCGCCGCCGCGGGTGCGCTTGAAGAAGCTGATCGACTGCAGTTGCAGGTGGTCGAAGACGCGGACGCGCAGATCGTGCATGACGCGGTTGCCCATGCGCGTCGAGAGCCAGGTCTGGCCGACGCCGAGGATCGCGGTCACGACGGCGATCGCGATCATGCCCGCCACGTTGAAGACCAGCAGCCGGGTGTCGCCGTTGGGGAGGGCGTCGTCCAGGATGCTGCGGAGCAGGAACGGCTGCGCCAAGGACACCACCGAGGTCACCACGACGGCCGCGATCAGGACGGCCAGCTGCCAGGCGTGCGGCCGGAACAGACCGAACACGCGCGACGCAGGGACGGGCGACTCGGCCAGCTGGGCGGCGTCCGCGGGGTCGACGCGCTGGGGGCGCAGCGGACCGCCCTGCCCCATCCCGAGATCCGACATCGTCCCCCTCCCCGCGTGCCTCGACGAGAGCGAGACTACCGGCGGGTGGTCGCGGATTGGCGGTCGGGGCGGGGCAAGGGGAGGGCTACCCGGGGGTGACCACCCCCCTCCACGGGGGCGGAGCGAGCGGGCGCATGCGAGAAGTTGCATTGCTGATCCGACTTGGGACGGAGGCCGGCGCGGGTGGATTCAATCGCTGAACTGATTGACCGGGCCGTCCAGGTTCCTGATAACGTCCCTTCTGGATGACCGCACTAAAACCCGAGGACACAAATATGACCACTGAGAATCAGGGCCTTTCCCGTCGCACGCTGGCCAAGGGTGCCGCCTGGGCGGTCCCCGTCGTCGGTATCGCCGCGGCGGTCCCCGCTATGGCCGCCTCCAAGGAAGTCAACACCTGCGGCTGCAAGGACCCGGGCAACCCGTTCAAGTACCGCATGCAGTACTGCTTCGTCAACAACAACCCGACAGGCATCATCGAGGTTCAGTTGACCGGCTTCACGGTCAATGGTGGGACCCTCATCAACTTCGCCTCGACCCAGGGCGGTATCACCAGCCCCGTTCAAATCGATGCCGAAGGGGATGACGAGTTCTGCACCATCATCAGTGGCAACTCGACGAGCAGCGCCAACGGCATGGGCTGCGCCCTCTTCAAGTGGCGTCCCCTGGGCACCACTACGTGGACGGACGCCAGCATCTGCACCCCGGTCAACGACTTGCCCCCCTGCCAGAAGGCGAACATCACCACAGTGTGTGGCACCTGGACGCCGGTCTCCTGATCTACTCCCACCTCGTGAGGGGCGCCTACCGATGCGGTAGGCGCCCTTCACGTCTACTTGTGTGGCTCGCTCAGCCCGGCGCCGGGCCTCCGCGTCAGGCGATCCGCTCCTCGACCACAGCCACCCCCGCGGGCCGCGCGACCAGCGCGCCCCGCGACAGGCGCCCCACCAGGGCGGGCACGTCGGCGTCCGAGGGGGCGGAGAGCACCATCTCGACCCGGACGCCGTACGTCACCTCCACCACGGCGAGGCCGGCCGCGAGCAGGTCGGCCTGGAGGCGTCCGAAGTCGGCGTGCTCAACCTCGACGGCGAACAGCGAGCGCTGCACCGGCCGGACCCGCGGCGCCGCCGCCAGCGCGGCCGCGACCGAATCCGAGTAGGCGCGCACCAGACCACCCGTGCCCAGCAGGACGCCGCCGAAGTAGCGCGTCACCACCGCCACCGCCTGGGCCACCCCGGCGCCCCGCAGCCCGTCGAGCATCGGCATGCCGGCCGTCCCGGAGGGCTCGCCGTCGTCGGAGGACCGCTCGATCGGGAGGGCGTCCGGCACCTCGACGATGAACGCCGAGCAGTGGTGCCGGGCGTCCGCGTAGCGCTGCCGGGTCTCGGCGACGACCGCGCGGGCGGCGTCCTCGGAGTCGACCCGCGCCAGGGTCGTGATGAAGCGGGACCGCCGCACCTCCAGCGCGGTCTCCGCGCGGTAGCCCGCCGGCAGCCACAACACCACCCGCCCATCCTGGCAGAGCCGGTTGGGGCGCCCGACCCGCCATGGTAATCTTATTGAGAACCATTCCCAATAAGGAGTTCGATGCGTTCCCTCCTCCCCCTGGCCGGCACGGCGATCCTGGCGCTGGGGCTGACCGGCTGCGCACCGGGCGGCTCGTCCGCCGGGGCCTCTCCCGGGAAGCAGCCCGTGGCCATCGCCACCACCACCCAACTGGGCTCGATCCTGGGCGACATGACCGCCTGCGCCGGAACGACGTCGGCCACCCTGATGCGTCCCGGCACCGACCCGCACGACTTCGCGCTGGCGTCCGACCAGGTGGCGGCGATGACCCGGGCCAAGCTCGTCGTCGCCAACGGGCTCGGGCTCGAGGGCGGCATGCAGGCGGCGCTCGACAACGTCAAGGCCGACGGCGGCCGAGTCTACGAGGTCGCGCCCGACCTCGACCCGCTCGCCTACGCCGACCTCGCGTCCACCCACGCGGGCGAGTCCGGCACCCCCACGCACGCCGAGGGCACCTACGACCCGCACGTCGCCCTGGACGCCGCCCGCATGGCCCGCGCGGCCGCCAACATCGGCCGCGAACTCACCGCGGCCACCGGTGAGGCGCGCTACACCCAATGCGGCGCCCAGGTCGGCGAGGAGATCGCCGAGACCGACACGCTGGTGCGACAGATCCTGGCCGTGATCCCCACCGAGCGGCGCGTCCTGGTCACCGACCACGAGGCCTTCAACTACTTCGCCGCCTCCTACGAGTTCGAGGTGGCGGGGGTCGTGGTGCCGGGCGGCTCCACCGACGCCGAGCCGTCGTCGGCCGACATCGCCCGCATCGTCGCCGTCATCAAGGCCGAGCGGGTTCCGGCGATCTTCAGCAACGCCGCCGTCGACCCCAAGCTCGTTCAGGCCGTCGCCCGCGAGGCCGGCACCGAGGTCGAGGTCGTGCCGCTCTTCGTCGACAGCGTCGGCGCGCCCGGCTCGGGCGGAGAGACCTACCTGGCGCTCATGGTCAAGAACGCCGAAGCCATCGCCGCGGCGCTGGCGTAGTCTCACCGCGATGGATTGGTTACTGGAGCCCTTCCTGCTGGGCTTTCAGCAGCGCGCCCTCATCGGGGGCCTGATCGCCGCGGTGATGTGCTCGGTCGTCGGGGTGTGGCTCGTGCTGCGCGGCATGAGCTTCTTCGGTGACGCCTTCGTGCATGCCGTGCTGCCCGGCATCGCCGCGGCCGTGCTGTTCGACTTCTCCCCCTACCTCGGCGCTGCGATCGCGGCCCTGGTGATGGTGGGCGGCATCGAGTTCATCCACCGGCAGTCGTCGCTCAAGGAGGACACCTCCATCGGCCTGCTCTTCGTGGGCATGATGGCGCTCGGCGTCGCGATCATCAGCAAGTCGGCGTCCTTCACGGGCAGCCTGACCAGCATCCTCTTCGGGGACGCCTTCGGCGTCACCTGGGCGGGAATCCAGAGCGAGGCGATCATCGCCGCGTTCGTCGTGGCCGGTTCGCTGGCGCTCTACCGCCCGCTGCTCGGGTTGGCGTTCTCCCCCACCAAGGCCGCCACGCTGGGGCTGCGTCCGCGGCTGGCGCACGCGCTCCTGCTGGCGATGATCGCGGCCGCGGTCATCGGCAGCTTCCAGGCCGTCGGCACGTTGTTGGTCTTCGGCCTGCTCGTCGGCCCGCCCGCGACCGCGGCGCTCATCAGCCGCACCGTGCCGCGCATGATGGGCGTCTCGGTGCTGCTCGCGGCGGCGTCCGTCTGGTTGGGGCTGACGCTGAGCTACCGGCTCGGCACCGCCGGCGCGGCCACGGTGTGCCTCGTCGCGGTCGGCATCTTCTTCCTGGTGCTGCACCTGACGTGGCTGCGGCGGGTACTCCAGCAGCGGGGCGGCGTCCGGACGGCCGACGCGACCCGCGCGACCGACGCCACCGAAGCGACCCGCGCCGTCGCGAGCACCCCCGGCCCCGGGGGTGCCGCGTGAGCGCCCCGTCCCTGCTGGCCGAGGCGTACGACCTCGTCCTGGCCTACGGCACGCACGTCGCGATGCGGCCGTCGTCGTTCGTGGTGCCCGCGCAGGGTGTGACGGCCATCATCGGCCCCAACGGCTCGGGCAAGTCGACGCTGCTGAACGCCCTGGCGGGCGTGATCGAGCCGCGCTCCGGACGCCTGCGCGTGCTCGGCCGCGCCCCCCGGGACGCCTACCGCGACATCGCCTACGTGATGCAGTCGCTGGCCTTCCCCGAGGGCACCCCGATCACCGTGCGCGAGGTGGTGTGCATGGGCCGCTACTCGACGCTGGGCTGGTTCCGGCCGCTGACCAGGGCCGACCGGGAGCGGGTGCGGTACGCCATGGACCTGCTCGAGGTCACCGACCTGGAGAAGCGGCACCTGGGCGAGTTGTCCGGCGGCCAGCGGCAGCGGGTGTACGTCGCCCAGGCCCTGGCCCAGAACCACCAGGCGCTGCTGCTCGACGAGCCGCTCACCGGGCTCGACCTGGTGTCGGCCCGCACGATCGACCGCATCATCCACACCGAGCGCGAGCGCGGGCACTCGGTCGTGCTGACGACCCACGACCTGGACGAGGCCCGCGCCGCCGACCACGTGATCCTGATGAACTCGTTCGTGCTGGCCAGCGGGCCGCCCGCCGAGGTGCTGACCCGCCGCAACCTCGAGGACGCCTACGGGCTGGGCGCCCTGCACGAGCACATCGAGACGGTCATCGACGACCCCGCGCACAGCCACCCCCACGGGCACGGGCCGGTGCGGCCCTCCGTCCCGATCGACCCGCCCCACCCGGAGCGTAAGGTCAGCCGCCGCCACCCGTGATGTGCCCCCGGCTCTCGGGTGTGAGTTGCTTCCCGTCTACGGGAAGCAAGTCACACCTGGAGGCCCAGGGGGGAACCTGGCCCCCAGACCGGGCCGCCTGCGCCAAGCTGGTCCCGTATCCCGCTGCCTGGTGGAAGGAATCCGCATGAAGCTCGCCACGATCCGCACCGACGAGGGCACCCGAGCCGTCCGCGTCGACGGTGACACCCTGGTCGATCTCGACGCGCCCGACCTGGGCGCCTTCCTCGCGCGGCCCGACTGGCGCGAGGCCGCGGCGGCGGCGTCCGGACCGACCTACCGGGCGACCGACGTGACGTTCGCGCCCGTCGTGCCGCGGCCGAGCAAGGTGGTGTGCGTGGGGCTCAACTACCGCAACCACATCGTCGAGATGGGGCGTCCGGTGCCCGAGTACCCGACGCTGTTCCCGAAGTGGGCCGACTGCCTGATCGGCGCCACCGACGACATCGTGCGCCCCGACGAGACCGACGAGTTCGACTGGGAGTGCGAGCTGACCGTCGTCATCGGCCGGCCGGTGCGGCGGGCGTCCGAGGAGGAGGCCGCGGCCGCGATCGCCGGCTTCACCGCGCTGAACGACGTGTCGTGCCGCGACTGGCAGTTCCGCAGCCGCGAGTGGACCCAGGGCAAGAACTGGGACTCCACCACCCCCGTCGGCCCGGTCATGGTGACCCCGGACGAGCTGCCGGGCGGCGTCCGGCCCACGCTGCGCATCGCGACGACGCTCGACGGCGAGGTCATGCAGGAGGACACCACCGGCGATCTGCTGTTCGACCCGGTGGACCTGGTGCGGTACGTGTCGACGATGATCCGGCTGAACCCGGGCGACATGATCGCCACCGGCACCCCGGGCGGCGTGGGTGCCGGCCGCGACCCGAAGGTGTTCATGGGCGCCGGGCAGCGGGTCGTGGTGGAGATCGAAGGCATCGGACGCCTCGACAACCTGATCGTCGCGGGCTGAGTCTGGTTCCGGGTGACAGAGCAGTCGGACGCCGAGGGCCCCGGCTGAGTCGCGCGCGGGCGTCCGGGATCGAGGGTGGACGCGCACCGCGCCGGACGCCCCTCGCCGGCTCGGTGCGCGTGGGCGATGATGACCCCATGCCCCTGACCGACCCGCCGGACGCCGAGGGCCCCGGCTTCGTCGTGGCCGCGGTCGTGCTGTGGGACGCCGCGGGTCGCGTGCTGTGCGTCCGCAAGCGCGGGACGGACACGTTCATGCTGCCGGGCGGGAAGATCGAGCCGGGCGAGTCGTCCGACGTGACGGCGGTGCGCGAGATCGCCGAGGAGTTGGGCCTGGTGCTCGACCGGGCGGCGTTACGGCTTGTGGGATCGTACGTGACCGACGCCGCCAACGAACCCGGACACTGGGTCCGCGCCGACGTCTACGCCTACCCGCGCGTCGTCTCCGGGGAGCGCGTCGCGGCCGAGATCGACGCGGCGCGCTGGGTGGATCCGCTCAACCCGGACCCGGCCCTGGCCCCGCTGTCGCTGCTGGTGTTCCCCGCACTGCGCGGTTGGGCGCCGGGGGGTTCGGCGTAGCGGATCGACCGGTGGTCTTGGCCGGCGGGGGCGGGCGGCGTCCACGAATGATCGCGGCCAGCGGCGCCCGGACCGGCGGCGTCCTGGAGCCGATCTGGCAGTAGCGCGTCCCCGTCCGGTCCAACCCTGCGGCTGCGCAGTCAACCAGGCGGTCGTCGAGGCCCGTGACCGACTCAACACTGCGGCTGCGCACTCAACCGGGCCGCCAGGCTCGGCTCTTGCTCTGACTACGGCGAACACCGAACGCCACCGAATTGAGTGTGCAGCCGCAGTGTTCCCAGGGCCGCGGAACACCCCCGCCACCAGCACGCCGACGACGCGCAACCCCGATGCCCTGACACCGATCAGCCCGAGATCCCCAGCGAGCCAAGGCGGCACACCGCCGGCCTTCTCGGCCGCAACCCGGCAATCACGACCGGTCCCAACACCGCGGCTGCACACCCAACCGGGCGGTCGCCGGCGTCCCCCACCGGCCCAACACTGCGGCCGCGCACTCAACCAGGCCGCCAGGCAACACCCCTCGCTCTGACTACGGCGGACGCCGACGGGCCCGGACTTGACTGTGCAGCCGCAGTGTTCCTCGGGCCGCGACACAGCACGCCGAGCGCCGCACAACCCCAACTCGACCACTGCGCGACGGCGTCCGTGACCGCCTCAACTGCCGCTGCGCACTCAACCAGGCCACCACACAACGCCCCACGCTCTGACTACGGCAAACGCCGACGCGCCCGGAATTGAGTGCGCAGCCACAGTGTTCCCAGGGCCGCGGCACCACCCCGCCACCCGCACACCGACGCCGCGCAACCCCGACCTCCCTGACACCGATCAGCCCCAGATCCCCAGCGAGCCAAGGCGTCACACCGCGGGCCTTCTCGGCCGCGAACCGGCAACCGCGACCGGCCCAACACCGCAGTTGCTCACTCAACCGGGCGGACGAGGGCGTCCACGACCGGCTCAACACTGCAGCTGCGCACTCAACAGGCCACCAGGGAACGGCTCCGGCTCTGACTACGGCAAACGCCGACGCGCCCGGAATTGAGTGCGCAGCCACAGTGTTCCCAGGGCCGCGACACCCCGCCGGCCACCCCCACGCCGACGACGCGCAACCCCGGCTCGGCCACTGCGACGGCGTGCAGGACCGGCTCGACACTGCAACTGTCCCACCCAACCGGGCGGTCGTCGGGGTCCGCGACGGACCCAACACTGCGGCTGCGCGCTCAACCGGGCGATCGTCAGGGTCCGTGACCGGCCCAACACTGCGGCTGCGCACTCAACCAGGCGGTCGTCGGGGTCCGCGACGAACCCAACACTGCGGCTGCGCGCTCAACCGGGCGATCGTCAGGGTCCACGACGGGCCCAACACTGCGGCTGCGCACTCAACCAGGCCGCCAAGCAACACCCCTCGCTCTGACTACGGCGAACACCGACGGGCCCGGACTTGAGTGTGCAGCCGCAGTGTTCCGGACGGCGACGACCTTCCTGGAGAGCAGAAGCAGCGAATGGTGGTGTCTGCCTGTTGAGCAGCCATCCCGACGGGTGGCATCGCCGCTCCGGCCCGACCGCTCCCAGCGCGGCTCCGGCACGACTGGGAGGCGATGCGATGGGCCTGGGCAGCCTTGCTGAGAACTTCTGGCAACAGAGTTGAGAATCTCTCAGAATCCCCGTACCTTTGTAGTTGAGAGAACCAATACTCAACCGTCAGGAGATCTCATCATGAGCCACCACAAGTTCGCCGCCGCCGCCGTCACCGCGGCCGTGCTGGTCGGCGGGGCTGCGGGCTCCATCCTCACGACGCCCAGCGTGTCCACCGCGGCCGTGTCGCTGCCCAACAGCGCCCTGCGGACCCAGTCCTACAGCACCGACCTCTCGACCGCCCGCACCCCGGTCGCCGCCGTCGACACCCAACTCACCCTCACCGCCGCCATGAACGGCACCGCCGTCGCCGCCGCCAACAAGGCCACCGCCGAGAAGGCCGCCGCCGACGCCCTCGCGAAGGCCGCCGCCGAGAAGGCAGCCGCCGACGCCGCCGCCCAGAAGGCCGCCGACGCCGCCGCCGCAGCGAAGAAGGCCGCCGCCGCCAAGACCACGGCCACCAGCACCACCAAGACGACCAGCTCGTCCTCCAGCTCGTCGTCCTCCAGTTCGTCGTCCTCGACGTCCGGGCTCGACCTGCGCCGCGCCTCCATGTGGGACCAGATCGCCGGCTGCGAATCCACCGGCAACTGGTCCATCAACACCGGCAACGGCTTCTACGGCGGCCTCCAGTTCACCAACTCCACCTGGAAGATGTACGGCGGCGGCGCCTTCGCCTCCCGCGCCGACCTCGCCAGCCGCAGCGAACAGATCACCATCGCCAACAAGGTCTACGACCAGGCCGGCGGCGCCTCCCGCGACTGGGCCTGCGCCCAGATCCTCGGCATCAACTGACCCCCGACCAACACCCAGCCCCACGACGAGCGGCGGCGTCCCACCAAGGGACGCCGCCGGCTCTGGTTGAGGGGGGCCCGCAATGGCCCGTGGCTCCCGCACCCGCGGTGCGGTAGTGCAGTAGATCCGGGGTCGTCTACGACCCCGGATCTACTGCACTAGAGGAGTATGTGCGTCCGTAGCACGCGGTGAAGGTCCGCGCGTCGGCATGGCTCCGCGTCCACGGCGTCCCCGCTCACCACGACCCGCCGCCCACCCGTGACCGCGCAGCCGCAGTGTCGGGAGGAGCACAGGTATCGCGACGCCCGACCCCACCAGGCCCAAGTCACCTACCCGGCGACGCGGCGTCCGACAAGAAGGTCACCAACCAACCGCACGAAGGCGATCGGGTCGTGCAGGACCATGCCTGCTTCGATCCGGTGGACGGCCCACCCCTGGGTGCCCAGCCACAGGTCGCGGGCTCGGTCGCGGGCGATCGCGGCGGGCGCCAGGTGCTGGCGTCCGTCGATCTCGATGATCATCCGCAGGGCCTCGAACACCAGATCACCGACCGCGATGAGGTACCCGTCGGCGTCCCGGAACTCACGGTTGCCGACCCAGCCGTCGATCCCGGCCGAACGCAGCAGGTGGTGGGCGCGGCGCTCCGCGTGGGAGAAGGGCCGCCCCTGCGACTCGGCGACCAGGCGGCGGCGCACGCTGTGGCCGCGGCGGTGCGGCACCAGGTCGAGCGCCCTGCGCAACTCGGCGAGCGTCACCCCGCGCCGGAGCGCGTTGTCGATCGCCCCGGGACCCTGGGTGTCCACGAGGTCGAGCGCCGTGAGCGCCCGCGCCGCGACGAGGACGCCGTCCAGGCGACGCGCGAGGCTCCGCGGGACCCTCCTGCGCTCGATCAGGAACCCGGCCCGCTGCCGCAGATGCGTGCTGGCCACCTGAAGGTCCGTGGGAGCGGCGACCTCCGACCACCCCAGCAGCGCGGCCGCGCTCTCCCGGACGACGACACACTCCGGGTCGCGCAGCAGCGCCGCCCGTGCGCGCGTGAGCAGGCCGGTCGCGTCCCCCGGGGTGGCGTACACGCCGCAGAGCACCGGGACCAGTTCGCCGCCCCGAACCGCCCAGTCCAGCGCGTGGCACAGTTCCGGGTGCGCCCGGCGCGCGACGACGCCGCGGCCGAGGTCGAGGGCCTTTCGAAGATCAGCGTGCACGCCCCCACAATGGGACGCCCGTGTCACGCCCCGGGCGTGGCCCCTGCGGGCGCCCTGCGCCCACCATCTCGGACGCCTCCGGTGCGGTCGCGCCGTTGCGTCGCCGCGACCACCGCACTCCGTCGCGGAGACTGCCGCCCGCGCTCCGAGGCGGCGATTGCCACCCGACGCTGCGCTGCCCCCACAGCGGCCCCCAACACTGCAACTGCGCACTCAACTGAGCGGCGTTCGGCGTTCACCGTAGTCAGAGCGGGAGGCGACACCTGGCAGCCTGGTTGAGTGCGCAGCCGCAGTGTTGAACCGGTCACGGACACCGCCGCGGGGTGACCAGGAGTCCGTCACTCTGCCACCCTGGCGAGCTGCACATGTCGGGTTGCGATCGTGACTGGGCCCCCGGCCCTGGGAACACTGCGACTGCACACTCAACTGAGCGGCGTTAGGCGTTCACCGTACGGTGAGTCTGCCAGCCTGGCGCGCGGGACACTTCGGGTGCCGATCGCGACTGGGCCCTCGGGGGTCGCGCGTCGTCGGCGTGGAGGTGACCAAGGGGGTTCCCCGGCCCCGGGCCACACTGTGGCTGCACACTCAAATCGGCGCCGCACAGCGTTCACCGTAGTCAGAGCAAGGGCCGCTGCCAGGCGGCCCGGTTGAGTGCGCAGCAGCAGTGTTGAGCCGGCCACCGATCCCGCCGGCCGCCGGTTGAGTCCGCCACAGCGGCGTCGAGCCCTCGAGGACCCCGCGGCGGTGGCCCAGGTGGCGCCCCGGCCCCCGGACACTGCGACTGCACAATCAAATCGGCGCCGCGCAGCGTTCACCGTAGTCAGAGCGAGGGCCGCTGCCAGGCCGCCCGGTTGAGTGCGCAGCCGCAGTGTCGAGCCGGCCACCGATCCCGCCAGCCGCCTGGTTGGGTGTGCAGCCGCAGTGTTGAACCGATCCACGGACCCCGCCGGCCGCCCACCTGAGTGAGCAGCCGCCGTGTCGAGTCGGGCGAGGACCCCGGTGTGCCGGCCGCCGCGCGACGCCCCGGCCCCTGCGACACGGCAACGACTCACTCAGTCGAGCGGATCCTCGCGCTCCCGTCGTTTGACGCCCACCCCGCCCCAGAACGCGAGGCCGTTGATGGTCACCCGCGGGCTGCCCGCGGGGGCCTGGGCGGTGGGACGGGCGTCCCGCTTCTTGTCCCAGCCGAAGCCGCCCATGACGCCGACGCCGGTCACCCGGACCTCCATCTCGGGCGGCACGATCACCTCGACCCCGCCCATGATCGCGATGCACGTGATCGTGGTGTCGGGACTGGTGAACACCGCGTGCCGCAGGTCGACGGTCGTGCCGCCCCAGTAGGCGAACGAGGCGTGGACGGGCGCGACGATCCAGTCGCCGACCTTGTCCATGCCGCCCAGCAACCCGATCGACACGGCCGAGCCGCTGCTGCCGTCGGGGGCGTACCGCGCGACCCCCGGACCATGCTCCGGCTGCCGCGCCTCCATCGGCAGGCCGGCGGCCGCGGCGTCCGGACTGACGAGGGCCGAGTGCCCCAGACCGGACGCCGCACCGCCCCCGTCAGACCGCAGCGCGTCGCCCACGTCCGACCGCAGCGCGTCGAGCTCGTCCAGGTACGTGGCCGCGAACGACCGCTGGACCCGCCCCTCGAACTCCTCGCGCGTGAGGCGTCCGCTCCGCCAGGCGGCGGTCAGGTCGTCGACGGCGTGCTGCCGGTCCGCGTCGCTCGCGCGCAGCCGGGTCTGGTGCGGCCAATCCTCTGGGGTCTCGCTCATGCGTCCACTCTAAGTTCCGCACCTGCCACGTCCCAGCCCCCCGGACGCCGCGCTCCCGGACGCCGCGCTCCCCGTCCCCGCCCCCCGGACGCCGCGCTCCCCATCCCGCACCCCCGGACGCGCCCCCCGCACCCCGTCCCGCCCCCCGGTGGGACGGCGGTGGCTGGACGGGACGATCGGTAGGCTGGGGCCACACCGTGTCCGATCCCGCATCGCTGCGGGGCACCCGAACGAAGGATCCGTGCCCATGACGCCCGTCCCCCGGCTGACCCTGTGGCTGTACCGCCTCGCCGCCCTGTTCACGCTGACGACCGTGGCGCTCGGCTCCGTGGTGTGCGCGACCCGGTCGGGGTTCGACTGCCGCTCCTGGCCGGGCTGCTACGACGACCGGTTCGCGCCGGGCTCGGCGGACATCCCGGCGATCCTCGAAGCCAACCCGGCCCTGGAGATGGTGCACCGGGTCATCGCGATGAGCACCGGCGGCGTCCTGATTCTGGCGGCGCTGGCGTCCCTGACGCTGGCCGGCCGGGGGCGCCTGGTGCGGATCCTGCCGTGGGTGGCCGCGTTCGCGGCGGGCGGCTCGGCGCTGTTCGGACGGGCGTCCGTGCTCGGCATCGACATCACCCGCTGGGGGTCCGCCGCGGACATCCTGTGCGCCTTCATCTCCATGTCCGCGACGCTGGTGGCCGCGGTGGCGCTGGGGCGGGGCGGCGGCGTCCGCGTGGCCTGGACGCCGGTCAGCCGGCCCGCGGCCCTCGCGTTCGGCCTGCTGGTCGTCGTGTACCTGGGCGGCCTGTTCGCGGCCGGCTACCGGTCGTTCACGCGGTGCCTGTCGTGGCCGATCCTGTGGCTGGCGTCCGACGACGACCTCGGCCTGCAGGTCGCGCGCACGGTCGTCGCGGTCGGCGTCCTGGGGGCGATCGTGGTGGCGGTCCGGGCGACGAGCGGTACCGCGCTGCGGCTGCACGGCCTCGTCGTGGCGGGGTTGACGGTCGGCGTCCTGGCGTTGGGGGCCGTGTACCGGTTCACGGACGCCGATGGCGGGCTCCGCGGCATCGCGTTCTCGCTGACGTCGGTGGCGCTGCTCTGGACCCTGCTGCTGCTTGCGGCGCGGGCGGGGCTCGTGCCGGACGTGCGGCGTCCCGATGACTCCCCCGCCCACGAGGACGCCCTGGCCGCGGCCTGAGCCCACGGCGTCCTGAGCCCACGGCGTCCGGGCCGACGGCGTCCGGGCCGGTGACGGGCGGCAAGACGGGGGGCACCCGCGGCGTCCGGGCGGGCAGAATGGTCCGATGATCATCGCTGCCGCTGACGGGTCGTCGCTGGGCAATCCGGGGCCGGCGGGCTGGTGCTGGTACATCGACGACGACCGGTGGGCGGCGGGCGGCTGGGCGCGGGGCACGAACAACATGGGCGAGTTGATGTCGGTGCTCGACCTGTTGGAGCAGACGGCGGACGATCCGCAGGCGCTGACGGTCATGTGCGACAGCCAGTACGTGGTGAACGCGCTCACCAAGTGGATGCCCGGCTGGAAGAAGAAGGGGTGGCGGAAGGCCGACGGCAAACCGGTGCTCAACGTCGACCTGATGAAGGACCTCGACCGCGCCCTGCACGGCCGCCCGGTCACGTTCGAGTGGGTGAAGGGGCACGCCGGGCACGCGTTGAACGAGGCGGCGGACGCCCGCGCGCGGGCCGCGGCGGCGGCGTACCGGGACGGGACGCCGGTGGATCGGGGTCCCGGGTACCGGCCCGGACGCGCTCCGCAGAAGCCGCCGACGCGCACCTACACGCCGCCGGCCCCGCCGGTGGACCTGTTCACCGAACCGGTCCCCGAGGAACACCCGGTCGTCGCGCTGCAGCGGTCGTTGGGGGACGCCGCCGTGCGGTCCTCGCAGGAGAGACTGGACGCCCTGCTGCACCCCAAGTACGCCCTGCACGACGCCCGGGGACGGGCCTCCGGCAAAGGCCGCGCCATCGCCGGCATGGCCCGTCCGCTGGCGGACGAGCCGGAACTCGAAGTGGTGGCCGTCGAGGAGCTGGCGCCCTGGGTGGTGCTGCTCCGCTACCGCGAACGGACCGCCACCGAGGTGTTGCTGTGCGCCACCACCTGGATCAAGAACGGCGACACCTGGCGCCTACGCTTCGAACAACGGACGCCGATCCTCCCCTGAGCGTGGGGTCAGGCCTCCGGGCCGGCCGGGGTCAGAGGGGCACCGCCTCGCTGAGCGCCCGGGCGATGACCCGCCCGGACGAGCCCGTGGAGACGACGTCGACCGGTACGGTCAGCAAATCGGAGAGTTCCTCCTCCATGGCCAGGAGGTCGGTGATCCCGGCGTCGTCAGCGAAGGTCACCAGCAGGTCGAGATCGGACTCAGTGCCGTCGGTGTCGCGCGCCACCGAGCCGAACACCAGCGGCGTCGCTCCCCGATGACGCTCGATGATCGCCAACACCTCCTGCCTGAGGACCCGGAGCACCTCCGAGGGACGAACGGCGAGCACCCGGTCGAGCGCCGCCCGGGTCGCAGCGGTGGGCTCACGCTTACCCGACTCAATGGCCGAAATGAGCGACTGCTTGACATCAGACCGGTCCGCCACGGCGCGCTGCGTCAGGTGCAGCGCCGCCCGGCGTGTTCTGATGCGCCTTCCGTAGTCCATGCACCGACCATAACCCCGCCGGCATCCGCGACACGATGCTCTATGCGGTGGCGGTCGAAGCAGCGCGGTATCCATGCTCAGCCCGCGGCAGCGAGTAGGATTCTCAACGTTCCTGACATTCCACGGAGGTCGACGGCATGACCATGAATGCGAATCGCCGCAGACCCCGAATCGAGCCGATCCTTATCATCACTTGGCTCTCACTCATCACGTTGCCTTTGTGGGTCGCTGTCAACTTCGTGAGGCCGGTGAGCGGCCCCGATACGTTCTGGCACTTGGCGCTCGGGCACAAACTGCGTCAGACCTGGGATTTCGGACCACACGACCCTCTCTCCCCTCTCACCAAAATGCCCTGGGTGTACAACCAGTGGTTGCCCGAAGTCGTCGCATCCTGGTTCGAGGACGTCGGGGGACTCCCCGCGGTCGCATGGTTCGCGGTCGCTGGGCGCTTCTTGATTCTGATCCTGCTATGGCGGGCATGTCGGTCACGAGCTTCCGCCTTGCCCGCGCTGGCCGCCACCTTCCTTGGGTTTCTTGGGACCTTCGGGGCCTGGGACGCTCGCCCGCAGTTGTTCGGCATCGCCTTGTTCGTCGTAGCAGCGGACGCGGCGCTGAGAACGGCTGACGACGGAAAGGCCCGCTGGTGGCTCATCCCACTGACCTGGCTGTGGGCGATGGTGCACGGCACCTGGCCTCTGGCCATCCTGATGTGGCTCGTGATTTCCATCGCCGCGGTCCTGGATCGACCCGACGATGGCTCGGCACGCCATGCGGCTCGCTTCGGTGTGCCGATCGGGGCTGCCATCGCAGCGGCGCTCACGCCTGTGGGGGTGCGGCTCTTCTCGACATTCACCGCAATCGGCAACGTCAACGCTGACATTCGGGAATGGCAACCCCTATCGTTAGCGTCTCCGATTCTCGCGATCCCGGTCTTCTCCCTCTGCCTTGTGGTGGTCGCCTGGGCTCGCCATTGGACACCTAAACCCAACTGGGCCCGAATCGCGCTGCTCATCTTCGCATTGGGCTGCATGTTGATGTATGCGCGGACGATCGCCGTTGGATCCGTCATTGCGGCTCTCCTTGTTTCCGAAGCACTGCAATCCGTCGTGCCTCGACGCGACAGCAACGCACGACGCGAGACCCTGGCGCTTGCCATAGCGATCAGCACGGCCCTGTGTTACGGCGCTCTCGCACTCTCAGTGACCGCCAGATTGCCAGGCGACGCGCCCACCGGGTTGTCCGGCATCCTTGCTACTCAGCCCGCATCTGTCGTTCTCAATGAGCAGGGTGTCGGCGGATGGATTCACTGGGCGCATCCGCACCTGACTCCCGTGTTTGACACTCGAGCGGAGGTGTATGGGCCCGCAGCGATTGACAAGTACTTCGAGATCGTGCGACTGGGACCGGGCTGGGAGGGAGCGATCACGGCCAGCGGAGCCCGACTCGCCCTACTGCAGTCGGATTCGCCGCTGGCCTACGCGCTGACCACACAGAGAGGCTGGGGGGTCTTGGGGGAGGATGCGGGCTATGTCCTCCTGCGCCACCCATGATCAACTGAGGCTCCCTCGACTCAAATCAGAGAACTCCGAGCGCTGTCAGAATGCTGATGATGGCTGGACCCATGATCACGATCATCAACGCTGGGAGTAGGAAGAGCACAAGGGGGAAGACCACCTTGACCGGAATCTGCATGGCCTTGTGCTCGGCGCGCTGACGCCTCTCGATCCGCATCTCGTCGGCCTGAGTCCGCAGCACATCGGCCAGAGCAATGCCGTATTCCTCTGCTTGGATCACCGAGCGGATGAAGCGGCTCAGGGTCGGCACCCCGCAGCGCGCAGCGAGCGACTCGTAGGCCTCCCGGCGCGACTGACCCACCTGGATATCCTGCAAGGTCCGGATGAGTTCCTGGGCCAGCACCCCCTTGCCGGAGCGCGCGACCCGCAGCATCGCCGAATCGAAGCCCAGGCCGGCGTCCACCGCGATCGACATCTGGTCGAGGGTGTCCGGCAGTTCGAGGGCGATGGCCTCGCGACGTTTGAGGGCGGCGTTGTACAGCAGTACCTCCGGCAGGAAGAACCCGATCGCCGCCAGAGCGACGGCAAACAGCAACGTGACGAAGGAGGGCGATCTGAGCGCGACGAGCGCGCCCAGCGCGATGCCGACCAGCAGCCCTAGCAGTTTGGCGTCCAGCACGCGATCCAGTGGCCAGGCGGCCGGCCGCCCGGCGCCCCCGAGCAGGCGATCGAGCCGACCGACCGTCGAGGGCCGGGTGATGATCCGGCCGATCCGGCGCCCGCCGCGAGCCTGAGGCGAGGCACCGGTCGCCGGCAGCCCGCGATTCAAGTTGACGAGAGCCGCTTTCGATCGCGAAGAACCGGCCACAACGAGCCAGAGCAACAGGCTCACGCCACCAGCGGCGGCCAGCGCAGCGACCGGAACCGTCCAGTTCACCCCGACCCCCTAGAACTTGATCCGGACGAGGACCCGCAGCCACAATGCGCCGACAACGAGCAACACCGCCGCCCCAACGAGCAGCAAGATGCCCACGGGGCTCTCGCCGAACTTGGCGATGTAGCCAGGGTTGACGACGGACAGCATCAGGATGACCACGGGCGGCAGGGCGATCAGGATGATGGCCGAGAGTTTGCCCTCGGAGGCCAGCGACTCGACCTGGCGCCGCAGGTGCACGCGCTCGCGGATCGTCCTGCCCACCCCCTCCAAAACCTCGGCGAGGTTGCCGCCCACCTCCCGGTTGATCGCGATCGCCTGGACGATCCAGTAGAAGTCGTCGCTACGGACCCGCACGGCCGCATCGTGGAAGGCGTCGATGAGCGAGCGACCCACCCGCGCCTCGTTGATGACGCGGGCGAACTCCTCGGAGGTGGGCGCCTCGGCCTCCGTGGCCACGGTGGCCGCCGCCTGGGGCAGGCTGTACCCGGCGCGGAGGCTCCCAGCGAGCATGCCCAGCGTCTCCTCTAGTTGATTGGCGAAGGCGCGCTGGCGGCGCTGGGTGCGCACCAGCACGACGAGCCACACACCCAGGGGGGCAAGGAGCGCCAGGACGGTCGCCAGCAGCGGTCCGCGCACCGCCAGGCCCACTGCGAACAGGGCCAAGGCCGCGGACGCCGTCAGCACGAGCACGTCTCGGGGCCGCTGCTTGACTCCGGCGCGCACCAGCGCCTCGCCGAGTCGGCCCTCGCGCTCGCCTAGGAGCCGCCCGGCGGCCGTGGTGGCCTGATCGGCCACCGTCGTGAGGACACCGGTTGCCTCGTCGGGCCGGTATCGGCGGCGGGCCTTGGGCACCGAACGACTCGGCGCCACCAGGAAGTACAGGGCGACCCCGGCCGCGAACACCAGCGCAGCCCCGCCGACCCACAGCAGCCAGACGTCGTTCATCGGGTGTGGCCCCACAGGTCCGGCCCACCGAAGATGCTGGGCGACACCTTGATCGCCAGCTCGGCGAACCGGTCGGTGAAGGCGGGCCGGACACCGGTCGGAATGGTCTTGCCCAGAAAGCGACCGTTCGCGTCCACTCCGGCCGAATAGTCGAAGAGGAACACGTCCTGCATCGTGATGGTCTGACCCTCCATGCCGTGCACCTCCGTCACGTGCGTGATGCGGCGCGTACCGTCGCGCAACCGGGTGAGGTGCACGATGAGGTCGATGGCAGAGGACACCTGCTCACGGATGGCCCTCAGCGGCAGGTCCAAGCCCGCCATCAGCACCAGGGTTTCCAGTCGCGCCAGGGCGTCCCGGGGGCTGTTCGCGTGCACCGTCGACAGGGAGCCGTCGTGCCCCGTGTTCATTGCTTGCAGCATGTCGAGGGCCTCAGCCCCGCGCACCTCGCCGACGACGATGCGGTCCGGACGCATACGCAGGGAGTTGCGGACGAGGTCGCGGATCGTGATCTCGCCCTTGCCCTCGATGTTGGCCGGACGCGCCTCGAGTCTGACCACGTGCTCCTGCTGAAGCTGCAACTCCACCGCGTCCTCGATGGTGACGATGCGTTCGTCACCCGGCAGGAACGAGGAGAGCACGTTGAGCAGCGTGGTCTTGCCGGTGCCCGTGCCCCCGGAGATGATGATGTTCAGCCGGGCCCGGACGCAGGCGTCCATCAACTCCGCCATCTCGGGCGTCATGGTGCCGAGTTTGATGAGGTCGGCCACTGAGAGCGCCTCGTGGGAGAACTTGCGGATGGTGAGGGTGGGCCCGCTCACCGCCAGCGGCGGGATGATCGCATTGACGCGCGAGCCGTCTTCTAGGCGGGCGTCCACCAGCGGGGACGCCTCGTCGATCCGGCGGCCCACCTTGCTGACGATGCGCTCGATGATGCGGCGCAGGTGGGCGTCGTCCTCGAAGAAAGACCGGCTCTTGAGCAGCTTGCCGGCGCGTTCGATGTAGACGCTGCCCGGGCCGTTGACCATCACCTCGGTGATGGTGGAGTCGTCGATCAGCGGCTGGATCGGGCCCAGCCCGAGCACATCGTCCAGGACCTCACGAAGGAGCCGCTGCCGTTCCACCGCGGTGAGTGGGACTCGGGCTTCTTCGACCACCTGGTTGAGTTCGGTCTTGACGAGACCGCGCAGCGCCTCCTCACCCAGATCGGGGTCGTTCAGCCGGGCACCGAGACGGTCGAACAGCTCGGCCACGGCGGTGGCCTTGAGTTGGCCGAGGGCATCCACCCGGACGGGGGTCTGGGCGGCGCGCTGCGGAAGGCGTTCGGCGAGGCTCGCGGGCTCGGGGGGGCTGGCGACGACCGTCGGGGCCGCCGCCAGTGGCGGCGCCGCGTAGCGTGCGCCGGGCGTCACCGGCGGGGTCTCGGTGGGCGCGCCTCGGCGGGCCGCCTCGAGTCGGTCGTTCAGGCTCACGGCCGGGCCCGCCGAGCGAACAGCCCGCGGCGTGGCGCGCCGGAGTCGACAGGAGAGATCAGATCCACCAGGACGCCGAATCGCTGCGTCGCCACGTCGCGGCCGCCGCTCTGCAACAGCGGAATGCCTTGATTCACCGACAGCGGGATCGCGTTCGACTGGGGGATCACGACGTCGACCTTGGCCCGAATCGTGGCTTCGACATCGGCTATGGAGAGTCCGCGGCTCGGGTCGGCGAAGTTCAGCACCACGTAGCGCGCCCCCGAAAGCAGGTGGAGTTCGGACAGGGTGTCGATCTCTTTGCGGAGCCCGCGAATACCCGGCACGTCCAGGCTCGTCACCATCACGAGCGTGTTGGCCTCGTCGAGGACGGCCAGGGTGTGTTCCGAGAGCCCGGGGGCGGTGTCCACGACGACGAACTGGAACTGCGATCGCAGCAGATGCAGCAGGCGGGAGACGTCGGCGGGTGTCACGGCGTCGGCGGCTGCCGGCGAGTCCGAGCCGGGGATCACGAAGAGGCCGGTCTGGTGCGGGGTGAGGTAGCTCTTGACCGCGATCGAGTCGTGGCTCGCCGGGCCGCGCGCGATGTCGGGGAGGGTGTGCTGGGGCTCGAGGTTCAGGGCGCTGGCCACGTCGCCGAAGTGGACATCAAGGTCCACGAGCACCGTTGACTGGGGGTGCCGCGCCGCGAGGCCGACGGCCAGGTTCGACGCAACGGTGGTCTTGCCGACTCCCCCCTTGGGTGAGATCACGGCGATCACGCGCCCCTCAACCGCCTCGGCCGAGGCTGGGGCGGCGTCGATGGGGTTGGTCACCGGGGCGAGTCGGAGGGCGGTGCGGTCCAGGGCGCCGCGGATGTCGTCGACGGAGGCCTCCGGAGTCAGCAGGTCCCGGACCCCGGCCCGGAGGGCGGGCAACGCCAGTTCGGCGGCGAGCGGGGAGATCAGGATCGTGGCGACGCCCTGCTCCTGGAGTTTGCCCGCCAAGTCCAGGGCTGCGTCCTCCTGCCCCTGGCAGTCGAGCAGGACGATGTGGGGCCGCACACCGTCCGCGCTCAGCAGACCCGGGAGGTGCGGGGGGATTTCCGACAAGGAAACCCGCCGAAAATTGGGACCGATGGCCTCGGTGAGGTGCTCAGCGAAGACGTCGTCGGTGGTCGAGAGAAGGACCTGGATCACGGGTTATACACGTTCCCTGCGGTGATGGGCTTGGTGCCGTCGGTGGTGGTCTTGTCGTTCTGCTGGGCGAGCCAGAGGTTGCCGAATTCCTGCCCGAAGATGATCCGCTCGGCGGTGGGACCGTCGACGGCCACGGTGATGACGACCTCATTCGACGGCGCCTTCTCGGCGGTGCCCGGCGAGGGGGTGCTCGTACTGGGAGCGACGGCACCCTGGGCCCGGACGACCAGCACCTTCTGGGCGAGCACGTTGGTGACCGCCACCTCCTCGGCGTTGGGGTTCGTCGCGTCCTTGACCTTCATCGACAGGTAGATCCCGACGATGTCGCCCGCCTTGAGCTTCGAGCCGACCACACGCTCAGGAGCTAACTGAACCGAGAGCGTCTGCATGCCCTCGGGAACCGCGACCTGCGCGGTGATCTCGTCGGAGCCCGCGGCGACGAAGCGAGCGGCGAGCACCTGCTCGCCCGCCTTGAGCGTGGTGCTGGCCACGTATTCCTGCGGGAGTTGGGCGAGGTCTGTAACGGCCCCGGCGACGACCGCGGCCTGCGGCAGCGCCCTGGTCTCGACCGAAGCGCCAAGGTCCTTGACCGCGGTGCCGATCGTGACGTCCTTGGTAACGACCAGGACGGTCTTCGGTTGTTGGCCGGCCAGCGCCCGGGCGTCCGCACCGCGGACGTACTGAACGAGCAACACTGCGCCGACTACGGCCAATACTGCTGCAAGGACTCCAATGAGGGCGCGTCGCTGCATGTCGCTGTCCGATTCCTTACTTCTGGGATGGAGCGGGACGGGTCAGTCCCACGAGAGCCAAACGCCCTGGGTGCCGTAATTCTCTTCCGATCCGCCGCCGCCCGCGCTCAGCGCGCTTCTCTCAACGAATGTTCCTTGGATCAGATCGATGCTATCCCCATTACCGGTCTTGGCCAAGGCTTCTCTAATGGTCTTGCATTCGCCAGAAGGATAGATGGCGGGCGTGAAGCACACGGCGGTCAACTTCAACGTGACGAATCCGCTGATGTGATACTGCTTCTTGCCAGGCACTGCGTTATAGACGGGCATCTTGACCTCAACGACTTCGCCGCTTTCGAGGCGGTCCGCCAAGACCCCGAGGCAACCTTTCATGTTGCCTAATCCAGAACTGCCGTCGACATTACCGCCGGCGTCGATCAGAGCTTCGCAGCCCGTCTTCTCCAACCCGCCGAACCCACCCGGGTAGTCCGGACCGACATCGGGCCCCTTGGAGCAGTCTACGGTTCCGTCGTCCTTGAGCGGGATCTTGTCCATTTGGGCCGGGTTTTTGAAGATGATTGTCACTAGCTTCCCATAGGGATTGCCGGTCTCCTCCAGCCAGTTGAACTCACATTCGGATGTCGTGATCGGCAGGGTGGCTACGCTTCGCAGTCCGCCCCAGCGCGCTGTGGAGCTGGCAGTCACGTGGGACGACTCAATATCCCAGATGCGCGAGAACCAAGCGTCTCGATCGGTCTCCGTCTGCACGGTCACAAACCCTGCGTCTTTCCCTCCTGCCACCACTCGGCCCGTGACCTGACGGTCAGTTTTGTTCGCCTCGGCTCGAAGGGTGGCGTACCCATCCGGATCAGCGACCGTCGCACCCTGCGCATAGCTCTGGGCAAGAGCGAGAGCTCCGGCGTCCGCCCCGTTCTGCAACTGCTTTCGATCCCACCATAAGGCGCCGACATCAACCGCGATGGCGGCGAACCCGACCAACATGACCATGACGATAGCGACCACAACTGCGGTAACTCCGCGTTCCCCCCGGGCCACACGTCGACCCAGAGTCGACGAACTGATCAGCCTGTGCATCGCATGCTCCCTACTGCGCTCATTTGGAAGCTGGCCCAAGAGGGGATGACTCCAGTCAGGCCGTCGTGCTGATACTTGACGGTCACTGTGACAAGCGAGTCCTTGGTGACGGGCGGCTTCATGGGACAGTCCGACGCCGCGAACGTGACAGTGATCCCGTCACCCTTCAGACCAACAGCGCTGTCTTTGACACGCTGGGTCGCCTTTGTAGCGACATCGACAGCAGCGGGGTTGAGAGCGTAGTAACGAGCACCCTCTCGAGCGGCGCCGGCCAAGGTGCCCTGCGTATAGAGTGCCCAGCCAGCCTCGATAATACCGAAGAGTAGCCCTACGAGCAGCGCCGAGACGAGGGCGAACTCAACCGCGGCGGCCCCTCTTCCTCGCTTTGGCCGACTATGCTCCATTCCTGCTCCCACCCAGTTTGCCAGTCCCCAGAAACCCGATGGGTGCGGGCAAAGACGCCCACACCCACCAGAACCGAGTCCCCCCTAGCGAATGGTCTCTACTTCACTTCTTCAGCGAACTGAGCACCGTCTGGAAAAGCGAGTTGAGGGCCGGCCCGATCAAGAAGACCGTGGCGATGATCGCGATGGCGATACCGGCGACCATGATGCCGTACTCCACGGCCGTGGCGCCCTTTTCGGACTTCTTGAGGTTGAGGATGAAGGGAACGAGTGCGTTCATGATTTGGTCCTTTCCTAGAACGCTCTTGCCGGGGTTGCCGAGTCCCACCGGCATGAGAGCCCCCCGGGAAACAGCACCTATGATTGTATCCGCGCCCCTGGCGTTGCTGTCAATCCGCCCCGAGCGCCGTGACTTGCAAAGCGCGCTAAATGCATGAACACGCATTCACTTCACTTGCCCAGTGGCCGTTGCTCGCGCGGAGGCCTCACGACCAACCACTACCATGGGCGTCCTCAGGACCACTCTCGGGGGGCATCGGTGATCCGGCGTTTAGCGGCACTTCTACTCGCTGGCCTGTTGAGCTTCGTGCTCGCAGCGCCGGCGTCCGCTGCGCCTGCCCAGGTGCCGCTGGCCGACGTGCTGGCCACCCTCAAGGTCGCGCCCAAGCCATCGGACTACGTCATCCTCGTCGACACGTCCGGCTCCATGACGCAGGACGGCCGCTACGACAAGGTCAAGACGGCCCTGCTCGCCATGCTCAAGGCGCTGCAGCCGACCGACCGCGTCGCCCTGGTGACCTTCGACAGCGCCGCCAAGGTGGCGTTCGACGGCCCCGCCAGCACCGGCGCCGACGCCATCGTCGCCAAGCTGCCCGCCACCCCCACCGGCCAACGCACCGACATCGGCGCCGGCATCGACGCGGGCCTCAAGATCCTCGAAGCCGCCAACGCCAAGGACCTCGGCGCCATCGCCCTCATCACCGACGGCAAGGTGGACGCCCCCGGCTCCCCCTACGCCGACCCAGCCTCCCCGGCCTGGGCCGCCCTCAAGACCAGGGCCGACGCCCTGGCTGCCAAGCACCAGGTCGCCGCCTACGCCCTCAGCCTCATCAGCGTCACGGACGCCGCCCTGCTGCACCAGCCGTTTCCCAGCGCCGTCGACATCGCGGCCGACCAGTTCAGCGCCCGGCTGTCCGCCCTGCAAGGGGAATTGCTCAAGTTCCAGGCCGCCGAGGCCCTCAAACCCGACCTCGGCAGGGGTGTCGCGGCGTCCATCACCGGCATCGACTGGCCCAACCTGCCCAGCAGCGGCACCGTCTCCGGCACCCTGAAGCTGACGTCCGCCTACCAGCAGATCCCCGCCACGGTGACCGGTCTGACCCTCAGCGCGGCCGGCCTGCCGCTGACCTTCGATCCCCTCCCGGCCGACGTGGCCCTCGCCCCGGGCGCCAGCGCGGACCTCCCTGTCACGGTGCACATCGGCGCGAGCGCCGTCGCCTCCCCCGGCACGCCCAGTTCCGCGGCGTCGGCCGCCGCCGACAACAACACGGTCACGCTCACCGGCACCGTCACCAGCCCCTGGCAGGACGTCCTCACCCAGGATCTCGGCCTCACCTTCACCCCCAAGGTCACCGCCAACGCGACCGCCCGGATCACCCAGCAGCCCGCCGCACCCGCGGCCGGCCCCGCCGTCCAGTGGCCGATCGTCGGCGGCATCGCCGGCCTCGCCGCCCTGGTCGGCGTGCTGCTGGTCGCCCGCTCCCGCGGCCCCCGGCTCGTCGGCTCCCTGGCTCTCAGCAAGGACGGACGCCCCGTGCGCGAGTTCCTGCTCGCCGGACGCTCCGCCCCGCTCGCCGACGAGACCACCCCCGGCCTCGCCGGCCACGTCACGGCGCAGCGCACGAAGGACGGGGCGGCCGAGATCGTCCTGCACGCCAATGCCGGCGGACGCCGCACCAAGATCACGCTCGGCGACCGCCAATCCGCCGAGATCGGCGAGTACACGGCGACCTACACCGCCCAACGCACCCGCATGATCTCGATGATCCACGCCGGCCTCGAGGAGCCGCCGAACTGACCCCTCGGCGACCCGACCGCCCGGCGGGATGGCACGATGGTGGCCGTGCCTGATGCCGAGTCCCTCCTCGCCGACCGGTACCGACTGAAGCAACTCGTCGGTTCCGGAGCCTCCGGACAGGTCTGGCGCGCCGTCGACGAGCGCCTCCGACGCGAAGTGGCGGTCAAGACCGTCGATCTCGCCCGCCACCACGGCGACCCCGGCATCGTCGCCCGCTTCCAGCGCGAGGTGCGCACCTCCGCCGCCCTGCACAGCCCCCACGTCGCGGCCATCTACGACAGCGGCCAGGACGAGCAGATCGCCTTCATGGTCATGGAACTGCTCAGTGGCCCCAGCCTCGCCGCCCTCATCGCCGCCGAGGGCCCCCTCGACTGGGACCGCGGCCTCGCCCTCGCCACCAATGTGGCGGTTGGCCTCGCGGACGCCCACGCCGAGGGCGTCATCCACCGCGACCTCAAGCCCGGCAACGTCGTCCTGCACGACGGCCTCGCCAAGATCGTCGACTTCGGCATCGCCCGCGCCACCGAGTCGGGCGAGCGCACGCTGACGTCGCCGTCCACCATCACCGGCACGGCCGCCTACATGTCGCCCGAGCAGGCCTCCGGCCAGGAGGTCACCCCCGCGACCGACCTCTATTCGCTCGGCTGCGTGCTGTTCGCCCTGTTCACCGGACAACCACCGTTCGCCGGGCCCTCCGCCCTGGCCACGGCGGGCGCCCACGTCCACGAGGCCGCCCCCCGACTGCGCGACCGCCGTCCGGACGCCCCCGCCCCCCTGGACACCCTCGTCGCCCACCTGCTCGCCAAAGTCCCCGAGCAACGCCCCGACGCCCGCACCACCGCCCGCGCCCTGGGACGCCTGCGCGCCGAGCTCCGCAAGCCCACGGGAGCCGCCCAGCCCGACGAGCTGACCGGCCCGATGGCGGCGATCACCGCCCCGATCCCGCCGGTCAGGGCCCCGCTTCCGCCCGCCGCGGCGCCCCCGTCGGCCGACGACGACGTCCACCGGACCGCCGTGATGCCCGCGATCGAGGTGGCCGCGGCGGCGGCGTCCGGTCGACGCACCGAACAGCCCAGCCCCACGCCGCCGGCCCGCCCGACGCCCCGCGAGACGCGGGCGGCGCGGCGGCGTCCGGGGATGGCGCTGCGCTGGCTGGTGACCATCCTGCTGGCGCTCGCCCTGGCCGCCGTGGCGTGGGTCGGCCTCGGCCAACCGACCCCGTGGGCGCCGGCCACGCCGTCGGCCTCCCCGACGCGCACCACGCCGTCCCGGACGGCGGCGCCCACGGTGACCCTGCCGATCGTGGTGCCGACCCAGCCGACCACTCCTCCCCCCACGACGCCGACCACGAGCGCCGCCCCCAGTCCCTCGGCCACGCCGACGCCGACCGCACCCGCGGCGTCCACCCCGACGGCGCAGCCCAGCGGGTAGCGCCGGGCCACGCCTTGGTCGATGTTGGGCTAACTTTGGTGATAGTTGCTTCAACGCCGACGCAAGGAGGACCCATGCCCGAGGGCTACACCCGCGGCACCGTCACCGGCTACCGCTGCGCCACGTGCGGCGCGGAGGTGTCCATCGACACGCTCTACCCGTTCAAGTGCCCGGACGCCCCCGCGGGCGACAGCCACCACGTGCTGCACCCCGTGGTCGCCGGCCCCGAGCCGGAGCTGATCGACGACCCGAACCCCTTCGTGCGGTACGGCCGCTCGCTGGCGTGGTGGGCGTTCGCCCGTGCGCATGGCATGACCGACGAGCAGTGCATCGCGCTGACCCGCGAGGTCGCCGACGGCTTCTTCGTCACGCCGTGCGCACCCAACGAGCTGCTCTCGGCCGAACTGGGGGCCGACGTGTGGGTCAAGGTCGAGGTCGACCAGTTGGGCGGCAGCCACAAGGCGCGGCACCTGGTGACGATCCTGCTGCACCTGCGCGCCGCCGAAGAACTGGGCCTCGCGGACCGGGACGCGCGGCGTCCGCTGGCGATCGCGTCGTGCGGCAACGCGGCGATCGCGGCGTCCACGCTGGCGAAGACGGCGGGCTGGCCGATCCAGGTGTACGTGCCCAACATCGACGGCGGCGCCGTGATCGACACGCTCGACTCGCTCGCGGCGCAGATCAACAAGTGCCCCCGCCAGGAGGGCGAGGCCGGCGACCCGGCGGTGCTGCGGTTCCGCGAGGCGGCCGCCGGCGGCGCGATCCCGTTCAGCGTGCAGGGCCCCGAGAACGGCCTGTGCCTCGACGGCGGCCGCACCATCGGCTGGGAACTGCGCGAGGCGCTGCCCGCCCCGGCGCGGGTGCTGATCCAGGTGGGCGGCGGCGCGTTCGCCGCCTGCATGGGCTGGGGGCTGGGCCCCGACTACCAGCTGGACACCGTCCAGACCGAGGGCGGCGCGCCCCTCAACCGCGCCTGGCAACTCGCCCAGGGCGTGGCCGCCGACGACCTCGGACGCCGCTGGGGCGACTTCATGACCCCCTGGGCCAACCCGGACTCGCTGGCCGACGGCATCCTGGACGACGAGACCTACGACTGGCAGGCCGACTTCGACGTCATGCGCGCGTCGGGCGGCCAGACGATCGTGGTCGCCGAGGACGCCGTCGTCGCCGCCTGGGAGTTGGCCAAGGAGACCGGCGTCAACGTCTCCCCCACAGGTTCGGCCGGACTGGCGGGGCTGCTACCGACCGCCCAAGGACCGGCGGTGAAGCCCGGCGAACGCGTGGGCATCGTGTTCTCGGGGGTGTTCCGGGGCTGAGACCGGCCTGGCGAGGGACCCTGCGTGAACCTTCGGCGACGGCCCCTCGCCTGTTCTTGGCTGGCTTGAGCGCGTCAGCTACCTGCCGCCGCCGGTTGGAGGGCACTGGCTCCGCCTCGCAATACAGGCATCTCAAAGAGGCGGTAACTGACCTCGACCACCGGCACGAGCAGCACACACCCCAAGAGAGCAATTGTCCAAGAGCCGCGGCTGGCACCAGAGGCGGTCCACGTCACCCAAAGGACGGACATGTGCCACAGGTAGAGGCTGTAGGCCCTGAGGCCGATCGCTGGAAGGAACCCCATTCTTAGTAAGTTCCCCACCCTATGCCCAGCAACACAGCCGTTGATAACCAACATAGTGGCGAGAGCAGTGCCTGGAAGGACCGCCAACTTGTAGCCCCAACTGAGGGAGTACCCAGGAAGAAACACGAGGATGAGAATGAGGGCGGCGCCAGCCCACGGCCAAGGGCCTGACCGAAGTCGCTCAGGGCTAGCCCAGCCGGCATGGTGCGCCAGTCCTAGTGCGGCACCCAGCATCATGACCGCCAGATTCGCGACAGGAAGGAGATAGAACGCCTGAGGATCGAGCAAGAGACTAACCGCATAGAGAGCTACCGCCATGGCCGCGGAGTCCCTCGCAACGGTCAGAGCCGGACGACGCAACTGCAGCATGCAGAGCAGGTAGGCCGGGAAGCTGAGATAGAAGACCCACTCCACCGTCAGGCTCCACGTCGGCCCCAAGACAGGGTGGACAGGAAAGCCTGCGTTGATGGCGAAAGCTGCCGTCTGGGTCAGCACCAGTGCACCCTGTTGTGCCGCTGAGACCGAGTCAGCGGACTGAGTGGCTAGAAGTACCAGTGGCCCGACGACGCTGAGCGCCACGATCGCCGGGGCGAGACGGACAGCGCGCCGCCGAAGGAACGTGAGATAGGCACCGGACTCGCCCGCCCTACGCGCGACGATCCGTGCAATCAGGTACCCCGAAAGTGCGAAGAATACCAACACCCCCATGCCACCCAAGGGAGAGAACGGCAAGAGCCCGAAGGCAACCGTGACGTGGGACCAGAGGACCGCCAGCGCAGCCACCCCCCGAAGCCCGTCGAGTGCGGAATTCCTTGTCTGAATTGCTCCATGCACGCGGCGAGCGTAGCGGCTTGGTTGCTGGGCGAACGGGCGTGGCTGGGCGTCCCGGATCGACATCCCAAGCTATCATCGCCCGATGCGGGGGGACTGGAGGCTGAGGCCTGCCATTTGGAACGGGTGGATCGTGGCGGCCTGGCTGCTGGGGTTCGCTGCGGTGCGCGCCGGCAGCCCCGAGGAACGGGACCCCTACTGGCAGATCCGTGCGGGCCTCGAGAACCTCGATGGAGTTCCCTGGGCCAGGCCTGACTCGTGGAGTTGGGCGCCGGTCGACGGGTTGTTCTACCCCAACTCACCGGGGTGGAATGTGCTATTGGGCCTGTCATGGCGGGCGGGGGGCTACTGGGGCGTCTTCCTGCTGTCCTTCGCCCTGCTGGCGACGTTCCTGGGCCTGACGCACCTGGTCGCCCGCCGCCTCGGCGCCCGGCCCTTGCCCGCGCTGGCCGGGGTCGTCGTGACAATCGTCCTTGCCTTCCCGATGCTCAACGCCCGGGCCACGATCGCGGTGCAGTTGCTGCTCCTGATCGGCCTCGTGGCTCCTGATCTCTGGCGGGGCCGAGCGAACAGGTTCGGGATCGCCGGCAACGCGGCGGCTGCGGCCCTGGGCGGTGCCGCCCTCTCCATCGCCGGCAACTGGACCCACCTCTCCTGGATCACGCTCGCCCCCCTGATGGCCGTCGCGTGGGCGGTCTACTGGTTGAGCCAGCGCCTGGCCCCGGAAGCCGTGACCGGCGGCCGCCTGATCGCTCTGATAGTCGGCGGAACGGCTGGGCTGCTGATCGGCCCCCTTGCGTCGCCGTACGGCCTTGTCGCCGGCATGGAACGAACCCTCGAGACCCAACGCGTCGCCCAGGGCCTCATGGTGGAGTGGGTGTCACCGTTCACCCCGGGCATGTCCCCTCAGTGGCTGGTCAGCGCGCTGGCCGCCGCCATCCTCACCGCACTGGTGGTCGGCTGGCTCGTGCGCGGCCTTCGCCGGGGGCGTCCGCGACGGGAACACGCCCTCGTCGCGGCCCTGGCCAGCGTCGGCGTCCCGTTCGCTCTTGCCGGCCTGGTCGGGGTTCGGTTCCTCGGGCTCGCCCTGCTGACGCTGGCCCCCGTGACCGCGTGGGGTGCGACCCGCCTCGCGGACGCCGCCCAGCGCGCCGCGAACCGCACATCGAATTCCTCCTCCCGGGGGGCGATCGCTCGCCGCTGGACCGGCGGCCACGCCTGGCGGGTCGTGCTCACCTCGGTGGCCGTCCTGCTCCTGCCGGGGGTCTTGTTGCTGGGACCGGTCGCGCACGCTCGCCCGGCCGAAGCGGAGGCCCTGGCGGCCTTGCCCTCAAGCTGCCGCCTGTACAGCACGATGGGTGTGAGCGCGATCGCCATCCTGACGCGCCCCGACGTACCCGTCTGGTTCGACAGTCGAGTCGACTACTACGGACGCGAGCGGCTCAAGGAAGCCATCGTCTACGCCACCGGGCAGGCCCCATCGGCGACCCCGCCCGGCGCGACCTGCGTCGTCCTGCCCGACCCGCAAACCCGGTCGGCATCCCCGGCTGCGACCACCCGACTCCAGACCGAACCCGGCTGGGACTACCGTGGACGTGTCAACGGCTTCGACGTCTGGGTACGCTGACCCTCACCCAGGATCAGGAGGACGCCGTGGCCCAACCGCGCCAGATCACCCGGCGCGTCCTCGTGCTCGGGGCCGGCGCAGGGCTGCTGAGCGCCTGCGCCAGCGCAACCCCTGCACCCTCGGCCCTCCCCACCAGCAGCAGCCCCTCGGTCGGCGTCCCGTCGGGTGATCCGTCAGGCACGTCCTCCCTCACCTGCGGCGCCCCGGCCCCCACGCCGGCGGGAGCGTCGGCGTCCGTCTCGAGCGCCCCGCCGCCCACCCGCGCCGAGATCGTCGCCCGCTTCGGCGGGCGAACCCCGACCCAGTGGGGGCTCGATGTCACCGGTGTCGTCACCCGTACCCCCGGGCCCGCCGTCGCGCTCACGCTCGACGGCTGCGGCGGCCCGAACGGCAGCGGCGTCGACACCGAGCTCATCACCTTCCTGATCGCCGAGCAGTTCCCGGCGACGCTGTTCCTCAACCAGCGCTGGATCGACGCCAACCGGCCCACCTTCGACCGCCTGGCCACCAGGCCCGACCTCTTCACGCTCGGCAACCACGGTACGCGGCACGCGCCGCTGTCCGTCACGGGACGCTCCGCGTACGGCATCGCCGGCACCGCCGACGCCGGCCAGGTGTACGACGAGGTCGCCGGCAACCACCGCCACCTCACCGACCTTATCGGCCGCCCCCCGCGGTTCTTCCGCGCCGGCACCGCCTGGTACGACGAGGTCGCCGTCGAGATCGTCCGGGCCCTCGGCGAGATCCCCATCGGGTTCGACATCAACGCGGACGCCGGCGCCACCTACCCCGCCACCACCGTCGCCGCCGAGACCGCGAAGGCCACCCCCGGCTCGATCATCATCGGCCACCTCAACGCCCCCAACGGCGCCACGTTCGAGGGCCTGGCCATCGCGCTGCCCGCCCTGCGCTCCCGCGGGCTCACGTTCGCCACCCTCGACGACCTCGCCGTCACCTGACCCGGACCGGAGCCCCATGACCAACTTCGTGTACCTCTCCCCCGCGTTCCCGGCGATCGGGGTCAACTTCTGCGAGCACCTGGCGCACGCGGGCGTCCGGGTGCTGGGGGTGGGCGATACGCCCTACCACGAGTTGCCCGAACGGCTCCGGCGCGCCCTCACCGAGTACTACCGGGTCGACACCCTCGAGCACTACGACCAGGCCTTTCGCGCCATCGCCTACCTCTCCTACCGGCACGGCAAGGTGGACTGGCTCGAATCCAACAACGAGCACTGGCTGCCCCTCGACGCCCGGCTGCGCACGGACTTCCACATCACCACCGGACACGGCGCCGACCTCATCGACGCCATCAAGAGCAAGGCCGAGATGAAGCCGGTGTACGCGTTCGCCGGCGTCCCGACCGCCCGGCAGACCCGCGTCACGGACGCCGCCGCCCTCCTCGCCTTCGCCGCCGACGTCGGCTACCCGCTCATCGCCAAGCCCGAGGTCGGGGTGGGCGCCAACGACACCGCACGGCTGGCGTCCGACGACGAGGTGCGCGCCTTCTGCGGGCGCACCCGCGGCGTCCCGTACGTCGCCGAGGAATTCATCACCGGCGACCTGGTCAGCTACGACGCCATCGTGGACGCCGCCGGTCACCCCGTGTTCGAGGCGGCCGTGAGCTTTCCGCCGTCGATCCTGGACATCGTCGTCGACCGCCTCGACCTCGCCTACCGCGTCGAGGCCCAGTTGCCGCCCGGGCTCGCCGACGTCGGACGCCGCACCGTCGCCGCGTTCGGCATGCGCAACCGGTTCGTGCACCTGGAGTTCTTCCGGCTCACCGTGGACCGCCCCGGCCTCGGCCGCGTCGGCGACTGGGTCGGGCTCGAGGTCAACATGCGCCCCGCCGGCGGCGACACCGTCGACCTGTACAACTACGCCCGCAACGCCGACGTGTACCAGGTGTACACCGACGTCGTCACCGGCCGGGACACCGGCGCCGCCGCCCGCGCCGCCGCCGACCCGCAGTACGGGGTCTACGCGGCCCGCCGTGACGGGTTCGCCTACGCGCTGCCCCGCGCGGACCTGCTCGCCAAGTACGCCGGCGAACTGCGCCAGGTGCGCCGCAACCCGCCGCTGTTCTCGCCGCAGATGGGCGACGAGTACTTCGTGATCCGGACGCCCCACGAGGCCCGCGCGGACGAGTTCGTCCGCGACACGACGACGCGCGCCTGAGGCGTCCGGGGTCTGGGGGTCCGGGCGTCGCCGGGCGGCGGGGGCGTCCGGGGGTCTGGACGCCTGGGCGTCAGCGGGCGGCGGGGGCGTCCGGGGAGCAGGCGGCGACGGTCGCGGCGATCGCCTCCGGGACGCCGCCGCGCCGGTACCCGAGCACCCGCAGCGACTCGGTGGGGTCGACGTAGAGGTGCTGGTACATGACGTGCCGCAGGAGGTGCCGCGGGTCGATCCCCGACTCCTGGCCGCGGCGCGCCAGCTGCCGTGCGACGTGGCGGAGGCCCGGTTCGAGGAAGAGTCGGGGAACCCCCACCACCGGACGCCGCCGCCCCAGGGCTTGCAGCATGAGGCCGAGCATTTCCGTCCAGGTGAGGTGCTCGTCGGCGAGCGGGTAGCGGGCGTCGTGTTCCCCCTTCTCGGACGCCGCTGCCGCCGCCTGCCCGACCTGCGCCGCGGTCACCACGCTGGTGCCGCCCACCGGGTAGAGGGGCAGGGGCACGGTCCGCAGGCCGTCGATCAACGTCTTCCACAGGGGCAGTTGGCCGGGGACCGTGCCGAACACGTAGGGGATCTCCAGGACGGAGACGTCCATGCCGCCGGTGTGCTGCCCGCCGCCGGCGGCCACCGCGCGGCGGGCCTGGTCGACGCGGGCCCGCACGTACGGATGGGTCTCGGCGAACCGCAACTCGGGCCGCAGTCGGTGCCAGGTGGCGAAGTACGAACCCAGCACGACCGCCCGCCGGACGCCCCCGGTGCGGGCCGCGGTGAGGATGCGCTCGGTCTGGGCCACCAGCTGGTCCTCGAGGTAGCGGGCCGCCGGGGCCGGGTGGGGGTGCCGGTCGTCGGGGCCGAGGGCGTACACGCAGGCGTCGTGCCCGCGCGCGGCGTCGCGCAGGGTGTCGTCGGGGGCGGCCCAGGCGTCGAGGGTCCGCGCGTGGAGGCGCGGGTCGTCGAGGGCAGGCAGCAGCGCGGGGGCGGGACGGCGTCCGATGAGGGTGACCGAGTGGCCGTTGGCCAGCAGTTCCGCGGCTGTGTGCTGGCCCAGCAGCCCGGTGCCCCCGATGACCAGCACATTCACGGCGGGCAGCCTACTGGGACCCGAGGTCCTGGTCAGTCTGGGCGCCGCTCAACACGGCGGTCCGTGGACCGGCTGCACGGTGCTGAGTATCGACCTCTCGATCGAGCCGGGGCGGCCTCCGGAGTGCGACTTCAGCCCCGACTATGGGACCAACCTCACACCTCAACCACCCCGGCGGCAGCCAGCACCCGACCTTCCTGGGACTCGCGCTCTAGCTCCGCGCAAGGCATGCTGCGGATACGCAGCAGCGGACACCGGGCAACTACGCTCCGACAAGGGATGCTGCGGATACGCAGCACTCGACGGCCCGCGCACGAGGATCCCCTCCCGCCGGCACGCGGCCGGTGGGTCGCCTCCAACGGACGCCAATCTGCTCCGCGAGCACGATCAAAGCGGCTTGCGCTCCCAGAATCCCTCGCGCAGGGCGGTCGTGAACCCGATCGCCTCGTTGATCGCCAACATCGCCGCATTTTCTTCGGCGTTGTCGGTGGTGACCCACCGCACCTCGGGGAACTCCGCCCGCAGCCGCACCAGGTTGGCCAGTTTGAGCCGGCGGGCGACGCGGCGTCCGCGGTGGGCCGGAGCGACCAGGGTGTCGCCCTGGTGGGCCACCCCCCGCGCCGTGGCGAACAACTCGGTGTAGCCGGCCGGCTCGCCGGCGTCCGTGAAGGCGAGGCCGCCGACGAAGATGCGGCCGGTGCGCTCCACCGTGTCTTCGAAGTCGCTCAGCCGCGCGTCGTCCCAGCGCTCCGGCTCGAACTCGACGCCGCCCGAGGGCGCCTCGGTCGCCATCAGGGAGACCAGCGCACAGAACGCCTCGCGGTGCTCGGCCGGCACCCGACCCGTCCAGGACACCAACCGGTAGCCCGGCCCGGACGCCGCGGCCAGGCGCGCATCCAGGTCGGACAGCGCCGCCAGGTCCGCCACCTGGTACCGGTACACCTGCCGCAGACTGAACCCGCGGGCGAGCAGCGCGGCGGCGTCCGGATCGTCGGGATCCGCGCCGCCCACCCCCGACGCCGGCACCAGCCGGCCGGGCGTGCACGGCACTTCGAGGATGATCCAGGGTCGCCCCTCGGCCTCCGACACGCCGACGATCGCGTCGATCAGGGCGGACGCCGTCGCCGCGCGCTGGGCCGGCGGCAGGTCGGCGTCCACGAGCCAGGCCACTTCGAGCATCGTGGTGGCCTCCAGGAGGGGCAGCCAGAGCAGGGCCCACCCGACCAGCTGGCCGTCGATGGTCGCGGTCAGGCCGATGAAGCGTTCGCGCAGGTTGGGCTGCAGCAGCGCCAGCAGTTCCGCGGGCCCGGGCGCGACGGCGGACGTGCCGTAGTGGCGCGCGCGGTACCGCCGCGTCAGGTCGACCGCCGCGCGGAAGATGCGGCCGGCCTCGGTGTCCTCGTCCGGCGCGCCGGGCAGCACCAGGCGCGCGATCGTCACCTCCACGATGAACCTCCTGTCAGGGACCGACGGCTGGCCGACGGATGGTCGGCCCTCGGGGCCGGGCCGTGTCGGGTCGGGTTCGACGCCCGGCCCTCCGCGACCCCGGCGGCCGTCACTCGCCGTTGTAGTAGAACTCCCCGGTGACGCCGTAGCCGCCGCCGGGATCGGTGTAGGCGCCCTTCAGCGGGTTCGAGCCGGCGAACGACCACACGCCGCCATCGTCACACCCGCCGGACGTGATGTGCTCCACCCACTGGCCGTCGGCCCGCTGGGTGAGCGTCCCGACACAGCGGGGCGGCTCGCCGACGGCGGTCGCGTAAGCGATGGTGCCTCGGGCACTCCCGTCGAACCCCAGGACGACGCTCCACACGCGCGCCTGCACCGTGCCGCCCGCCTGGCGGGCCAACCCGGAATACGTTCCCGCGGGCTGGGCCGCCGGGATCGTCGCCGGAGCCTGCGGGATCGTCGCGGGCACTGCGGGCGTGGTCGCGGCCCCGGCGGTGACCGTCACCGTGGCCGGCTTCGCGCTGGGGGACGCGGCCTGCGACCGGCCGAGCACGCCCGGCAACTGCCAGACCGCGAGGCCCACGAGGGTCACCGCGAGCACGCCGGCCACGATGGGCAACACGGGACGCCGCCGCTGCTGCCTGGGTGCCCAGTTCGCCGCCGGCTGCGGAGCCGCCGCGGCCGGCCAAGCCGGGGTCGGCTGCGATTGACCCCATCCCGAGCCGGCGGGCGGCTGCGCGCCCGGATCTCCCCAGCCACCCACCGCAGGGGCGACCTGGGTGGGCGGCGACTCCCAGGAGGCCGCGGCGTCCGGCCGAGCGCCCCACTCCCGCACGACGGTCTGATCCGGCTCGGCCGGCAGCACCGCCCCGCACAGAGCACACGTCACGCCGCCACCGACGTTGCCACACCGTTCACAGACCGCCATGCGTTTCCTTTCGCGCCCCGACCGCGACGAGGGTACTGCCCACCCCGGACGCCGCCGGTGCGGTCCGCCGACGGATCGGCCGAGTCGGCCGATCGGTCGCAGCGGCGGATCAACCGAGCGTCCGGTAGAGGAACGCCAGGACGTCCGCGGTCACCTCGTCGCGGTTGAGCTCATTGAGCAGTTCGTGGCGGGCCTGCGGATACAGGATCACCTCGACGTCGGCGACGCCCGCCTCGCGGTACCGCTGCGCGACGAGTTCGACGGCCCGTCCGCCGGCGGCGATCGGGTCGGCGTCCCCGGAGATCAGCAGGATGGGCAGGTCCTTCCGGACGCCCCTCAGCCGCTCGGGGTCGGCGGCGGCGCGCAGGGTCTCCAGGCCGTCGAAGGGGCCCGGCACGGGCCGATGACGTCGTCGAGACGGACGCCCGCGGCGTCCCTCGTCGTCACCCGCGGCTGGATGAACTGCATCCCGACCGGGGACCGCTTGTCGACCGCGTTGCGGACCGTGACGAACCGACTCTTCCGTGTGGGTGCCGACCGGCCGGCCACCAGGGAGTCCGGGTCGACCACGACCCCGGCCGAGTACCGCGGCACCGGCTTGAACCGCATGTCCGTGAAGTAGGACTTCACCTGGGGGGACACGTTCATCACCCGCGACAGCACATCCCGAACCGTGGTGATCCGGCGGTCCGTGGGCTTGATGATCGACCCGAACGTCATCGACAGGTCGACCATCGCCTTCGCGTGATCGCGGCGCTCGACGTCGTAGGTGTCCAACAGCCGTTCGGACGCCTGCCCCCCGACGACGCTCGCGAGCTTCCAGGCGAGATTCGTGGCGTCCCGCATCCCCGAGTTCCAGCCCTGACCCATCCACACCGGCATGAGGTGCGCGGCGTCCCCGGCGATGATCGCCCGGCCCTTGCGGAACGATGACGCCACCCGACCGTGGTGCGTGAACACGCGCCGCCGGATCACGTCGAGCTTCGAGGAGTCGGGCACCTGATCGCGCAGGAGTTCGGTGATGAAGGCGTCGTCCTCGACCTTCTCGCTGGGCTCGTCGTCGAAGAGCATGAACTCCCAGCGCCGGATCGCGTGCGGCAGGCCGATCGACACGTACGGCCGCGCCGGGTCGGCGCCCAAATACACGTTCGGGACGCCCAGCGGGTCGTTGCGCACGTCGATGACCACCCACCGCGTGGGCGGCGACTCCCCCACGAAGTCCACGCCCATCCACTTGCGGGTGAACGACTGGCCGCCTTCGCAGCCGACCACGTACTGGGCCTCGATCTGCTCCGTCCGGACGCCGTCGGCGTCCGCCACCTCGACGGTCGCGACGATCCGGTCGCCCCGGTCGTCCAGCCCGACGAGGGTGCTGCGGAACTGCACGTCGACGCTGGGGAAGCGGGCGATCCCGTCGGCGAAGACCTGGTCGACGGCGGGCTGGATGAACCCCCACTTGCGCGCCCATCCCAGCGGCTCCCCCGCCGGGTCGTTCGTGAGGATGACCTCACCCCGCCCGTTCACCAGGCGCATCACGTGGTGCGGGACGGTGAAGGGCAACACCTCGTCCACGAGCCCCATCGCCTGGATCGTGCGGAGCGACTCGTCGTCCAGCCCCACACCGCGCGGGTAGTCGATCAGGGTGTCGCGGGCCTCCACGACCAGGGCGGTGCGGCCGTAGCCGCCGAGGAGGTTGGCCAGGGCCAGGCCGACCGGGCCGGCCCCGGCGATGAGGATCTCGACGCTTCGGGTCATGTCAGGCCGACTCCCCCGCCAGGTCGGGGACGGCGAGACCGTACTGATCGGACGCCGCGACGAACTTGTCGGGTCGCACCGCGATGACCTTGGCCCCGAAGCGGCGCATCCAGGACGTCAGGTTGCCGTCGATGTCGACGAGTTCGTCGTGCCCTTCCCCGTGGGTGTCCGGGGGACGCACGGTCAGGTAGCTCGCACCGAGGGCGTCCCACCTGGCCTTCTCGTCGGCGGTCAGCACGTCCAGCGGGGAGACCCCGTCGCCGAGCAGCACGAAGCCGGACCCGAGCTGATCGTCCAGCCGGCCCACGGTGCCCCGGGAGGAGACCACGGTGGGCTGCGGCACCATCTTCCCCACGACGCTGTCCGGGGTCGGAGCGCCGCGCAGCCACCCGCCGGCCAGGAAGGGCGGCCAGAGCAGCGGCGGCAACTCGCCGGGCGGCGGCGCGGTCGCGGCGATCTCCTCCGGGGTCAGTTCCTGCGTGATGATCTTGCCGAGGCCCACCGCGACCTCGGTGTAGAAGGCAACGTTGGGCCGCCGCTCGGCCTCGTAGGTGTCCAGGAGGGCCTCGGGCAGGCGTCCGGCGAGCACCTCGCGGATCTTCCAGGAGATGTCGAACGCGTCCCGGATCGCCGACTGCATGCCGGCGCCGGCCCACGGCGGCATCAGGTGCCCCGCGTCGCCCACGAGGAACACGCGGCCCTCCCGCCAGCGCTCCGCCATCCGGATGTGGTGGTTGTAGAACGCCCACTGGTGGATGTCGACGTCCTCGTGGCTGACCCCGAGCGACTCCAGCAGCGGCCACACCTGCTCGGGCGTGGCGAAGTCGGCGTCTGTCTCGCCGGGGGCCAGCGGGATCTCCCAGCGGTGGTTGCCGAGCCCCAGGGCGATGTCGACCACGGGTCGCTGCTTGTCCGACCAGAACGTGAGGATGTGCCGGTTCGGCCACCAGCGCTTGACCTTGGCGTCGATGATGATCCACCGGACGCCGAGGGTGTCGCCCAGCATCGTGATGCCGAGCGCATGGCGGGTCTTGCTGGACCCGCCGTCACAGGCCAGGGCGTACCGCGTCCGGTACGAGCGCTCGGCGCCGGTCTCGGGGTCGTGGGTGCGAACGGTGACGCCGTCGGCGTCCTAGGTACCGGAGGCTCGGCGGCCGAACGACGACCCGGCCGCGTCACGTCTCCACGGCCCAGGCGTCGTCGACGGGCACCTCGGGATCGGTGTCGAAGTCCACGACCAGTTCGCTCGACAGCCCCTCCAATGCGGCGCGCACCTCGTCCGCGCTGACCCCGAGCGGGAGCCGCACGTCGGCGTCCGCCTCGAAGAGCAACCCGTCGGACATCGGGGCGTGCCGCGTCAGCGTCTCCAGATGGACGATCGTGACCCCCCTGGACGCCAGCGCGCGCGACACCTCCCGCAGGATGCCCGGCCGGTCGTTGCCCATCACGAAGACGTGCAGCGCCTGCCCGCCTTCGGGCACGGGCGGCTCCTCCGCGGGGGTCAGCGTCACCGTGAGCCGGCCGTCCGCGGCCAGCCGGGCGAGGGCGGTGTGCAGGGCGTCGGGGTCCGGAACCTCGACCAGGGCGATGCCCGCGAACTTGCCGGCGAGGCCGGCCAGCTCGCTCTCGAGCCAGTTGCCGTCCGCCTCGGCCAGCGCGGACGTGAGCGCCGCCACCAGGCCCGGCCGGTCGTCGCCCACCGCCGTCAACACGAGCTTCGTCATGGCGCGCAGCCTACGGCCGGGTGGCGTCCGCGGGGAGGGGCCGGACGCCGCCGATCGCCCGGCTCAGGCCCAGAGCCCCTCGGACGTGATCGGCGGCCGGCCCGGACGGTGCTCGCAGTAGCGCAGCCACTCGGGACGCACGCGGTACAGGTTGAACGCCTCGCTCATCGCCGGACGCTGCGGGTGCTGCTCGGCGTAGAGGGGCGCCAGGGCGTCCAACTCGATGCCCATCAGCAGTTCCGCGGCGCCCTCGATCTGCAGGGAGACGGGGTCCCAGCCGATGACGAGCGCGACGCGGTCGTGGTGGAAGAGGTTGGCGGCCTTGCGGGCGCCGGCCTTGGTCTGGAACAGCAGGTCCCCGTCGCCGAGGACGCCGATCTCGACGAGGGCGGCCGCGGGGTGGCCGTCGCGGTCGACGGTCGCCACCACGCCCTGGCGGGCGGCGCGGACGAAGTAGACGAATTGCTCGCGGGTCAGATGTTCGTTGGTCACATCCCGAGGCTAGAGAGTCCGCGCGGACTCCGGGCCCATTTCGGGCCCGGCGTGGCGGGCGGGGAGCGCGGGCCGCCGGGCGCCCGGGGCGCGCGGCGGCGTCCCAGTGGAGCCCGTTTGTGCCCGTTCGGACTCAAAAGAAGGCAACCGGGCGTGACCGCGGCGTAGGGAGGCGATACGCTTTTAGCCATGACCGACGCATCGCACTTGAAGCGGCTCGAACACTCCAAGCTTTCCATCATCGGGGCCGGCGCGGTCGGCTCCTCCCTGGCCTACGCGGCTCTGATCCGCGGGTCGGCCCACGAGATCGCCCTCTACGACCTCGACGCCAAGAAGGTGGACGCCGAGGTGCGCGACCTGTCGCACGGCACCCAGTTCACCCCGTCCGGGCGGGTGCTCGGCGGCGCCGACATCGAGGTGGTCAAGGACTCCTCGGTCGTCATCATCACCGCCGGCGCCAAGCAGAAGCCGGGCCAGTCGCGGCTCGAGCTCGCGGCCACGAACGTCAACATCCTGAAGTCGCTGATGCCGCAGTTGCTCGAGCAGGCGCCGAACGCGATCTTCGTGCTCGTCACCAACCCGTGCGACGTGCTGACCGTCGTCGCGCAGAAGATCTCGGGGCTGCCCGCCAGCCGGGTGTTCTCCACCGGCACCATGCTCGACACGTCCCGGCTGCGCTACGCGATCGCCGACCGCATCGGCATCTCGACGAGCAACGTGCACGCCACGATCATGGGCGAGCACGGCGACAGCGAGTTCCCGATCTGGTCGAGCGCCACGATCTCGCAGGTGCCGATCCGGCAGTGGCGCACCGCCGAGGGCGACCTCGTCTTCACCGAGTCCGTGCTGGCCGAACTCGCGGACGAGGCCACCCACGCCGCCTACTCGATCATCGAGGGCAAGGGCGCCACCAACTACGCCATCGGCCTCACCGGCGCCCGACTCACCGAGGTGCTGCTGAAGGAGCGCCGGGCCGTGCTGCCGCTGTCGAGCGTGCTGACCGACTTCCACGGCATCAGCGACGTCGCCCTGTCGGTGCCGAGCGTGGTGTCGGTGCGGGGGCTCGAGCGCGTGCTCGACATCCCGATGGACGCGCAGGAGATCACGATGCTGCGCCGCTCGGCGGCCACGCTGCGGGCGTCGCTGGAACAGCTCGGATTCTGACCGTGGCCACCGCCGCCGGCAACTCCCTGTTCCCGGGCAAGTACTTCATCAGCACCACCCTGGAGTCGCTGGAGACGAAGACGTCGATGGCCGGCGCGCTGACCCGCCGCTACCTGCAGCGGGCCGCGATGGCCGGCATCATCGTCGGCGTCCTGTACGCCGCCTACTTCACCGCGGTGGCGGCGTTCGGGGCGGTGGCCGTCGGCGACCAGTCGCTGCGCGGCATCGGCAAGCTCGTGGGGGCGTCCCTGTTCGGTTGGGCCCTTGTCTTCATCTATTACTCGAAGTCGGAACTGCTGACGTCGAACATGATGATCGTGTCCATCGGCTGGTACCACAAGCGGGTCGGGGCGCTGCAGGCGCTGCGGCTGCTGGGCCTGTGCTACCTGGGCAACGCCCTCGGCGGGCTGCTGATGGCGGTGCTGTACCGGTTCAGCACGCTGATCAGCGGGCCGGTGCTGCTGGAGATGCAGCACTCCGTGGACGCCAAGCTGGGGTACGTCAGCGGCGGCGCCGCGGGCTGGGGCGACCTGTTCGTCCGGGCGGTGCTGTGCAACCTGATGATCAACCTGGCGATGCTGCTGGTCTACAACGGGCTCATCAAGGACGACCTCACCAAGAGCCTCGTCATGATCGTGGCGGTGCTGATCTTCGCGTTCCTCGGCTTCGAGCACTCGGTGGCCAACACCGTGCTGTTCACGATCGTGGGGCTGGTGAGCGGCATCGACCTCGGCCTGGCCGCCGGCAACGTCGCCATCGCGTTGTTGGGCAACTTCGTCGGCGGCGGACTGCTCATCGGCCTCTACTACGCCTACGTCAACGACGATCGCGACTACGTCAAAGGACGCGACGCCGTCCGCTGACGGCTGACCCAGACCCTTTTCACCACAGTGCAGGAGATCCGGGGGCGTCTACCCCCCGGATCTCCTGCGCTGATACCGGTTGTCACCCCCGTCGGGGACGCGGCTCAACGGGAGTGGAGTGGATCCGGGTGGGCACACCAACCCGGATCCACTCCTTTGCCGAGCGGCGCCGCCCCGGACCGGCCCCGGTGGACCATCGACTCGCTTTCGCACGCAACTCGCCCGCCGATGCGGCATCCTCGTTCCATGGCGACGGCACTGGCGCGCGACACCGCGGCACGGAAGAACCCGAGCGCGGACGCGGCCCCTCGCCAGGACACCCCCCTGCCGCCCCGCGGGGTCGGGCGGCTGCTGGCCCGGGCGCGCTCCGGGCTGCGGCGCCTGACGCCGGTCGAGGCGTCCGCGGCGTTCGCCGAGGGCGCGTTGCTCGTCGACACCCGCACCCTCGAACAGCGCACCGAGCAGGGCGACCTGCCGGGCGCGCTCTGCATCGACCGCACCGTCCTGGAGTGGCGACTCGCCCCCGACAGCGACCACCGCATCCCCGAGGCGGCCGACCCCACCCGCACGATCATCGTCGTGTGCCGCCAGGGCTACAGCAGTTCGCTGGCGGCGGCGTCCCTGCAGGCAGCCGGGCTCACGGGCGCCACCGACCTGATCGGGGGCTTCGAGGCCTGGGTCGCCGCCGGGCTGCCCCTCTCGGACGCCCCCGCGGACGTCCGCCGCTGAGCCTGCAGTCGGCGCCGTGGCCCGAGGAGCGCCGCATGGGGCAGAACCCCCTCTGGTCACACGTCCTGAGCCAGCCCGGCGACGTAGCCGCGGATCGTCGGCAGGTCGACCACCAGCGTGTCCCAGACAGCCCCGTAGTCGGTGCCCTCGTAGTGATGGGCCAGTCGGTCGCGCATCCGCTTGATCAGCGACCAGGGGACGGTGCCGTGACGCTCCGTCGTGTCGGCGCTCAGGCGAGCGACGTTCTCCCCGAGTTTGATGATCAGCGACTCCGCTGCCAGGCCGGGCACGTTGTCGGGGTCGCCGACGTACCACGCGTGACCACGGGCAACCAGACCGGCCCCGACGTCGCACAGGCGGACGATCTCGCGCAGTGCAGCGGCATCGCGGGCGTTCATACGGCCACGGCGGTGGTCAGGATCTCGTGACCGGCGCTCAAACCGCCCTCCGTGACCACATCCACCTCGACGCCGAGGAGTTCACTCGCCTTCTCTGCGAATTCGGCCAGCGCCAGGAGACCCGTCCCGGGTGCGCGGGCCACGAGGAGGTCAAGGTCACTGCCCAGACGGTCGGTGCCGCGGGCGGCGGAACCGAAGACGCGCATGTCGGTGAGCCCGAAGGAGCGCGCGAGGCTCACCAACTCGTCACGGTGGGCCGCCAGCGCATCGCGGGGCCGCGGTCGGGCGGCCTGTCGCAGCCGTTCCAGCATCTGCGGCGAAGCCCGCCGGCGTCCGGATTCGTACGCCGCGATGTTTGGCTGCGCGACCCCCGAGCGCTCCGACAACTCGGACTGGCTGAGGCCCGCGGCCTCGCGCAACTCCCGGACGCCGTTCGTCATGCCGCCACCATATCGCGCGATATGGCGCGGCGGCGCGGCACGCCAGTTAGGTGGCCACAACCTAGACGTTGAACCTGAACTCGACGACGTCGCCGTCGCGCATGACGTAGTCCTTGCCCTCCAGGCGCATCTTGCCGGCCGCCTTGGCCGCCGCCTCGGAGCCCAGGGCGATCAAGTCGTCGTAGGACACGATCTGGGCCTTGATGAACCCCTTCTGGAAGTCGGTGTGGATCACGCCCGCCGCCTCGGGGGCCGTGGCGCCCTGCTTGATCGTCCAGGCGCGCGACTCCTTGGGCCCCGCCGTCAGGAAGCTCTGGAGCCCCAGCGTCGCGTAGCCGACCCGGGCCAACTGGTCGAGGCCCGGCTCGTCGACGCCCATCTCGGCGAGGAACTCGCGCCCCTCGGCCTCGTCCATCTCGACCAGTTCCGACTCGAACTTGGCGTCCAGGAAGATCGCCTCGGCGGGGGCGACGACGGCGGCCATCCGGGCCTTGAGTTCCGCATTCGCCAGTTCGTCGGAGTCGCAGTTGAACACGTAGATGAACGGCTTCGCGGTCAGCAGGAACAGGTCGCGCAGCAGGTCGGTGTCGAAGCCGGCCGCGTAGAGGGTGCGGCCGGCGTCCAGCACCTGCTGCGCGGCGAGCATCGCCTCGTACTTGGGCCGGGTCTCCTTCTTGATCCGGGCCTCCTTCTCGACCCGCGGCAGCGCCTTCTCCAGCGTCTGCAGGTCGGCGAGGATCAGTTCGGTCGTGATGGTCTCGATGTCGCTGCCCGGGTCGACCTTGCCGTCGACGTGGGTGACGTCGGCGTCCGTGAAGGCGCGGGTGACCTGACAGATGGCGTCCGCCTCACGGATGTGCGCGAGGAACGCGTTGCCCATGCCCTCGCCCTGGGAGGCGCCCTTCACGATGCCGGCGATGTCGACGAAGCTGACGGTCGCGGGCACGAGGCGCTCCGAGTGGTAGAGCTCGCCCAGCACCGCCAACCGCGGCTCGGGCACCCCGACGACGCCCACGTTGGGCTCGATCGTCGCGAACGGATAGTTCGCGGCGAGCACGTTGTTGCGCGTCAGCGCGTTGAACAGGGTCGACTTGCCGGCGTTGGGGAGTCCGACGATTCCGATCGTGAGTGCCACGAGGGGTCATTCTACGGGCCGGACGCCGCCCCTCCGGCACCTGCCCGGCGGCCGCGGCGTCCCGCCGGTGGGCAGGCACCCGCGGCGTCCGCCACCGGGCAACCGGCCCGACCGCACCCGCGGCGTCCTAGAGTGAGCGCGTGCCGGGTCGACAAAGGGGAGAGCCCACATGAACTTCGAGAAGGTCGTCTTCGGGTTCTTCATCACCCTGGCCGCCACGCTGAACTTCGGCTTCTTCATCGGCGAGATGGACCGTCCCGAACTGCACAGCGTCTGGGGTCTCGCCGCCGCGCTGGCGGTGAGCGTCATCGCGACCATCCTCAAGTTCGGGGACCGCACGCAGCTGGGGGCCGTCCATCTGGCGACCAGCCTCGTCGCCGACCTGCAGTTGCTGGGCGCCGCGATGATCTGGGGTTGGGCCGTCTACGTCAACCCCGAGGGCATGACCGGCGCCCTGATGGCGCAGGTGGTCTCCATGTCGGGCGGCGCCCTGCTGGCCAACCTGATCTCGGTCATCCTCACCCTCGGCGAGATCCTGGCGCTGCGGCGCTGATCGACCCCCGCCAGCGAAGCACGCCGCGCCATGTCGAGCCTGTTCTTCCTCATCCTGAGGCGGATGAGGCTGCCCCTCATCCTCGTCGTGGTCGTCTACACGGTGTGCACGATGGTGCTGTCGGTCGTGCCCGGGGTCGACGCCGACGGCAACCCGACGCCCGGCATGGGCATCTTCACCGCGTTCTACGTCATCAGCTACACGGGCAGCACGATCGGGTTCGGCGAGATCCCGGTGCCCTACTCCCCCGACCAGCGCCTCTGGATGATCGTCAGCATCTACGCCACCGTCATCGGCTGGTCGTACACCATCGTCAACGTCATCGCGCTGCTCAACGAATCCGGGTTCCAGTTGGCGATGTCGAGCGCCCGGTTCCTGCGCCAGGTCAAGGCCCTGCGCGAACCCTTCTACATCGTGTGCGGCTACGGCGAGACCGGACGCCTCGTGTGCCAGGGCCTCGACCGGCTCGGCCTGCGCTGCGTCATCGTCGAACAGGACGCGATGCGCGTCGAGGAGGCCCGCCTCGACGAGTACCGCAGCGTCCCCCCGAAGAGCAACGCGGACGCCGCCCAGCCGACCGTGCTCACGGACGCCGGCCTGCTGTCGTCGCACTGCCGCGGCGTCATGGCCCTGGCCGTCGACGACGAGACCAACCAGGCCATCGCGGTGGCCTGCCGGCTGCTCCGCCCCGACCTGCCGGTCCTGGCCCGCATCCGCGACCCCGAGTTCGACACCCACCTGGGCGTGTTCGGCGGCGACATCGTGGTCAACCCCTTCGAACGGTTCGCCGAGCACCTGAGCGCCGCGCTGGTCGCCCCCGACCATTTCCGGCTGCGGGAGATCCTGACCTCGTTGCCCGACCACAAACTGCCGCCCGTGCACCAACCGCCCCGCGGCCACTGGATCATGTGCGGCTACGGACGCTTCGGCCATGCCGTCGTCCAGAAGCTGCGCCGCGCCGGCCAGACCGTCACCGTGGTCGACGTCGCCCACTTCAGCGAGGGCGACGTCGACGTCAAGGGCCGCGGCACGGAGGCCGGCGTCCTCCAGGCCGCGGGCATCGACCACGCCGTCGGCATCGTCATCGGCCATCACAGCGACCAGCGGAACCTGGCCATCGGCGTCCATGCCCGTGACCTGAGCCCGGGCATCTTCACGGTCATCCGCCAGAACCTGGATTCCAGCGAACCCCTGTTCGCCGAGTTCTCCCCCGACCTGGTCATGGAGCCCTACCGCCTCGTCGCCCAGGAGTTCCTGGCCGTCATCACCACGCCGCTGCTCGCCCGGTTCCTCGACCTCTTGCCGGAGCGCACCGAGGAGCAGTGCGCGAAACTCACCCGCCGCCTGGAGCACCTCAACCCGCGCCACATCCCCGAGATCTGGAGCATCGACCTGGACGCCGTGGGTGCCCCCGCCGTGGTGCGCGCGATGGCCGAGGGCGAGCACGTCCGGATCGGGCACCTGCGCACCGACCCGGTGCGCTGGACCGGGCCCAGCCTGCGCCTGTCGCCGCTCATGATCGCCCGCGGCGACTCGATCATCGAGCGGCCCTCCGATGACACGGAACTGCTCGCCGGGGACGCGATCCTGTACGCGGGCCACCGCCGGGCGAAGCGGCAGCAGGAACTGATCCTGGCCAACGACAACATCCTCGACTACGTCCGCACCGGCACCGACCACGGCACCGGCTGGGTGTGGCAGCACCTGGTCGAGCGCCGCCGCGCCAGAGCGGGCGCGCAGACGCCGGTGCCGGTGCCGGCGCCTCCGCCGCCGCCGGCCCTGCCGCCGCACACGCTCGGGCCGCGGGTGGTGTCCCCGACGACGGGGGCGGACGCCGACGCGCCCGGTCAGGCGCCCGAGAAGTAGGCCGTCAAGGCCGCCGCCAGCCAGCCCGGGTCGCGGGTGCCCGCGAGTTCCCGGGTGGAGTGCATGCTCAGCAGCGGGATGCCGACGTCGCACATCACGATGCCCAGCCGCTCGGCCGTCATCGGCCCGATCGTCGACCCGCAAGGGACCGAATTGTTGGACACGAACACCTGCACGGGCACGTCCGCAGCCCGACACACCCGCCGCCACAAGGCCCCCGACACGGCGTCGCTGGTGTAGCGCAGGTTGGCGTTCGTCTTGAGCAGGGGCCCCGCGTTGAGGAGGGGCCGGTGGTCGGGGTCGTGGAGCCCGGGGTAGTTCGGGTGGACGGCGTGCCCCGCGTCCGCCGACACGCACGACGAGCGGGCCAGCATCCGCTGGTAGGCGTCCGGGCCGAACCCGAGCGAGACAGCCAGCCGGGACAGCACCTGCTCCAGCAGGGGCCCCGCGGCCCCGGAGCGCGACCCGGAGCCGACCTCCTCGTGGTCGAAGCAGGCCAGCACCAGCACGTCGTCGCCCTCCTCGGCCGCGAGCAGGGCCACCAGGCCGGCGTGCACCGAGGACAGGTTGTCGAGGCGTCCGGACGCGAGGAACTCGCCGCGCGGGCCGAACACGACCGGCGGCTCGTGCACGGACGCGAAGAGGTCGTGGGCGGCGATGGCGGCCCGGTCGAGGCCGACCTCGTCGGCGACGAGGGCGAGCAGGTCGAGGCCGGGGCGTCCCACCGAGAACACGGGCAGCAGGTGGGTCTGCTTGTCGAGTTTGAGGCTCTCGCTCACGCTGCGGTCGAGGTGGGGGGCGACCTGCGGGATCCGCAGCCATGGCGGGGTGGCCACGAGCACCTCGCGGCCGTCGGCGGTGACGAGGCGTCCGGCGAGCCCGAACTCGCGGTCGAGCCACGAGTTGAGCAGCGGACCGCCGTACACCTCCATGCCGGCCTGCTGCCAGCCGGCCGCACCGGTCGTGGGCTCGGGCTTGAGCTTGAACCCCGGGGAGTCGGTGTGGGCACCGACGATGCGGAAACCGGCGCCGGCCCCGACGCGGTCGGGCACCCACCAGGCGACGACGGCGCCGTCGCGAACCAGGTAGTGGCCGCCCGGTTCGGCGTCCCAGGGGTCGGTCTCGCGCTGCTCGGCGTACCCCACGTCGGCCAAGCGGCGGGCCACCTCGGCGGCCGCGTGGTACGCGGAGGGGGACGCCGTCACGAACGCCATCAGGTCGGCGACGTGCTCCTCCGCCTGGCGGGAATCCCGGGTGCGGGCGCTCACCGCCCGACCGCCGGGGCCTGAACGGGGGCCGGGGGCCGCGCGGGAGCCGAGGACGTGGGAGCCATGAGGGGCACCCTAGTCGCCGCACCCTCGGGCCGTGGGGCACTCTGCGTGGAGCCGACTGCTGCGCATCCGCAGCACCCCTTGCCAGAGGCGCTTTCCGCGAGCCTCACTGCTGCGGATGCGCAGCACCCCCTTGTCAGAGCCACCTTCGCGAAGCCGAGTGCTGCGGATCCGCAGCACCCCTTGTCGGAGGCACTTTCGCGAGCCTCGCTGCTGCGGATGCGCAGCACCCCCTTGTCAGAGCCACCTTCGCGAGCCCCTCCGCCGCGGATCCGCAGAGCGTCCGGCGGGGAGGCGTCCCGGATGGTCCTGATCGGGGGCCTCCCGCCGAACTGTCAGCATCGATCGTTAGGCTGGCGCTCAACGAGGAGGACGAGCGTGACCGAACAACCCCACCCCGGCGCCAACCGCACCGAAACCGAGGACGACAAGCCGAAACCCTGGCGCATCGAGGGCCTGCAGAAGAAGCCGCAGCCCGGCAAGGGCGGCGGGGAGCGGCCGAAGCTGGACTGGCGGCGGATCCTGACGCTGGCCCTGTCGGCCTACCTGGTGACGTTCCTGGTGTTCTCGTTCGTCGACGTCTCGACGGCCCCCAAGTCGATCGCCTACACCGAGTTCCAGGCCCAGATGGCGGCGCAGAACATCAAGAGCGTCTACGCCAAGGGCGACACGATCCAGGGCGAACTCAAGGCCGCCCGCCCCCTGCCGGAGTCGAATCCCCCCGGCGAGTACACCCAGTTCACGACCGAGCGCCCCTACTGGGCGCAGGATGATCCGCTGGCGCAACTGACCGCCGGCGGAGCCGTGGTCCGAGCCACGCCGTTGGTCGAGCAGCGCGGACTTCTCGGCAGCCTGCTCTCCTCGATCCTGCCCATGTTGATCCTCATCGGGCTGTACCTCGCCGGGTCGGCGTGGCTCATGCGCCGCCAGATGGGCGGCGGCGTGGGCGGGCTGATGGGCAAGAAGTTCACCCCCGTGGCGGCCGACGAGGCCAAACGGGTGACGTTCGACGACGTCGCCGGCATCGATGAGGTCGAGGAGCAGGTCACCGAGATCGTCGACTTCCTCAAGCACCCCGAGAAGTACACCCGCCTCGGCGCGCGGGCGCCCAAGGGCGTCCTGCTCACGGGAGCCCCCGGCACCGGCAAGACCCTGCTGGCCCGGGCCACGGCCGGCGAGGCCGGGGTGCCGTTCTTCAGCGCGTCGGCGTCCGAATTCATCGAGATGATCGTCGGCGTGGGCGCCCAGCGCGTCCGGCAGTTGTTCGAGGAGGCCCGCAAGGCCGCCCCGGCGATCATCTTCATCGACGAGATCGACACCATCGGACGCGCCCGCGGCGGCGCCCGCGCCATGGGCGGCAACGACGAGCGCGAGCAGACGCTCAATCAGATCCTGACCGAGATGGACGGCTTCGACGGCACCGAGGGCGTCGTCATCATGGCCGCCACCAACCGGGCGGACGTGCTGGACGCGGCGCTCACCCGGCCCGGCCGCTTCGACCGCGAGATCACGGTCCACGCGCCGGACCGCACCGGCCGCGTCCAGATTCTGCAGGTGCACATGCGCAAGGTGCCCCTCGGCGCCGACGTCGACATCGAGGCGCTTGCCAAGTCGACCCCCGGCATGACCGGCGCCGACCTGGCCAACCTGGTCAACGAGGCGGCGATCCTGGCGGCCAAGCGGGGCGCGGACGCCGTCGGGCAGGCCGACTTCTTCTCAGCCCTGGAGAAGGTGCAACTGGGGGTCGCCCGGCACGTCGTGATGCCTCCGGAGGAGCGCCGCCTGACCGCCTACCACGAGGCCGGGCACGCGCTGCTGGGCATGCTGCAGCCGGGCGCCGATCCGGTGCGCAAGATCTCGATCATCCCGCGGGGGCGGGCGCTGGGCGTCACCCTGTCGACGCCCGAGGAGGACAAGTACGGCTACGACGCCGAGTACCTGCGCGGCCGCATCATCGGCGCCCTCGGCGGCCTGGCGGCCGAGCAACTGACCTACGGCAAGACCACCACGGGAGTCGACAGCGACCTCGAGATGGCCACCGCGATCGCCCGGCAGATGGTGGGCCGGTGGGGCATGTCCGAGCGCATCGGGCCGATGTCGGTGCTCAGCAACGACGGCGACCCGCGCATGCTGGGCATCGCGGACGCCACCCTGGCCCAGGTCGACGAGGAGGCCCGCCGGGTCATCAACGACTGCCTCAAGGACGCCAAGCGACTGCTCGGCGAGCACAAAGCCCAGCTGGACGCCATCGTGGCGGCCCTGCTGGAGAAGGAGACCCTGGACGAGGACGAGGCCTACGCGGCTGCGGGGATCGCCAAGGATGCCGGGCAGGCCGCGCTGACCACGGGGCCTCAGAAGTTGTAGCCGCGGGTGCCGTACTTGGCGACGTAGCCGGCGAGGGTGTCGTTGCGGATGGCGGTGGACAGCGCCGCCATCTTGGTCCAGTCGACGACGTCGATGGAGTCCCCGTTGCGCAGGGTGTCGAAGCCGCTGATCGGTGCCTGCAGCAGGACGATGTCCGAACTGGAGTCGATCTTCATCGACAGCGCCAGGTCGCGGACCACGTCGTTGGTGAGGCCCTTGTCCACGGCGATGCAGTCGGCCGATTGGGTGAGCAGCCGGTCGAAGGTCACGGGGTTGCCGACGACCTGGGGGCGCAGTGTCTTCACGATGATCGCCTTGACGACGGCGCGCTGGTTGGCGGCCCGGGACAGGTCCCAGCGGGGAAGACCGTAGCGGGCGCGGACGAAGGCGAGTGCCTCCTCGCCGCTGACCGTCACGGGGCCGGCAGGGAAGTTGTAGCCCATGTTGCTGAACGCGGTCGGGTTGTCGACCGTCACCCCGCCGACGACATCGGTGAGGGCGATGAAGCCGTCGAAGTCGACCTGGAGGGTGTGGTCGATCCCCACGCCGGAGAGTTGCTCGATCGTCTGCTTCGCGAGCCGGACGCCGCCCCACTGGTAGGCCCAGTTGATCTTGCCCTTGCCGTGGCCCGGGATGTCGACCCAACTGTCGCGCGGGTAGCTGATCACGTAGATCTTGGAACGGTCCGCGTTCACGTGCAGCACCATGAACGAGTCGGACCGGCTGTTGCCGCCGCCGGAGTAGTCGGTGCCGAGCAGCAGGAAGTTCAGGCCCGTCGAGGCGGGAGCCACCTCGGGACGGGCCGGAGCCGGCGTCGCGACCGCGCTGGGGGCGGGGATCAGCGGGTCCGTCGTCCCCGACGGGGGGGCCGGGGTGACCGTCTCGAAGTCCACGCGCGGGATCGCGTTCAGGGCCACGGTGGTGCGCACCAGGTACCACCCGACGACCCCCACCCCGGCGAGCAGCACGACGGAAAGCAGCCCGGCCAGCACCCGCAGGGGACGCCGCTTCTTGCGGGCTGCCGTGGGCTGGTCGTCGCCGGTGGGGCGGACAGTGCTCATGCGTGGTTCCTTGCCTGGGGACGCCGCGGGCGGCGCGACACCGCCAGCATAGGCGCCGCGCCTGTGAGCCCCCGGCGGCCCCCGAGGCGCAGGACTGCACGGGCGGCGGTCAACCAGGCGGCCCACCGATCTGCGGACAGCGACCTCCACGCGCGGCCCGATCCGGAGCCGACAGTGCTGGCGCGCCGACGATGCGCCTTTGATTACTGGGAGTACTCAAAGACGTACGCGCCCGACAACGCACCCCCGCGAGCCGACTTCCAGGTTGATCTTGTGCGACGTGAATCTGCGGACAGCGACCTCCACGCGCGGCCCGATCCGAAGCCGACAGTGCTGCGCGCCGACGATGCGCCTTTGAGTACTCGGGGGTACTCAAAGTCGTACGCGCCCGACAGTTCCCTCCCGCGAGCGGGCCGGCAGCGGCCGCGCGGCCGGTCGGGCAGCCCACGGGCGGAGCCTGCGCGCGACCCGCCCTGCGCGGCACGGCAGTGCGGCGAGAATTGTCGGACGCCCCCGGCAGACTGCTCGGCATGGACCCCTGGCTCTTCCCCACCCCCGCCCTCGCCCTCGCCCTGGCCGCCGGGCTGCTGGTCGGCGCGGCGGCGTCCTGGCTGGTCGCCCGCGCCCGCTCGGACGCTGGCGTGGCCCGCATCGCCTCCCTGGAGGCGCAGTTGGACGCCGCGCGGACCGAACGCGACGCGGCCCGCACGGAACGGGACGCGGCGCGGGAACGTGCCGAGGACATCTGGCGGGATCGCAGCGCGATGGTCAACCAGTTCCGGCTGCTCACGGCCGAATCGCTGCACGAACAGTCGCGGCGTGCCGACGAGGGCGCCGAGTTGCGCCTGCGGGCCACGGAGCGGCTGATGCGGCCGGTCCAGGACAGCCTGGAGCGATTCAACACGCGCCTCGCCGACGTCGAGCGGGAACGCGCCGCCCTCGCGGCAGACCTGAACGCCCAGGTGCAGGCGGTGCGCTCGACGGGCGACGAGTTGCGCCGGGAGACGACGGCGCTGGCGACCGCGTTGCGGAAGCCCCAGGTGCGGGGGCAGTGGGGCGAACTGCAACTGCGGCGGGTCGTCGAACTGGCCGGCATGGTCGAGCACTGCGACTTCGAGACCCAGGCGACGACGACCGGGGCCGACGGACGCACCATCCGGCCCGACCTGAAGGTGACGCTCGCCGAGGGCCGGTTCCTCTACGTCGACAGCAAGGTGCCGCTGGCCTCCTTCCTGGACGCCCTCCAGTCCGCCGACGATGCCGAACGCGGCGCCGGGCTCGTGCGGTTCGCGGCGAACGTGCGCACCCACGTCGATCAGTTGGCCGCCAAGGAGTACTTCAAGGCCGGAACGAGCAGCCCCGAATTCGTGGTGCTCTTCCTGCCCAGCGAGGCGCTGGCCGCCGAGGCGCTGGCCCAGCAGCCCGACCTGCACGAGTACGCGGCCCACCGCAACGTGGTCATCGCCACCCCGACCACGCTGATCGCGATGCTGCGGGCGGTCGCCTACGGCTGGCGGCAGGCGGCGCTCAGCGAGGCCGCGGCCGAGGTGTTCGCCCTCGGCCGCGAACTGGCCGACCGCCTGGGCACGATGGGCGGCCACTTCGACAAGCTGGGCCGCTCGCTCACCGCCGCGGTGCGCGCCTACAACGTCACGCTGGGTTCGCTGGAGACCCGGGTGCTGGTGACCGGCCGGCGCCTACGCGACCTGCGGGTCACGGACGCCGAACTGGCCTCCCCCGGCCCGGTCGAGGAACTGCCCCGCCCGGTCACCGCGCCGGAGTTGCTCGACCCCGCCCCGCCCCACGCGGAGGTCCGCCGCGCGCCGACGCTCCCCGAGTCAGCGGAACTGGTCCGCCCCGACCCGGACACCGCGGAGTTGCTGGCGGCCGAGATTGTGAGCGGCTCCCCGGGCGGGGGCATCATGGCGGGGTGACCACGCAGTCCGCCCAGCCCCGCGCCGACCACACCCCTCCGCCCCCCGGCCCCGCACGCCGAAAGGACCAGCCGCGCCCGGCTCTGGTGACGGCGGCGGACGTGGACGCGGCGGCGTCCAGGCTCGTCGGCATCGCCGACCGCACCGCGCTGCAGCGGTGCGCCCGCCTGTCGGACGCCCACGGGGCCGAGGTGTGGCTGAAGCGGGAGGACCTGCAACCGGTCCGGTCGTACAAGCTGCGCGGCGCGTACAACCTGATCAGCCGCCTGAGCGACGCCGAGCGGGCCGCCGGGGTGGTGTGCGCGTCAGCCGGCAACCACGGCCAGGGCGTGGCGCTCGCGTGCGCCGAGTTGGGGATCCACGGGCAGATCTACGTCCCCAGCACCACCCCGCGCCAGAAGCGGGATCGCATGGTGCAGATCGGTGGCGCGTTCGTCGAACTGGTGGTCCGCGGCGACACGTACGACGAGGCGTCCGCCGCGGCGAAGAAGGACGCCGAGGCCCGCGGCGCCGCGATCGTCCCGGCCTTCGACGACCCGCGCACCGTCGCCGGTCAGGGCACGGTCGCCATCGAGGTCGTCGAGCAGTTCGTGGAACTGACCGGCGAAGCCCCCGACACCCTGCTGGTGCCGGTCGGCGGCGGCGGGCTGCTGGGCGGCTGCCTGGCGTGGCTGGCGGAGCGGCACCCGGGCGTCCGGGTGATCGGCGTCGAACCGGCGGGCGCCGCCTGCCTGTCGGCCGCGCTGGACGCCGGCGGCCCCGTCGAGCTGAAGCGCATCGACACCTTTGTGGACGGGGCCGCGGTGCGCCGGGCCGGCGACATCACGTTCGCGCTGGCCGAGGCCCACGGCGTCCGGATCATCACCGTGCCCGAGGGCCGGGTCTGCACCGAGATGCTGGCCCTCTACCAGACCGACGGCATCATCGCCGAGCCCGCGGGCGCCCTGGCCACCGCCGCGCTCGGCGTCTACAAGCCCCAGCCCGGCGAGCGGGTGGTGGCGATCGTGTCCGGGGGCAACAACGACGTGTCGCGGTACTCCGAGATCGTGGAGCGCTCGCTCGTCCACGAGGGCCGCAAGCACTACTTCCTGGTGAACTTCCCGCAGGAGCCGGGCGCCCTGCGGCGCTTCCTCGACGAGGTGCTGGGCCCCGACGACGACATCACCCTGTTCGAGTACGTGAAGCGGTCGAACCGCGAGCTCGGCCCGGCCCTGGTCGGCATCGAACTCGGCGACCCCCGCGAGTACCCGGCCCTGATCGCCCGCATGGACGCCTCCCCGATGACCGTCGAGGTCGTCTCCCCGGACAGCCCGTTCTACCGCTTCCTCGTCTGAGGGCGCGCCGTCGCCCGGGCATGATGGGCACCATGACGTGGTACGCACGGCCCTCGTGGCGACTCGTCCGCCAGGTGATGGCCGACCTCTTCGTCCTCGGCTGGGCGGCCGGTTGGTGGCTGGTGGGCCGCCTGGTCGACGGCACGATCAGGGCGCTGGCGGTCCCCGCCCGACAGGTGGGGCAGGTGACCTTCGACCTGCAGCGCAACCTGGGGGACGCCGCCGAACAGGCCGCCGGCGTCCCGTGGGTCGGGGCGAACCTCCGGCAGCCCTTCGACGCCATGGCGGACACCCTGAACGACCTGGTCGTCTCCGCGAACACGCAGGTGGACGCCATCGAGCGGGTGGCCACCCTGGTGGGCGCGGTGACGTTCGCCAGTCCGGTGCTGCTGCTGGTGGTGCTGTGGCTGCCCGCCCGGTTGCGGTTCGCGAGCCGGGCCCGGGCGGCGAACGAACTGGCGCAGCACCCCCACGGCACCGAACTGCTCGCGCTGCGCGCCCTGACCAACCGGCCGCTGCGGGCGCTCGCCCCGGTCGCCGCCGACCCGATGGCGGCGTGGCGCGCCGGCGACCCCGTCGTGATCGGACGCCTCGCCGACCTCGAACTGGAGGCCTCCGGCGTCCGCCCCCGCGGCCCCCGCTGAGGGACTGTCCCGGAGGCACGGCCCCGCGACTCAGCCCAGCGGCTGCCGTCCGACCCAGTCGGCCAGTTCGACCCGCGGGCCGGTGAAGAACGGCGTCTCCTCCCGGACATGCAGCCGCGCCTCCACCCCGCGGGCAGCCCGCAGTGCGTCGACCACGCGCACCGGGTCGTCCGCCTCGAACGCAAGCAACCATTCGTAGTCGTTGAGGCCGAACGCCGAGGTGGTCGAGCCGATGACGTCCGGGAAGGGCGCCGCCGCCTGGCCATGCGTGCGCAGCAGGTGCGAGCGCTTCGCCGGCTCCAGGTAGTACCACTCGTAGGAGCGCACGAAGGGGTACACGCAAAGCCAGGGCCGGGGGGCGATCCCCGAGAAGCAGCCGGGCGTGTGCTGCGCGTTGAACTCGGCCGGCCGGTGCACCCCCACGCAGGACCACACGGGTGTCAGCGCCCGCCCCAACCGGGAGGCCCGCAGCGCGTGGTAGGCGTCCTGCAGCGCCCGCGGGTCGTCGCCCAGCAGCCAGACCAGCAGGTCGGCGTCCGCACGGAAGCCGCCGATGTCATACCAGCCGCGGACGCCGATCCCGGCCACGTCGACGGCGGCGAGTGCCTCGGCCACCCAGGCGGCCCGCTCGTCGGCGTCCGCGGGCAACGCCCCGTGGACGCCGAACACCGAGTACATCACCCAGCGGGAACCGGCGTTGACGTCCTCGGGGGCGACGTAGGTGTCGCGCGGGTCGCCGCTGAACGGCGCGCCGGGGGTCTTCCCGTGTGGGGGTTGGGTCTGCATGGCTCTGCCTTCCTGATCGGTGGGTCGGAGTCGGTCGGTGGGATCGGAGTGGGTCAGTCGGCGTCCAGCGCCGCGGGCGCACCGGGCCCGGGCCGCCCGGACAGGCAGCACCCCGGGGCGCAGCGGTACCGGGCGTCCGCCGGCTCCGCCGCCTCGCCGCGCTCGACGGCCGCCCGCTGCACGAGCGCGTCCGCCAGGGCGCCGACGAACGCCGGGTGGACGCCTGCGGTCGCCGCCCGCGCGAACCTCAGCCCCACCTCGGACGCCGTGGCCGCGGCCCGGGTGTCCAGGTCGTAGACGACCTCCAGGTGGTCGTGGATGAACCCGATCGGGGCCACGACCACCGCGGACGCCCCCTCGGCGGCCAGCGCCCGCAGCCGGTCGTCGACGTCGGGCTCGAGCCACGGCACCTGCGGCGGCCCCGACCGCGAGCAGAAGCTCACGTCCCACTCCGGCGCGAACCCCAGCCGCTCCCGGGCCGCCTCGACGACGCGCGCGGCCACCCGCCGATGCTGGGCCACGTACGTCCCCTCGGCCGGGCCGGGCCCGGCGGCGGCGTCCTGGGCCAGCGGCAGCGAGTGGGTGGCGAACAGCACCCTCGGCCGGCCTCCCACCTCGGCGCAGGCCGCGACCAGGGCGTCCGCGTTGGCGGCGACGAATCCGGCGCTCTCGGCGTACGGCCCGATCTTGGCCAGCGCCACCGTTCCGCCCGTCTCGGCGAGGGCGTCGGCGAGGTTCTCGCGGTACTGCCGGCAGCCCGAGTAGGACGCGTAGGCGGCCGTGAGCACGCACACCACCCGCCGGGCGCCGCGGGCCGCCAACGCCCGCACCGCGTCGGCGAGGAAGGGGTGCCAGTTGCGGTTGCCCACCGCCACCGGCACCGAGCAGCCCCGGGCGGCCAGGGCCGCGCCGAGGGCGTCCGCCAAGTCGGCGTTGCGTTCGTTGAGCGGGGATCGCCCCCCGAACAGGGCGTAGTGCTCCGCCACCTCGGCGAGGCGCGCGTCCGGGATGCCGCGGCCCCGCGTCGCGTTGCGCAGGAACGGCAGCACGTCGTCCGGCCCGTCCGGGCCGCCGTACGAGACGAGGAGGACCGCGTCGTAGGGCGCGAGCGGCTCCGTCACATCGCCTCGCGCCGGCCCCGGCCGACGGCGTCGCGGTCGCTCAGGTCGCTCAAGTCGTAGCCGGCCACAGGGCAGCGCTCGTGGTCGAGCGTCTCGGGGTCGACGACCGGCCGCCCGGCGGTCTCCCCCGTCGGCGGGTGGCCTCGGCCGTCGGCCCCGACCGGCGCGAAGCCATGCACCTCGTGCAGCGCCGCCAGATAGGACGCCCCCCGGCCCTGCTCGGCCGCCCGCCTGGCTCGCACGGACGGTTCGTGGAGCAACCGCGCCGCCAGCCGCCGCAACGCGTGCGCGGCCTCATCGGGGGTCAGGGGCCGGCCCGACGGCAGCCGGTCGATCTCGTCGTCCACCATCGCAGCCACGTTGTCGCGCAGCGCGACCACCACGGGGTCGAGTTGGCGGCCCTTGAGTCGCACCAGCAGGTCCTCCACACCCTGGGCCACGAGTCGCTCGGCGCGCGTGACGGCGGCGGCCGAGGCGTCCGGCACCCGGCCCTGGAGCGTGGCGAGGTCGAGCAGCCGCACCCCGGGCAGGTCGCCGACCGACCCCTCGACGTCCCTCGCCAACGCGAGGTCGAGCACGTCCAGCCCCCGGCCCGGCCGGTCCGCCAGGGCCGCCCGCACCACGTCCTCCGTCAGCGCGGGGTGACCCACCCCGCGGCACGTGACCACCGCGTCGGCGTCCGCCAACGCCTCGACGAGCGACCCGCCGGCGGCCCGGACGCCGTGCGTGGCGGCGAAGGCCGCGGCCCGACCCGACGCGGAGTGCACGGTCACGTCCTCGCAGCCCCGGCCGTGCAGGGCGGCCACGACCGCGCCGGCGTAGGCGCCGGTGCCGAGCAGCAGCACCCGGGTGTCCGCCCAATCGCGCCCCAGGAGGTCGAGCCCGACCGACACCACCGACCGGCCGTGGGCGGCGAGGCCGGTGAGGTGGGCGACGCGCCGGGAGGTCCGCAGCGCCTGCTCGATGCTCTCGGTCAGCAGGTGGCCGGCGGTGCCGTCGTCGTGCGCGACCCGCAGGGCCCGCCGCAGTTGGCCGGCGATCTCGCGCTCCCCGACGACCATCGAGTCCAGGCCGGCGCCCACCTCGAACAGGTGCCACAGCACCTGGGTGCCGTGCCGCTCGCGCAGCGTCAGCGACGTCGGGCAGCAGGGCTCCGGAAGCGCCCCCGCGATCGCCGCCCGGACCACCGTCGGCACCTCCGGGTGGGCCGCCGCGTCGGCGTCCACGTACAACTCGAAGCGGTTGCAGGTGGCCAGCACGACCGCCCCGCGGATCGCCGGGCAGCCTCCGAGCAGCCGCCGCGCCAGGCCCGGCGCCGCGGGCGCGACCCGCTCGACGGCGTCCAACCCGTGTTCGGCGTGATGAAACGAGTAGAGATGCAGTCCCACAACACTCCTTGTCCGACCGGTCCCCAACGTACGGCAGAATCGGCCGCGTGACAGTCATCCCACCGCTCCTGCAGAACCTGCACGGCCGCCGGACGCCCCGGCTGCCGGTCTGGTTCATGCGCCAGGCGGGCCGGTCGCTGCCCGAGTACCGGGAGGTGCGCCGCGGCGTGGGCATGCTCGAGTCGTGCCTGCGCCCCGACCTCGCGGCCGAGATCACGCTGCAGCCCGTGCGCCGCCATCGGGTGGACGCCGCGATCCTCTTCTCCGACATCATGGTGCCGCTCAAGCTGGCCGGCGTCGGCGTCGAGATCGTCCCCGGGGTCGGCCCCGTCCTGGACGCCCCCGTGCGGACCGCGTCCGACGTCGCCGCCCTCGTCACCCACGACCTCGGCGACCTCTCCCCCATCACGGACGCCGTCGCGCTCGTCACCGCGGAGCTCGCCGGCACCCCGTCCGGCGACGCGTCCTGGACGCCGCTCATCGGCTTCGCCGGCGCCCCCTTCACGCTCGCCGCCTACCTCGTCGAGGGCCGTCCCAGCCGCGACCATCTCGCCGCCCGCGCGCTGATGCACGCCGACCCGGCCTCCTGGGACCGCTTGCTGTCCTGGTGCGCCGGGATCTCCGGCGCGTTCCTGGCCGCGCAGGTGGCGGCCGGGGCGTCCGCCGTGCAGCTGTTCGACAGCTGGTGCGGGTCGCTGTCGCGTGCCGACTACGCCGAACGCGTCGCCCCCTACTCGCGGCGCGTGCTGGCCGCGGTGCCCGGTGTGCCGCGCCTCCACTTCGGCACCGGCACCGGGCACCTGCTCGCCGAGATGCGCGTCGGGGCGGACGCCGTGGGCGTCGACTACCGCACCCCGCTGGACGAGGCCGCCGCGCTGCTGCCCGGCACGCCGCTGCAGGGCAACCTCGACCCCGCGCTGCTCGCGGCCGGCTGGGACGCCCTCGAGGCGCACACCCGCGACGTCGTCGAGCGCGGGCGGGCCGCGCCGGGGCACGTGGTGAACCTGGGCCACGGCGTCCCCCCGACGACCGACCCGGAGATCCTCACCCGCCTGGTGTCCCTGGTCCACACGCTCCCCGGCGACCGGGCGGCCGGCGCCCCGGCTTTATGAACGGCGTCCCGGCATGAGCGACGACGTCGACGAACTGCCCGCGATCGTCCTCGGCGGCGGGCTGGCGGGCCTCGTGGCGGCCCGCGAGCTCGCGAAAGCGGGCGTCGCGGCGACCGTCATCGAGGCCCGGCGCCGCGTCGGGGGCCTGGTGTTCGGCGACGACCTGGGCGGCATCGCGGTCGACCTGGGCGCCGACTCGTTCGCGAAGCGCTCCCGGTTCGCCGCCGCCCTCTGCGCCGAGTTGGGCCTGGAGGTGATCGACCCGGCCGGCCGCGCCTGGATCTGGTCGCACGCCGACGGGGGCCATGCCTTCCCGATTCCGCGAGGGGTGCTCGGGATCCCGGTGTCCCTGGACGACCCCGACGTCGTCGGCGCCCTTTCGGCGGCGGGGCTGGCCCGCGCCCGCGAGGACCGGACGATGGGGCCCGGGCCCGGCGCGGACGCCCCCGACCTCGCCTCGTTGGCGACGGCCCGGCTCGGGCGCGAGGCGTACGAGACTCTGGTGGCGCCGGTGGCCGGCGGCGTCCACAGCGCCGACCCGGCCGAACTCAGCGTGGACACCGTCGTCCCCGGGCTGCGCGCGGCCCTGGTCGCCGAGGGGTCGCTGACCGCCGCGGCCGCCGCCCTGCGGGCCCGCGCCCCCGAGGGGCCGATCGTGTCGTCGGTGGCCGGAGGCCTGTTCCGGCTGCCGGCGGCGCTCGCCGCCGACCTGGAGGCGCGCGGCGGCGAGGTGTACCCGACGATGCTGGCCACGGCGATCCGGCGCGACGGGGCGTCCTGGCTGGTCACGATCGACAATGCGGTCGCGCCGGCCGAACCCGAACGGCCCCGGACGCCGCTCGGCCAGCCCGCCACCGTGCGGACCCCCCTGCTCGTGGTCGCGCTCGACGGCCGGGCCGCCCTCGACCTGCTGCGCGGCGTCCCCGAGTTGGGCGTCGGCGACTGGCAACTGCCCAGGGGCGCCGACCTGCTGAGCGTCGACCTGGCCCTGGAGAACCCCGCGCTCGACGACGGCCCCCGCGGCTCCGGGCTGCTGGTGAGTCCGCCGCGGCCCGGCGACGCGCCGCGGGTGTCCTGCAAGGCGGTCACCCACTACTCCGTGAAGTGGCCCTGGGCGCGCGGGCCGGGCGGTCGGCACGTCGTCCGGGTCAGCTACGGCCGGGCGGGGGTTCCGACGCTCGAGCCGCGGCTGGCCGACACACTGGCCGACGTGACGACGCTGCTCGGCGTGCGCGTGGGCAGCGAGCACGTCCGGGGGGTGCACGTGGTGCGCTTCGCGAACGCCCTGCCGCCCCAGACCCCGGCGCACCGGGCGCGCGTCGCCCAACTGGCGGCCGCGGCGTCCGGGCTGCCGGGGCTGGGCATCACCGGGGCGTGGTGCGCGGGCACCGGCCTGGCCGCCGTGCTGCCGCACGCCTCAGCCGCCGCGCAGGCCCTCGGCGGCACTACGGTGGTCCGGTGACGTCACCAGGCGAGACAGCCCCGGCCGGGCTCCGGCTCGTGCTCGGAACCCGCGGTTCGGATCTGGCCCTGACGCAGTCGGGGCAGGTCGCCGACGCTCTCCGCGCGCTCGGCCACACCGTCGAGGTCTGCACCCTCCGCACCGCGGGCGACGTGACCGGCGGTTCGCTCGTGCAGGTCGGCGGGACCGGCGTGTTCGCCGCGGCGTTGCGCGCCGCCCTGCTCGCCGGCGAGGTCGACCTGGCCGTCCACTCGTTCAAGGACCTGCCCACCGCCCCGA
>WBZS01000374.1_pt1 | contig 62076 bp, 60 predicted proteins | sample 5204201 | NCBI WGS metagenome assembly WBZS01 (sample SAMN12344357, study PRJNA552823) | activated sludge metagenome | biome: Activated sludge suspended growth; feature: Nitrification reactor; material: Wastewater; isolation source: activated sludge from nitrification reactor of wastewater...
CGGCGCCGGCAAGCTTGATCTGCGGCCGGCCAGTGCTGGATCCCACTGAAAGTCACGAAGAGCCTGACATCTTAAGCATCCACCACTACATCACGTCACCGACCGGTTGAACCTTGATGGAGTGACGGGAGTCAATCTCATCTATCAGTCGAAGTCTAGACTCAACTAACGATTGCTCTCGTCGATCCAGCCGAGGGAAGAATCGAGAGTTGTAGATCTGGGCGCATGCTACCGACTTGCTTACCCCGAAATCGTGCTTCAGCGCTGCGATGAAGTCGCCAATGGATCCCTTGAAAGTAGTTCTAGCCTGCTCAACGACGATTCGGGGGAGCAGCAACTCCGCGGCAAAGGCATTCGCGCGTCGCTCCATAAAGTCGTCGACTGCGCCGCCCAACACTTCGCAGAAAGGAAGCCCACCAGCGCGATCCAGCATCAGATGCCCAAGCTCATGTGCCAAGGTCATCCGGGTCCGCTCCAGCGACGTGTGCTGTCGGTCCAAGTTCAAAATCACGCTCGGTCCACGCCCTCCCCACACAGCGACTGCGTCAATTGACTCAGTACCAAGGCGCATAGGTATCACGGCGATGCCAAGTTCCGCGAAGACGGTTTCGATTTCGAAACTAATCGCGCGGTCTCTATGTAGCGCCTCCCGAACAAACTCAGCAGCTGCGTATCCGCTGGAGAATGCGAACTGCGCAGGCGCTCTTTGGAGATGCTGGCGGGCCTTGGCACTGATACTGTCGAGCGCATCCAGCCTGCCCTTCTCAACTCCCCTAATGGCATCCAGTACTCGCCGAATTGTCGCAGGTTCGAGAATCCCCGCCGTCATACGAGCTGCTGCCAGTAGAGGGCCTTCTTCGACTGTCCCATTCACCCAAGAGTCGTTGTCGGCCACGCCCCAAAAATTAAACGGGTCTTCGTCGCCTTGAACAGCTGCGAGCAAGCTCTCGGACATTCCAGTGACGGATCGGAAAAATGCATCTCTGGAACTGACACCCCGATCGCGCCAACGACTGACCGCGCTCGAAACCCTTGGGTTCAATGATTCGGCAAACGACTTTGCCAAGGTATCGCAGATCGACACCAAGGCTGTGCGGCACTGCTCAAACGATGCCCGAATCGGTGGACGACCATCGGCGCAAATCCAGCACACGGCACCATTGCGAACCAATGTTATGGAAGGAAGCGATAGGCCTTTCCAGGCGGAGGCCAAGTTGTGTCTTCGCTCGAATGCCAGAAGAACGCCTTCCTCGGCTTCAGCGATCTCGTCGCCGAGCCTGGCCCACCTTCGTTCGGCGACGTTCCACACGTCTCCAGGGTGAGTGACATCACCTAGCCACGGGTAGGGGTAGGACTGTTCGTAGATCAGCGACACCCAGTTGGATGCAACATGCTCAAGCAAATCGACCCATGTCCAGTCAATCGGTCGAGGCTGAATATCGCTGTTGGAGTACCAGTAAGGAGCGCCCAGGACGTACAGCATCCCGCTGCCCCAACCATCTCTCCTGGCGGCGGGGTCTTCCGATGGGAAGAACTCGAAGTGAATGGGTGAATCAGGACTCATACCGATCCAGCCAGTCTCGGAATTCTCTTCCGTACCCCTGTCGCTCTGCCTTCTGCTCCAGAGCTCGCTTTACCGAGCGCGCGAGGCGGTTACGACTTGGTCGACCACGCCAAGGATAGCCATGGTAGGCACCAGGGCCAGAAGGCACTGCTTCATAGATGACTCCCTCATGCACGTTCCACGCGCGTTCGGGCAGCACGTCTGCGACTGACTGATTGGGTTGTCTGCCTTCAAACTCCGCATCGTTCAATAGCTCACGGGCTTGGGCCTTCGACAGAGTCGACGGACACTTCCCAATGGTTCCAACACCGGTCGTGACAAAGTCGGCCTTCGGCTCCGACCAACAGTGCTTGACCCGATGTTCCGCCGGATCGTAGTCAACCGCCTGCATTGGCTGCGGGCCAACGGCCGTCATTGAAGTGGGCTCCCAAAGCTTGCGGGAAGATCGACGTGTGTGGGGAAACGCAACTCGCACCCAGAATCCCAAGTGGAATCAAGGACTTGGGGGCAGGATCCGAAGCGGATTTTGGCACATCGCCCAGAACGCTTCGCCGTGGACGCTCAGACGGTCGGCGTGGCGACCGGCGCGGGCCAGCAGGTCGGGGTGGGCGTCGGGAATGGTCTTCAGGTGGATGTAGCCGCGGAAGTTCTCGACTTGCCGCAGGCGACGCGCCACCTCGACCATTTGTTCCAATGTATGGTCGGGTGAGCGGATGATGCCGCTGGACAGAAAGAGATCGTTGATGACGTTGCGTTTGAAAAGTCAATCATCAGCCGCACGACTTCTCCGACTGAAAAACGCACTCGCGGCACGTCACTTGACAGCACGACGCGGCCGGGTCGGCGCAGTGGCCTTGCAAAGGCCTGGTTTGCGCAGGCCTTTACGGCGTTTGACTTCTTGCTGCCGGCGGCCTGGCGGGACTTGCGCGTTACGCCGCGGTACGTGCGCTGGCGAACGGTTGCTGTCGACCGCGCAGCGTGGCCCCGCAGGTGACGGTGTGCACCGCGGGCTGTGCCCGCTGACCACGCTTGCTAACGTCGTATAACTATGGCGTTAGCCCCTGCCTGCACCAGGATTCGGTCAAGCCAGCAGTTGCATCACCTCATCGGCCAATTTGGCCAGCAACTGGCTGTCGGCCTCGCTGATGCTGCGTGGCTCGGTGTCGAGCAGGCACAGGGTGCCATACACCTGACCTTGCGCGTTGCGCAGTGGCGCGCCGGCGTAAAAGCGGATGCCACGTTCGCGCAGCACCGGGTTGCCGGCAAAGCGCCAGTCGCGCCGGATGTCGGGCACCACCAACGTGCCGGCGTCGGCGACCACGTGTCCGCACAGCGACTTCGAACGCGCCACGCTGGGTTGCGGTGGCCCGGCGCCTTTCCGGCCGGCCCGGCTCGAGTCGCCGTGGGTCAGTTGCCACTCGTCGTCGATCAAGGAGACCAGCGCAATCGGCACGTCAAAGATGTCCGCCGCCCGCTTGGCGCTGGCGTCAAAGGCCTCGCGCATGCGGTCGTCGAGCGCACCGCTGGCACGCAATGCCTGCACGCGGGCCAGGTCGTCGGCATTTGCCGGCGCCGGCAGGTAGGGTAGTCCGGCAGCATCGCTTGCGCCACCGCCCAGGCAGGCACTCAACTCGGCGATGGCGTTGACCACCGTGTCGGCGCCGGTGGCGGTTTGCAGCCCACGCCAGGCCTCACCGTTGCCGCCCAGCCAGAGGATGACCACCTGCATCGCCGGCCAGCGCCGCTTCAGGCGCCGGCAAAACACCGCGGCGTGCTTGTGCGGCTCGGCGGCGAAGAACACCAGGCAGACGGTGGTGGCGCCGCGCGGGTCAAGCCGGGCCATGTAGTCGGCGGTGATGTGGGCCGCCGGCACCACATCGGTGGACAGGCCGTCCAGCGCCAGCGCATGGGCGGCCATTTGCGCGCCCAGCGTGTCTATCGCCCAGCGCCCGCCTATGCACAGGCAGTCCAGGCGGTCGCCGGCTGGCTTGCCCACGTGCTGGCGCCGCACTTCATCGATGACCTCGGCCATGCCGGTGTTGACGCGGTGGCGGTGTTCGGCGCTGGCCACCTCGCCGTGGTCGAGGCTGGCGCGGCGCAACACCGGCACCGCGATGTCGTCATAAAAGCGCAGCGGCGATTGGGCCTGCGCCTCGTCGGTGGCGATTTCAATCGCCGCGTCGCGGCTGCCGGCCAGCACCCGCTGGTACAGCCGGGTCGGCGCATCCAGCGCCGGCTCGGCGCCAAGCAAGATGCCCAGGAACGCCAGCCCGGGCAGGTGGCGGCCAAACACCAGCAGGCATACCGTCAGCGGCGTCGACAAGGCCAGCCCGACCGGACCCCACAACGCGGTCCAGAAGGTGGCGGCGACGATCAGCGACATCGCCGACAGCCCGGTGCTCGAGCCGTACAACCACGGCTCGATCAGGTTGTTGATCACCAACTCCAGCGCGGCAATCAGGCCGGCGGTCCACAGCAGCATGCCCCAGCCCGGGTCGACCGCCAGCGCCAGCAGCAGCGGGAAGACCGCGCCGACCAGTGGCCCGACGTAGGGGATGAAGCGCAGCACCGCCGACAGCACGCCCCACAGCGCAAAGCCCGGCACGCCGATCAGCCACAGCCCGGCGGCCATCGGCAGCGCGTAGCTCAGGTTGACGATGACTTGCATCGTCAGGTAGCGCGTGACGCGGTGGCCGGCTTCGGCCAGTGCGTCGGTGGTGCGGTGCAGGTTTCCGCCCAACAGCCGCAGCAGCCGGTCAAGCAGGTCGCCCGGGTCCAGCAGCACCAGCACCAAGTAGATGAACACCGTGGCCACAAAGGCCAGCGGCGAGAACACGCCATCGGCCAGGCCGCTGAGCCGCTCGCGCGCCGATGGCGTCGCGGCGACCACTTCCACCCGCTGGGCGGTGGGTGGCGCCGGCTTGGCCTGCGGGTGCTTGTTGTTGTCGAAGTCGGCCTGTGCCGCGTCGATCTGCTTTTGCACCGTGCTGATCACCTGACCGGCCTGGTCGAACACGCCGGGGGCGCGCAGGTTTTTGCGCAGGTCGTCGAACTTGCGCTCGATGTTGCTGCGGTAGGCCGGCAGTTCGCTGCCCAGGTGGCGCAGTTGCATGGCGACAAACGAGCCGCCGGCAACCAGCAGGCCAAGCGTGCAGACGACGACCAGCGCCACCGCGCCCGACTGTGGCAAGCCCCAACGCCGCAGCCGGTCGACCAGCGGCGTCAGCACAAAGCCAAGCAGCACCGCCAGGGCCAGCGGAATCAGCAGCTCGCGGCCGAAGTACAGCGCGCACAACACGATACCGGCGGCCAGCAGCCGCTGCGGCAACGCCAGCGGCGCGGCCGGCGCGGCGCTGCTGGCCTGGGCATCGGCGGCGCCGTCGGTCGCTGACGGCGCCAACAATTCGGGCGGCGGCGTCGTCATGGCCGTGCGCGGCGGCGCTGTGCCCTACATTCCAACGCCAGCGCGTCGCGCTGCAGTCCGGGCAGGTCCATGAACATCCTTTACGTCGAAGACGACGAACACCTGCGCGAGGAAATCGCGCTGCTTGCCGGCGGGCCGGGGCGCGACATCGTCACCTGCGGCAGTGCCGAACACGCGCGCAGCCTGCTCACCACGCAGGACTTCGACGTGGTCATCACCGACATCGGCCTGCCCGGCGCCAACGGCATCGAACTGACCCACGAGTTGGTGCGCGCGAATGCCTCGCAATGGGTCATCGTCTGCACCGGCTACGAGTTGCAAGGCGGACTGGCCGAGTTGGGCGCGAACGTGCGCGCGCTGGTCAAGGACGAAGTTGACAGCCTGCTGCCGCCATTGCTGGAGGCCATCGCCCGCGAATTGGCGCACCGCGCGGCCTGAGCGGCCGCCAATGCCGCGGCGTGGCCGGGCGCCAACGTCGGCCGGGCTCATGCGGAACGCGGCGATGGCGGCGCGGGCGGCTGCCCACCGGGCCCGGGAATGTGGACGTCAAAGCAGGTGCCTTCGGCGCCACTGCGAAGCGTCAGCAAGCCGTTCATCGACTTGACCAGGCCGTTGACGATGCGCATGCCCAGGCGGTCGGAGCGCGCGGCGTCGAAGTCGGCCGGCAAGCCTTGGCCGTTGTCGGTGACGCTGAGCCGCGAGCCGCCGGCGTCGGCGGCAATGCGCACGTCTATGCGCCCGGCCTGCGTCGCCGTGAAGGCATGCTTGGCCGCGTTGGTGATCAGCTCGACCACCAGCAGCGCGACCGTCACGCGCTGCTCCAGGTTCAACGGCGCGGCGTCAACTTGCACCGTGCATGCAATCGGTGCATCGCCGTTGTGCGCGGCTTCGCTGCACAACTGGCGCAACGCGGACTCGAAATCGTCCCGCGTCAACGCCGGGTCGTGCAGGCGGCGGTGGATGCGCGACATGATTTCGAACCGCGCCTTGGCGTCGGCCAGCGCCTGCACCGCCTCGACGTTGTCTGCCAGCCGCCGCTGGTGCGCCGACAGCACCGCCGCCACCATCGCCATGTTGTTGGCCACGCGGTGCTGCAGTTCATGGAACAGCACGCGTTGCTGGTCCAGCAGGCGCTGGGTCGAGCGATTGGCGGCCTCAAACGCCTCCTGCTTGCGCACCACGGCGTCGATGACAAACACATCCACCGCGGCGATCGCGGCAAAAAAAACCACCGCGACCTTGGATGCGTTGTCGAGCCCAAAGCTGAAAGTCGGTGGAATAAAGAAGTACCAGGCCGACAGCACCGACAGCGCCGAGCACAGCAAACCGGGCCCGCGGCCGCCGAGAAAGGTGCCGATCAAGATGGCCGGAAAAAAGGTCAGAAAGGGGAAACCCGGCGGCAACCCGCCAGTCATCGCAAAGCGCGCCACCAGCGCGATGAAAAACAGCGTCAGCGCGGCCACGTAGCCGTGCCACGGGTGGTGGCGCAGGTGGGACCAGCGCGTCAACCACGGCTGAGGGGCTGGCAAAGTCGCGGCGGTGTTTTCCTCGCCGCCGATTTTCAGCAGTCGATGCATTCAGCCACCGCTGGACGCGGCAGCGCGCGACGTCAGTTCGATCACCAACGCCGGTAACCTGGAATCGACTTCGTCCTTGTACAGCGCGCGCACCTGGCGGCCGAGCGACTCAACCCCGGGCAGCGCGTAGCCTGAACACAGAATCACCGGCAGCAAAGGTTGGTCGCGCAGCAGGCTGTTCACCAGCTCGATGCCGCTCATGCCGGGCAGACTGACGTCGGTCACCACCAGGTCAAACGGCGCCTGGGCAACCGCGACAAGTGCCGCCTCGGCGCTGTCCACACCGACCACCGCGCGGCCAGGCGCCTCCACGATGGCGCAGATCTCGTCACGCAAGAAGTCGTTGTCTTCGACCACCAGCAGGCGTAAGGATTTCAAGACGTTTTCCTTGAACGGCTTTCAGTCTATCGGCCGGCCGGACGAGCGCGGGTCGGGTTTATCCGCCGTCCGGCCGGGCTGAACGCCAGCCCCTTCGCGTGCGCGACCGCATTGTCGCGGGCGGTCGCCGCGCGTCCGCCCGGCAATGGGACGTGGCACTATTCCAGCCAGTCGGCCAACTCGTCGGCGTGCTCCTCTTCATCGGCGAGGATGTCTTCAAGCAGGCGCTTGGTGGTCGGATCCTTGTCGCCAATGAGTTGAATCATTTGCCGATAGGTTTCAACCGCCACGCGCTCGGCGACCAGGTCGGCGCGGATCATCGCTTTCAGTTCGGTTGATTCATCGTAGGCCGCATGGCTGCGCGCGGTCAGTGAATCGGGCTGGAAGTTTGGCTCGCCACCGAGTTGAACAATGCGCTCGGCGATGCGGTCGGCGTGCCCATTCTCTTCGTTGGCATGGACCAGAAACTCTTCGGCGATTTTTGGCGACGCCAGGCCCTTGGCAGTGAAGTGGTGGCGCTTGTAGCGCAACACACAGACCAGCTCGGTGGCCAGCGAGTCGTTCAGAAGCTTGCAAATCTCCTGGGCATAGGGCTTGTTGCTGGGCGTCACCGCGCCATCGTCCACGCTCTTGCGGGCGCGCTCGATGGCTGCTTCGTCCAACGCGAAGTCGACCTGACGGCGGCTGGAATTGCTCATGGAAGTGTCTCCTTGTGTGCGGCGTTGCGCCATGATGGGGAATTCGACGCAGCCGACTGCACTGAGTCGACTGCGCCTGTTGGCAAGAGGGTGGCGGACACGGGTCCGCCCCTGCGCATTCAATCAACGCAGCTTGCCGCGCTGAAAAAAGTTGACGATGGCCAGCAAAATCACCGAGCCAATCAGTGACACCGACATCGCGCCGAAGCTGAACGCGTTCTGATTGATTGTCGGCACGCCCACCAGCGGTGAAACCAACAGCCCGCCGACAAAGGCGCCGACGATGCCAACGATGATGTTCATGACCACGCCCTGCTGTGCGTCGGTGCGCATCACCATGCTGGCAACCCAGCCGATCAGACCACCAACCACCAACCAGGTAAGAAAGTTCATGTCGTACTCCTTGAAAGACGATGTAAGAAATTGATCAGAAGGCTCGGTCAACCGCGTTTTCCACCCGGTCCCATGCCGCGCGGGCCGCGTCACGGGCCTCGTACCAGGTCAGGCGCGAGACACCCTTGACCTGCTCCCATGCACGCGCCAGTTCGGCCTCGGCATGGTCGAAACTGCCCTTCAGTCGCTGCTGCTCGGAATAGCCCAGGCGGTAGGCCGGGCCAAGTCGTCAAAGCTGCGCTCGGGGCGCAAGTAAGAGGCATCGCGGTACGCGCGGGACCAGTAGGCGTTTTCATCGGCCGGGTTGAATACCGCCGCTGCGCCCTTGGCCGCCGTACCACCGGCGACCGCACCGAGCACCGCGCCTGCCGCGGTGCCAATCGGACCGGCGACCGAACCGACCAGCGCGCCCGCCGCGGCGCCCGCGCCAACGCCGGTGCCCTTGGCCAGGCGGTGTTCGTCCAGGTCATCGGTGGGCTTGGGACTGATGACTTCGGCCACGCCTTGCCCGGCGATGCCGCCGGCCGCCGAACCAATCACCGCGCCGACGGCAGTGCCGATCGGGCCCGCCACCGCGGTGCCAATCGCCGCACCGGCAAGCATGCCGCCGCCGGCGCCAACGCCGGTGGCCACTGGGCGTTCGTTGGGGTGGGGGTCGCTGGTCGGGTTCACCGCTTCGGCCACTTCCTGGCCCGCAATGGCGCCGCCGACCGCGCCGAGTACGGCGCCCACCAGCGCGCCGACCGGACCGGCGACCGCGGTGCCGGCCAACGCGCCGGCAATCACGCCACCACTGGCGCCAACGCCGGTGCCGACGGCATGCGACGAGTCTTGTTCGGGGATCTTGTTGAGGTCTTCGGACATGCTGTGTACTCCTGAATCAGTGTGTTGGGTTAAAGCAATGGCTTACGTGTGTTGAATCGGCACGATGCATCAGGCAGCAGGGCGTCGGTCAGAACGGCGCGCATGGCATGCCGCTTTCGTCTTTCCTGCGTCCCACCGCTGTCCACCGGGGTGGACGGACTGCATCAGGCGCAGACAAATGTTCTGTCCGACAATGGTTTGTCCATGTAGGACAGCAGGCCAATGCGCTGTCGGCCCATTCGACTTGCGTGCGCCGCAGTGCGCACACAAACAGGGCCTTCGAACATGACTTCCAACGTAGAGCGCTTATCCACGGCCCAGCCGACGCTGGCAAGGTCATCCGCATTTGCCGACGGCGGGTAGACCGCGTTGAACTAAAGCGCTCAGGCAGCCGGTCGCGACATCACCGGGCTTGACAGCACCTCAAACGGCCAACAGTCGAACAGCCAAGTCAGAAAACCGAAGACGACGGTTGACTGCAAAGAGAAGACCTCTGCGGATAATGGTTATTTGTCACCATTGCCCACGATGAAATGCCCATTGAACGACATGACGAGACCGGATGATGACGCTCTCACGGCACGAAGCCACTGCTCAAGCGAAGGCTGTTGCCCACCAACGGTTTCAGGCATGTCGACAGTGACACCGGTCAGTTCGGTTCCGGTTTGGTGATTGTTCGCATCGATGACCTGCTTGCGCACCAGCGTCCCGCACGCAAAGCTGATCGTCAGCGTGACGTCGGCCTTTTGTACTCGCACTTGAAGTGATTCACACATCTGATTGAGAAAGGACATCCCGAGGCCGTGGAGCTGAATCGGTCGCGCGACACCTTCCGCAAACGGATACTGAAGATGCTGGTAGATGAAGTCGAGGTAAGGGGCGCCTTCAACGTTGCGGGTAACTGCATGTCCGCGCCCGTCGTCACGGACGATGAACGATCTTCCATCGGCGCAGACGTCGATTCTTCGCGCGTGCCCCTGCTGGTGCTCAGCAAGCGAGTAGAGGACAAGCGTCTTAACGACGTTCGAAGTGAGGCTGTGGATCTGCAATGAAGCGGACACCCGATGGTGTGGCTTGTTGTACCTAACGTTAATCATAAGATGCCCGCAAAGGCAGGCGCTGTGAGCCTGGCTCAGGACGGCTTGTCGGCCAAGTGTCTTGACCGACAAGCCGCCTGGCAGCGTCGGGCCGTTTGGGGCACTGTCAAGCCCAAGCCTTTCGGGCGGCTATCGCCGGCCTTGACGGCACCCCAAACGGCCAACAGCCGAACAGCCAAGTCAGACCGAAGACGACGGCCGTGCCTCGTTGTCGTGCAGGCGAGGAGAGCCGTCGCGGACAGGAGAACAAAGATGACGTGTTTCATGACACACAAGCAACGCTGAATAAGAGCCCACGACCCGCGGCGGGTAAAACCAGGCTCCGATGCAGCCGGTGGCGCTGAGGCAACGGAAGCAGCGTCAACGCGGATGCGCACCGACAGGGGCTTGTTCAGCGTTGCCCTCTACCGGGCACGTTCTTGCGCCCCACGCGCAGCGCAAGCGCGACGCTACCGATTGCGGCCAACCAGGCTGCGGACGGCTCAGGAACTGAGCGACGTCGAAATCAATGGCGTGTCATGCTTGCCGGGTCGAAAATATCGTGCGGGGTGCTGACCGACGTATATGAGAAGCCATAAACGTCGGGAGCTGCGGGGTTGTATAAGAAATAGAAGTCGTCGGTTCCACTGTGCACCGAACCGACTCCGCTCACATTGCCGCCGACCAAGGTTGTTGTCGGGTTGAATACCAGACAGCCCACTTCCGACAGACCATATTGATGGCCATTGATCATCAGGTCCACCGCCAGGAGACTCTGAATTTCAGAGGTAGAAGACCCGGCCGAATACATCACCGAACCTGTGACAGCAGATTGCGGTGCAGTAGCCGGAAAGCCGGTGATGGTGAACGACATCGTGACCTGTACTGCACATGCGCAAGTCGACGCTGCGAACAGTGCGACCGCTGCCGCATACTTGAACGGGAAATTTGTCTTCATCGATCCTCCCTTTAGATGTTGGGTCTGTGCTGAAACTGCATCCTGAAGTCTCGGTTCTTCGCCACGCGCGCAACCTCAGCAGCGCGGTGGCAAACCTGAAGTCGTCGGCTGCCACACGCCGACGCCCGCGTCAGCGCGGCAGCGTGGTGTCGCCCATCAAGAAACGGTCGACCTCGCGCGCGGCCTGGCGGCCTTCGCGGATGGCCCATACCACCAGGCTTTGGCCGCGGCGCATGTCGCCGGCGGCGAACACCTTGTCGACGTTGGTGCGGTAGCCCGAACCGTCTTCGGTGCCGGCCTTGGCGTTGCCGCGGGCGTCACGGTCGACGCCGAAGGCGCGCAGCACGGTCTCCAGCGGGTGGACGAAGCCCATCGCCAGCAGCACCAGGTCGGCCGGGTAGTCGCGCTCGGTGCCGGGTACGTCGCTGAACTTGCCGTCCTTGAATTCGACCTGCACCGTCTTCAGGCCGCTGACCTTGCCGTCGCTGCCGGTAAAGGCCTTGGTGGCGATGGCGAACTCGCGCACGCAGCCTTCGTCGTGGCTGGAGCTGGTGCGCAGCTTGATCGGCCAGTAGGGCCAGGTCAGCGGCCGGTTTTCAACCGCCGGCGGCTGCGGCATGACTTCAAACTGCGTGACGCTGGCCGCGCCGTGGCGGTTGCTGGTGCCGACGCAGTCGCTGCCGGTATCGCCGCCGCCGATGACGATGACATGCTTGCCGTCGGCGCGGATTTGCTGCGCCAGCGTGTCGCCGGCGTTGACCTTGTTTTGCTGCGGCAGGAATTCCATCGCGAAATGCACGCCGTCCAGCTCGCGGCCAGGCACCGGCAGGTCGCGGCTCAGCTCGGCGCCGCCGGCCAGCAGCACGGCGTCGAACTGCGATTTCAGTTCGTCCGCGCTGATGGTCAGCTGGGCGTCGTTGGTCACCTTGGCGCCGGCGCCTTCGGCCGGCATGGCGCCGACCAGCACGCCGGTGCGGAACTCGACGCCCTCGGCCTGCATTTGCGCCACGCGGCGGTCGATGTGCGACTTTTCCAGCTTGAAGTCGGGGATGCCGTAGCGCAGCAGCCCGCCGACGCGGCTGTTTTTCTCAAACACCGTCACCGCGTGGCCGGCGCGCGCCAGTTGCTGCGCCGCGGCCAGCCCCGACGGGCCCGAGCCGACCACCGCCACCGACTTGCCGGTTTTCACCGCGGCCGGCTGCGGCTGCACCCAGCCCTCGGCCCAGGCGCGGTCAATGATGGCGTGCTCGATCGACTTGATGCCCACCGGGTCGTTGTTGACGTTCAGCGTACACGCCGCCTCGCACGGCGCGGGGCAGATGCGGCCGGTGAACTCGGGGAAGTTGTTGGTGCTGTGCAGCACCTTGATTGCCTGCGCCCAGTCCTGCGGGCGGCCGCGGTACACCAGGTCATTGAAGTCAGGAATGATGTTGTTCACCGGGCAGCCGTTGTTGCAGAACGGCGTGCCGCAGTCCATGCAGCGCGCGCCCTGCAGCTTGGCCTGCTCGGTATTCAGCCCGATGACAAATTCCTTGTAATTCTTGACCCGCTGCGCGACGGGCTCGTAGCCCTCTTCAAGACGGTCGATTTCCAGAAAACCGGTGACTTTGCCCATGGGAATCTCTGTTGAATAGGGGACGGTGGGTGAAGTGGAATCTGCTTGTTCGGCGGCCAGCGTTCTGATCAGCGCCTTGTAGCCCGCCGAGCAGGCGCACGGGGTCAGGGTGACGACGGTTGAGCCTTGTCCTGGCCCGCATCGCTGGCGACGAACTTTGAATCCCGCAGCAGCTCGCAAACCTGGATTGAATATTCGGAATAAAACCGCTGCCGGCCGGTTTTTTTCGCCGCGGCGTGTTCCACATGGGTGGACCACGCGCGCTGGCTTTCCATGTCGGCAAACTCGACCACCGTCACCCGCTCGCCGTCTTCGGCGACAAACACCTTGTGCGACAGATAACCGGGCATGCCGCGCGCCAGCTCGGACATTTTTAGCGCCAGCGCCATGTATTCGTCGCGGCCGGAGTCGCGCAGGCGGGAGCGGAATATGGTCAGGATCATTGCGGTTACCTGTCAGCGCGGTGTTAGGTGGACGTTTTCGCAGGGGCTGATTTCCAAGCCAGGCTCAGCCTGTTTTGCTTTGCGTTGCTGCGCAGTCTTTGAGGTACAGGTTGATCAGGTTTTGAGGTAGGAACCGATCCTTCATTCTTGATCGTCACCGCTTTCTTGAGCTGGGTGGCGTATGGATTCTTTCTGGCCTTGCTGAAGTCGTAGTGTTTGCGCATCGAATCAATTCAATACACATGCATATTAGGGTTAACTTTGATGGTGCTGGTAGAACGTGATTTGGTACTCATAGAGATCTTGGTCGGGTGGCTCATAGAAGTTCACTATAAATTTCCGGTCAGGAAACTCTGCCGCAAGCTTGGCTGTATAGATTTGCTTGAGTATGTTCCCGAGGTAGACGAGTCGCTGAATACTTGCGTCTTCGCAACCAAAATGATGAATGTCTTGAATGTGGAGATGATTGGCCGTCGCCTCTACGCGGGATTTATTGCCGTCGCAGTCTCTAAGCCACGAATCCAAAGTGAAGCGGTCCATGCCTTCGCGAAAGACCATCCCGTCCAACTCCACAAACTTCGGCCAGAAGATAAGGGTATAGGCTGCTGCAAGTTGAAAGTTGCCCAAGCACGCGACCCAAGCCTTGGGGTCGGCGCCTTTCCCGTTGTTCCAATCCTTGAGATCGGGAATCAAGGCGTCCCATTCGATGGTATTCATGACAGCAAACGTTACGGCACGATAGACGCTCAATGAATTAGTCGAATTGTGTCGGCTGGTTCGCTGCCTTGAGTCAGGGTTACTTGAATCCACCGACTTCCCGGCTTTTCTCTCCTGAGAGCAGGAACATTGCTTCCCTTGCCTTAAGGTCTTCGATGTGCAACTCGATGGCCTCCTGGATGAGTGCGGCAACTTCTTGTCGAGTGTCGGCGGCAGCAACGCATCCAGGCAGAACGGGTACATAAGCACCATAGCTATTCGCACCCTGCTCGATGACAACCAAATACTGCATATCTGACCTCACTTCCTTAAACCGGCTTGCTGCGGCCAAAGATAATTTCTCGCCTGTTCGACTTAAGAGTTAGGCGGCGACCCGCACTGCCGCCCGTAGGAATTCCGGGGCGAAGTCCGCACCGTTTGGCCAGACCACTGTTCGCAACTCCGGATGGAGCGTGAAATGTTTGAAGTACTCAATGTCCTTGAGCGGTTCAAAGACCTCGCCCTCGAGTTCGTTCCGAAGGTCAACTTCACCTTCTGCACCATCCGCGAATCGAAGCCAGATGGTGTGTCCGTCAACGTGGCGCGCCGCAGTGATGCGAGGAAGCATGTTCTTACTCCAGCGGATCAATTCTAGGGAGGGGTTTGCTTGCGCGTGCCAAAGTCCAAGTGTCGATGTACTCGTCGCGATGGAGCGTTCGCCATTCCTGAACGTGCGCCAAGGCTCGCTTCGGGAACTCTCCGTTCAGCTCGCGAGCTGTGTGCTCATGGGCCTATCAGGTTTGACGCACCTACCAAGAAAAAGTAGCGGCGCGAGGGGCAGTGGATACATGGACAGGTCGGGCTGTGCCCGAACCGGCCGCTTGCCGTGAACAACGCTGCCACGTTGCCCACCGCGCCGGCCTCTGCCCACTTACCCACAGCCTTCCACCACCACCATTCTTAAACCCCAAATACCACTACCAAATTCACTTCTCCGGAAGATACAAGGTTTCACCTGTCGAATTCTTCCCTGACTGGTTAGGCCTCAACTCAAGGAAACAGCTTGAGCGCATTTCCATCGAAGTGCAGGTGGGTGATAACCCAACCACCCTTTTGCTTGAAGAAGACGATGTTCCAAACCATCGGAGCATTCTCATGGAAGACGAGGAACTGCTGCCGCAAGACACGAGTCCCGACGACGTCTTGCCGGATGTACTCGTAGCCGGTCGGTAGCCCGAACTCGCGAAGAAGCCTTTCTTGCGCGCCCGCAACTTGTGCCTTGAAGACCTCAAAATCCTGGCCCTGAATAACAGATAGCGGTTTGAAATCCGCCAGCGCACCCTGAACGTTTGAGGCGGCCATGCTCGCAACAATTGCTTCTGCTGCCCTCTTGGTTTGCTCAGCCGTCTCCAGGAACTTGGTCTGCGCGGCTGCCAGATGACTGGTCAAAGAAAGAGTCAGAGTCGTGATGATGGAAGAGAGGCGTTTCATGGATTTCGATGGTTGCTTTGAGGCCTAACGTGTTTTACGAAGCACTCTGCGCCCGTAACCACCAATCCCTTCAAATCCGGCCAGTATCCGGTTAGTGGCGCAACTTTCGATCCCCGCACTCACTTCGCCCCCACCTCCTCCCGCTGCGCCGCATTCCTCGCCGCCGCTTCCTTGGCCCGCTTGGTGCTCAATTCGCCCAGCGCGCGCTTGTATTCATGCGGGAAGACTTTGACAAAGCGCGCGCGGGCGGTGTGCCAGTTGTCGAGGATTTCGCGGGCGCGCAGGGAGCCGGTCCAACTGTGGTGTTGTTCGATCAGTTTCTTCAGCAACACCTCGTCGGCGCTGTCCTGGTGCCAGATGCTGCGGTCGACCTGGTTGGCCTGTTCTTCGGCCGGCCAGACTTTTTCCAGCGCCACCTGGGCGGTGTTGCAGCGTTTGCTGAACTGGCTGTCTTCGTCGTAGACGTAGGCCACGCCGCCTGACATGCCGGCGGCAAAGTTGCGGCCGGTCTTGCCGAGGACGACGACGGTGCCGCCGGTCATGTATTCGCAGCCGTGGTCGCCGGTGCCTTCAACCACCGCGGTGGCGCCGGACAGCCGCACCGCAAAGCGTTCGCCGGCCACGCCGCGGAAGAAGGCTTCGCCGCTGGTGGCGCCGTAAAGCGCGGTGTTGCCGATGATGATGTTTTGCGTCGCGTCGCCGCGGAAGTCGATGCTCGGCCGCACCACCACGCGGCCGCCGGACAAGCCCTTGCCGGTGTAGTCGTTGGCGTCGCCGATCAGGTATTGGGTGATGCCGCGGGCCAGGAACGCGGCAAAGCTCTGGCCGCCGTTGCCTTCCATCTGCATGAAGATGGTGTGGTCGGGCAGGCCTTCGGGACGTTGGCGGATCAGCTCGCCCGACAGCATGGCGCCGACCGAGCGGTTGACGTTGCGCACGCTCTCCATGAATTGCAGCTTCTCGCCGCGCTCGATCGCCGGGCGGCACTTTTCGATCAGCCGGACATCAAGCGCGCGCTCCAGGCCGTGGTCTTGCACGTCGACCTGATAACGCGGCACCTCGGCGGGCACCGGCGGCAGTTGGAACAGGCGGCTGAAGTCCAGGCCGCGCGCCTTCCAGTGGGCGATGCCTTTGCGCGTGTCCAACAGGTCGGCGCGGCCGATCAGCTCGTTGAAGCTGCGGATGCCGAGCTGGGCCATGATTTGCCGCGCTTCCTCGGCAACGAAGAAGAAGTAATTGACAACGTGCTCGGGCTTGCCGGCAAACTTCTTGCGCAGCACCGGGTCTTGCGTCGCCACGCCGACCGGGCAGGTGTTCAGGTGGCACTTGCGCATCATGATGCAGCCGCCGACCACCAGCGGCGCGGTGGCAAAGCCGAACTCGTCGGCACCGAGCAGCGCGCCGATGACCACGTCGCGGCCGGTCTTCATCTGGCCGTCGGCCTGCACGCGGATGCGGCTGCGCAGGCGGTTGAGCACCAGCGTTTGCTGGGTTTCGGCCAGGCCCAGCTCCCAGGGCGTGCCGGCGTGCTTGATCGACGACCACGGGCTGGCGCCGGTGCCGCCGTCGTGGCCGGCGATCACCACATGGTCGGCCTTGCACTTGGCGACGCCGGCGGCCACCGTGCCGACGCCGACTTCGCTGACCAGCTTGACGCTGACGCTGGCGCGCGGGTTGGCGTTTTTCAGGTCGTGGATCAGTTGCGCCAGGTCTTCGATCGAGTAGATGTCGTGGTGCGGCGGCGGGCTGATCAGGCCGACGCCGGGCACCGAGTGGCGCAGCCGGCCGATGTACTCGGAGACCTTGGTGCCGGGCAGTTGGCCGCCCTCGCCGGGCTTGGCGCCCTGGGCCATCTTGATCTGGATCTGGTCGGCCGAGACCAGGTATTCGGTGGTCACGCCAAAGCGACCCGAGGCCACCTGCTTGATCTTGCTGCGCAGGCTGTCGCCATCGCGCATGGTGTAGTCGGTCTCGATGACGTCGCGGCCAATGACGTCGGACACCGTGGTGCCGCCGGCGATGGCAATGCCCTTTAACTCGTTGCGGTAGCGCGCCGGGTCTTCACCGCCCTCGCCGGTGTTGCTCTTGCCGCCGATGCGGTTCATTGCAATGGCCAGCGTGGAGTGCGCTTCGGTGCTGATCGAGCCCAGGCTCATCGCGCCGGTGGCAAAGCGCTTGACGATTTCGGCCGCCGGCTCGACCTCGTCGACCGAGATCGCCTGCGCCGGGTCGAACTTGAACTCGAACAGGCCGCGCAGCGTCAGGTGGCGGCGGCTCTGGTCGTTGATGATTTGCGCGTATTCCTTGTAGGTCTCGAAGCGGTTGCCGCGCGTGCTGTGCTGCAGCTTGGCAATCGCGTCGGGGGTCCACATGTGTTCTTCGCCACGCACGCGCCAGGCGTATTCGCCGCCGGCGTCGAGCATCTCTTCAAGCACCGGGTCGCTGCCGAACGCGGCGCGGTGGCGGCGCATGGCTTCCTCGGCAACCTCGAAGATGCCGATGCCGCCGACCTGCGTCGCGGTGCCGCGGAAGTACTTATCGACAAACGGCTTTTGCAGGCCGATGGCTTCGAAAATCTGCGCCCCGCAGTAGGACATGTAGGTGCTGATGCCCATCTTCGACATGATCTTGGAAAGACCCTTGCCGATGGCCTTGATGTAGTTGGCAATCGCCTTGTCGGCGCTCAACTGCCCGGGCAGCTCGGCGTGCATCGCGGCCAGGGTTTCCATCGCCAGGTAGGGGTGGACGGCTTCAGCGCCGTAGCCGGCCAGCACCGCGAAGTGGTGCACCTCGCGCGCGCCGGCGGTCTCGACCACCAGCCCGGCGGTGGTGCGCAGGCCCTCGCGCACCAGGTGGTGGTGGATGGCCGACAACGCCAACAGCGCCGGAATGGCGACGTGGTCGCGGTCCATGTGGCGGTCGGTGATGATCAGGATGTTGTGGCCGCCGCGGATGGCGTCGACCGCCTCGGCGCACAGCGAGGCGAGCTGCGCCTCGATGCCCTCGCCGCCCCAGTGCAGCGGGTAGGTGATGTCGATCTCGTGGCTTCTGAACTTGCCGTTTGTGGTGGTGGCAATGCCGCGCAGCCGCGCCATGTCGTCAAAGTCGAGCACCGGCTGGGTCACCTCCAGCCGCATCGGCGGGTTGACCGCGTTGATGTCGAGCAGGTTGGGCTTGGGGCCGATGAAGCTGTTCAGGCTCATCACGATGGCCTCGCGGATCGGGTCGATCGGCGGGTTGGTGACCTGCGCAAACAACTGCTTGAAGTAGTTGTACAGCGGCTTGCAGCGGTCCGACAGCACCGCCAGCGGCGAGTCGTTGCCCATCGAGCCGATGGCTTCCTCGCCGGCCACGGCCATAGGCGCGAGCAGGAACTTGATGTCTTCCTGGGTGTAGCCAAAGGCCTGCTGGCGTTCGAGCAGACCTTCCTTGAAGGCCTCGGGCCGGCCGATGACGTCGATCGAGTCGAGCTTGATGCGCACGTTTTCTATCCACTGCCGGTACGGGCGCGCGCTGGCGTACTGGTTCTTCAGCTCTTCGTCGTCGACGATGCGGCCCTGCTCCAGGTCGATCAGAAACATCTTGCCCGGCTGCAGCCGCCACTTCTTGACGATGCGGCTCTCGGCGATAGGCAGCACGCCGGATTCAGACGCCATGACCACCAGGTCGTCGTTGGTGACGATGTAGCGCGCCGGGCGCAGGCCGTTGCGGTCCAGCGTGGCGCCGATCTGCTTGCCGTCGGTGAAGACCATCGCCGCCGGGCCGTCCCACGGCTCCATCATCGCGGCGTTGTATTCGTAGAACGCGCGGCGCCGGGCGTCCATGCCCTCGTGCTGTTCCCAGGCCTCGGGAATCATCATCATCGCCGCGTGCGCCAGCGGGTAGCCGGCCATGGTCAGCAGCTCGAGCGCGTTGTCAAAGGTGGCGGTGTCGCTCTGGTGCTCGAAGCTGATCGGGTAGAGCTTGTGCAGGTCGTCGCCAAGCACCGGGCTCTTCATCACCCCTTCGCGGGCGCGCATCCAGTTGAAGTTGCCCTTGACGGTGTTGATCTCGCCGTTGTGCGCCACCATGCGGTAGGGGTGGGCCAGCGGCCATTCGGGGAAGGTGTTGGTCGAAAAGCGCTGGTGCACCAGCGCCAGCGCCGAGACCACGCGCGCATCGGCCAGGTCGCGGTAGTACACACCCACCTGGTCGGCCAGCAGCAGGCCTTTGTAGATCACCGTGCGGCAGCTCATGCTCGGCACGTAGTACTCGCGGCTGTGGGTCAGCTTCAGGTCCTGGATCGCCGCCGAGGCGGTCTTGCGGATCACATACAGCTTGCGCTCGAGCGCATCGGGGACGATCACGTCGGGGCCGCGGCCGATGAAGATTTGCCGGATCACCGGCTCCTTGGCGCGCACCGTCGGCGACATCGGCATGTCGCGGTTGACCGGCACGTCGCGCCAGCCCAGCAGCACCTGGCCTTCGGCCTTGATCGCCCGCGCCAGCTCGTTTTCGCAGGCCAGCCGCGAGGCGTGTTCCTTGGGCAGGAAGATCATGCCGACGCCGTACTCGCCGGGCGGCGGCAGCGTCACGCCCTGCGCGGCCATTTCGGTGCGGTAGAACTCGTCGGGAATCTGGATCAGGATGCCGGCGCCGTCGCCCATCAGCTTGTCGGCGCCCACCGCGCCGCGGTGGTCGAGGTTTTCCAGGATCTTCAGGCCCTGCTCGATGATGGCGTGCGCGCGCTGGCCCTTGATGTGGGCGACAAAGCCAACGCCGCAGGCGTCTTTCTCCAACGCCGGCTGGTACAGGCCGTCGCGCGCCAGCGCGGCGATTTCAGCGTCGGTGGCCGCGGCGGCTGCGCTGTCGGCGGCCGCAACGGCCGTGGGGTCGAAAGAAGTAGGCAGCATCACGCGCTCCGTCGCAAGTCGAGGGGACGCGCAATCTACGACAGCCAGCCAAAGCGTTCAAGTGAGATAAATTAGGGTCAGACCCCTTCAATCATTCGCGCAACAATCATCATCAAGAAAATAGGGTCATATCAATTTCTACCCGACCCCAACGAGCGACCCAACGCACCGGCGGCGACCGACCGTGACCGCGGTGGCCGCGCCGGCGCAGATGTTGAAGCTTCGTTGGTCACGGAGAAAATTTAAGGCCGCGCCGGCCAGAAAATTTTCAACAGTTGCAGCAGCTTTCATTTTTACGGCGCGCGTGTCGGCGCGCCGGGCCGTCGCCAATTCAGGCTCACAGTGATTCCGCGGCGCGCCGTTTGGCGTTGGTCGCATCGAGCTGGTATTGGTTTTCGGCTTCGCGGCGCATGTTGATTGCCGCGTCCAGCGCTTCCTGGTAGCGCTCGGGGGTATAGGTATTTTGGTTGGCGATATACACGCTGCGGCGCAGCGGCTTGGCGCCAAAACGCGGCAGGTTGACCGAGAAATGGCATTCCGGCACCGAGCGGCCCGGGCGGTGGCGAAGAATCGGCCCGCTGATGCCGACCGGCAGGTCGTTTTGCTTGTTCGGGCTGACGCCGCGCTGCAGGCCGGTTGGCGCCGGCAGCTCGGCAATGCGTTGGCGCAGCGCCTCGGTGGCCCGCTTCAGCGCCGGGCGTGGTCCGTTGCCGGGGCCCTGGCCATCGGAGAAAAACAGCGTCGGCTGGCCATAGCGCATTTGCCAGCCGTGGGTACTGTGGGTGTCAATGCGCTGGATATGTTCAGGCACCTTGATGCGGACGCCGGTGTAAATGGTGACGGTTCTGGTTTGCATGGTTACTGCTCAGGACTGCTAAGGGTCACCCTCCCATGCGGCACCCTTTCCCGGTATTCGGCGCTCGCGTCATTCGATACACCACCGGGGCGCACCGGAGAAACTTCAACCGCGACGCCTGACGTCTATCAGCCTGGGAACTCCGGCACTGTTGCCGGGGCTTTGTGGGCCCTGGCCATCGGTGCATAACGTCATTCTAGGCAGGGTTTCATAAATATCGCTTTTTGTCATTGCGCTGTTCCCGTGGATGGGGGGTGCGTCAACCGTGACGAGATACCGGACGCCGCGCCTGCATGCTGGGGGCGTGGCATGCGGCACCAGTTGGCCGCGTTGTGGGCGCGCCGCGCGGTGGTTGGGCAGCGGGCGCGACGCGCCCTTGTGGCTGGCGGCCACGCTGCGCGGCTTGGCGCGTCGGTCAGACGCGGGCGACGGCCGCGCCGCGCACGCTGCAGCAGCCGGTCAGGCGAGCGGGCGAGCGGGCGAGCGGGCGAGCGGGCGAGCGGCCGGGGCGGCGGGCGGCAGGCGGCGGGCGCGACCCGCCAGCGGCCGACCCGGTTGCCGGCGGCGCGCGATTGCCTCGGCGGATTCAGCGCTGGACTCTGGCCAGCATCGCCCAGCCCGGGCGTCAAGCCAGCCTAGCCGCGGCCGACGTAGGGCATCTTGGTCGCCATCACCGTCATGAACAGCACGTTGGCGCTCAGCGGCAGGCGGGCCATCGCCATAAACGTGTCGACCACCGCGGCGATGTCCATGCGCGGCTCGGCGCGCAGGCTGCCATCGGCCTGCGGCACGCCTTGCGCCATGCGGTCGGTCATCGCGCTAGAGACGTTGCCGATGTCGATCTGGCCGACCGCGATGTCGAATGCCCGGCCGTCGAGCGCCGCGGCCCGCGTCAGCCCGGTGATGGCGTGCTTGGTGGCGGTGTAGGCGATTGACCCCGGACGCGGTGCGTGCGCCGAGATCGAGCCGTTGTTGATGATGCGTCCGCCCATCGGCCGCTGCGCGCGCATCAGCTTGAAGGCCTGCGCCAGGCAGTAGAAGGCACCGCTCAAATTGGTGTCGACCGCGCGTTGCCAGGTGGCGGGGTCGAGCTCGTCGGGGGTTTGCGCCGCCTGCCAGACACCGGCGTTGTTGAACAACAGGTCCAGCCGCCCGAAGTGGGCGCGCAGCGTGTCAAACAGCGCCGCCACCGACACCGGGTCGCTGACATCGGCGCTCACCGCCAGCGCCTGGCCGGGCGCGGCGCCGGCCTCGGCAATCGCCGCCTGCAGCGGTGCGCCGCGCCGGCCGGCAAACGCCACCCGCCAGCCATCGCGCAGCAAGGCCTGCGCACAGGCGCGGCCGATGCCCGAGCCGGCACCGGTGACCAGCGCCACCGGCGCACCGACCGGTGCCGCACCGAGGCGTGCATCGGCCACCGTCGAGGCGGGCTCGGACATCGGACGCTCCTGTTGTTGGGCATGTGGTCGGACCAGTCTGCCACACGGCTGCCGGCCCACGGACCGACCTGCCCCAACCCAGCCCGGCGCTGGCCCCGCCGCTCAAGCCACGCCCGGCTGGGCCGATAGCTTCGGTGATGGTGGAGCTTGCCTGCATACCCGCTCCGGCCCAGGCCGTGGCCCACGCCGACACCGTGGCGGCGCGGCCAGCGCCGCCTGGCGCCGCGCTGTCGCCGCGCTATCGCAGTGCGGCGCGGGTGCATGTGCTGGCCTGGTCGGTCGAGGCCGGCGTGGCCTATGCCGCAGACCACGGCACCACCCACTTGCTGGATGCGCTGGCGCTGGGCGTGTGGCGCCTTCTGGACAGCCGTGGCGCGACCGACCGTCACGCGCTGGCGCAGCGGCTGGGCATTGCCGACGACGCCGAGGTCGACCGCGTCCTGCGGCATCTGGTCGCGCGCGGTCTGGTCGCGCACTGCGATGAAGCTGTCTGAGCTGCCGCCGGCGGTGCTGGCGGGTCGGCTCGGTGCCGGCCGTCTGCTGCTCGACATTGGCCCGTTCGTGGCCCGCGTGTGCTCGCCACTGCCGGCACTGGCTCAGGGGCTGAGGCAGGCCTACCGCGACTTCGACCTGGCGCCGCAGCAGGCGTTTGCCGACTTCGACATTGCGCTGCGACCGGCCGGGCGGCGCCGCGCCGCACCGCGCGGACAGCCGGCGCCGGCGCGTTTTTACCTCGACAGCCAGGCGGCCGCGCCGCCTGCCGCCGCCGATGCGCTGCTGCTGCTGGAGCAGGGCTTGAATGGCTGCATTGCGGCGCGCGCGCACCAGTTTTTGATCCTCGACGCGGCGGTGGTCGAGCGCAGTGGCTGCGCGCTGCTGCTGGTCGCGCCGGCCGACGCCGCGCCCGGGCAGCACCCGTCGGCGCTGTGCGCCGCGCTGGTGCACCACGGCTGGCGGCTGTTGTCCGACCGGCTGGCGCTGCTGGCCCCCGACAGCGGGCTGCTGTGGGGCATGGCGCGGCCGCTGCAGATCGACGCGGCGGCGCTGCCGGCCCTGCAGCGCTTGCTGCCGCGGCTTGAAACGACCGCCGCAGCCGCGCCCAACGCGGCCACCGCGCCGGCGCTGGCCGCACTGGCGTGCCCGCCGACCGACAGCGTGCTGCGCCGGCGCGAGCCGGCCTGGCCGGGCTGGGTGGTTGAAGTCCAGCACCAGCCCGGCGCGGCCACCGGGTTGCGCCGCGCCGAGCCGGCGCAGGTGTTCACCACGCTGGCCGCGGGTTCGCCGAACTACCGCCTGCACGGCCTGCGCGGCTTTCGCGGCCTGGGCCAGTTGCTCGACCACAGCGGCTGCCACCGGCTGGTATATGCCGATCTTGGCGCGGCGCTGCAGGCGCTTGACCAGCTGGCCGACGACGGACCATGCCCCAGCGCACGTCACTGCTGAGCGTCGCCCTGGCGCAGCCGATCGAGGCGCTGGACTTCAGCCCCGCGCAGTGGGAGCTGCTGCTGCGCCAGGCGCGCGCCGCGTCGCTGGTCGCCCACCTGGCCTGGCATTTCGATCGCTCGCGGTTGACGGCAGAAATTGCTGATGCGCCGCGCCAGCACCTGTTGTCGGCACAGCGCGTGGTGCAGCAGCAGCACGGCGCGGTGTTGCGCGCGCTGGCGTGGCTGCGCGAACAGCAGCCTGCCAATGGCCATGCGCCGCTGCTGCTGGGCGGCTGCGCCTACCTGGCGGCCGGCTTGCCGTTTGCCGCCGGCCGCGCGCAGCAGGCGGTCGAGGTTTTGCTGCACCACGCGTGGCCGGCGCCGCCCGGCGCGGCGGCGCCGGCGACACAGGCCCGTGACGATGGCGATGGCGATGGCCATGACGCAACGCCGACGCTCGCCGCCGCCGACCGTGGCGTGCCGTTGCACCAGCCTGAATACAGCGTGCCGCTGTGGCTGCGCCTCACGTTGCCCGAACTGATGGAGCCCCGTCCCGGGCTGGGCAGCAGCGACGCCTTTGACGGCTCGCAGCCGGCGCCGGCGGCGCCCGGCATGCGTGTGCTGCAGCCGGCCGACATGCTGCTGCTGGCGGCGGTGCGGCTGCAGCGCGGCGCCGACCCAGCGCTGGCCTTGCGCGACCTGGTCGACGTCGACCAACTGGCGCGCCACTTCGGCACCACCATCGGCTTCTGGCCGGTGCTGCACGGCCGCGCGCGCGCCTTGCACCGGCTGGGCGCGCTGCACTTTGCGCTGCATTGGGCGCGGCGGCTGCTGGGCACGCCACTGCCGGACAACGATTTGCAGCGGCTTGCCCGCCACGGCGACGGGCTGACGCAGCGCCTGGCCGACGCCTGCTGGCGGCAGGTCTTCACGCCGCAGACGCCCGGGCGCGAGCGCTGGCAGCAGCGCACTCTGCGCCGGCTGTGGCGGCTGCGCCGGCAGGCGGTGCGCGAGCCGCCGCCGGCGGCGGCTCAGGCGCCGGCCACCGTCATGCGCTCGACCAGCACCGTGCCCAGCGTCTTGCCGCCCAGCGTGTAGGCGTCGGCGCCGACGGCGACGATTTGCCGCAGCATGGTCTTCAAGTTGCCGGCGATGGTCACCTCGTGCACCGGGTAGGCGATGCGCCCGCCTTCGACCCAGAAGCCGGCCGCGCCGCGCGAATAGTCGCCGGTGACGTAGTTGACGCCCTGGCCCATCAGCTCGGTGACAAAAAGCCCCCGGTGCAGCTTGCGCAGCATGGCGTCGAGGTGGTCGCCGGGCTGCGTCAGCCGGCTGGCCAGCCGCAGGTTTTGCGAGCCGCCGGCGTGGCCAGTGCTGCGCAGGCCGAGCTTGCGCGCCGAATAGCTGCTGAGGAAATAGCCCTGCAGCACGCCGCCGTCGACCAGCCGCCGCTGGCGCGTGTACACACCCTCGTCGTCAAACGCCGCGCTGGCTTTGCCCTGGGCGATGAACGGGTCTTCGTCAACATCCAGGTGGTCGGCCAGCACCGGCTGGCCCAGGCTGTCGAGCAAGAAGGTGGCGCGCCGGTACAGCGCGCCGCCGCTGGTGGCCTGCACCAGCGCACCCAGCAGGCCGACGGCGAGCGTGTTTTCAAACAGCACCGGCACCTCGCAAGTCGGCAACTTGCGGCCGCCCAGCCGCGACAGCGCGCGCTCGGCGGCATAGCGACCCACCGCCTCGGGCGCGGCCAGCGCCAGCGCGTTGCGCATTGAGCTGTACCAGGCGTCGCGCTGCATGTCGCGGCCCTTGACCGCGATCGGCGACACCGACAGCGAGTGCCGCGAGCTGGCGTAGCCGCCGCGAAAGCCGCGGCTGTTGCCGCCCCAGAAGTGCGACTGCTGCGCCGAGGTCGCCGCGCCCTCGCTGTTGGCAATGCGCGGGCTGACCGCAAACGCCGCGTCCTCGCAGCGCCGCGCCAGTTGCGCGGCGGTTTCGGCGTCCAGCGCCCAGGGGTGGAATAGGTCGAGGTCGCGCGCGACCTGCTCGGCGCTGGCCAAGTCGGCGGCGTCGGGCAGGCCGGCGGCCGGGTCTTCGGCGGTGAAGCGGGCGATGTCATACGCCGCGCGCACGGTTTGCTCGATCGCCGGGCGTGAAAAGTCGCTGGTGTTGGCGTTGCCACGGCGCTGGCCGAGGTAGACCGTGACGCCGAGCGACTTGTCGCGGTTGCGCTCGACGTTTTCCAGCGCCCCCTTGCGCACCGACACCGACAGCCCGACGCCTTCGCTGACCTCGGCGGCGGCGTCGCTGGCGCCCAGGGCGGCGGCGATCGCCAACGTGTCTTCAATCAGCTGCTGAAACTGCTCGCGGCGAAAGGCAAAGCCCTCGCTGACGGTGGAACCGGTGGTCGGCATCAAGTCGGATCTCGGCTGGGCGCGCATACGGCGGCGCGCGGGGGTCGGTGGGCCACAATCATAGCCAGCGGCCTCGGTCAACCAGGCCTTGCACGCCTCGTCGCTGCATCTGATGAAACCGTTTGCACCGGAACACTTGGACCGCCCACCCAACACAGCACACCAGGCGCATGGCGACGCGCGCGACGCCGCGCGGCCGAGCAAGTCGCAACGCAAGCGCGACGCCGACGCGCTGCAGCAGCTCGGCGCCGAACTGGCCGAGCTGCCCGAGGCGCGGCTGGCCGCGCTGGAGCTGCCCGACGCGCTGCGCGCCGCGCTGGCCGAGTTGCGCCGCACGCGCAGCCACGAAGGCCGGCGGCGCCAGTTGCAGTACATCGGCAAGCAGATGCGCAGCACCGACCCCGCGCCGCTGCGCGAGGCGGTGGCCGCCTTCCAGCTTGGCCCGGCGCAGCAGGCGCTGGCCTTGCACGAGGCCGAGCGCTGGCGCGCCGCACTGGTGGCCGACGACGCCGCGCTGACACGCTGGGCGGCGCAGTTCCCGCGCAGCGACCTGCAGCAGTTGCGCAGCCTGGTGCGCGCCGCGCGCGCCGACGCGCAAACCGCGCCCGAGCAACGCCACGGCCGCGGCTGGCGCGCGCTGTTTCGCTTTATCCGGCCGCTGCTGGAGCCCGACGGCCAAACCAGCGCCGAACCACCCACCGACCACGAACCCGGCGACGAGACCCACGATGACTGAACCCCGCCCCACGCCCGCTGCCGCGGCGCCCGATGCCGAGCGCCCGTTAGACGCGGTGACCATCGGCCTGCTGTCGGCCAGCGACCGCGCCTCGGCCGGTGTCTACGCCGACCAGGGCATTCCGGCGCTGCAGGACTGGCTGGCCAAGGCGCTGCGCAACACCATCACCTGGCAGACCCGGCTGGTGCCCGACGAGCAGGCGGCGATCAGCGGCGCGCTGCGCGAACTGGTCGACGACGCCGGCTGCGACCTGGTGCTGACCACCGGCGGCACCGGCCCTGCGCCGCGCGACGTCACGCCCGAGGCGACGCTGGCGGTGGCCGACCGCGAGATGCCCGGTTTTGGCGAGCAGATGCGGCAAATCAGCCTGCGCTTCGTGCCGACCGCCATCCTCAGCCGTCAGGTGGCGGTGGTGCGCGGCAAGGCCTTGATCATCAACCTGCCGGGGCAGCCGAAGTCGATCGCCGAAACCCTGCAAGGCCTGCCGCATGCCACGCCGCCGGTGCACGGCGTGTTTGCCGCGGTGCCGTATTGCATCGACCTGCTCGGCGGGCCTTATCTGGAATGCGACGCGGCGGTTTGCGCGGCGTTTCGGCCGAAGTCGGCGTTGCGGCGCTGAAGAGGCTGGGCAGCGCACCGTCACCACCGAGCGCCCGGCCGGCAAAGTCGCGCCGCTCGGTATCGACATGCAATGGCCGCAACCGGGCGCCTTGGCTGCGGCGGTATGGCGCACCGCGCGTCGGGGTCAAGTCTTGCCTTTTGCCCCTGCGTCGGCAGCCGCGTCTGCGCCACGCTTGGGCTGAGGTTTGCTGGTTCGCGAGGCGCTGCGTTGGCGCAGCGGCCTGCTGGACGGCAGCGGTTCGTGCGTCAGTGGTAGTCGTCCTCAAGCTGGTGGCGCAGCGCAAGCACCGTGACGTGGGCCGCGTCGTTGATCTCGTACAGCGCCACGTAGCCGCTTGCGCCACAGGGGATCAGCAATTCACGCAGAAACGGGCTGTCGCCGGCCTTGCGGTAGACAAACGGCGACCGGCTGAGGTTGCGCTCGATGGCGTCGCGAATGGCGTCGATCGCCGCCTGCGCCGCATCAAAGTCTGCGGCGGTCCTGGCCCGGTCAAGCAGAAAGTCGAACAGCCGAAGCAAATCGTCGCGCGCCGAATCGGCGTAGCGAACTGCAAACGCCACACTTACCCGAGAACCGACTTGCGCCGCGCGTCCAAGCGCTGCTGCAACTGGTCATGGACCGCCTGGGCGGTGTGGTAAAGCCCGCTGCGCTCGGCGTCTTCACGCGCGCGCAGGCCACGCGCGATGAACTCATCCTGCGCGCGCCGGCGCTGTATCGTTTCACGCACCGCGGTCTCGATCAGGCTGGTCAGCGTCTCGCCCTCACGCAGTACCTGCTCGGCGGCGGCACGCAACTCGGGTGCCACACGCAACGATGGCAACGAAGATGATTTCATGGTCGGATTGCGTTGCAAATGCAACGCAGATCGTAGCACCCTGCGGCGGCACCGGGATCAAGTCTTGCCTTTTGCCCCATCGGAGAGCCGCACCGCCCTCACTTCACCAACCGGTTCAGCCGCTCGGCGTCAAAGCATTCGGTGGTTTGCGCGTCCTGTGGCACGCAGGCTTCGGCCGGCAGTTCGCGCGCGCCGTGCGACAGCTTGTCGATCGCCTGCCAGAGCAGCGCGATCTGGTGTTCGTGGCCGGCGGCGTTGTCGATCAGGCCTTTCATGGCCTGCGACACCGGGTCGTCGCCCTGGGTCAGGCCGTAGGCTGAAAAGCCCATCTTCGCGGCGGCGGCTTCGCGCGCGGTGTCGGCGCCGCCGACCAGGATGCGCGCCGGGTTGCCGACCGCGGTGGCGCCGGCGGGCACCGGTTTGACGACCACCGCGTTGGAGCCTATGCGCGCACCGTCGCCGACGGTGAAGTTGCCCAGCACCTGCGAATTGGCGCCGACGATGACGTTGCGGCCCAGCGTCGGGTGGCGCTTGGCGCCACGTTCGAGCGAGGTGCCGCCCAGCGTCACGCCCTGGTAGATGGTGCAGCCGTCGCCGACTTCGGCGGTTTCACCGATCACCACGCCCATGCCGTGGTCGATGAATACGCCGTTGCCGATCCTGGCGCCGGGGTGGATTTCGATGCCGGTGAAAAACCGCCCCAGGTGCGACAAGAACCGTCCCAGCCACTTGAAGCCGCGCCGCCAGGCGGCGTTGGCCACGCGGTGCCAGATCACCGCGTGCAGGCCGGGGTAGCAGGTCAACACCTCCCAGGTTGATCGCGCGGCGGGATCGCGCTCGCGGATGCAGGCGATGTCGTCTCGAAGGCGGCTGAACATGGCGGAAAACTGCGATCAGGATCGAAAGCCGGTCAGTGTAGGGGCCGGCGCGCGGCCTGGCAGCCTCAAGGGTCGCCGCGGTCATCGAGGCCGCGCCGACGCGGGCGCTGCGCCGCGGCAGCGCGCGCGATGCCGCGCAGGATGTGCAGTTCATCGGCACTGGGCTGCGCGCGTTGCAGCAACTGGCGCAGCCGCGGCAGCAGCTTTTTCGGCGCCGCCGGGTCAAGAAAGCCGATCGCCTCCAGCGTCTGCCGCCAGTGCGCCAGCGTCTGGTCAACCGCCTCGGCCGGCGCCGGCCGGTGCGCCGCGGTGCGCGCGCGCACGGGCCAGGCACCGAGCGCGCAGCGCCAGTCGTAGGCCAGCAACTGCACCGCCTGCGCCAGGTTCAGCGAGCCGTAGTCGGGGTCGGTCGGGATCGACAGACAGGCGTGGCAGCGCCAGACCTCGTCGTTGCCCAGGCCATGGCGTTCGCAGCCAAAGACAAAGGCCACGCGTTGCGTGCCGGCGGCCACCTCGCCGGCGAGTGCCGGCAGGCGCTCGCGCGGGGCAAAGGTGGGCGGGCCGAAATCGCGCGGCGTCATCGCGGTGGCGCAGGCAAAGGTGGTGCCGGCCAGCGCCTCGGCCAGCGTGGCGACGACGCGAGCGCGCGCCAGCACGTCGCCAGCGCCGCTGGCGCGCGCCACCGCGTCGGGGTGACCAAGCAGCGCCGGGTCGCGCGGCGCGACCAGCACCAGGTCGGCAAAGCCCATCACCTTGATTGCCCGCGCCGCCGCGCCGACGTTGCCGGGGTGGCTGGTGTGCAGCAGCACGAAGCGGGTGTCGTCACCCGGGCGCTGGGGCGTCGGCAACGGCGGGTTGGCAGGCATGGGCGCCTAAAATTTGCGGTTTTGTCGGCGGCGGCGATTGTCGGCGGCGGCGCGCTCTTTCAACTTTGATCACCACCCGCACCGCGCCTTGCGCGCGGGCACAAAACGCCATGTCGACCTCGCTGCACCCCATGCTCAACATCGCCGTGAAGGCCGCGCGCGCCGCGGCGGCGATCATCAACCGGGGCGCCAACGAGCTTGACTTGCTGCGCATCAGCTCGAAGGGGCCGAACGACTACGTGTCGGAAATCGACCAGGCGGCCGAGCAGGCGATCATCGACACGCTGCTGACCGCCTACCCCGGCCACGGCATCCTGGCCGAGGAATCGGGCCGCGCGCGCGGCGCGGCCGACAGCGAGTACGTCTGGATCATCGACCCGCTGGACGGCACCACCAACTACCTGCACGGGCTGCCGGTTTACTCGGTCAGCATTGCGCTGGCGCACCGCGGCGTGATGCAGCAGGCGGTGGTCTACGACCCGACGCGCAACGACCTGTTCTTTGCCTCGCGCGGCCGCGGGGCCTTTCTCAACGACCGCCGGCTGCGCGTGTCCAAGCGCACGCGGCTGGCCGATTCGCTGATCGGCACCGGCTTTCCGTTCCGGCGCGGCGACAACCTGCAGCGCTACATGCAGATGCTCGAACACGTGATGCAGCACTGCGCCGGCGTGCGCCGGCCGGGATCGGCCGCGCTCGACCTGTGTTATGTCGCCGCCGGCTGGTACGACGGCTTTTTCGAGACCGGGCTGAGCCCCTGGGACGCCGCCGCAGGCGCGCTGATCATCACCGAGGCCGGTGGGCTGGTAGGCAACTTCACCGGCGAGGCCGACTTTCTTTACCAGCGCGAATTGATCGCCGGCAACCCCAAGGTCTATGGCCAACTGGTCGGGCTGCTGGCGCCGTTTTCCCAGGTCGCCACCCAAGCGGCCGCCGACGCGACGCCGGCGCCGGCCGACGCCGGCTTGACGCCGCTGCAGGCCCTGGTCGCGGCCACCGGCGCGGACGATGTCGCCTCTGCGCAGCCGCCGGCCGCGGCCGACGCCGAGCCGGCTGCGGCGGCGCCGGACGCGGCGCCGCGCGAGCGGCGGCCGGTGCGCATTCGCCGTGCGCCGGCGGTCGACGCTGCGACGCCACCGCGCGGTGGCGGCAAGCCGCGGCGCTGAAGAATCTGGGCGCCGCGGCCGGCGATGTGGCGCGGTGTCACAGCGTGTGGCGCAGCGTCAACCGCAGGTGGCGCGCCTCGGCCGGGTGGACGTGGCGGTCGAGCACCGGCTCGGCTTCGCCAGGCAGCCGGCTTGAGTAGACGTACTGAATGTCGTCAAAGCGCCGGTTGAACAGGTTGAAGGCCTCCAGCGCCAGCGTGGTGCGCGTGCCGATGCGGTAGGCCAGGCGCAGGTTGGCGGTCAGCGACGGCCGGGCGCGCACGCGGTTGTCGTCGGTCAGCGCACCGCTGCCACGCCAGCGCAGTTGCAGGCTGCCTGACCAGGGTCCACGCTCGCGCACACTGGCGCCGAGCGATGCCACCTGATCGACCGTGTTGGGAATGTGGCGGCCATCGGCAAAGCGCGCGCGGCTGAAGGCCAGGCCGGCGTCCAGCAGCAGCCAGCGCCGCGCCCGCCAGTCGGCGTTCCATTCCACGCCGACGCGGCGGCTGGCGGCGGCGGCGTCGGTGCGCCCCTGGTCGCCGAGGTAGAGCAGTTCCGAGCGCGAGCGCAGCGTCCACAGCGCCAGCGAGGTTTGCAGCCCGGGCGCCGGTTCGCTGCGCAGGCCCAGCTCGGCACCGAGCAACGGCACCAGCGGCGCCACCGGCTCAATCGCCGCGCCGGTTCTGGGGTCGACCTGCGCGGTCGCGCCTCGCGCGTCGTTGCTGTGGATGCCGCGGCCGGCGTTGACAAACCACTCGGTCTTCGCGCCGGCCAGGTTGAAGGGCCCGCCGATCAGGCTCAGCTTGGGCAGCCATTGTGTGGCGCGCGCCGTGCCGCTGTTGGCGGCCAGCGCCTGCGCGCGCACCTGCTGCACGACATGCTCGACGCGCAATCCGGCGACCACGCGCAGCCGCTCGGAAAGCGCCGCGCTGGTCTGGCCATGCAGCGCAAGCTGGTTCAGGCGCACGTCGTCATCGCGCACCGTGGCGCTGATTTGGCGCTGGATGCTGTCGTACAGGCCGACGCGGGCGCGGTCGTGGCGTGCCTGCACGCCGAACTCGCTGCGCAGTTCGATGTCGCGCCAGGCGTGGTCCAGCGTATGGCGCGCGTCCAGCCCGACCGCGTGCCGGTGGTCGGTCTGCGTGAACTGGTCGCCCTGCGCGCCGCGCTCCAGCGCGTAGGTGAAGTTGCTGCTCAAGTCGAGGCCGTAGCCCAGCCACCAGGCCGAGATCTGGCTGCGATCGTCGGCGCCGCGCCGCTGCCATTGCGCGTTCAGGCTCCAGCGCTGGGTCTGGCCACCGTCGCTTGGGTCCAGGCTGCCGTAGCGGCCGATCAGCCCGGCGGCGATGGCGCGCTCGGGCACCTGGTCGGTGGCCGTCCAGCGTGCGCGGTAGGCCATCAGCCCGAGGTCGAACGACTGCGCGGCCGATCCGGTGGCCAGCCCCAGCACCAGGTTGTGGCGCTGCAAGCGCTGCGGCACCGACCAGGGGCCGTCGTTGCCCATGGCTTCGAACGCCGCCAGCGCGTGCGGGGCGTCCGCCGCCGCCGCGTCGCCGCCGAGCACGGTCGACGCGGCGAACAGCACGCGCCGCAGCCGGTGCGGCCCCAGCGTCCACTGCGCCAGCGGCGCGTCCAGGCTGCGCTGGTAGCGGATGTCGGCCGCGCCGGCGGCGCAAAAGTCGCCACAGGCGGCGTCGTAGGGGCCTTTCTGGTAGTCGATGCGGGCCACCAGCTCGGGGATCAGAAAGTTCAGGTCGGCATAGCCCTGGCCGTGGCCGTGGCTGGGCAGGTTGACCGGCACGCCGTTGACACGGGTGGCGAAGTCGGTGCCGTGGTCGAGGTTGAAACCGCGCAAGAAATACTGGTTGGCCTTGGCGTCGCCCGAGTGCTGGCTGACGACGACGCCGGGCACCGCTTCAAGCACGTCGGCCGGGCGCGGCGTCGGCCGGTCGGCCAGCCGTTCGGCGCCGACCACGCCTTGCGACGCGGCATCGCTGCCGCCGACCGCGTTGCGCAATTGGCCGACGATGGTGATGCTGTCGTCGTGCGCATGGGCCACGCCGACGCACAGCATGGCAGCGGCGGTGGCCGCGGCCAACGGCCAGGCCTTGGCCGATGTCCTGGGGCGAATGGGGGTGGTCATCACGTGGGCTTTTGGGTCGCGGTAAGGGCCTTCAGCGCGTCGCAGTGGCTGGCGCCACGGCGTCGGCATCACCCACGTCAAAGGCCAGCGTCACAAAGCGGCTGTCCCAGCGTGTGGCGTCGTTGGGGTCGGGGCGCAGGTCGGTGGCGCGCAGCAGCCAGCGGCCAGGCAAGGGCAGGCGCACGGCGGCACGGCCGGCGTCGTCGCTGCGCAGCCAGTAGCCGGCGCGGGCCTCGCCGCTGACCAGTTCCACCGCCTGCCCGGCCAGCGGCGCGCCGTCGCGCAGCAACTGAAACGCCAGCGTGTCGCCGACCCGTGGCCGCGCGGTGTCGGCCACGATGTCCAGCCCCAGCGGCGCCGGCAGCGGCAGGTGCTCGGTTGCCGGCGCCGCGGCGGCCTGCACGGCGACCTCGATGCGCGCGTGTTTGGTAAATCGTTCGGTCCACGGCAAACCGCGCGCGGCGAGGTCGCCCCAGCGCGCGCGCACCGCGTCGGGGGCGCGGATCTCGTCCAGGTAGCTGCGTGCCGCGTCGGCGCTCAGCTCAACCTGGTGCGGCGGCAACTGCGCCCAGCAGGTGATGCCGGCCGCCGCCGGCGCCAGCGTGGTGCCCAGATGCAAGGCCTCGGGCCGCTGGCGCTGCACGCGCAGCGGCTGCACCGGGCTGTCGCCGCTGCGGCACCCGGCCTGGTCAGGCAGCGTGGCGCCGACGGTCGAGGTCAGCACCGGAAAGCGTTCGCCGGTTCCCAGCGCCAGGCGCAGTTCCCGGTCAGCGCCGGCGCCGGGGCGCAGCGCGAACCAGGTGTCGTGGGCGGTGGCGCCGGCACTGGCCAGCAGTGCCAGCAGTGCCAGCGCTGGCCACCAGCGGCTTGAGCCAACCATGGTGAACAAGGCCTCAGTTGATGTCGGCCGCGGCTGCGCTGTCGCTGCTGGGCAGGGTCAGCGCCGGCGGCAGCGCCAGCGGCTGGCTGGCGCCGCTGCGGGCGAGCTGGGCGACAAAGTCGATCAGCGCCGACACGCTGGCCAGCGCCGACGCCGGCACCTGATCGGTCGCCGCCGGCGGCGTGCTGGGCGGCGGGTCGTCGCCGCCGCCGCCGCAGGCTGTCAATCCAGCCAGCGTTGCGGCGGCCAGTGCCGCGGCCAGGGCGGCGCGCGCCGCCGCCGACCGCGCGCCGCGTTGTGCATGTGTGGCGCTGCGCATGGTCGGCCCCCTCACCGGCTGCCCGGCAGCGGCGTGTTGAGGTACGGAAAGCCCGGCAGCAACGGCACCACCGCCTGGTCGACCGTGTCGTGCAGGTTGAACGCGGTCGCGCCCAACGGCACCGCGCCCGGCTTGCAGGCCGCCCCAAAGCCCAAGGCATCGGCGTTGCCGTTGGCCATGCACAGTCCGCCCATCATGGCCACCAGGGCGATGTCGACGACATCGTCCTTTGGCCGCCGGCCATTCGGAAAACCGGCGTTGTCGCTGCCGCCGGCCAGCAGGTTGCCGACGATGCCAAGCCGGTTTTGCTGGGCAAACGGCACCGGCTCGATCGCCGTGTTCAGGCGCAGCATTTCGGCGGCCACCACGTGGGCCGGCTGGTTGATGCCGCGTATGCCGGTCAAGAAGGTGGTGACCAGGTCGCTGCGCGGGTAGTTGGTCGGCGCGATGTTGGGCAGGCCGAGGGCGATCTCCAGCAGCTTGGGCAAGGTCGGGTGGGTGACGTAGGTTGCGAACTGGGCGTCGCCGCGCGGCTGTGATGCATTGAAGCGGTCCTTGTCCTTCAAACCGATGACCACCTCGTTGACCAGCGGCATGCCCAGCCGCGACACCTGGACCCAGGCGCCGCCGGGTTTTTCAAACACCTGGTGGCCCGGTGGCGGGTTGGGGTTGAGCAGCCGCGCCTGGCGCAAGCTGGCGCTGGTCCAGCCGCCGATCACGTCGTCGCCGCGCGGGCCGGACTTCAGGCAGTCTTTGTGTACCTCCAGCGCCAGCGTGGTGACGTTTTTGTCGCCGATGGTGTTCTCGCCAACGCCGAATTTGGTGGGATCGGTGATCAGCGCCAGCGGCGCATTGACCAGGTCAAAAATCGTGCCGAGGTTGACCGCGAAGGGGTCCTGGCGCTGGCCGGCCATCAGCTTGCCCGGCATCGCACAGCCGGGGATGTTGACCGTGTAGATGTGGCGCGCGGCGTAGCCGGCGTAGTCTGGAATCGTCTTGCTGCCGATGTTGTCCACCGGTTTGACAAAGGTGGCGCCACCGCCCTGGGTGTCGGTCAAGGCCTGCGCCTGTCCGCTGCGGCGGTCGCCGCGCACCAAGGTGACGGTGTAGGTTTCGGCGACGTTGAGCGCCGCGTCGCCGCGCGCGCTGACCGCGCCGGACTGCACCAGCGGGATGGCCACCATCTGCTCGCCCACCGGCAGCGTCACGCCGCTGCCCTGCGCCGCCAGCCGGTTGCTGAAACGGAACTGGAAGGTCAGGTCTTCGCGCGCGTCGCCGTCGTTGTCGATATGGATTTCGTACAGCGCGTTGGGGTCCATCGTGAAGAAGTTCGGGCCGCCGTAGGCGTCCTGCAGCGGCTGGTAGTTGGCGATCAGCGTCACATAGCCCGAGCGGCCGCTTTCGTAGCTGCGGAACATGTAGAAGTCGGTGCCGTCGACCTTCGGGCTGGTGGTGATGGACGGCGCCTCGCGGTGGCTGGAAGCCAGCGCAGCCGGGCCGGCGCAGGCCAGCAGCGCGGCCAGCGCCAGCGCCAGCGGCCGTGGAACCGGCGCGTGGCAGGTGGGGGTGGAGGGATCAATGCGCATCGGTTCGGTCTCCCGGGTGGGTGGTGTGGACGTCGGCAAAGTGCGCCGGCGACCCCCATACGCAGCCGTGCCGCGGCCGGGATGCATTCCCGACCAGCGCCGCGGGCGGCTGCATCCGGCGCCGCGCCAACGCCGTATTCGAGGCCTGGGCGGGCGGCGGGCCAGCCCGCTTGCCTAACCGGAGAACGATGTGGAAATGAGCCAGCACTGGATGCCGATAACGCCGATGTCAAACGCCCTCACCGCATCTGCGCCCGGTGGTGCTGGCCGGACAAGCCGGCTGCTGCGGCGCGGCGTGGCGGCGGCGCTGGCCCTGGCAGCGGCGGTCGCCCCGGCGGCACTGCGCGCCGACGCGCTGCCCCACTTCGCGCCGTATGCCGGCGCGGGCAACGTGTCGATCTTTGACAGCGTGACCGGCTCGATCGGCTGGGTCGGCCAGGTCGACGGCTTTGTACGGCCCGACGGCAGCGTGAGGCCGCTGGTGTCTGTCGTGCTGGCGCGCTTTGACGCCACGGCGCAGTCGCTCGCCGGAAGTTTCGAGTGGACTGCTGCCGACGACTTGTCATCCACCCTGTACGGCCGGCTGAGCGGCACCGCCGCGGCCGACGTGCTGGACCAGGGCGGCCAGTTCAGCCTCGACTATGTGGTTGACGGCGGCAGCGGCCTGTTTGCCGGCGCAAGCGGCTGGGGCCTGGCCTTCCTCGATTTCGCCCCGCAGGCGCAGCCCGACAGCTATGCGGAAAGCGGCGTCTTCGTCTACACCGTGGCCGAGCCGCCGGGCTGGGCGCTGTGTAGCCTGCTGCTGGTGTGCGCCGCGCGTGGGCGCACACGCCGGTTACTGGATTTGCGCTAGGCCGGCTGCGCCGGTGCGGCCGGCCGCGGCACGCTGTGGCCGCGGCTGAGCAGGCGCTCGACCAGCTCGCGCACGCTGCGGATCTGGTTGCCGAACGGCAGCGCGCCGGCACCGCGGAAAAAGAGGCCTTTTTTGACGTCGCCGCGCAAGGCCATCGCCAGGCGCTCGTCGATGCAGAACTGGCCCCAGTCCTTCAGGCCGTCGCGCAGCCCGCACTGGCCCAGGCAGTCAAAGACTTCGTTGCAGCGCCGCACGTGGGCGGCGGCCTGCAGCTTGGTTTCGTGGCGCAAGTAGGCCTTCAGCCACGGCGTGACCACCGCGCGCGCCGGCAACCCGGCGACGCTGGTGAATTCGACGATGTCCTCGTCGCGCGCATCGGCCAGCACCTGCTTGAACGGCGCGCTGGCGTCGCACTCGGTGGTGACCGCGAACGGCGTGCCGATTTGCGCCGCCGCGCCGCCCAGCGACTGGATATGCGCGATGTCCTCGCAGGTGCGGATGCCGCCGGCGGCGATCAGCGGAATCTCGCGCTCGATGCCGGCCTTGGCCAGGAAGGCGCGTGACTCGGGCAGCACGCGTTCGAAGTCAAAGCGCGGGTCGTTCAGGTCGGCCACCTTGGCCGCGCCGAGGTGGCCGCCGGCCAGCCGCGGGTGCTCGATGACGATGGCGTCGGGCAGGCGCTTCTTGCGTTCCCACTTCTTGACGATCAGCGCCACGCCGCGTGAGTCGCTGAGGATGGGCACCAGCAGCGCCTGCGGGTGTTCGGCGGCCAGGTCGGGCAAGTCCAGCGGCAGCCCGGCGCCGACCACCACCATGTCGACCCCGGCCTCCAGCGAGCGGCGGATATAGGCCACGTAGTCGCTGACCGCGCGCATCACGTTCATCGCCACCAGGCCCAGGCCGCCGGCGCTGGCCTTGGCGGCGGTGACTTCGCGCGTCAGCGCTTCCAGGTTGGCGGCGTCGATCTGCGCCTTGGTGTCGGCGTCGCAGCCCGGGCGTTCGGCCAGGCCTTCGGTGCGCGCCATCAGGTCGGGGTGGTGGCGGCGCAGGTCGACCGAGCTGAGCGTGCCAACACCGCCCAGCCGCGCCACCGCGCCGGCCAGCCGGTGCGCCGAAATGCCCACCCCCATGCCGCCCTGCACGATGGGCAACAGGCGCCGGCCGGCCAATTGCAGCGCCTGCAGGCCGCTGGCGTGCAGCAGCGGTTCCAGGTCGGCGGCGATGGCGTTGCCGCGGCTGGCGAGGTCAGGAGTCATGCAACCCGCCGACGCTTGAAGCGCGGCCTGTGAATGAGGAAAACGGTGCAGGCTACGCGTCGACCGACGCCGCCCGGTTGACCAAGATCATGCCGCACCGGCCGGCCGTCGGCGCCGCGGCCCGCGCTGTCGCCGCGCGGCAACGCCGCCTGGCGCCGCAGCGTTGCGGTCAACGCCGGCGTCGGCGCAGCGTGTGCGCCGGGTCGGCCGAGGCGCCACCCAGCGCGCGCCTAAGCCCCTCTTCAAACACCGCAGTGTCGAGCGGCTTTTGCCAGAACTCGAACGCGCCCAGGCTCATCGCCTTGATGATGTCGATTGACAGCTTGTCGGCCGACAGAATCGTCACCCGCAGGCTGCGGCTGGCGATGTCTTCGCTGAGCTCGCGCACCACCGCCAGGCCGCTCATGTCGGGCAGGTGCATGTCCAGCAGCACGAACTGCGGGTGCTCGCTGCGCGCCAGCGCAATGCCGTCGCGGCCGGTGGCGGCGTTGATCAGGTGGACGTCGGGGTGGCGCTTGAGCATGGCCTGCAGCACCGCCACCACCAGCGGGTCGTCTTCGATGCTCAGCACGGTGCCGTGCAGCGCGGGCTGCAGCACCTCGGGCAGCAGGTGGCTGGGGTCGGTCATCGCGTGGCGCTTGGCAAGCCGGCCGGGTGGCCGGCACGGCCGAAGATAACGCTGAATACCCGCGGCTGCAAAGCCCAGGACGCGCCGTTGCCGCGGCGCGTCAGCGCGCGCGCTTGTCGGCCACCGGCGCGCCAGCGGCCTTCCAGGCGCCGAAGCCGCCGTCGATGTGGCCGACCTGGTCGACGCCCATTTGCTGCATGGTTTGCGTAGCCAGCGCCGAGCGCCAGCCGGCGGCGCAAAACAGCACGTAGCGCGTGCCGGGGCGGTTGAACACCGGCTTGTGGTACGGCGACTCGGGGTCGACCCAGAACTCCAGCATGCCGCGGGGCGCGTGGAAGGCGCCGGGCACCACGCCGTCGCGCTCAAGCTCGCGCACGTCGCGCAGGTCGACGAACTGCACGTCGTCGCGGCCGTGCAGTGCGCGCGCCTCCTCGACGCTGTAGGTGGTGATCGCGGCCAGCGCCTCGTCGATCATGGACTTGACGGTTTTGCGCGGACTCATCGGCAAGGCTCCTGTGACGGCGGGACTTGGCCACCTGGCGCGGCGGCCCGGGACAGCCCGGGAGTATGGCGCGGACCGCGCGCGGCGCGGCCGGCGGACCCGCTTACTTGCGTGCCGGCACGGCGTCGAAGGCGCCAGCGCCAAACCAGGCCTCGACCAGGCACGGCCGCACATCCTTGCGGTTTTCGTAGCTGGTCAGCAGGCGCGTCTGCGGCGCACGCACACCGGTGTCGGCCAGCACCTTGGCCGCCAGCGCGGCGATGTCGGCGTCCTGGCGGCGGAAGTAGCGCAGCTCGACCCCGCTCGGCGACTTGGCCACACGTTCGATTCCCGGCACCGAAAAGCCGTTGCGCGTCAACGCCGCGACACGCTGCCGCGCCGCGTCGCGGTCGGACTCGTCGGCGATCTGCAGGTACACCCAGCGCCCTGTGGGGCAGCCGTCCTGCGCCTTCGATACCTCGCTGGCGGCGACTTCGTAGCTGGTCTTGGCCTGCTGCAGCCGCGCCTGGGCGTCGTCGCGCTGCTGCGGCGTGGCCGCCGACAAGGCCTGCGTCGCGGCACCGGTGGCACTGCGCGCGCTGGCCAGCGCGGCCTCGGCGCTGCGCAGCGCCTGTTCGGCGTTTTGCGCCGCGGCCTTGGTGGCCAGGCTCTCGGCCTGGGCCTTTTGCTGCGCGTCCTCGGCCAGCCGCCGCGCCTGCTGTTCGGCCTGCCGGGCCTGGTGTTCGGCCTGCCAGCGCCACAGCGCCAGCGCGCCGAACAGCAGGCTGACCAGCACCAGCCACTGCAACGCGCGCCGGCTGCGGCGCAGTTGCGCGGCGTCGGCGGCGTGGCGTTGCGCGGCGTCGGCCTCGGCCTGGGCGCGCGCGCCCTGCTCGGCGGCCAGCGCCTCGGCGGCGGCCAGGCGCTCGCGCGCCTGCGCCTGTTCGGCCGCTTGCTCGGCCTGGCGGCGGCGTTGGTCGGCGTGTGCCGAAGCCTCGATGAACTCGCGCTCGGGCGCGGTCAGCAGCGCGTGGTGGCGCGCCAGGTGGTCTTGCGCCTCGGCCAGCGCCGCGCCGCGCAGCAGCACCTGCTCCGAATCCCCTGGCCGGCGCGCGGCGGCCAGCGCCAGCGGCTCGCGCCAGAGCAGGAACGGCAGGTCGCGCGCGCTGCCTTCACTGCCGTCGCTGCTGGCGTTGCCCTCGCTGCCATCGCTGCCGAAGTACAGCGCCGTTTCGCCACGCGGCAGCGCCAGCATCACGTTGTCAACCGGAGGCGGCTCGGTCGCGGCGGCGTCGGCCGGCGACTGTCCGATCGGGGCGCCGCCTGATGACGCCGCGTGGCCGCTTGAGTACAGGTCGATCAGCCCGTGCCCGGCCAGCGTGTCTCGCAGCGCAGTCGCGTCGACCGCCTCCAGCACCGGCATGGTCGCCAGCAGCGCCCACGGCGCCGGCTTGGCGATCAGCGCGTAGTCCGGCGTCAGCGTGACCAGCCGCGCCACCAGCGCGTCGGCGGCCTCGCGTTGTGGCGGCGACAGCGTGGCCCAGAAGGCGCGGCGGCGCTCACCAAACAGGCCGGCCAGGTGGCCGGCGGCGTCCAGCGTCTGGTTGGTCAGCCAGCCGCGGCGGCGCTCGGGCCACAGCACGGCCAGCGCGCGCTGGATTTGCGCGATCGCGCCGGGCGAGGCGCCGGCGCTGTCGACCAGCCGCTCGGTCAGCCCGGGCTCCAGCAGGTGGCCGGCGCGGCGTGCCGGCTGCTCGATCGCCTCGCGCAGCGCCTCGCCCTGCAGCGGCGCCAGCGTGTAGCGGTGCACGCCGTGCTGCGCCAGCCAGGCCGCCAGGTCGGCCTGCTCGGTGGGCGGCAGGCTGTCGCGGCCGACCAGCAGCAACCGGTCGCCTGGTGCGCTGGCGTGCAGCGACTCGTGCAGCCAGGCCAGCCGCGCGGCGCGCGCCGCGGCGCTGCCATCGCCGGCAAAGCTGTCGATGCCGTCGATCACCAGCACGGTCGCGCCGGGCGCGGCCGCGCCAAACAGGCGCGCCGGCGCCGGCAGCGGCGCAGCGCTGGCGCAGTCGACGACCACGATGTGCGTCGCCGCAGCGGCACGGCGCAACCGCGGCAGCACGCCGGCGCACACCAGCGAGGTCTTGCCGACCTGCGCCGGCCCGGCCAGCCAGACCCGGCCGTGCCCGGCAAGCAGGCCGAGCAGCGCGTCGGCCTCGTGGTCGCGGCCGCAAAACTGCGCCGCGTCGTCTTCGCCAAATGCACGCGCGCCGGGGTAAGGCGGCGCCGCCGCGCTGGCCGGGCCTGGCCCTGCGGCAGGCGGCCGCGCCGCGCCGCGCGCGGCGGCACGCAGCGCGTCGACCAGGCGTTGCCCGGCGGCATCGGCCGGCCAGTCGCGCAGGTCGACCGCCTGCGCCTGTGCCAGATCGAAAGAAGCCAGCGCGCGCGGCTCGCTGCCCGGCAGCAGCAGCGGCACGATGGCCACGTCGCGCAGCCGCCGCGCCTGCGCCACCCGCTGCGCGCGCCATTCGTTGGCCGACGGGGCGCCAAAGCACAGCAGCAGCGCCCGGCTGTGCTGCAGCGCCTGCGCGGCGGCGTCCTGCCAGTTGTCGCCGGCGGCCAGCGCGTCGTCGGCAAACACGCGCAGGCCGGCGCCCTCCAGGTGGCGGCGCAGTGGCACGGCGAGCGCGGCATCGGCGGCGGCGTAGTCGATGAAGGCGTCAAACCCGGCCGAACTCAGCGTCGGGTCGACCTGCAGCGTGGCCGCGGCGCGCGGCGCCGTGGCGGCGGCTTCTGCCTTCGGCAGCGGCGCTGCTGGGGCGAGCAGCCGCAAGGCCTCGTCGCGCTGCCGGCCAAGCGCCGAATCGGCCGGCGCCAGCAGCGTCAGCGCGGCGGCCAGGCGTTCAAACACTTCGATCGGCGGCGCCATGGCGCCGGCGTCGGCCTGCGGCTCGCCGACCAGCCGCTCGGCGACCGCGAACTCGGGCAGGTAGGGCAGCGCCAGGCTGCGGTAGCTCAGGCCGGCCTGGGCGATGGCCAGCGGCAGGCCGTCGACGCCCATGCGGGCGCTGAAGTCGTCAAGAAACTGCGCGCGCTTGGGGTGGTCGGGCTCGACCCGCGCCGGCAGCGCCAGGATGTCCAGCGGCTTGCCGCGGCGCAGCGCCAGCACGCCGGGGCTGCGAAAGTCGTCCACCACCTGGCGCGTGCCGTCCAGGTTCTGGTAGTTCGGCGCGCACAGCAGCACCACCGCGTCGGCCAACTGGTAGGTGCACACGCCGCCCATTTCGGTGACGCCGGTGCGGCTGTCGACCAGCACCACGTCGTAGCCGTCGTGCGCGTCGACCAGTTGCCGGCGCAGCCAGTCGAAGAACAGGTCGCCCTTCCAGTTGCTGAAGAAGTCCTGCCAGTCAAAGCTGCGCACCGCCAGCGCGTAGTCGCGCAGTGCGCTGGCGGGCTCGCGGCGGCCGGCGGTCATCAGGTCGACCGCGCCGCGGCCGACGCCGGTGGTGTGGATGGCGGTCAGGCAAAACTTCTGCCAGCGCTTGAAGTCACCCTGCGCAAACGCGGCCTCGCTGGTCAGCGCCTGGCGGTAGGCGCCTACCAGGTCGATCAGCCCGGGCTGGGCGCGCACCGCGCGGCTGCGTTCGCCGTCGAAAAAGTAGCGCTCCAGCCCGGGCGCTTCCAGGTCGAAGTCGATCGCCAGCACGCGCAGCCCGCGCCGCGCCAGCAGATGGGCCACGCCGGCCATGGCCATCGACCGGCCGACGCCGCCCTTGAACGAGTAGAAGGTGAAGATCACGCGCCAACCCTGGCCCGGGTGCTGCCGGCAAAGAACTGGGTCGCTTCTTCAAGCAGCGCCGGCTTGCTTTGCTGTTCGTCGCCGCCGACCAGCTCGGGCAGCACCACGCGCAGCCAGCGTTCGATGCGGCCCAGGCTATTCAACGCCAGCTCGCAGCGCGGGTCGAGCTCGGTCTTGAAGCGGCTGACCAGCGTGCCCACGCGCAGGAACGAAAAATCACCCAGCAGCTCGTCGATGCGGGTGTGCGCCGGGTCGCACGGCGACACCGACACCACCGCGCTGCGCCCTCCGGCCAGCAGCGTGTCGGCGGCGGCGCGCAGTTCGGGGTGCAGCAGCGCCAGTTCGTCGACAAAGAACAGGCAGCCGCTGTCACGCACCGCCAGCACCGCGGCGCGCGAGCCCCATTGGTCGGTCAGGAATTCATCGAGCCGGTAGCGGCGCGGAATGACGCGCGCGCTGCGCAACTGGCGCCGCTCGCGCGTGCCGTCGCCGGCGTGGTTGATGCGCGCCACCGCGCTGCGCACGATGGCGTCGGCGCTGGGCGAGCCGGGGCCGAAGCATTGCCAGCCCTCGCGGCTGTCGGCGTACACCGCGTCCGGCCAGGCCGGGTTGGCGCGCCGCGCGGCGCTGGAGATGCGGTCGAACTCGGCACGGCGCACGCTGCGTGCGATGTCGGGGCTGAAGCCGTCGAAGCCGTGCCCGCTCGGGTCTCCCAGGCTTTGCGCCTGCGCCAGCGTCGGCGCAATCACCATGTACGGCAGCGTCAGCCGCGGCTCGTGCGTCAGCCGCGGTTCAAGCGCGCGCAGCCGGTCGTACACCGCGTCCAGCGTGCGCTGCAGCTCGGCGGCGCCACGGCCTTCGGCCAGCGCGTCGGCCGGCAAGTCGATCAGGTCGGCGTCCCAGCCCGGCGGCAATTGCGCGCGCTCGACGCCACAGGCCAGCAGCGGCGCGCAGCCGGTGCGGTCTTTCAGCATCGCCAGCGCGGCGCCGACCATCGCTGGGCGATGGCCTTGGGTCAGCCGCGCCAGCGAGGCCGGCGTCAACAGCAGCGCGGCGAGTTGCGCGCCGCCTCCGGCCGCCGCGGCCGGGCTGCCGCCGGGCGGCCGCGCCAGCGCCGCGTCCAAGGTGGCCAGGTAGCGCGGATCGTCCGGGCTCAACGCAAACGGCAGCAAGCGCGGGCTGGCGTAGGCGGCGATGGACTCACGCGCGGCTTCGTCGGTGCCTGGCACGCAGGCCAGCGCCACCGGCGTCATGCTGCGGCTGCGCTGGTCGAACAGGCCACCGCCCGGTGCGTCGGCACGGTGGAACTTTTCCGACTGCTCCCACACGCCGCGAAACAGCTTGGCGCCGAAGTCGTTCAAGTCCTTGTACAGGTAGGCGGTTTGCTCGGCGTTGGCGCGCTTGATAAAGGCCGCCATGCGCTGCGCGGTCTGCGGGTGGCTGATGGCGTCGATGTGGTCTTGCGCGATGCCGCCTTCGGCGTCGGTCGGCTTGATGAACATCAGGCGCGGAATCGGCGCCTCGCCGGGCCGGTTGCAGGCCTCGTATTCCAGCTCGGTGATCGACTTGGCCGCCGGGTCGGCCTCGCCCGGCGGCGGCACCCAGCCATAGCGCTGGCCGAGGATGCCGACGTACAAGTGGCTGGCGCGCACATCGTCGGTACAGGCCTGCACCGCGCGCTGCTCGTTCGGGCGGTAGCTGGTCTTGACCACGCCGACCTCGGCGATGGTCTTCAACGCCAGCTCGCGCTCGGCGCGCAGGTCGGCCAGCGTGGACGACAGGTAGACGACGAACTCCTTGCGGGTATCCACGCGCGCTGCCTCCTCCTGGGTCAGGCCGGCCGGCAAAGCCGATCCGGGTCGAGTCGATGATAGGCAGGCGCGGCAATCACCCAAGCCAGCGCCGGGCGGCGCGTACGCCGTGCGCGGGAAGCGTTGGCGGTGGGCTCACGACAGCGCCAGCCGCCACAGCGTGGTCAGCTCGGCGGCGCGGGCGGCGTGCAGCGGGTCGGCGCGGTCGCCGGCGCGGCGGTGCGTCGGCCGGGTGTCGTGCCGGCCGGCGACGCGCAAGCCGGCACTGGCCATCCACTCGGCCAACTGTGTGGCCGGGCGCAGGCCAAGCCGCTCGGCCAGGTCCGACAGCAGCAGCCAGCCCTCGCCGCCGTCGACCAGCGCGCCGCGCAGACCGGCCAGAAAGCCGCGCAGCATGCGGCTGTCGGGGTCGTAGACCGCGGCGTCTAGCGGCCCGGCAGGCTCGCCCGGCAACCACGGCGGGTTGCACACCACCAGGCCGAAGCGGGTGGGCGCCGGCGGCGCGGCGGCGTACAAGTCAGCCGGCCGCAGCGTGACGCGATCGGCCAGCCCCAGGCGGGCGAGGTTGTCGGCTGCACAGTCCAGCGCGGCGGCCGAGCAATCGGTGGCCAGCACTTGCAGGCCGCGCCGCGCCAGCACCGCGGCCAGCACGCCGCTGCCGGTGCCCAGGTCGAGCGCGCCGGCCGCGCGCGCCGCCGCCGGCAGCGGCGCCTGGGCCACCAGGTCGACGTACTCGCCGCGCAGCGGCGAAAACACACCGTGCCGCGGGTGGATGCGTGCGCCGCCGAGCGCGGCCACCGGCACGCCCAGGCGCTGCCACTCGTGGGCGCTGACCATGCCGAGCAACTCGCGCAGCGACAAGGCATAGGGCGCCTCCACCGCGCCCAGCGCGGCGGCGCAGGCCGCGCCCACGTCCTGCGCGCGGCGCAGCGGCAGGCGGTGGTCGGCGTCGACCGGTACCAGCAGCGCGCCGAGCAGCCGCGCACGCTCGGCGCGGCGCTGGCGTTCCGCGGCAAACAGCGCGCCCAGCGCGGCCGGGGTCGGCGGCGCGTCGGCAGCGGCCGGCCGCGCGGTCTGGGCGCGCGCGACGGCGCCGGGGCGGGCCCGGCGCGCGTCAAGCCGGCGCTGCATGGCCTGCAACAGGTGGCGTGCGTTCGGGTAGTCGCCGCGCCAGAGCAGGCCAACGCCGTCGGCCGCCAGGCGCAGCGCGGCGGCCACGCTCAATTGGTCGTCGACCTCGCGCACCGTGGCCGGCGGCGGGTGGCCGGCCGGTGAGCGCCAGTGCAACGCGTGCGGGCGCTGGTCGGCGTCGGTCCAGCCGATGGCCGGCATGTCGGCGGGCCGCGCGGGCAACGGGGCTGGGCTGGCGGCGGATTCGCCGTGGCGCGGGTCGGGCAGGTCGGCGGTCAAGCGCCGAGTATCAACCGCGCGACCGGCGCTTCAGGCGCCGCGGCGCCGGTCAGAAGCGGCCGCTGGCCAGCCAGCGCTCGATCTGCGGCTTGCGGTCGTTGCCCCAGAACGGCTCGCCATCGATGACGAAGAACGGCGCGCCGAACACGCCGACCGCAATCGCGCGGTCGTTGGCGCGCTTGAGTCGCTCCTTCCATTGCGCGTCGCCCCAGGCGGCACGCGCCGCGGCGCCGTCCAGCCCCGACTCGGCGGCCAGCGCCTGCAGCGCATCGGCATCGTCCAGCCGCACGCCGCGCGTGAACAGCGCGCGCAAGGCACTGCGCGCCCAGTGCGCCGCGGCAGACTCGCCGACGCTGTCGTGTTGCCACCAGAAAACCCGCGCGGCGTTTTGCGTGGCCAGCGGAAACGGCTGCGGGTGGATATAGGGCAGGCCCTCGAAACGCGCCGAGCGGGCAAAGTCGCGCAGGCTGTACTCGCGCTTGAGCGGGTAGGCCACCGGGCTCTTCAACTCGGCCACGGCGAAAGTCACGCCGAGCAAGATGGCATGCCGGCGCACCGTGCGCAGATGGCGCGCCGCCAGGGCATCGATCCACTCGTTGGCGATGTACGAGTACGGTGACGAGAAGTCGAAGTAGAAGTCGATCGAGGCACGCATGGTCGCTCTTCCTGTAGGACTCGCGGCGACCCGATCTGCTGCCGGGCCGCGCACGGCCACCACTGGCAGTCCCATTCAATGCCTGTGGCGCGCGATCGAGCTTGACGGCCGTCAAGTCAGTCACCCGGGCCGTGTGTATCGGTCACGCATCGCCCCACCCACAATCGACCGGTGCTGTTGGACTTGGCGCTCACCCTACCCGCACTGCTGGCCGCACTGCTGCTCAGGCCGTGGCGGCTGCTCGGTACCGCCGGGCCGCCCTGGCCGTGGCTGGCCTGGTGGGCCGCGCTGCCGTTGCTGTGGGGGGTTGACCGGCTGGCGCGCATGCCGATCGTGCAACCGCTTTCAGGCGCGGCACTGCTGGTGCTGCTGGCCGGCTGGCCGTTGGCCATGCTGGGGCTGGCGCCGATTGCGCTGTTGACGCTGTGGCTGGGCGACCTGGGCCCGGCCGACGCGCTGCACCGGCTGGCCTGGCTGGGCGTGGTGCCGGGCACGCTGGCGCTGGCCATAGGCGGCGCGTTGCGGCGCTGGCTGCCGCAGCACCTGTTCGTCTACATCCTCGGCCGTGCTTTTTTCGGCACCATGCTGGCCGCCGCGCTGGCCGGCGCCGGCGCACTGTTGGTGGTGGGTGCGCCGGCGGGCAGCAGCCTGCCTGATGTGATGGTCGCGCGCTGGCTGTCGGCCTCGGGCGAGGCCTTTCTGACCGGCATGCTGACCGCGATCTTCGTCGCCTTCCGGCCGCAGTGGCTGTCGACCTATTCCGACCGGCTGTACCTCCCGAAATAGGGAAACCCCGCAGTAGCGACGCGGCGCTTCACGCTGGCCGTGCCGCTGGCCTGCGCCCGCGGCAGCATTCGTTAATCCTTTGTATTGACGTTATTCAATCACCACCAGCGGCGTTGTCAGACGCCGTCGCGGCGGCAAGCGCTGTCAGCAAAGTTCTTTACACACGCTGACGTTGCGGCCGTGTCTGGCGCGTCGCGCACGGGCGTCGACCGGTCGGCGGCGCCCTTGCCGACCGCGAAAAGAAGCTGGCGCACGCGCCGATAACCTGCAACTATTGGGCGACTAATCCGAATCAGTGACTCGCAGTTACTCCCGGGCGCACAATCCTCGACGCGCCGACGGCGCGGCATGCCGGTGCCGTCGCAGCCCTGTCACCCATCTGGCTGCACGCCAGCATAACAAGTTAGTTAATGTCTTTATTCATGAGTGGCCCCAGCTAGTCGGTAACTGAGTTACCGCCTCCCCACACGGGGGATCAATCAACTCGGGAGCCATCCGTCGTTGGTTTGGGCGCCGACCCTCAACCCGGCCAGCGCGCAATGCGCGAATCAGGAGTGGATGTGTTTTGCGAATGGGTGTTGAAGTCGCGGCGCGGCATTGCGCTGACGGCGGCAGAAAGTGACATCCTCAATGCCTGCGTGTCGGAAGTGCGTTCATTCGCCGCCCGCGTCACCGTGGTGCGTGAATTGGTGCCGCTGGAAACCAGCACACTGCTGCTTGAAGGCTTGATGAGTCGGCATGTCGACGGCAGCGACGGCACGCGGCAACTGGTCGCGGTGCAGGTCGCCGGCGACTTTGTCGACCTGCACGCCTATCCGCTGAAAAGCCTGGACCACGACGTCGGCACACTGACGCCGGTGCGCGTGGCGCTGCTGCCGCACAGTGGGCTGCAAAACATCCAGCAGCATCACCCCGACCTGGCGCGCAAGCTGTGGTTTCTGACGCTGACCGACGCCGCGATGCACCGCCAATGGGTGTTCAGGCTCGGCCGGCTGAGTGCCATCGAGCGGCTGGCGCACTTTTTCAGCGAGACCAATGTGCGGCTGATGGTGATCGGGCAGTCCAACGGGCTGAGTTTCAAACTGCCGCTGACGCAGTTTGACCTGGGCGAGATCTGCGGCCTGACCAGCATCCACGTCAACCGCGTGATGCGCGAGTTGCGCAGCCGCGCGCTGTGCACCTTCCGCAACGGCCAGGTCGATATTCACCAACTCGGCGCGCTGATGCGGCTGGGCCAGTTCGACCCCGGCTACCTGTATTTCGACGGCGAAGTACACCGCCGGCTGGCGCACGCCGCGCAGTCGCAGGAGTAGCCGGCACCGGCGGTTGGGCGCGCCGCGTGCGCGCACCACGCACGCACGGGCGCGCGGGAACCGGCGACTGAGCGGGTCTGGATCAGCCCTCGCTGGCCAGCGCGCGCCCGATCAGGATCTTCTGCACCTCGGACGTGCCTTCGTAGATCTGGCACACGCGCACGTCGCGGTAAATGCGCTCGACCGGGAAATCGCACAGGTAGCCATAGCCGCCGTGGATCTGGATCGCCGCCGAGCACACGCTCTCGGCCATCTCGCTGGCGAACAGCTTGGCCATCGCGGCCTGCTTCAGGCACGGCCGGCCGGCGTCCTTCAGGCTGGCGGCGTGCCAGATCAACTGCCGCGCGGCCTCGATCTTCATCGCCATCTCGGCCAGCTTGTGCTGCATCGCCTGGTGCTCGAAGATCGGCACGCCAAAGGCGACGCGCTCGCGGCTGTAGCGCAGCGCGGCCTCGAACGCCGCGCGCGCCATGCCGACCGACTGGCTGGCGATGCCAATGCGCCCGCCCTCCAGCCCCGACAGCGCGATCTTCAGCCCCTGGCCTTCGTCGCCCAGCCGGTAGTCGGCCGGGATACGGCAGCCCTCGAAGACGATTTGCGCGGTGTCGCTGGAATGCTGGCCCATCTTGTCCTCGACCCGTGCCACCTGGTAGCCGGGCATGGCGGTGGGCACGATGAAGGCGCTGATGCCTTTCTTGCCGGCGGCCTTGTCGGTGACCGCCATCACGATCGCCACGTCGCCGTGCTTGCCGCTGGTGATGAACTGCTTGACGCCGTCGAGCACATAGTGGTCGCCGTCGCGGCGCGCGGTGGTGCGCAGGCCGTCGGCCTGCGAGCCCACATGCGGCTCGGTCAGGCAAAAGGCGCCGAGCATGTCGCCGCGCGCCAGCGGCTTCAAGAATTGCGTCTTCTGCGCCTCGTTGGCAAAGGTCATCAGGATCGAGCACACCGGACAGTTGTTGACGCTGACCACGGTCGAGGTGCCGCCGTCGCCAGCGCCGATTTCCTCCAGGATCACCGCCAGTGCCAGGTAGTCGAGCCCGGCGCCGTCGTATTCGGTCGGCACCGCCACGCCATAGCAGCCGAGTTCGGCCAGGCCTTTGAGCTGCGCGGCCGGAAACTGGTGCGCCTTGTCCCAGGCCGCGGCGTGGGGAGCGATCTCGGCCTGTACAAAAGCGCGTACGGCATCCTGTACGGCCAGGTGGTCTTCACTGAGCAGCATGGCGGGTCACCCGTTTCTGTTCACCAGGCCAGGGCCTGGCCATCGTGGTTGAGAAATGCGCCGTTGTCGGCGGCGGCAAGCCGGGCGACGGTGGCGCGCAAGTCGGCGGCGCTTTGTTCAACGCTCAAATCGGCGCCGGCGCCGCCCATGTCGGTGCGCACCCAGCCCGGGTGCAGCGCGACGCAGATGGCGCGGCCGGCCAGCGTCAGCGCGACGTCCTTCAGCACCGAATTGAGCGCCGCCTTCGACGCCCGGTACAGCCAGCCGGCGCTGTTGCTGCGCTCGGCGATCGAGCCCATCCGCGACGACAGCACCGCCAGCCGCGCGCCCGGCGCCAGCGCCTCGGCCAGTTGCGGCAGCAGCCGCATCGCCGCCAGCACATTGGTGTGCATGACGTGGTCGAACTCAGCCTCGGTCGGCGCTTGCAGCGCGCGGGTGGACGGGCCGTAGACCCCGGCGACCAGCCACGCCACATCAAACAACTGGCCGTCAAGCGGCCAGGCCAGCGCCGCGCAGCCGGCCGCGCTGGCCACGTCCAGCCGCAGCGGCTGTGCGCCGAGCGCGGCCAGCCGGGCCAGGCCGGCGTCGTCGCGCGCGCTGGCGGTCACCGTGGCGCCGTCGGCGCGGTACTGGCGCACCAGCTCCAGGCCGATGCCGCGCGACGCGCCGACGACCAGCGCGTTCACAGCATCTCCACCGCCAGCGCGGTGGCCTCGCCGCCGCCTATGCACAGCGACGCCATGCCGCGCGTTTTGCCCTGCTGGCGCAGCGCGCCGAGCAAGGTGACGACGATGCGCGCGCCCGAGGCGCCGATCGGGTGGCCGAGCGCGCAGGCGCCGCCGTGGACGTTGACGATGTCGTGCGGCAGCTTCAGGTCGGCCATGGCGGCCATGGTCACCGCGGCAAACGCCTCGTTGACTTCCCACAGGTCGACATCGGCCGCGCGCCAGCCGGCCTTGGCCAGCGCCTTGTTGATCGCGCCGCTGGGCGCGGTGGCAAACCACTCCGGCGCCTGGGCATGCACGGCGTGGGCGACGATGCGCGCCAGCGGCGTGGCGCCGACTTCGCGGGCGGTCGATTCACGCATCAGCACCAGCGCCGCGGCGCCGTCTGAAATGCTCGACGCGTTCGCGGCGGTGATCGTGCCGTCCTTCTTGAACGCCGGCTTGAGCGAGGGGATTTTGTCGATGCGCGCCTTGAACGGCTGCTCGTCGCGGCCGATCCTGGTTTCGCCGGCCTTGCCGGGCAGCGTCACCGGGGCGATTTCCCAGTCGAAGCGGCCGTCCTCGTTGGCCGCCTTGCTGCGCGTGGTCGAGGCGATGGCAAAGCTGTCTTGCTGCTCGCGCGTGAAGCCGTACTTGGCCACACACTGCTCGGCAAACACGCCCATCGCCTTGCCGCGCTCGTAGGCGTCTTCCAGTCCGTCCATCGCCATGTGGTCGAACAACTGCGCGGCGCCGTAGCGCACGCCCTTGCGCGCGAACAGCAGGTGCGGCGCGTTGGTCATGCTTTCCATGCCGCCGGCAACCATCACCCGCGCGCTGCCGGCGCTCAACATGTCGGCGGCGAACATCATCGCGCGCATGCCCGAGCCGCACATCTTCGACAGCGTCACCGCGCCGGCCGAGTCGGGCAGTCCGGCGGCGCGCATCGCCTGGCGCGCCGGCGCCTGGCCCTGGCCGGCCATCAGGCAGTTGCCCATCAGCACCTCGTCGATGGCGTCGCCGGGCACGCCGGCGCGCTCGACCGCGGCGCGGATGGCCACCGCGCCGAGCTGCGACGCGGTCAGCGACGCGAAGTCGCCGAGCAGGCCGCCGATCGGGGTGCGGGCGGCGGAAACGATGACGATGGGGTCGGACATGGCGGTCTCCTGTTCAACACGGGCAATGGTCGGCGCGGGCAAAAAGGCCTGCGCAGGGATGAAAGTCAGGCCTCACACCAGCGCCGCGGCACGCGCCGCGGCCAACTGGCGCTGCACTTCGAAGCGCTTGTGTACCTCATACGGAAACACATCGTGGACGTGTCCGGCGCGGGTGCGCTGCTGGTGCGTCTTCCAGTAGTCGGCGTCGAGCAATTCGGCGTGGTGCTTCATGAACACCTCGCGCACCACCGGGTTGCCGAGCAGGAAGGGGCCGAAGGTTTCGGGGAACACGTCCTTCGGGCCGACCGTGTACCAGATCTCGCCGGACATCTCGTCTTCCTCGTTGCGCGGCTTGGGCACGCGGCGGAAATTGCAGTCGGTGACGTACTCGATCTCGTCGTAGTCGTAGAACACCACCTTGCCGTGACGGGTAACGCCGAAGTTCTTCCACAGCATGTCGCCGGGAAAGATGTTCGCCGCCACCAAATCTTTGATTGCGTTGCCGTACTCGATCACCGCGTGCGCCACGCGCTCGGGCGAGGCGTCTTGCAAAAAGATGTTCAGCGGAATCATGCGCCGCTCGATGTAGGCGTGCTTGATGACCAGCATCTCGCCGTCCTCGTCGATCTGGCTCGGGCAGAACTTCATCAACTCGTCGATCAGCTCCTGCTCGATGCGCGCACGCGGAAAGGCGACCACGGTGTATTCCAGCGTGTCGGCCATGCGGCCGACGCGGTCGTGCGTCTTGACCAGCAGGTATTTGCCCTTGATCTGCTCGCGCGTGGTTTCCTTTTGCGGTGGGTAGAAGTCCTTGATGACCTTGAACACGTAGGGAAACGACGGCAGGTCGAACACCAGCATCACCATGCCCTTGATGCCGGGGGCGATGCGGAACTTGTCGGTCGAGTGCTGCAGGTGGTACAGAAAGTCGCGGTAAAAGGCGTTCTTGCCCTGCTTTTGCAGGCCGAGCGCGGCGTACAGCTCGCTGCGCGGCTTGCGCGGCATCAGCGAGCGCAGGAAGTGCACATAGGCCGACGGAATCGCCATGTCGACCATGAAGTAGGCGCGCGCAAAGCTGAACAGCAGCAGCAGGTCGTCCTCGGTGAACAGCGCGGTATCGATGACCAGCTTGCCGGCGTCGTTGTGCAGGATGGGCAGCGCAATCGGTGTCTCTGAGAAGCCGTTGACGATCTTGCCGATCAGGTAGGCGCCCTTGTTGCGGTAGAACAGGCTCGTCAGCACCTGAATCTGGAAGTTGGCGCGCAGCGGCACGTTGTCGCCCGAGTGCCGGCGCAGCGCGCGGTGGACGTCGGTGATGTCGCGCGGCAGGTCTTCAAACGGGCGTTCGAGCTTGAAGTCCTCGACGATGCGCTGCAGCGTGGCGGCCAGCGTGTCGCGCGTCGGGTAGTAGGCGCGGTAGGTCGGCAGCGCGCCCGGGCCTTCGCTTTCGATGTAGTCGGTCGACACCGCCGGGCGCACGAACAGGAACTCGTTGCGGAAGTAGCTGCGGTGCAGGATGCGGGTGGTCACCGAGTTGAAGAAGGTTTCGGCCAGCTCGGGCTGGTGGTGGTCGATCAGCAGCCCGATGTAGTGCAGCTTGACCTGCTGCCAGGTGTCGCCGGTGATGTGGCTGGTGTCGAACTCGCGCTGCAGCCGGTCGACTGACTCGTCGACCCGCTTGTCGTAGAACTCAATGCGTTCGCGCTGCGCCTGCTGCTGGCCCAGCCAGTCGGCGGCCTCGAAGCGCGCCTTGGCGCCGCGGTTGGTTTCGGAAAACAACCGGTAGTGCCGGTTGAAGCCTTCGAGCAGCGTTTGCGCGATGTCGTAGGCGCGGCTGTCGGTCAGGCGGTGTGGAAACAGCGGCATGTCAGGGCACCCGGCGTGGCTGGATTTTCTCGGCGGCGCGGCTTCAATCTTCGGTCGGTGCGCCGCGCGGGTAGCGCTTCAACGCGGCGGTGAACACCGGCACCACCTGGTCGGCGCGGTGCATGGTCACATGCAAGTCTTTCAACAAACCGTCGCTCAGGCCATAAACCCAGCCGTGCACGGCAATTTGCTGGCCGCGCGCCCAGGCGTCCTGCAACACGGTGGACAGTGCGACGTTGCCGACCTGCTCGATCACGTTCATCTCGCACAAGGTGTTCTCGCGCAGGTGTTCGGGCTGGTGGTCGATGCGCCGGCGGTGGCGCAGCCGCACGTCGTGCACATGGCGCAGCCAGTTGTCGGCCAGCCCGACGCGCTGGCCGCTCAACGCCGCGCGCACGCCGGCACAACCGTAGTGGCCGACCACCATGATGTGCTCGACATGCAGGTGCTCGACCGCGAACTGAATCGTCGACAGTGCGTTCAGGTCCGAATGCACCACCACGTTGGCCACGTTGCGGTGGACGAACACCTCGCCCGGGTCCAGGGCAATGATTTCATTGGCCGGCACGCGGCTGTCGGCGCAGCCTATCCACATGTACCTGGGGTTTTGCTGGCGCGCCAGGCGGGCGAAAAAACCCTCGTCGCGCGCCTGCACCGCGCGGGCCCAGGCGCGGTTGGCGTCGAACAACTGGTTCAGATCGGTGCTCATGGGCGGCAGACCTACATCGTTTCGCCGAACAACTCGCGGCCGATCAGCATGCGGCGGATTTCGCTGGTGCCGGCGCCGATTTCATAGAGCTTGGCGTCGCGCCACAGCCGGCCCAGCGGGTAGTCGTTGATGTAGCCGTTGCCGCCGAAGACCTGGATGCCCTCGCCGGCTATCCAGGTGGCTTTCTCGGCGCACCACAGGATGACGCTGGCGCAGTCCTTGCGCACCTGGCGCACATGGCCGGCGCCGAGCCGGTCGAGGTTCTTGCCCACGGTGTAGCAAAACGCGCGCGCGGCCTGCAGCACGGTGTACATGTCGGCGACCTTGCCCTGGATGAGCTGGAATTCGCCAATGCTCTGGCCGAACTGCTTGCGGTCGTGGATGTAGGGCACCACGTTGTCGAGCACCGCCTGCATGATGCCGATCGGCCCGGCGGCGAGCACCGCGCGCTCGTAGTCCAGCCCGCTCATCAGCACCTTGGCGCCGCCGCCCACGCTGCCGAGCACGTTCTCGGCCGGCACCTCGACGTTGTTGAACACCAGCTCGCCGGTGTGGCTGCCGCGCATGCCCAGCTTGTCGAGCTTTTGCGCGATCGAAAAACCGGGCATGCCTTTTTCAACCAGAAAGGCGGTGACGCCGCGCGCGCCCAGCTCGGGCTCGGTCTTGGCATAGACCACCAGGGTGTCGGCGTCCGGCCCGTTGGTGATCCACATCTTGTGGCCGTTGAGCAGGTAGTGGCTGCCCTTGTCCTCGGCCTTCAACCGCATGCCGATGACGTCCGAGCCGGCGCCTGATTCGCTCATCGCCAGCGCGCCGACGTGTTCGCCGCTGATCAGCTTGGGCAGGTACCTGGCGCGCTGCGCCGGGTTGCCGTTGCGCTTGATCTGGTTCACGCACAGGTTGGAATGCGCGCCGTAGCTCAGCCCGACCGAGGCGCTGGCGCGCGAGATTTCCTCCATCGCCACCATGTGCGCGACATAGCCCATGTCGGCGCCGCCGTACTCGTCAGACACGGTGATGCCCAGCACGCCCAGCGCGCCGAGCTTGGGCCACAAGTCCATCGGGAACTGGTCGCTGCGGTCGATTTCGGCCGCGCGCGGGGCGATTTCGGCCTCGGCAAAGGCGCGCACGGTGTCGCGCAGCGCGTCGATGTCTTCACCGAGCTGGAAGTCAAGTCCGGGCAGCATGGGCATGGGGTTCTCCAAATGGTCTAAGCGTCAGGCCGACGCACGGCGGCGCGCCGCGGCCAGCAGTTGCCGGCAATGCGCCTCGTGGGTCGCCATTTCTTCCAGCGTCAGGCGGATGTCGTCCTGCTGCTGCTCCAGCAGCCGGCGCCGCTCGGCCAAGGTGGCCAGAAACAGTTCAAGCTGCGGCACGGTGTCTTCCGGGCTGTCGTACATCGTGACGATCTGCTTGATCTCCTGCAGCGCGAAGCCCAGCCGGCGGCCACGCAGTGTCAGCTTCAGCCGGGTTCGGTCACGCTGGCTGTAGACCCGCCGCGCACCGACACGCTGCGGCGCCAGCAGGCCGAGGTCTTCGTAAAAGCGGATCGCCCGCGGCGTGGCCGAAAACTCGCGCGCCAGCTCGGTGATGCTGAAGGTCTGGCCATCGGCGGCAGCGTCGTCGGCTGGCAGGGGCGGTGTCATCGCGGCTTGGGGTTGACGTTGACGTCAATGTAAACCACTTGGCGCGCGCACGGCTCACCAAGGGCAGCGGTGTCAGCTCGCGACGTGTTGTGCAAGCGCCTCCTGTGCCAGCGCATTGATGCTCTTGCCTTCCGCCTGCGCGGCGATGGCAAGTTTTTCGTGCAAATCCGGTGAAATTCGGATATTAAATTTTCCGGAGTAACTTCTCTTGGGTTCAATGCCCTTTTCCTTGCAAACCGACAGGAATACAGACAAGGACTTCTTGAACTCTGATCTCAGCTCAGATGGCGATTTACCGTAAAAGTCCGCTCCACCTGCCAGGCCAAGAATTTCACCCCTAAACAGATCAATTTCAGGATCGTATTCAATCCTTGCACTGTAGCCGTCGACGGTCATTACCTTCATGGTTTCACCCCATGCTGTTCAAGCCACTTTTTCACGGACACCACCGCACCCTTGTCTGTCTTCGGCGAAGGGTGTGGCCGGTGGAAAACGCGCACCTCGCCAAACAGAACAACCGCGACTCGGCTGCCCTCTCGTTCGCTGATATCAGCGCCAAGACCATTCAACAGCGCTTCGATGTCTTTCCAGGCAATGTTCGAGCTGGTCGGCCGCGCAAAGATCGCCTGCAGGGTTGCCCGGTGCGCGCGCTTCATGGCTGAATAGTACCAATCCGTGGTACCTTACGCAATACGTGGTAGTTATTGGTGAGGTTTGATATAAATATAAAACTTATACGAAACCGTACACCTACTCAAAACTCGGCAGCACCTGCGCGCGCAGCGCGACACGGGGTTGCTCGAAGTCAGGCAGCACCGAGCGCACGATGTCCCAGAACGCCGGGCTGTGGTTCATTTCGCGCAAATGGGCCAGTTCATGGGTGACGACGTAGTCGATCACCGCCGGCGCGAAGTGCACCAGGCGCCAGTGCAGGCGCACCGAGCCGTCGGCGCTGGCGCTGCCCCAGCGCGTGGCGGCCGAGCTGAGCGAGACCCGGCGCACGGTGACGCCCAGCCGCGCGGCGAAGTGCGCGCAGCGTTCGTCAAAGATGCGCCTTGCCTGGCGCTGCAGCCAGCCCTGCACCGCGTCGCGGATCTGCGCCGCGCCGGCGTGCGGCGGCAGGCCCAGGCTGAGCGTGCGCACCGCTGGCGGTGCCACGCCCGCGGGGCCGGCCACCGCGCCGGGGTCGGGCTCGGGCTGCAACACCACGCCGCTGGCGCGCGGGTCGAGCACGATGGTCAGCGGCTGGCCAAGAAAGGGCAGCGTGGCGCCGTCGCGCCAGGCGATGCGGGTGGCGGCCAGGCGCCGGCCGCGTTCGTGCTGCTCGTGCAGCTTGCGCAAGATCCAGTCGGCCTTGGCGCGCAGCGCCTGCTCGATGTCGTGCGCCGACACCCAGCGCGGCGCGGCCACCGCCAGCCCTTCGGGGCCGATCGAAAAGCCGATGCTGCGCCGACGCGCACGGCGCAATACATAGCCCACCAGGTGCTCGCCGAGGCGAATGCTGCGGTCGGCGCGCGGGTGCTGAAAGCGGGGCGCGGCGTCTTGCAGCGGCGTGGCGGCCAACAGTGGCGGCGCCGCGGGCGGCACAGGCGTAGGCACTGGTGGCGAAGCCGGAGCCCGCGCCGGCAAGGTCTGTGCCGCCGGCTCGGGCCAGGTGTCAAACAGCGACAACTGCTGCGGCGACGGCGTGGCGCGGTGCGACATGGGCGACGATTCTAAAAACGCCTCGGGTATTCAAGTGGCGCCACGGCGCGGCACCGGCAGCCGCGCGCTGCTGGTGGCTTGAAGCGTTTCAGCCGCCGTAAGCCTGCGGGTCGAGCCGGCGCATTTCGGCCTCGATCCAGGTTTCCACCTCTTTCATCAGCGCGTCGGCACGGCGGCCTTCCGGGGCGATCGGGCAGCCGATCGAGATGTCGACCACGCCCGGGCGCAACAGCCAGCGCTTGCGCGGCCAGCAGCGCGCCGAGGTCACCGCGATCGGCACCAGTGGCACGCCGGTGGCCTGCGCCAGCCGCGCCGCGCCGGTCTTGTACTCGCCCTGCTGGCCGCGCTCGATGCGCGTGCCTTCGGGGAACATGATCATCCAGTTGCCCTTGGCCATCAGCGCGCGGCCCTGCTCCAGCACGCGGGTCCAGGCCTCGGTGCGGCGGCCGCGGTTGATGTGCACCATGTCCATGCGGCCGATGGCCCAGCCGAAAAACGGGATGTACAGCAGCTCGCGCTTGAAGACATAGGCCAGCGGGTGCGGCATCAGCGCCGGGAAGGCAAAGGTCTCCCAGGTGCTCTGGTGCTTTGGGCAGAGGATGACCGCGGCGGTTTCCTCGGCGGCGGTCGGCAGGTTGGCCATGCCGTGGATGCGCCAGTCGACGCCGCAAATCAGCTTGGCGCCGTAAATCACCGTGCGCAGCCAGGCGGCGCAGACGCGGTACATCGGCCGGCCGCGCGTGAACAGCGAAAACACCACCGCAAACACCGCCCACGGCACCAGCGTGAGCGCGGTGAACAGAAAGAACAGCGCGGAGCGGAGGTAAATCATGGCCTGGCGGGGAACAGGGGAGCGGAGCGGTCGATGCGCGGCGCGCGCCCGCTTGCAGCGCGGCCGGCAACCCCGTCGCGCACGACGCGCCAGCCCACGGCGCCGCCGCTCACAGGTCGCCGGGCCGCGAATTGCCCGATTGGCCGTCGCGGCGCAGCAGGTGTTCGGACAGCGCGATCAGGTCGTCGTGCACCACCGTGCCGGGCACCTGGGCGACGATGTGGCCAAGCTGCGCGTCGTCCAGCGCCTGGGCGCGGCCGCTGAGCACCAAATGCGGCTCGCAGCCGGCGGCGCGCGCGGCCTGCAGGTCGCGCAACGTGTCGCCGACCATCGGCACCTCGCTCAGGTCGACCGCATAGCGGCGGCCAATGTCGGTCAGCAGGCCGGCGGCCGGCTTGCGGCAGTCGCAGTGGTCTTCGGGCGTGTGCGGGCAGAAAAACACCGCATCCAGGCGGCCGCCGACCGCCGCCAGCCGCTTGTGCATGTAGGCGTGGACGGCGTTGATCGAGGCCATGTCGATCATGCCGCGGCCGATGCCCGACTGGTTGGTGGCGATCACCGCGTGCCAGCCGGCGTGGTTCAGCCGCGCCACCGCCTCCAGTGCGCCGGGCAGCGGGTGCCACTCTTCGGGCGCCTTGACGTGGTCGGGACGGAACTCGTTCAAGATGCCGTCGCGGCCGAGGATCACCAGCTTCAGGTTTTGCATCGCCATGCGCCTTAGGTCGCCAGCCGCGACAAATCGGCAACCCGGTTCATCGCCGCGTGCAGCGTGGCCAGCAACGCCAGCCGGTTGGCACGCAGCGCCGGGTCGTCGGCGTTGACCATCACCTGGTCAAAAAAGGCGTCGACCGGCGCCTTCAGCGCCGCCAGCGCCTGCAGCGACGCGGTGTAGTCGCCGCTGGCGTAGGCCGCGTCGGCGCGTGGCTGCACCGCCGCCAGCGCCTGCGCCAGCGCGGCTTCGGCCGGCTCGCGCAGCAGCGCCGCATCCAGCGTCGCGGGGGTGGCGGCGGCGTCGGACTTCTTCAGGATGTTGGCCACGCGCTTGTTGGCCGCGGCCAGTGCCGGCGCCTCGGGCAGCGCGGCAAAGGCGCGCACCGCCTGCAGGCTCTTGGGCAGGTCACCCCAGGCCGGACGCGCGGCGACCACCGCGTCGACCTCGGCCGCGCTGTAGCCGCCGTCGCGCAAAAAGCCGGCCACACGCTCGTAGACAAAGGCCAGCAGCAGCGCGTTGCTGGCCGCCGCATCCGGCAGCAGTGCGCCAAAGCTGTGCGCCGCGGCCGCCAGCAGCGCCGGCAGCTCCAGCGGCAGGCGTTTTTCGACCAGCAGCCGGACCACGCCGAGCGCATGGCGGCGCAGCGCGAAGGGGTCTTTGTCGCCGGTGGGCAACTGGCCGATGCCGAACAGCCCGACCAGCGTGTCGAGCTTGTCGGCCAGCGCAACGACCACGCCGACCGCCTGGCGCGGCAACTCATCACCGGCAAAGCGCGGCTTGTAGTGGTCTTCGATGGCCAGTGCAATGCTGTCGGGCTCGCCGTCGTGGCGGGCGTAGTAGCCGCCCATCACGCCCTGCAGCTCGGGGAACTCGCCGACCATGTCGGTCAGCAGGTCGGCCTTGGCCAGCAGCGCGGCGCGGTCGGCCGCGGCGGCCAGCGCCGGGTCGCCCAGCATCTGGCCGATGGCGCGGGCGACCGTGCGCACGCGCTCGACGCGCTCGCCCTGGCTGCCCAGCTTGCCGTGGTAGACCACCTTGGCCAGCCCGGCCACGCGGTCGTCGAGCCGGCGCTTGCGGTCCTGGTCGAAGAAGAACTTGGCGTCGGCCAGCCGCGGCCGGACCACGCGCTCGTTGCCCTGCACCACCGCGCTGGCGTCGTCGGGGCGGATATTGCTGACGACCAGGAACTGGTGCGTCAGCCGGCCCGCGCCATCGAGCAGCGGAAAGTACTTCTGGTTGGCCTTCATGGTCAGGATCAGGCATTCCTGCGGCACGGCCAGAAACTCGGGCTCGAAGCGGCACAGCAGCACGTTCGGGCGCTCGACCAGCGCGGTCACCTCGTCGAGCAGCGCGGCGTCGTCGATCGGCCGCAGCGCGCCCGCCGGGCCGGCGCCGGCTTCGGCCGCGCGGGCCGCCAACTGGCGTGCGATCTCGTCGCGCCGGCCTTCGAACGAGGCGATCACCGCGCCGTCTTCCAGCAACTGCGCGGCCCAGCTGTCGGCGTCGCGGACAGAGATGCTGGCCTGCCGCGATTCGAAGCGGTGGCCGAGCGTGTCACGGCCGGCGCGCAGCCCCAAAGCCGACACCGGCACCACCGCCGCGCCGTGCAAGGCCACCAGCGCATGCGCCGGGCGAACGAATTGCACGCTGGTCCAGCCCGGTTGCAGCCCAGGGCCGGGCGGGCCTTCGAGCTGGTAGCTCATCACCTTGGGGATAGGCAGCCGGGCCAGGGTTTCGTCAAGCGCCTTTTGCAGGCCCTCGGCCAGCCGCGCGCCGGGCAGCGTGCTGTCGACAAACAGCGACTCGGCCTTGCCGTCGGGCGCGCGCTGCAACGCGGGCAGCACGCTGGCGTCCAGGCCCAGCGCCGCCAGCTTTTTCAGCAGCGCCGGGGTCGGCTGGCCAGCGGCGTCCAGCGCAACGGCCACCGGCATCAGTTTTTGCCGCTGCGCGCGGTCGGCGGCCTGCGCCGCGACCGCACTGACGTGGACCGCCAGCCGGCGCGGCGTGGCGTAGGCGGTGGCCAGGCTGGCGTCGCTGGCCAGGCCTTGCGCGCGCAAGGATTCATGCAGCGTGGCGGCAAACGATTCGCCAAGCTTCTTCAGCGCCTTCGGCGGCAGCTCCTCGACCAGCAGTTCGACCAGCAGGTTTTCGGTGTTGGACATGCTCAGGCCGCCTTCTTGTTTTGCTGCGCCGCGCGCGCGGCCAGGACTTCACTGGCCCAGGCCTGGGGCGCCATTGGAAAGCCCAAGCGGGCGCGGCTGTCGACATAGGCCGAGGCCACCGCGCGCGCCAGCGTGCGGATGCGGCCGATGTAGCCGGCCAGGCA
>WBZS01000271.1_pt1 | contig 61898 bp, 42 predicted proteins | sample 5204201 | NCBI WGS metagenome assembly WBZS01 (sample SAMN12344357, study PRJNA552823) | activated sludge metagenome | biome: Activated sludge suspended growth; feature: Nitrification reactor; material: Wastewater; isolation source: activated sludge from nitrification reactor of wastewater...
TGAGCCGGAGGCCGAGAGAGTAAACAGTCCAGAAGAACGTTCGCATGCGTTGGGTGGTGGTGGCGTTGACGATCGAGTGGACTTGCTTGATCGTCAGCACCTCGGGGAGGGCGTTGATGTTTTGGAGCTTGAGCATGGCGAAGATCTCCCAGTCTCGTTTGCAAGTGACCGAGAAGAAGAACTTGACGCCCGAGAGCGCGACACGGAGCGACCCGTAGGCGAAATTGCGTTCGTTCTTGAGGTGCAGAAAGAAGCGTCGGACCTGGGCCTCGGTGACGTGATCGGGTTGCGTCTTGGCGAACTCAGCCAGTTGCCGGACGGCGCGGAGGTAGCCGTTGTGGGTGCGGGGCGCTTTGCCAGTGAGGTGCAGATCGTCGCTCATCCGCTGGTAAATTGAACCATGCGCTGCAGCGAACCCGGCATGGCGTCGCGGTTTGCAATCGGTGCGTCTCGTGCGCCGGGTCGCTGAGCTTGGGTCGTTCTGTCACGCAATGAGCAAATTCCTCCGACAAATCGAATTCCGAGGTTTCCTGCGTGAGGCTACGCACGATGAGTCTCGGTCAAATTTGTTTGACTACTTTGAGACGCACGACAACTTTCTAACTGGGTTGTGGGCCTACACTCGCTACACCCTCCCGATCCGTTGCGACGGTGTCGCAAGAATCAATTTGTATGGTTGTCTAAATACTGCAACGCGATGCGACGAGCCCTGTTTGAGCATTGGTTCTTTATGGGTATTGCTTCCCGCGATTTTGCCCCCATCGATTGATGTCTGTTTGAATCAACAAAAATTCATGGTTGAACTTGCGCACTGTGGCTTGGAACATGCGTCGAATGAATACAACTTCGATTTTGCGCCGTTCGAGGCTGCAAAACTTCAAACGGAAGCGAACCGATATCGATTCGAATTTCAGATTGGAAAAACGAAGACCTCACCAAACCGATCGTTAAACGCATTCATTTGGTGCTATTACGATCATGGCTTCAAAACAGAAGTGGTTTTTACGACTCGCGATGGAGTCGTCGTCAAAAGAAAAATCTTTGCCACTACGAACGAACAGACAGTATCTAGTATTCGATGGTTGGACCACGAGCGAGTTCAAATTGCTTCAAAAGATTTTAACGGTTCTTACTGGGTATGCGATATACACGGCAATACTGAATTTTTCTTTGGACTTGCAAGTTCAAATTCTCCACATCATATTTACAGGCATGCGACCATCCTAATTGATGGCCAAGGCGTACTGGCCGAGCGAGATAAAGGCATTGAGTTGTTGAATCAGGCCGCGAGTATGGGGTTCAAACACGCTATCAATCGACTATCGAGAATGTGACAGAACCAATAAGGATTTGACATCGCGAGTCTTCGAGCCGATGTTCAAGTCCTTTGTTCAACCAATAAGGATTTGACATCGCGAGTCTTCGAGCCGATGTTCAAGTCCTTTGTTCAAGAAGCCCGGGGTGATGATAGGGGAAGCGGTTTGTAGCTTAACCAAGTTGACTTGGTTTTTGCTTTCGCTGGTTGATTCGGCTACGGCAGCGAGCCCCGCGATGTTCCAGCGTTGCGAAGATTCGTTTTCGGTGGAATGGCTTGGGAGCGATTGTCGGTCGGTGCCACCGGACGAATGGTTGGAGCGCTGGCTCATCGTTCGCTAAGCGGACGATTTTAACTGTGCGTTTGAATTTGAACAGGACGCTCGGCGATTCCAGACTGTGCTACCGAAGCGACTGGCGCGATACTCGTTGGAGTTGGCTGAGTACAAGACGAAACTACTACGGTTTGGCCGCTTTGCCCGTCGTGAATCCACACGACGCGTCGAAGGGACTCCGGGCACGTTTGACTTCTTTGGTTTCACGCATTACAGCGGTACGAGCCGCGCAGGCAAGTTCAAATTGAAGAGGAAAACGGCGACGAAGAAGTTGCGGGCGAAGTTTCAGGCTCTCAAGGACTGGTTTCGATCCCACCTGACGCAACCGACGGCGGAAGTCTGGCAGACGCTCTGCGCAAAGCTGCAAGGTCACTTTCAGTACTACAACGTCAATGACAATTGGCGTTGGGTGATGAAATACCGGGAAGCAGCCCGGCGGATGGGTCTACGCTGGCTTCGACGACAGTGTCAGAACTCGCGAACCACGTGGGAGACGTACAACAACTACCTGCGACACTACCCGCTGCCCAATCCGGCCCAGATCGTGGACTTGATTGCCCACGCTTGCCGAATCGCTCATAATGCACAGGCAAACCGGCCGATGATATGGCTGTTTGACTGAGGTGAAAGGTGTTGGCTGGGAGCCGGATGCGTTAACAGCGCTCGTCCGGTTCTGAGAGGGGCGGACCGTCGATTGAATATGGTCGAGATATTGTGACACCACCAGAGGAAACGGGTGGCAACTGGGAATACAAACTTCGACCTAAACTCAAGAGTCATCCGTCTACTCGCCGCCGAGCGTGCGATCGGCCGTTTTTTGAATAGATGCCTTCCTCGCGCGTGTTGGGTGATATCGTCGTTTTCCCTTTTTTACTGGGCGACACAATGGCTGTTTGGCGTACTAAAGCCTGCGAGATGTTCGGCTTTGCTGCAAACAAGCACAGCTATGCGCGGGGGAAGGTTGAATTGTTTGCTGACCTTCTGGAATTGGCCGACAAATCCGCCGAAGATCCCTGGACGCTGGATCGAATTGCAGAATACGTTGACTGGGCCTCATTACAGACTTCTAACTCACTTGCCTCGGCTGTAGATTTGGCCTTCTGGCTGCCAATGTTTCGGAATGATCGCATTCAGCGACTTTTGGGATCGCGGTTTTCACCAGAACTTCTGGATGCAAAGAAGGCGTTGCTCTTGGATGACACAGAATAGGCTGCGGTTCTCAAATGGAAACATCACCGTTCGTGCCATGTGATGGCCAGAGTTTCTGGTTCAAGACCGTGTCGGCGTCCAGTGCCCGAATGCAATCGATGCGGCGGCGTGCTGGAGCTGATGTCAATCACCGATCAACTCGGCAAGACCGTCTTGCAGCGACGACCACGACCAGAACCATCCGAGTGAGGTCTGCTGAGATGATGAAGCGACTTGGACCATCCGAGCTACAAATAGGCCGGCTTTCAATAACGTTGCGCACCAACGTCACGCCACTGGTCCGCGCGGTGATTGAAAAAAACCGTTTCGAGTCGCGCGACATGAAATTGCCTGACCGAATTCCATGGTATACAATGAGGGGCAACGTCGAGGCGCATGGTAAGCGTTTCACCACGGCAGAATGGTCGGCGAACTGAGCATGAATGGAAGTGCTCGAAAGGCCGCGAATTGATGCCAGATTTAATTGCTCGCACTCCGTTATCGCCAGCGCTGAGCGATCTACCACAGAACCAAAATGAACTGCAAGGCCACCGCGCATTCGAAACGCAGTCAACGTTCAGTCCCGTATCCTGAGACCGTTTGTCTCCGATTGGTACGAGCACCGACTGCAATGAGTAGCGACTGCAATGAGTACAAATGAACCGATCGCTCCGAGAGTTATTAAACGCACTGCTGATGGTCCTTGGAATCCTTTCAGCTGGCATGGGGCTGAAGGGGTTCTTGTTGTCGAGCAACTTCATCGACGGCGGCGTTACTGGCGTTTCCATGTTGCTCGCCAAGACCACGGGTCTGCCGCTCGCACTTTGGCTGCCCGTTGTCAACCTGCCGTTTATTGTGCTGGGCTATCGACACATCGGTCGTGCATTCGCAATCCGTAGTACCATTGCGATCGCAGGTCTCACCCTGACACTCGCCGTCGTCCCATACCCCGACGTCACGCCGGATTTGGTGCTCACCGCAGTGTTTGGTGGGTTCTTTATCGGAGCTGGGATCGGCCTGGCAGTCCGCGGAAGTGCTGTGCTCGACGGGACTGAGATTGCGGCACTTTTAATTAGCAAACGCAGCAACTTGTTCAGCGTGGGGGACGTGATCCTTGGATTCAATGTGGTGATCTTTCTCGTCGCGATGTTCGTCCTGGGAGTTGAAGAGGCGCTGTACTCGATACTTACCTATGTCACGGCAGCCAAGACCCTCGACTTCGTGCTCCATGGCATCGATGAATACACGGCTATTACGATTGTATCGGACCATAGTGCGGCGATCCGCGAACGGATTACACGCGCGCTTGGACGCGGCGTGACAGTCTACAAGGGGCGTGGCGGAATGAGCGGCACGGAACTCGACATCCTTTTTTGTGTGGTCACACGACTGGAGATTGGCAAAGTGAAGGGAATCGTGCATGACCTTGATAAGGCGGCGTTCCTGGTTTTCCACCCTTTGTCGGGTGCCGAGGGCGGGAGAATTAGGGGGACGGACCTGCAACTTTGATTGAATGGCGCGCGATTGCAAGTGCTTGGCCGTTCGACTCACAACAATCAACTGACGGTTAGCGGGGCAACTGGCGAATGAAGTTCGCGGCCGCCGCATGATTTGCGTTGGATTACACGGTGGACCAGCGGGATTTTCGGACACCAAAACTGCAAAGTACACGGCGTTTTAGAAAATTGCCCAATATGCGGCATTTGAAGTGGTCAGGGCCGGGATCGAACCGGCGACACATGGATTTTCAGTCCATTGCTCTACCAACTGAGCTACCTGACCGTTCGGCAAACCGAAATGAGTTAACGGGCGAGAAAACCCGTGAAACGCAAGTCTATTCACTTTCGCGTAGGCTAAAATCGTAATGGGACAGGGCTTGGCTGTCAACTGTCCAAAGGCTTGGCAATCGTCCTGTGTTTGGACAAAACGTCCTAGTTTTGGCCGTTGTGGGGCCGCCCTGCATTCCACTATGAAAATGCAACAAACCTCCGCAGTCAACACTGCCAACGGCAATACAAACTACAGTCTGCAATTTTCAAGGGACAATGATGATGGAACTCAGAGGTTCGTACTTTTTTTTCGTGCTAACAAGTTTTGCGTTCACAAACTCCTTGTTGATTGCAAGTTTGGGGTCGGCTCAGGATCCCGCATTTGACAATGCGAAGGTCTTCGATGAAGTTTGGAGCAACGCGCGTGATCAGTTTTTTGATGCACGCACAATCGAAACGAGTTGGGAAAGTGCTCGCGAAAGGTTCAGACCTCTGGCGATTGAGGCCGCCTCTCGCGATCAATTTGCCAATGTCATTTCACGAATGTTGGCAACATTAAAGGTATCGCACACGGCCTACTTTCCGATGACTCACCCGAAGCGATTCCAATTGCTCGGTGTTTTTGAGGTTTTGGCTCCAATCGACCGCCAAGATCTTTTGGAATACGAGTCGATTGGAGTTGATATCGAGGTGATTGACGGCAAGGTCTTTGTGCGAAGTGTTTTCGACGGTTTCCCTGCGGCCGAGGCAGGTATCCACTTTGGCGATGAAATCATATCGATTGACGACCAGCCCTTTCATCCAATCGAGTCCTTTCGCGGAAAGACCAAGGTATCGGTGGCCTTGAGAAGGTCACTTGATGGCCCGATCGAATCCTTGCCCGTGCCTGTTGCAATCCTCAATGGTCGAACGATGTTTGAGACGGCGCTCGAAAAGAGCGCTCGAAAGTTCGACAGCGAGGGCAAGTCAATCGCCTACATTCACGTGTGGAGTTATGCAGGTTCAAAATACCAAGACGCCGTACGAAATTTACTGCTATTCGGTGGCCTCAAAACTTGTGATGCCCTGGTGTTGGACTTGCGCGATGGTTGGGGCGGCGCGAGCCTCGAATATCTAAATTTGTTTCGAGAGCCGATTGCGGAAATGGTATCAAAACCGCGGGAAGGCGATCCGATAAATTACAGTGGTGTTTGGGGAAAACCTGTTGTCTTGATCGTCAATGAACGGAGCACAAGCGGCAAAGAACTATTTACGTATGGTTTCAAGAAATTGAAGCTTGGCGAAGTTGTCGGGTCCACTACTGCTGGCGCTGTCGTTGCCGGGAAGGCCACCTTATTGTCCAACGGCGATGTCTTGTATTTAGCCGTATCTGACATCGAAGTTGACGGGCAAAGGCTGGAGGGGCGAGGCGTTTCCCCGACGATTGAGATTGCTCGTCCAATTCCCTTCGCGAATGGAGCGGACCCTCAACTCGAAAGAGCAATCAAGGTTGCCCGAGACAAATTGCGCTAATCGCGAGCCTGCAGATTTAACATTGCTTTGCCTGGGTCGCCCCGTTTCGGTTATTTTCGAATTTCGCAGACGAGACTCCTGCCCATTTAGCGTTTCTGCAGAAGTTTTTTCATCGAAACTCTAAAGCAATCGAGAGATCAAGAACTGCGATTCAATAGCCCGCTGCATGGCCGTCTTTGCGCGATTCGCTGGCGCCGTAGTAGACGTCGTTGACCGGATCGTAACGTATCCCCTGATAGCCTCCGAAGTTTCCGCGATCTGCACCAAACCGGTGACCTCGTGATTTCAGGACGCTGATCACCTCTTCGGAAAAACCCGTCTCAAGTGAGACTTCGCCGCCGTCAGTCATCCTTTCGCCGGTTGGTTCGGACGAGCCGTTGTGCAAGATACGAGGTGCATCGCCCGCCTCTTGAATGTTCATTCCAAAGTCGACAATATTCATGACGATCTGCACATGGCCTTGCGGCTGAGTGGCACCACCCATAACGCCGAAACTCAAAAAAGGTTTGTCGTCTTTGGTAATAAATGCTGGAATAATCGTGTGAAAAGGGCGTTTGCCCGGAGCGTAAGAATTGAATCTTCCCTCGGTCATGTCAAACATCTCACCACGATCTTGGAGGCAAAAACCCAAGTCGCCAGGACAAAGCCCCGAACCGAACCCACGGTAGTTGCTTTGGATCAAAGAGACCATATTGCGATCAGCATCGGCTACCGTCAGGTAAATGGTATCTCCGCGGAGGAGAGCTGGGTTTCCGGCATCATATCGATTCGCTGCGGTCTGTTCTTGGATCAATTTCTGCCGGTTGGCAAGATAAGCGTCGGAAATCATTTCGGCGGTGGGAATCTTATTGAAGTCGGGATCTGCGTAAAAAAGGGCCCGGTCTTCGAAAGCCAACTTCTTTGCTTCCACGAAAAAGTGGATATGATCAGCGCTCCCGAAAGGGATTTTTGAAAAGTCGTAATGCCGCAAGATTCCCAGCATCTGCAACGCGGCGATTCCTTGGCCATTTGGTGGAAGTTCCCAAAGGCGGTATCCGCGGTAATCCACAGACACGGGCTCGACCCATTCACTTTGGTGTGCGGCCATGTCTTCGTACGAAAGGTAGCCGCCGTTTTCCTGCATGTAAGCCGCGATTTTTCGCGCTATTTCGCCTTTATAGAATTCGTCGCGTCCGCCTTGGGCAATTGCCTCCAGCGTTGTCGCCAGCCGCGGATTGGCAAACAGTTCCCCTTTCTTCGGTGCTTTTCCATTTGGCAAATAGGTTTCGGCAAAACCAGGAAAGCGGCTCAATCGCCGACTGGCATTCCAATAATAGGCAATCAACTCCGAGACGGGAAAGCCTTCTCGAGCGTAACCAATCGCGGGTTGAAGCACCTGAGCCATCGGCATCTTGCCAAACCGTTGATGAAGTTCGAACCATCCATCCACACAACCCGGAACGGAAACAGGAAGCGGGCCAAGTGATGGAATGGTTTTGGCGTTAGTTTTCGCCAGCTCGGCCTGGAGTTTTTCGAAGGTCAACGATTTGGGAGAACGGCCGCTGGCATTTAAGCCGTACATTTTTTTGTCGGCGTTAATCCACACAATTGCAAACAGATCTCCACCAATCCCGTTTCCGGTCGGCTCCATGAGTCCCAACGTGGCATTTGCTGCAATTGCGGCGTCGACGGCATTGCCGCCGCGGCGCATGACGTCCAAAGCGACTTGTGTTGCGAGCGGTTGGCTCGTCGCCGCCATCGCATGTTTGGCGATGACTTCGGATCGCGTGGCAAAGGGCTTGCCGGTAATACGGTCTTGACCCAATATCGGATTCAAAAAACTAGAAGTGAAAATCCACGCAACCGCAAAGAACAAAAAATTTCGCATTGCAGTGACCTTGTATGACGCGGTTATGGGAATCTCCACCCTAAACACCATAGCACAGTCCCAACGGGTCAGAGCAGATGGAGGGCGGTCGAATATTGCTCAATAAACAAATTCGAACTCAATCCAAAACGGCAGCAATTTTTTCCGCGCTGCGACTTTGGAAGTGAGGGCCCAGATTGATTGTCGCTGGAATGGCGAGAGATTCAATTGGCTGAGTGGCAGGCCGACCGAGAAAATAGCCTTGCACTAGATCTGCGCCAGTATTTTTGGCCCAATCCCAATCCTGGCAGGACTCAATCCCTTCCAGAATTATTCTGGTCTTTAGTTTACGACAAAGGTCAATCACGCCGTTGACCATGGTTCGACGAAAATGATCCTCATGACATCCGCGAACAGTTTCCATTTCTAGCTTCAAGAAATCCGGTCGTACTAATTCCAGCATGGCGAGACTATGTGACTGGCGACCCCAGTCATCGAGCGCAATTGAAAAGCCTTGACGACGACAGTCAACAACAAATTCGCGCAAACAACTTGGATCGTAGGGAGTCGCGGATTCCAGGATTTCCAGAACGACTTGCGGCTTGGAGACTGAAATCTGGTGAAGTTCCCGTTCAACCATTGTCCAATTGGTCAGGCCGCAAAAGAAAAGTTGCGGGTTTAGATTGACAAATCCCAAGGTGCCTTGTGGCAGCTTTCGCAGGCCGTTCAAGCAAGCCATCCAACAAAGTCGCTCGATTGCTATTCGTTCGGCTTCATTGCCAGAATGTCGTAACAAGTTTCCCGCATCGAACTGGGATTCTTGATCTGAGTAGTGAACCAACAATTCATGTCCGAAGATTTTCACCGTGTTGCGACTGACGATGGGCTGAAATCGGTTGGCTAGGCGACCGTTTGCCAATTCAAGTCCAAGGCCTTTCAAAAAGTGCTTGGACCAAAAGTCCGTGAAAGGAATCCAATGCTTGTTTGGCGTCTTAGGTACCGCAAGATTCACGCGAAAGCGATTCAAATCCGCGTTTCCGAGGTGCTGCCTTAAGATGAGCAGGGTCTTCCACAACTTTTCATAAGTAGTCGTTGTCTCGAAAATCGGTTCTTCGTTCGGACTCTCCGCGCCGTTAATTTCCAGTGGATTTTCTAGCACGAGAAGCCGCAGTTGGGCCGTCTTCTGAGTGTCAGGATCAAAACGTGACAACATCTGATCACCTTGGGGAGCGAACAACGCGAATGCGGACTGACGACTGGCGAAATGTTGTACCGCCGCCAGTCATGCATGTGAAATTGTTTCACATGTGGTGAATTTATCGGCTTGCGGTGCCAGCAGGGTTTTTGTCCGTGCAGTCGGAAACTGGATTTTGGCACACCGAGCAATTGAATGATCCGTCAGCACCAGTTGTAGCGGAAATACCGCCGCAAGATCCTTTGATCGTCTTTTGCGAAACAATCGCTCCAACCGCCATCGCCAGGATGGCAATTGCAAATACAGCAAAAGAGACAACCAAGATAAACATCGTTGAACCATCGGATTCTTGGGCAACCGAATCAGCATCGGCGAGAGGAAACGCCCCAAATTTTGAGCTGCGAAACGTACCTCCCTCTCGTTCCAATAGATAGATTCCGAGATTCTCGGACTTAGCCAACTCGTCCATCGCCTGCGGGCCGGAGACCATCGCGGCAGTTGCAAAGGCGTCTGCGGACATGCAATCCGCAGCGATTACCGAGGCACTTGCCATTTGGTTTTCGACAGGTCGAGCAGATTTTGGGTCAATCGTATGCGAGTATCGTTTGTTGCCGATCACGATGAAATTGCGGTAATCACCGGACGTTGCCATTGAAACATCCGAAAGCTCAACAATTTTTTCGACTGCCCGGACACCCTCAAGCGGTTTTTCTATTCCCACCCGCCATTTTGAACCGTCGGGCTTTCTTCCCGCGGCACGAACTTCGCCGCCGACTTCGACAAAGTGATCCTTGAAGCCCAACTCAACCAATCTGATTGAGGCCAGATCCACCGCGTAGCCTTTTGCAATCGCAGAAAGATCGATTTGGAGTTCGGGAATCATCTTCCTGATCGCCGGAGGTTCGGACCGAACTTCAAGCTTCTCAAAGCCTATTCGGACCAATAATGATTTCGTCTCCTCAGCGGTTGGTATCTGGAATTCAGCCTTGTTCGCTCCAAAATTCCACCGTTCGACAATCGGTTTGACGGTGATGTCGAAAGCCCCTTGTGTTTTGGCGCTGATCTCTTGGGAGCGAGTAATGACTTTAGCCGTCGCGGATGAAACGGGGAACCAATCAGTGGTTTGGCTATTGTTGAATCGAGAAACCTCGGAGTCTGGCAAGTAAGTTGACATCTGGCGATTCAACAAATCAAATACGATTTCGATTTCCTTCTTCAAGGAATCGACCGACGTACTTTTGGGGGCGACTACTTTGATGTGATACTCAATTGGCCCCATGGTTGTGCCATGCCAGCCTACGATTCCCTCCTGAGCATTTAGAAAGGCATTTGGCAGCCAGAGCAGCCAAACGAACAACCACTTGGCATGTTTGGAGCGTTTCATGATCGGTTAGAACTTGAGGAAAATTGTTTTGATAGCGTGGCGAAAATCGAAGCGCCCTCGATCACATTCGACCCCACTTTTGTGTAGCAACAATGGTCGAATAATTTAGTGCACACCAACGATATTCAACGGGATTGCCAGTGGCCACGGGATCGCCAGTGTCCACAGGATTGCCAGTGTCTTTGTGAATATTCCAACGTTGACGGAATTCCCGAATGAAGGTTTCGAATCACACCAGGAAGACACGGAATCGGCAAACTCGATTAGCCACCGAAGTCGTCGAAGGCAATATTTTCCTGGGGAACCCCCAAATCGTCCAACATCTTGAAGACCGCTTGGTTCATCATGGGCGGTCCGCAAAGATAATATTCGATATCTTCTGGTGCTGGGTGTTTGCTCAAGTATTCGTCCAGCAAAACCTTGTGGATAAATCCCTTGTAACCAGTCCAGTTGTCTTCTGGCAATGGCTCGGACAAAGCGATGTTGAACTTGAAGTTGGGGAAGTCTTTTTCGATGGCACGAAACTGATCAATGTAGAACAGTTCCCGCAAACTTCGTCCCCCGTACCAATAGGACACCTTTCGGTCGGACTTTCGTCGTTTGAAGAGTTCGAAAATATGACTTCGCAATGGGGCCATTCCCGCACCACCACCGATATAAACCATTTCGGCTTTGGTATCTTTGATAAAGAACTCACCGAATGGGCCGGCGATCGTAACCTTGTCGCCAGGCTTCAACCCGAAAATGTAAGAAGACATTTTCCCTGGAGGAATTTCGGGGTTGCGGGGCGGAGGGGTGGCGACACGCACATTGAGCATGATGATCCCCTTTTCGCCCGGATAGTTGGCCATTGAATAGGCCCGCACAACCGATTCGCTGACCTTAGAAATGTATTGCCAAACGTTGAATTTGTCCCAGTCCTGGCGAAACCGTTCTTCAATTTTGAAATCTTTGTACTCGACCACATGCGGTGGGCACTCGATTTGGATATAACCGCCGGCCTTGAAGTCGACTTGCTCACCCTCGGGGAGTTCCAAAACGAGTTCCTTGATGAAGGTTGCAACGTTGTTGTTCGAGCGAACCGTGCAATGCCATTTTTTGGTTTCGAAGGCCTCATGCGGCACCTCGATTTTCATATTTTGTTTGACTGCAACTTGGCATGATAGGCGAAAGCCCTCGCGTACCTCTTTTTTATTGAAATGACTTAATTCGGTGGGCAGAATATCGCCGCCGCCTTCAAAAATTTTGACCTTGCATTGAGCGCAGGTTCCGCCGCCACCGCAGGCCGATGAAACGAAGATCCCTTGTTCGGCCAACGCACCCATTAACTTGCCTCCAATCGGCACAGTCAATTCCTTTTGCTCATTGACCATTACCTTTACGTTGCCTTTGGAAACGAGGATGTTTTTGGCGACCAAAATCAAGCCCACCAACGCTAACACAACACCCGTGAACATCGCGACGCTGGCGATCATTGCAGCAGTAGACGATGCGGCGGGTACCGAATTTTCTGCGAATGCCAATAATTGAGTCAGAAAGTTTACCATTGCAAAATATGCTCAACAGGTGTTAGTAAATAGTCGTTTCGAACCTAGATTCCAGAAAAGGTCATGAACGCCAGGGCCATCAACCCGGCGGTGATAAAGGTGATCCCCAATCCACGCAGGGCGGGAGGGATATCGGCATAACGAAGTTTTTCGCGAATCGCCGCCATCAAAATAATAGCCAAGGCCCAACTTAGACCTGATCCGACACCATAGACGACACTTTCGTCAAAGCGAAGTTTCTTTTGTTCCATCAGCAGCGAACCAGCCAAGATCGCACAGTTCACTGTGATCAATGGCAAGAAAATTCCCAGAGTGTTGTAAAGGGCTGGGAAATATTTGTCGAGCGTCATTTCGAGAATCTGTACGATGGCTGCGACGATCCCAATATAGGTGATTAAGCTCAAAAACGACAAATCAATCGATTTATAGTTTTCACCCATCCAAACCAATGCACCCGGCTTCAAGAACCAATGAAACATCAGGTTGTTTGCTGGTACAGTTATCATTTGAACAATGACCACAGCAACCGACAATCCGATCGCCGTCTTGACGTTCTTGGAAACTGCCAAAAACGTACACATTCCCAAGAAGTAGGAAAGTGCGAGGTTTTCGACAAACACCGACCGCAAAAAGAGAACAATCATTTCGTAAGAGTAGTCCCACATCGTTCTTATTCCTTCTCTTGTTGCTCAGGATAAACCGTACGCAAAACCCAAATGAACACGCCAATCAGGAAAAACGCGCTGGGGGACAGCAAAAGCAACCCGTTGGGCGTATATAGGTCTGGGTTACTCAGAACAGGCAATTCAAATCCGAAAAATTTTCCGGAACCTAAACTTTCGCGAATCACACCAACAGTCATCAGCACGACCATATATCCAAGGCCGTTTCCGATTCCGTCGACGAAACTGTCGGCGGCGCCATTTTTCATTGCAAAGCCTTCCGCACGGCCCATAACAATGCAATTCGTAATAATCAATCCGACAAAAACCGACATTTCCTTGGACAAGGCGAAGAAATAGGCTTTTAGAATCTGATCAACCAAAATCACAATCGAGGCGATCACCGTCATCTGTACGATGATCCGGATGCTGCTGGGGATGTAGTTGCGAATCGCTGCAATCGCGGCACTGGAGAAAGCCGTTGTTAACGTAACCGCGACGCCCATAATCAAAGCCTTGTCAAGCTTTGTCGTCACGGCCAGCGCCGAACAAATTCCCAAAACTTGCAAGGCGATCGGGTTGTTCTTGAATACCGGATCTAGCAAGATAGATTTCGTTGTTGACTTAGACACGTTTCACCTTGGTATGACACCTGGTTAATAATTAATTCGTAATGTTATGTGTGACTGAGTTGCGTTGACAGGCACGGCATCGAAGGTGCCGGTCCGAAACTCCCGTCATTTAGGATTGTTTTTTTTGGTTGCCGCAATGAACTTCCCATAGGCTTCGGGGCCCAACCAATACGTCACAGCGTTCTGCACACCGTTGGAAGTAATTGTTGCGCCCGATAGGGAATCGATTTCATTTTCTTTGGAAGCATTCTTCACGACCCGCAACACAACATTGCTGCTCGCGTCGAGAACAATTTTTTCTGGCCATTGATTTTGGAAACCAGGGCTATTGATTTCACCACCTAAGCCCGGCGTCTCCTGGTCTTCGTAAAATGTGATCCCCGCGGCCTTGTTCAAATCGGCATCGAGTGCCAAAAAGCCCTTCACCGTTGACCACAAGCCTCGACCGCGAATCGGAAAAACATAACGAGTAGGTGTTGCGTCGTCAGTTGATTTTTTGACGATGTACACGTGAGCCCGATTTTCCCGTTTCTTGATTTGGGCAACGTCCCGATCGCCAACCAATTCTTCATATTTCCCTTTGACTTCCGTCTCGGCTTCGGCATCGAATTTTTGAACGCTGTTGCCGTATTCGGCAGTCACATCGTTTCCCGTTTCGAAGTCAAAGATTCGATCCTCGATCATCGACGAAAAGGTCGCTTCGACATCTTTGTCCTCGCCACGCTTCATCAAGCCTGCAGCAATCAACACGTTCTTCTTTTTGTCGAGTGCCTTGTTCTTTTCCTGAATTGGCTTCAGCCCGATGGCGGCAATAGAGACGATTGCCGAACAGACAAGGCAGAGAACACCAGCAACGATTACCGTATTGATTGGGTTGTCTTTGTCAAACATAAATCGTCTCCCTATGCCGTTCGCAATTTTCGTTTTTTGATGTTGCTTTGCATGACCACCCAGTCGATGAAGGGTGCACAGCAGTTGCCGAACAGGATTGCCAGCATCACGCCTTCTGCAAACGCCCCATTCATAGCTCGCACGATGATGGTGGCCACGCCGATGAGAATTCCGTAAATCCATTTCCCCTGCGTCGTCATCGAAGCCGATACAGGGTCGGTGGCCATAAATACTGCGCCGAAAGCGTAGCCGCCCAAGACGACATGCCACCACGGCTCTACATTGTAGGTCGAGTTGGTAAATGGTAGCAACCAAAACAAGGTCGAGGCACCAACCAAGCCAATCAAAGTTCCCAACATGATTTGCCACGAGCCGATCCGGGCCAAGATCAAAATGGCTGCACCAATCAAGCAACAAATCACGCTTGTTTCGCCCATGGATCCCTGGATGTTTCCCCAAAACGCATCCCACCAGGTGTAACCGCCTTCGATTACTTGTCCGCCGAAATTGCCAGACAAGTTAGCCATCAGTTTGTCCATCGTTGCCCCTGGAGGAGCAACCTTTACGGCACCCAATCCGGTTGCACCGGTGTACCCGTCCACTGCCGTCCAAACTCCGTCACCGGAAATATCTTTGGCATAGGCGAAGTACAGGAACGCGCGGGCCGTTAGTGCCGGGTTCAAAAAGTTCCGACCGGTCCCGCCAAACACTTCTTTTCCAAAGACAACTCCAAAGGCGATTCCCAGAGCCACTTGCCAAAGCGGAATGTTGGCCGGCAACGTCAAGGGAAATAGCATGCCCGTGACGAGAAAGCCTTCGTTGATTTCGTGTTTGCGAATCACCGAGAAGATGACTTCGCAAATTCCGCCCGCAATCATTGTGACAAGGTATACAGGCAGAAAAAACAACAGACCGTGAACGGTGCAGGGCAGGATACTGCCAAAGCTGAGAAACCCTCCCCGGTCAGCCCGATAGTCGATCCCCAACGAATCCATAATCGAGTAGCGCCATGCTCCGTCCCACCAAGTCGCTGGCAAATCAACCGATGAAGCTGCATGTAGAATTTTTTGAGCCTGGTAGCCCGTGTTGTACATCGCCATGAAAATACAAGGGAGCAAGGCGACGATCACCATGCTCATCATTCGCTTCAGGTCCAGCGCATCGCGGACATGAGTGTTGCCGTGGGTTGTCTCGCCCGGCGTAAACAAAAACGTATCATTCGCCTCGTACAGCGGATACAATTTCTCGAATTTCCCTCCCGGTTTGAAAAGGGGTTCGATTTTGTCGAGCATTTTGCGAATCATTTTGGCAACCTGTCAAACGTCGTTAAAGTCCAGTATTTTCGGATTGAATTCTTGTTGTTCGTTGAAACGCGCGAACGCTCTTACAACAAACCTGTTTGCTAGCCGTCTTTCTCAATCGTTTGTAAACTCTCGCGCAAGGCAGCACCGTAATCATATTTGCCCGGGCAGACAAACGTGCACAATGCCAAGTCTTCTTCATCCAATTCCAAACAGCCTAAAGCCTGTGCAAGATCCGTATCTTTCGTGAGCAAGGACCTCAGCAATTGTGTTGGCAGAATGTCCAATGGCACCACTCGCTCGTAAACGCCGATCGGGACCATCGCCCGGTGACTACCTCCGGTGCTGGTCGTCAAGGCAAATTTTTTGGACAACCAAGAACCAACAAAAGCTCTTGTGACCGAAAACTTGTCGGCACCCGGCTTTTGCCATCCCAGGAACTCGCGTTGAGTGCCTTCCTCAAGTGCCGAAACCTGCAAGTGATATCGGCCCAAGAAGTTTTTGTTAGGCTCTGACTTACGCCCGCACAAAACCGACCCAGAAATCAGTCGATTATTTTTGCCTTCAATGCGCCCGCTCGTCAATTGCTCGAGACTCGCCCCGAGTTGAGTCCGCAACAGTTTTGGATTCTTCATGCGCGGTCCACCTAACGCCACGATTCGCTCGTTCATGATTCGGCCGGTGCGAAACAAATGACCGATGGCAATCACGTCTTGGTAGTTGATGAACCAAACCGTCTTCTTGAGACCCACTGGATCCAAATAATGAATATGGGTACCGGGCAATCCCGCAGGATGCGGCCCGTCGAAGACTTCGAAATGAACGTTCGGAACTTCTTTGCCGGGTATTCGCGAGTAATCGCGGGTGCAAACAAAGGTTTTGCCGCGTGTCAATTTTGATACGACTGTCAAACCCGCAACAAAGTAGTCCTTGTATTGCTCGATGATCAATTCCGGTTCGGCCGACAAAGGATTCGTATCCATGGCCGTTACGAAGATGCTGTGCGGTTCACTATCGAGAACCGGCGTTCGATTGAAGGGACGTGTTCGAAAGGCGGGCCACATGCCGGACTGCAGTAGTTGGGCGCGAACTTTCTCCCGGTCCAATCCCTGCAAGTCGTTATGGCTGGTGAATTGAATTTCCTCCTTGCCTTCAACATCAATGATCAGCGATACGAATTTTCGCTTTTCGCCGCGGACTACTTCGGCAACTTTGCCAGAAGCCGGAGCGGTATAAAGGACGCCCGGGATTTTCTTGTCTTCGAAAATGGGCTGACCCAACTTTACGCGATCGCCAATCTGAACGATCAACTTGGGAACCATACCGACATAGTCGTCCCCAATTACACCAACTTTGGTAATGGCAGGACCATTCTCGATGTCTTGGGCCGGCTCTCCTGCAATGGGAACGTTTAGCCCGCTTTGAATTCTTATCATTTTTCAGCCCACAAGTAGTAAAACGAGCAGTGCTCGATAACAGCCACTTTCCGACGCCCTACACGCACAATTCAAAGATCGTGAAAAATTTCACAAAGTCGGCCTAAAAAAAATCGGTGTTGGTTTCAACTAACAATCATAACTAAACCAAAACGCGACCACGATTTTCGGCCCAATAGAACCGCCAACTGGCGAAGAAAACAACGGCAATGCATTGTGCCAAAAAAATAATGGAACGCCAATGCCACTCCCGGATTTTGCCAAAAATTTGTGCCGATGATTAATACTGGCTTTCAAATACCAACAATCAAAACGATTCCGTACACCTTAAGGTCGACGGAAAATGTACCAAACCCGCCCAACTCAACAGACTTGCTCATGTTGCCTTGGGAAATTGGCCATTTAACGCTGTATCCTCTTGGAAGTTTGGGAATTTGCGATAACCATGGGTTGAAATGATATTAGAACCGGCAGACGAAACCAAACCGCCCCATAATTTAGGCCTTTAGGAAGAAACTCAGCGCATGAACATCGTCGTTTTGGGAGGCGGGACGGTTGGCACTTCGATTGCTGAGCTTTTGTGCCAACTCAATCACCAAGTCACAGTTGTTGACAACTGTCCGGACCAGATCAAGCGAATCAATAATGACCTTGATGTCCGTGTGGTTACGGGCTCAGCAAGCCAATCAAGTGTTTTGTTCCAAGCGGGGATCGGCTCGGCCGACATTTGTCTGGCGGTTACAGGGGTGGACGAAATCAACATCGTGGCGGCCAGCATTGCTCGTTCGATGGGTGCGCGTCGTACGATCGCGCGCGTCTACGCGTCGGTTTTTCGTGATTTGAGCACCTTTGATTACCAGCGCCATTTCAACATCGACCGCATGCTCAGTCTGGAGCATTTGACGGCAATGGAGATCGCCAGATCGATTCGCGATCCTGGCAGTGTCCTATTGGAACAATTTGCACGGGGCGGATTGATCGCACAAGAAATCATCGTTGCAACTGGATCGAAACCGACAAAAACGGTGATTCGAGAACTTAGTCTACCCAAAAATATTCGCCTCGGGACCATTTCGCGCGCAGGTCGAACTTGGATTGCCAAGGCCAACGATCAATTGGAAACGGCAGATCGTGTCACAGTTTTTAGCCAGCAAGAAAGCGTCAAGCTGGTTAAGTCTTTCTTTGGTGCCCAATCGCATGCGAACAAACGCATCGTCATCGCCGGGGGTGGTGAAACAGGATCGCATCTTGCGCGGACCTTAGAGCGCGAAGGTTACACCGTCATGATCTTGGAAAATAGTGAAGAACGCTGCAAAAAGCTGGCAACGATGCTGGATACGACGCTGGTTGTGCATTGCGATGCGATGCGGCGGGTCCATTTGGAAGAGGAACGCGTGGGCCGAGCGGACGTGTTTGTGGCCTGCACGGGTGACGATGAAGACAACATTATGTTGTGCGTCGAGGCCCGCGACTTGGGGGCCAAGCAAATCATGGCGTTGATTTCGCGGCCCGATTACGCCAGCGTCATGGGGAAACTCGGCATTGATTTGGCTGTGAGTGAACGCGAGGTTATGGCCCGGCAAATTCTGACGTATCTCACCAAGGGGATCGAGATTTCGCACAGCAAATTGCCGGGTGGCGCAATTCATGTGATTGAACTGGAGATTCCCGAAGGGAGCATTGCCGACGGGGTTTCTCTAGTAGACTTCGACCTGCCTGGCGGCTGCTTGATCGTGGCGATCTTGCGTTACGACTACGTCCTGGTCCCCAGTGGTAGTGACCAAATGCGCGGGGGAGACATCGTGATTTTGTTGGCCGAAGACGAATTTGCGGACATTGCCATTGGCCGATTCTCTACGACTCGTAAGAGCCCTTGAGAATTCAATCGGCCAACGCAACTGCCTTGAAGATTACTTCGTTTCCTTGATGCTATCGATTAATGAGCGGAAGTGGGGCTCGTTTTTGGCAACGGTTTCGGCAGGACCATAAAACTTGACAAAGTACAACCCGTTATCTTTGGTCTCAACGATCGCGGCAAGCATTCGATAGTTATCGCGATCGGTTTTGGGACCTGCGGGGCCGCCCATCGAGTCCAAGTAGGTTCCGGCAATATCCACGACATGCACGTCTAGATTATTGACGGACTTCTTTTCTACTTTTACTTTGTCGTCATCCGTGTTCTTGAACTGTCCCTTCCAGCGATCGATGTTCGCTTCAACCGTCCCCCCTGAACTCATGATCGTCATCCGTCCGTCATTTTCGTCGCTGCCTTGTTTGGGAATTGCGAATTCGATTTCGATAATGTTTGACTTTGGTGTGACTTTTTTCCAAGTCCCTGAAGCTTTCATTTCGATTTGGTCATCGGCGACTTTGAAAACGATGTCTTCTGTCTGTGCTGCCGAACTTTGGTCTCCCGTCGAGGCTTTGGCGGGGCTCTTGGATTCCTGACCGACGACAAAAGCGGGAATCAAAAATAAGGCAACGAAAGCGGTTTTCAATAGATAGCGGCAATGCATAAATGCTCTCCCAAAAGTTGATTGGCGAAGATGTTTCGTTCACATAATAGATGCAATCAGGCGCTGAAAGGCAAGTCTCGCGGGCCTCGCCGATTGTGCCGACGACGAAATTTGTCAGCGGAAAATGTGTCTTAATCGGCACCCTCAGCATTCAATGCCGAGTTTTTCTCTTGTGGATTACCGAAAAGTTCCTCCCTTTTTTGCACACGTGCTAGATTGCTTCGAAAGCTGCCCGAAAATGCGCCTCGCCAACGGATTCCAGGCACGCCCGCTGACTGGTAACGAAAAAAACCGATTCTTCAGCATAAATGGCATTGGAAGTCATGTTCGCTAAGCGAAGTATCAACTGGACCTGGTTAAGTCGCGTTGTCTGGCTCATCGCCAGTAGCGTTGCCTACTATTCCTCGCTGCCCTTACAAGCACAAATTCCAGTTCCGGCAATTGATCCCACGGGCACACGAATCTTTGCGCCAGGTAACACTACCTTGTTGGGGCCGTTTCATTCCGGCCAAACTGGCCGGAGCGGTCTGTTTCAGCACTCCAACACGACTCGCGGCGACCAACATCCGGGAAACCATGGCAGCATTTTCAGTCGCGGCGGCGCGAGTTCATCGCCGGTAGAACCGGCTTTCAGACATCCTGGAACGAATATTCCGAGCTGTGCTGGCGACGGAAAATGCGGACCGTCCTGCAAACACATTATTCCAAAAATCAACCTTCCCGAAAAACCAGGTAAGGCCGGCGAGATCATCTTGACCCCATCGCGGATCATTGCGCCGGTAGGCAGCGAAGTCGTTGTGCTTGCGGGATTGTGCGGCGGCGACGGACACTTCGTCTTGAACCAACCACTCGAATGGATGATTTCCAACGATAGCGTCGGACAGTTGATTGAGGTGGGCGGTATGGAACATCCAAATTTCAATCGGATGGTCCCCCCAAGCTCAAAGAAGTTCGACGGACAATATGCGCTGGGACGCACTGGCTTGAAAGAAAAAGTAGTCACGCGCGGCACGCCAACACCTTGTGACGATATTGATTTGGTGAAAGGTCAAACGTATGTCAGCGTGGCATCTGCTTCGCCTGGTACAACCTACCTGACAGCTGTAGCACCGAAGGCTGCAGGCTGGGACAAACGCCGGGCGACGACCATTATTCACTGGGTTGACGGGCTCTGGAGTATTCCGCTCCCCGTTCGCGCAACAAGCGGTACACTTCAACCTTTAACAACGACCGTTTCTCGCGTTTCCGATTCCAAGGGTATTCCTAACTGGAAAATCCGCTATTCCATCGTGGATGGTGCTCCCGCCGAATTCGCTCCGACTGGTTCACAACAGGCTGAGGTGGAGACGAACACTGAAGGGCAAGGAACGGTTCAGATTCGCCAACAGTCCGGCAAGCTGACACCCGGCACCACCAATGTCCGCGTCGATGTGATCCGCCCCAGCATGCTCGGCGAACCCGAACTCGTTGTCGAAAGCGGGGTAACGAGCGTGACCTGGAGTTCTCCTGCTTTGGCGATTACAGCCAAAGGTCCCGAGAGCGCGGCACTCAATCAGGCTTACAACTATCGACTCGAGATCACAAACCCAGGCGATCAGGTCGCCCAAGGCGTGACGGTGCGAACTGATGACTTCACAGAAGATTTGAAGTTCATAAGCAGCAACCCCAAACCTGCCGAATATGGACGCGCTTTGCAATGGGATCTCGGCAACATCAATCCCGGTGAACCGCCGCGAATTATCGACATACAGATGAAAGGCGAATCGCGAGGGATGAAACGCTTGTGCTTTAACGTCGAAAGCCAAACTGACAGGCTCTCGACAGAAGCCTGTGCCGAAACCGAAGTTGCCGCTCCTTGTCTGGGCCTCGAAATTACGGGGAATACAGGCGGCGTTGTCGGCCAACAAGCAACCTTTAACATTGATATCTTCAATCAATGCGACGAACCGTTAGAAAACGTGAAGCTCACGGCGTCCTACGAAGCTGGCTTGTCCGTGCCTGGAATGGGAAACCCAATCACCATGGAAATTGGCCGCTTGGAATTTGGCGAACATCGTCAAGTACCCCTAATTTTCGATCTGTCCGCCCCCGGAGATCAATGCTTCATCTTGTCGGTTACCGCAGATGGCAACCACACGGCAACATCGCGCCGATGTATCGAAGTCCGCCAGGCTTCGGTGGGTTCGGCGACGATCAAAGTCGAAGGATCGCCGTTGGTCCAACTGAACGATCGCGTCGAATCGCGCGTGCGAATTGCCAACAATGGCAATACTCCGCTGCGTGACGTAATCATCGTTAATAAGTTCTCGCCATCATTGCGACCCGAGAGCAGTACTGATGGAATTTCGGTCCGGTGGGCCGACAACGATTTGTTGTTTGGGATTAGCGAAATTCCTCCAGGCCAAGAGGTAATGCTTGTCGTCACCTACATCGCGACGGATGTCGATGGAAATGCCTTCAGCCAATTTACGATGACGCAGCCACTGGAAGTGGAGGACCGCATGCCAATGCGGATCGACCAGCGCGTGGGCGGCGGGCAAACGAATCCAAATGCGCCGAACAACGGACCGATTGGGATCCCCAACGACCCGACGGGGGGCCTATCCCTACAAGTCAACTCTCCGGCAAGTTCAATCTCGGCAAACAATAGTGACAAAGCTCGGATTGCATTCAAAGTGAAGAACACGCGGACAACACCGCTGCGAAATGTCGAAGTCTTAATGTTGGTGCCCACAGGCTTGACGTTGGTCGGCTTCGACGATCAAGACCGCGTGCTGAAAATTGACACGGCGCGAAGCAACAATCGTCAGTATTTTATCGAAGCGCGGAAAGAACTGCGGGCCGGGGAAGAGCTTTCCTTTTTGGCCGATGTCTCGGGAGATCGTCCTGGTCAAATGCTGTTTGAGGTCCAAGCCATTAGCTCCGACACGACCAAGGCTGAACGAGGACAGGCAACGGTGGTTGTGACTCCGGCACAATAGAACGCCGTTTTTCGGAAAACCGCATTCGTCGTGTTGATCTTGGTCAAAAGCCATAAAACGCTGCTTTTTGGATCGAATTCGCCATTGGTGAATCGCTTAAGAACCGTTAAATTTGTGGGCCTACGAGGTTCTTTTTCTGGTCAGCATTAGCCGCAAGTCTGATGACCAGCGTTAATGGAATGCCTTTTGCAATATTGAATGGACGATGGATCGTCGAATACTTACTCATTCGCTAGAAACTCCAGTGACATTGGGCGCGGAGCCGACGCGTGCCGGGATACTCGAACCGGCTAGCATTCGATTTGTTGATCATCCTGGCAACTTGTCTGATCGTTTTGTTTGGAAACCTCGGTGCCGCTCGGTATTGGGACCGCGACGAACCGCGAAATGCCGGGTGCGCTGCCGAGATGGCAGCGCGGGGCGATTGGGTTGTGCCGATATTTAACGACCAACTGCGGCACCAGAAGCCGGTGATGCTCTATTGGTTGATCATGTCAGCGAATGCGCTCTTCGGCGAATCCGAATTCGCCGGAAGATTTTGGTCGGCAGTTCTCGGCAGCGGAACCGTTGTGTTCACTTATGTTCTTGGTTGGCTACTTTTTTCTCAGGCTGCAGGACGCTGGAGCGCGATCGTCCTCTGCTCCACATTGATGTTTGGGGTGGCCTCACGTGCTGCAACGCCTGATGCAACATTGATTTTCTTCATGACAGGCGCGATGACGGTTTTTGTCGCCTCGAATCGCTGGGGTGCGTCGCCGGAACAAAAGTTTGAATTTCCGCGGAAGTGGTTGACCATCTTCAGTTTTTACTTCTTGCTCGCGCTTGCCGTGTTAACGAAGGGTCTAGCGGGGGTTGTGATTCCAATGGCGATCGTTGGCTTGTTTTTGTTATTTGAAAGGCTGCCGGAACTCGCCGCAAACGAATCTTCCGGAAAAGGATTGTTGCGTCGCTTGTCGACAATTAGCGCAGTAAGAATTTGGCATCCGGTACACTTTTTCAAAACGCTTTATTCAATGAAACCGCTCGTGGGCTTGCTCGTATTGCTGGCGGTTGCTGGTCCCTGGTATGCCTGGGTTGGTGTACGAACCGACGGAGATTTTCTGCGAAAGTTTTTCCTGGAAGAGCACCTGGGGCGCGCCACGACATCTTTGGAGAACCACTCGGGTGGACTTTGGTACTATCCCGTCGCCATCATGATCGGCTTCTTTCCCTGGTCGATCCTTACATGGCCGGTATTTACCGATCATTACCTGACGAGAAATAGCGACCGCAGTCGGTCGAGTACTTTTTTGCTGTGCTGGATCGCAGTTCAGGTTGGCACGTTTTCATTGGTGGCCACGAAGTTACCTAGTTATGTGACACCCTGCTTTCCCGCATTGGCTATTATCGTCGGCGTATCTCTCAATCGATTCGCAACCGGTCTTCAACGCTGCGATGCAAAATGGTTTCGGCTGGCGTTCGTTGCGTTGGGTAGTGTCGCGGTTTTAATCGCCGTCGGTTTAGGCTATGCAGCCAATCGATTTGTCGCTGGCAATTGGCAACTGTCTTTGATTGCCGTACCGTTGCTAATCGGCGCGGCGTGGGGATTCGTATGGGTTAAGTCTTCGCCTGCAGCCGCAACTCGTGTCTTGTCAGTAACGGCGATTTCATTTTGCACATTGCTTTGGTCTTGGGGCACTATTGTTGTCGACTCGACGCGCGAATCGCAACAAGTTCTTGAGAAAATCAAAGCTCATGATCCTCGGCTTTCCGTCGCTGCCTACCGATGCTTGGAGTCGACTTGGGTTGTTTATGGGCAACATCCAATTCACGAATTGTTGGTCCAGGAGACAACGGATTCTGCCAACGCCAATCGTGAGCAGAACTGGAAGCCTTTGCCGCAACTCGCTCCGGAAACGTTTGTTCGATTGTTCCCCGATGCACTGTTTATTACGACTGACGAGCACGTCGAGGAGCTCAAAGCGCGCCTCCCAAACGACTACGAGGTGGAGGCTTCGGCCCCCTATTTTTTGCGAGACAAACGCTTGATTTTGCTCTCGAAAAAATCATTCGGGGCCCGCACGGCTGCAAATACCGCGCGGAAACAATAATCGAACAGCCTGTCAATTACGGATAGGTCCGCCAGATGCCGTTGCGAAGCCGTTGCTGCGGATGAAAACGAGCTTTGTATTTCATGTGTACGGAGTCTTCGACGTAAAACCCGAGGTACAAATACGTCCAATTCCTTTGCAAACACAATTCAATTTGCTTTAGAATCGAATAGGTGCCCAATCCAAGAGACTTGACCTCGGGATCATAAAAAGTGTAGACCGCCGACATGCTATCTTGGCCCGAATCACAAACCGCGAGACACACAAGTTGATCGTGAAGATAATAGGCGATCTCGAAGCTGTCGAAACAGCTTTTGACAAATCCCCATTGGTACTCGTCGCGATCAATATCGTTGTCGTCGTTCGACAGACCCCGCTGCCGACGATGTTTGTTGAACAAAGCAACGCGATTGTTGTCGCATCGTAGCGGTCCAATTTCCTGTCGCAACGTGCGATTGCCACGATGAAGCACGCGCCGCCAACTCGCCCCAAAGATAAATTGCTGACAGTCAATTCGAATAGGCTCACACGCTCGGCAGCGCGGGCAATTTGTTTGATAGATGAACTCACCAGTTCGACGATGGCCTTGTGCCAGAAGTGTGTCCATCGATTGGGGGGTCAATGGGCGCAGGGGCATGCGCAACGGCATCCGCGCCGTTTCGCCCGGGAGGTATGGGCACGGCTCGACTTCATCAATGATTACTAACTCGTTTTTATTTCGCATGCGGGCAGGTAGATATCCATAACTCAATTTTTCGGTCGGCTGTTGTGCGGCACTTGTTCAATCATTGCGAACAATAGACAACAATCAAGCATGGCGATTCAACGCTGGGTAACTTGATTTTAACGAATTCGCCACATGTTGCAGAAGTTTTGCCAATTTTCGTTGGAAATGCCTGTTTTTTCCCCAAGCGACGGCTCCACTTCTTAACATTCCAAAACCGCCACGCGATAAAATCCAATTGACCGCCCATCTTCTTCAACCTACAAAGCAAGCAATTTTCGCCCCCGACAATCTGAAATATGCGAACCAACCGACACTCGGAATACGATTTGCCACCTCTGCTCGTCGGTTTTCTATCAAAAACACGACGGTTGCTGCGCCGTCATTTCGCCGTGGTGGTCATGTCGAGGTTTTTGACGGTCGCTCTTTTGGTGTTTGTAATCAGTTGGCTGTTGGATTATTGTCCAATTTGGTTTGGCGGTATTGAATCGCCGACATGGGCTCGAGTCGGCTTACTTTTGGTGGGAGTCTTCGTCACGCTACCACGGCTCGTCCAAGGATTCAGCTATCTATTGGGCCACTCGATCGATGACGAGAGCTTGGCGTTGCTGATCGAACGAAAAGTCCCCGCGCTGCGTAACGGGCTTTTGACGCTCTTAGATTCCAAAAAACGGACCGCACCACCCACAGACAATACTCGCTTGATGCTGGCGAAGACAGAGTCTCATGTGCTTGCCGCGTTGGACGGGTTCGACCCGCGTTGTCTATTTGATCACCGCTACCAAGCAACTTGGCTGGGCTTTGGCGCGTTCGCAGTTTTGGTGACGGTGACGTTGGCATTCCTGTTTCCGAGTTCGTTCCAAGTGGCCGGGAAAAGGCTATTGTTTCTGGACGCTACTCATTATTCCCGTCGATTCGAAGTGCAACTGTTGGGAGCCCGCTCCAAGCCCGAAAAAATCGCCGATGTTCTTCCTGAATTGAATCGTGTTCGCCCGTTCGACGACAACAAAATCCTGCATATTGCTCGCGGTGAGTCTTTGGCGGTTTTGGCCCACGGCCGCGCGATGGATTCCGCAGAGAATCTACCATTGTCTTGCGAATTGTCGTACCGAACGAACGGGGGCTCAAGCGGTCGAGTGTTGCTGAGCAAAGTTGGGCGGGCGAACAATGGAGTTCAACTCTTTGAGTTGGATGGCCCACCGTTCGACAAGCTGGGAGACGATATTCGCTTCTCGTTGCGCTGTGGCGACTTCAACATTGGACCGTTCATTGTTCGCGTCGTAGACGCACCCGCGATCGTGTCCACTGAATTGGATTGCCGTTTTCCCGAATACATGATCGACCCGGACTCGCTTCGCTGGACTCCCCGCACGCTGCCTTGGAATGCTGGCACAAAATTACCGGAGGGAACTCAAGTCGACGTTCGTTGTGGCAGCACAAGAGAACTCGCCAAAGTTTACCTTGCCACGCCAGACATCAATCGTGATGAGATCGCTAATCAATTGCAGGAAATCACGCCAACCGGAAATCGGTTTCATTTTCCAGTCAAGTTACTTGCGCAAAATTTTCAGTCGCGAATCTATCTTGTCGATCAAAACGGGGTGACGACCAGCGAACCATTTCATTTTTCACTGGAATCAATTACCGATCGGCCACCGAAAGTTACAACGAATTTGAAAGGGGTCGGCTTGTCCATCACACCGCAAGCTCAATTACCAGTCGCGGGAAATGTCGATGATGATTACGGAGTCGATGAAGTTTGGATTGAACTGGATTTACCTCAAAATCGAAGCATACGGGAATCCGTCGCGGCCTCGAAATCCGGTGATCTTCATTCAGTCATTGATTTACGCGTCTTGAAGGAAACAGACGAAACGCTGCCATTAGATGCTGGTCCGGACAAAACGTTGTCGGTAGTTGTACGGGCGAAAGATCGATTTAACCTAAAAGCAGTCCCGAACGAAGCGGCGGGCGACAAGTTCGAGCTCGAACTGGTTACTCCCAATGAACTGTTGAGAATCCTGGAAAAGCACGAGTCTGCCCAACGAAGACGCCTTGAAAAAATCTATGGCGAACTGCTTGCTGCGCGCGATTATTTGGAACGAGTTGTCAGTCGTGGCAAACGCCAAACTGTGGGCGCAATCGAGCCTGGTGACACCTCAAAAAATGAGCCTGGCGACACCAATTCGCTAACCGCACAGGATCAAGGACGGTTACACCGGGAAAACCGCGTGATCTACTCCGGCCGCTTTCGAACTCAACTTGAAAAATCCGCAGCAGAAATCTTGGGGACGGCCGAAGCTTTCGACAATCTTCGGTTGCAACTGATTAACAACCGCCTCAACGCCGTCGAACGCGAGAATCGATTGGAGTCACAAGTTGTCACTCCCTTGAACAGGATCGCGTCCGATCTACGCGGCACCTTGAAAGATCGTGCCCGGACAATACAAAACACACTACTGAGTTTACCTGTCGATTTGCCTATCCCGAGTGAATTGGAACAACGCATCGTCATGGAGTCCTCGGGGACTGAGGGGGAGTTGAACGGAACACTCGACGAGTTGCAAAAAGTGATTTCCATTCTCGTGAAGTTCGAAACGCAGAATGAGCTGCTGGACATCGTCCGTGCAATGCTCAAGACGCAATCGGATCTTCATCGACGTACGCAAGAGCAGCGCAAAAAAGACGCCTTCGAGGGCTTGATCGACTAGATTCCAGCCGGCCAAAGTCGTACTCCGTTCGCAACCAACGCAGCAAAATTATCCTGGCAACGTCGCTAGCGAAACAGTCTCGCCAATCCACAAAGTCTCCATCTTCCTCCTGGCTTAACGCCCAATCATCCGATCTTTGCATGTTGTTCCGAATGCGGTCGTGCTTGGAGGGCAGCAACCGTCGGTTTTTCGCCAGATTGCCGGATTGTCGGACGAGAATTCTCCGATTAATTCGGTATGCAATTACAGAACAAATCAAAGACCGGTCTGACGATGGCAAAAGGCGATCGGCATCGGCCCTCCCTCGGGGCCTCTCGTTCCAAAAATCGCCCTGATTTATTGCCCATCAGTTTTGCTGTTTTGGCCTTGGGAACACTGTTTTTCTTCTCATTGCGGACCGCAGTCGGTACGCCTGCTCGAATCGATTCGTCAACGACGACTTCCACTGAATTTGCCGCGAACGTCGCGGAAAGAACCGGGACTGCGGCGAGCCTTGCCTCCACCACACCGTCCTTACGAAAACCATCTTTGATTCGATTAATAGATAAAGGCAACCCAGTCGCCGGAAACGACGAACCGCTATTCATTTCACCAAGTCGAGAGCTGGTGGAAAACCCCGCGAATCATGACGTGCAGAACTTCAAGCCGTTGATCCATCGCGACAACAGCATTGCTTTCGTCTCGCATCAATCCCAACAAGTTGCGAGGGAAAACTCCGACGAGAAGGTGAAGAAACTTGAAACGCCGGCAACCAAAAAATCCCTTTTTGATTTGGTGGCTGCGGCATTGGAACTTTCCGACTCGGAAGCCAAGCAACACGACCTACCACTGGATCAAACAAAAGATGTTGTCTCGGGGAGCCAACCGCTTGAGCCAATCGTCCCGCGACCCGAATTCGAACCAACGGCCATTCCAAGTGGCGATGCGCAAGTTCAAGTGTTATCCCCCAAATCGCTAGAGCCTATTTTGCCTCTGGTCGCGCAGCCGGTCGAACCCAGTCAAGTTCAGGCCGCAACGATCTCTGATTCGCCAGAATCATTGGGGCTACCGGTTCAAGACGAATCCTCGAATCGTCCCACTATTCTCGCAAAATCTTCGGCCGAAAACTCGCCCCTCAAATCAACGAAATCCGAACCACCCGTGTTCAAGTGGGAGACTCCAGAGTGGCTTTGCTCTCGCTTGGAACGACTCCGCGAATTTTCTTCGACGGAGTCATGGGCCGACTCGGTCATTGGCAACCTAAGTGCACTGACCACGGTTAGCTCGCTGGACGACTCGCAGACATTGGCAATTCTTGACCAGTTGCAAGCCAATGTTGACCACTCGGAAATAATCTTCGAACGGGCGATCCGAAATGAAGAACAGGAAGCAGCGTCGATTCTGCTGCGAATTCGCTACGACCTGATCAAATCCGTCGCCTTGTGGCGAAGTTGCGTTGCTCTGGGCTCGACAAAGGGAAACCGCATTTCGGATGAAAACTCTCCGTTCAAGCAAGCGTCATTTGTCCGTCCAAGCATACCAAACCTGGAAAGTCATTGGCAGGAATATTTGTTGCTTGACAAACTCCAGGAGATCCTCGCTGATCCTCGATCCACCGAGTCCAGCAAGCGACGCGCGGCTCGCGCCACACTTGCTCGTTTTTCGTCGCCCGTTCTCAGTGATTCGCAAATCGGATACATGAAGACAACAATGCCCGCTGGACTCATTGATGAACTGCGGGAGCTGGCAACAGAGGAAGTAAATCTGCCCAAGCTGATGAAGAGTTTCGAGACCTTCATGGCTAATAAATCAGGCGTCCATGCGGCGTGGATTGCGCGGGAATATCAAAATTTGACTTGGCATTCCGAGCCGGAAGCGAACGCTCTCGCGAACGATATCAACACCCACCTGCGAAATGCCAACTTCCGCATCTCCCTGTCGGATCGTTGGCTGAATAGCCTGCTGCCTCCCGTCCAAGAAACCCACGAGCCGGTAAATGAAAACGTGATGGGCGCTGAGGTTCAAGGCCAAAGTCAAATCGCCAATCGAGTTCAATTCCGATTCATTCCGGACAACTCACGAATCCATGTTCTGTTCGAATCGATTGGGCGAGTGATCTCGTCGACCGAAGCCAGCCGCAGCGGCTTCACGGTTCAGAACCACGGCAACGCCCGATTTCACGCAGCGAAAAGTTTGTTCATTGGCAAACGAGGAATCGAAACGGAAGCGACCCAGGCCCGTTCAACGGCCAGCAACAAAGTCGTGGGCATCGCCTCAAAACTTGACAATATCCCATTCCTTGGCAACATTGCCAGAAATGCTGCCAAGCGTGAGATTGACGCTCAAAAACACCTGACGAAACGACACGTTGAAGAGAAACTTGCGTCTACCGTGAAACAACGTTTTACCGAAGAGGTCGACACGCAACTCAGCCAACTCCAAAATTATCTCTTTACGAATTTGATCGAGCCGTTGACCATCTTGGATTTGGAACCGACTCCAATGGAGATGCGCAGTACGGCCGACCGCATGATCATGCGCTACCGTCTAGCGGGTCGCGATCAATTGGCCGCCACAACCGCTCGTCCGGCCGGACTCGAAAACAGCTTGATGAGCATGCAGATCCATGAATCGGCAATCAACAATTTGCTGAATCGTATGGAGCTCAACGGAAACGAATTCACCGTGGATGGCCTCCGCGAACACCTTAGCAATAGGTTGAGCTTGCAATCCGTAGCAAACGAGAATCAAGCCGAAGCCATTGACGCGACGATTGAGTTCGCCCCATTTGACCCGATTCGACTTTCATTCGACAACGATCTTGTGACCGTGGAATTCAATTTGAAGAGCCTGCAAATCGGCAAGGGCAAAGTTTGGAAGAACATCACCGCCAGCGCCAACTATCAATACACCATTGACGGCTTAAAACTAACCTTCAAACAAGATGGGCAGGGGGTTAAGGTCGACGGGCATCGCTTTAATGGCCGCGATCAAATCGCGGTGCGCTCGATCTTCACCAAGATCTTCCGCAATGATTACTCGCTCAATCTGTTGCCCGCAGGAATCGTTGACAAGCTCAATCAACCGATGCACGTCACTCAGTTCGACATCATCGACGGTTGGGTTGGTGTTTCCTTTGACAATCAAACCACAACGCCAGGCAATGTCTCGCAAACGGCCCAAGTCCCCCCAGCACTGCCGGTCATTCGCCGGAAGTAACCGCCTCCCAGCGGCGGTTGCTGCGAGCCTCACTGCCATCCAGAGCGAGATTAGTTCTCCACGGAGCTTTTGTCGTAGTTAGGTTCAGGACCGTCGAGGAATCCGCTGAGGGAGCGACTGCGAAAGGGTTGTTGGAGCTTGCGGACCGCCTTGGACTCGATCTGTCGAACACGTTCTCGAGTCACCGAAAAAATTCGACCGACTTCTTCCAAGGTGTATGCGTAACCGTCGGTCAAACCATACCGCAGCTTGAGAATCTCTCGTTCGCGAAAGTTGAGATGTTCCATAGCTTCTTCGATGCGGCCTTTCAGAGCGATTTGATTCGATTCGTAAAGGGGATCGTCGTCTCGGTAATCTTGGAGGAACTCGCCGAAGTAGCTTTCGTCGTGGTCGCCAACGGGCTGATCAAGCGACAATGGCTGCCGAGCCATCTTCATGATCACTCGTGCGTCGTCGATTGACATTTTGGCTCGGGCGGCGGTTTCTTCTGGGCTTGGTTCTCGTCCAAGTTCTTGAACAAGTTCGCGGATGACGTTTCGCACCTTGCTCATCGTGTCGATCATATGTACGGGAACGCGAATCGTGCGGCTTTGGTCGGCGATGGCTCGTGTGATCGCCTGGCGAATCCACCAAGTCGCGTACGTTGAGAATTTGTAGCCTCGTTTATGTTCAAATTTGTCGACCGCTCGCATGAGTCCAGTATTTCCCTCTTGAATCAAGTCGAGGAAACTCAGGCCACGATTGCGATATTTTTTTGCGATGGAAACAACGAGTCGCAAGTTGCCTGCAGAGAGCACACGTTTTGCAGCGTCGTGGATTTGCGAAAAGCGTTTGGTTGCGCGAATGCGGCGGTCTAGAGTCGCAGGGCTTTCCTGGACTTGTTTCATGATCAGGTTTAGTTCGGCACGCACTTCCGCATGGTTACCGACCGAACAATTTCCACGTTTGGTTTCGGCCAACAGGCTCTTCAACGCTTTCATTCGATCGTTCATCAATTCAAGTCGCACGAAAAGCGGTTGCAAACGGCTATGACGCAGGTTGAGTTCCTCGATCAGCCTTACGCATTTGTTTCGGCGAATGACTAGTTTTCGCCACGCGGCATGACGGACCTTGCGGGGGTTCTTGCGGTTGATTGCCACGTAGAAATCGTGCTTGTTTTGAGCCAATAATGCCGAAAGCGTTTTCAGATTCGGACCAATTCGTTGCATGATCCGTTTCTTCTCCGCCTTGTTGGTCACCGATACTTCGATCGTGCGATCCAATCGGAGTTGGCTCAAGCTGACTTTTTTCAGCATTTCGTAGGCGCCTCGCAGCATGAAGTCCGACGAGAGCATCAGGTTTCGAAACGTAAATCGAGTCGATTCAATACGTTTCGCCGAATCCAATTCTTCTTCGCGAGTCAGGAGAGGAATTCGTCCCATTTGCATCAGGTACATTCGGACTGGGTCGTCAATTGAACTCTCTTCCGTGTCATGCTGTTCTTCTTGTTCGGGGACCTCTTCAGTTGTCACCTCGGCCACAAACTCCGGCTCGTCGTCTGCCATAAAGTGTTGATCGTCAACCAGATTTTCAAAACCTTTCTCCGAGGAAGACTTCTTAGGTTGGCGTCCGGCTTCTGCTTTTTGTTTGGTCATGTGGATCTCCCAGATTTGGTGGCGAAGGCGATGTCAATGTGGGAAGCAGAGGAGATGCCACAATTGACTGGGGCGGATTGAAAAACGAAAAACATGCAAAAACGCGGGCTTTTAGCGTGTTTTCCAATAGCAATCCAACGATGCTTGGGGAGACGCGTTGAAAAACGGAGTCATCGTGTTGGGAATTCTTGGCAAATGTTGATTTTTGGCAACTCTTTTTTGCCGCAAATAGTTGGCCTCAGGAAACAGGCAATTGTTAAAACCATTAATTCTGTTGCAAACGGATCGCCCGAGTCGGTTGTGGAAGAGATCATCGTAAGAGTAAAATCACAGGACACTAATGCAGTCTGCCGACTGTTTTTCTTTCGTTCTTGATAGACCATGGCCAACGAAGATTACTACAAGACCTTGGACGTACCGCGGAGCGCGACCCAAGCCGAAATTCAAAAAGCCTACCGCCGATTGGCGAAAAAATTTCATCCTGACTTGCACGAAGACAAGGACGCAGCCAAACAGAAATTTCAAAAAATTCAGCAGGCCTACGACGTGCTGGGAGACGAAAAGAAACGCGAAATGTACGATCGCTTCGGCCCAGACTTCGAGCAAATGCGAGGGCCCGGCGGGCAACCTTTCGAGGGCCAATATCCGCCCGGAGGAATGGACATCGACTTCAGCCAGATATTCGGGGGCCGCGGTGGTCAAGGTGGCGGAATGGGACTGGACGAAATCTTACGCCAGTTCGGCGGAGGAGGGCCGCGGAGCCGCGGACCGGGCGGCATGCCCCCCCAACCCCCACCAACTCCCGAACAGAATCTTGATGTTGAATTGGATATTACGGTTCCTTTTGCTGTTTCGGTCTTGGGGGGAGAACATCGAGTCACACTTGAACGAAAGGGAAAGCCCGAAAACATCGCTGTAAAAATCCCCAAGGGGATCGAAAGTGGCAAAAAAATACGGCTTCGAAATCAAGGCCAGGTAGGACGAGATCGCCGACAGGGCGATTTGCTGATCCGAGTCAACGTGGCGCCCCATCCGTTTTACCGACGACATGGTTTGCATTTGCAGGTGAACTTGCCGGTGACCATTTCCGAGGCCTTGTATGGAACAAAAGTCGATTTGCCGACTCCCTACGGGACCGTTTCCGTCACGGTTCCTGCAGGCTCGAGTGGCGGTCGCGTACTGCGATTGAAAGGCATGGGAGTGCGAAATGACAAGGACGAGCGTGGCGACCTAATGGCTGAGTTGGAAATTGTCGTGCCCGACAATATTCCCGCCGATGTAGCGGAAAAGCTGAAACCGTTGCTGGAAAAAATTGAGCGCGAGAATCCCCGCGGCGAATTAAGCTGGTAGTTTGTTGCCAGGACAAGCCAATGGACTTTTCATTTCCAAAAAAGAAAAGAATTTGCCGCCGCTTTGATTTTGACGCAGTGTATCAAGCAAAAGTTTTTTCCGCAGACGAAAACCTGGTCATTAACGCAATGGCCCGCGAGAATTCCAAATCGGGAACCCGACTCGGTCTTTCGATCGGTCGTGCTTTCGGAAATGCTCCCCGACGTAACCGACTGAAACGATTGATTCGGGAAGCGTTTCGATTGGAGCAACATCGAATACCCTCGGGATTGGATTTGATAGTTCGGCCCCGCAAGGGATCCGATCCAACCTTGGCCATGTTTCGCCAATCTTTATGCCGACTCGCGCAGCGCATTGACCGTCAATTGTCGAAAACAACTGACAGGTCAGAGACTTAAGTCCCGAATGCTCGTCGTTGCGAGCGAACACCAACATTTTTTGAAAGTTCCCATGTCTAAATCATCACCTGAGAATTTGAATCTCCGCTCCCGGCAGTTGATTGAGCGATTGGGAGGTAGCCGCTTGGACGAATTAGATGTGCGAGTCATTGCCGGTCCACTGGGCAGCATTGTGTTGGACTTTGGAGTTGACCGCCTCGGGACGACCGCTGCTGGCAAAATCCTGGCCGAGATCTGCTTGGCCGACCTCGGCGCAGTCTCGATTGCGCCCAGCAATCGTTCCGAATGGCCATTGCCAATTGTGGCGGTGGAAACGGATCATCCGCTGGCCGCTTGTATTGCGTCGCAATACGCCGGCTGGCCTGTTTCGTCTGATGGCTATTTCGCGATGGCCAGTGGGCCCGCCCGTTTGCTGCGCGGGCGAGAAGATATTTTGGCGCGCTATGCCCTTACGGAGATCGCTTCACAAGGAGTTGTTGTTTTGGAGTCCGGCGGTATGCCAACCGAGTCGGCAATTGAAAAAATGGGGCTCGAGTGTCAGCTTGCTCCGAACGAGTTGACCTTGTGTATTGCTCGAACAGCGAGTTTGCCTGGAACGATTCAGATTGTTGCCCGTTGCATTGAAACAACGCTACATAAATTGTTCGAATTGAATTTCGACCTTACTCAAGTGGTACGAGCCTTTGGTACGTGTCCTCTGCCTCCGGTCGGCAAATCCGATTTGCAGAGTGTCGGATGGACCAACGATGCGATCATCTTGGGCAGCGACGTAACATTGTGGGTCGACTGTGTTGACAGTCGAGTGGAGGAGGTGGGCGAACGACTACCCAGTAGCAGTTCGCAAGACTTCGGGCGACCGTTCATTGAGATTTTTCAAGCTTACGAACGTGACTTTTATCGGATCGACAAACTGCTCTTCAGTCCCGCCCGAGTGACCTTCAATAATGTCCGCACCGGTCGAGTTATTCAATATGGGCAGCAACACTTCAAGTTGCTGCGAAAATCTGTCGGCCTGCCCGTGGAAGATTAATGTCAAACCATTCTCAATTGATAGGCGTGCTGGGAAAAGCAGGGGAATGGCATTGGGCGGATTTGGCTCGCGCAGCAGTGAATCGGTGCCGCGTCGTTCGCTGCCGGTTTGAGGACATGGCGGCAAAAGTAGACGCTTCAGGTGTCACTGTTTCGTCCGGTGAAGTGCAATTGGATCAGTTGAACGGGATTATTCTGCGGGCCATGCCCCGGGGATCATTGGAAGAAATCGTCTTTCGCATGGATGCCGTCGCAACTCTTGAAAGAGCCGGAGTTCCCGTTGTCAATTCAGCCAAGACCTGTGAAATCTGCATCGATAAGTTTGCGGCTCTCGTTCTTTTGCAGGCGGCTGGCCTGTCCGTGCCGCAAACCATCGTTTGCCAGACTAAAGAAGCAGCACTGGCTGCCTTTTCAGATTTTTCCGGTGATGCGGTGGTGAAGCCTGTGTTTGGAAGCGAGGGACGCGGGCTCCTCCGTTTGCGTTCGACTGAGCTTGCCGCCCGATTGTTTCACACAATGATTCAACAAGGACAGGCGATTTACCTGCAAGAGTACATTGACCACGCCAACTGGGATTTGCGTTTGCTGGTTATCGACGGCGAAGTATTCGGAATCAAACGGCACAATGACCATGATTGGCGCCTGAATGCCTCACGTGGAGCCTGTGTGTCGGCAGTACAGGCGAACGCCGATGAACTACGTTGGGCCAGGCTCGTGGCAGAGACTGTGAATGCCAGGTTCTGTGGTGTCGACTTAATTTATGACCGCAACGATCGCCCCTATATCTTGGAGGTCAACGCGTCACCTGGTTGGCGGTACGTGTCTGAAGCCTGCGATGCCGACATTGCTGCCCGCGTGCTGGACCTGGTTTTATCAACGTGTTAGACGATTATTCGTCGCCGAAAGTTTTTCGGATTTTCTCAATCACACCGATCTTGTGGCAGAAGGCATCGAGAACAATTGGATCGAATCGCGTGCCGCGGTCGGCCAACATGATCTCCAACGCCTTTTCGATGGCGAATTCTGGTTTGTATGGTCGTTGGCTACACAGCGCGTCATAGACGTCGGCAACTGCGGTAATTCGGCCTTCGACGGGGATTTGTTCACCCTTCAGGCCCATGGGGTAGCCGCTGCCATCCCACTTTTCATGATGGGTTTGAGCAATGCGAGCCGCCATTGTCATCAGCGGCAATCTCATCGACTCAGGCAATTCGTTTTTGTTGATTTTTGGATCTCGGAGCAATTCAACTTCTTCAGCCGCAAAGGGATCCAGGATTCGCCGACCAATGTCGCAATGTTTTTTCATCGCATCGAATTCGTCAGCAGAAAGCTTATTTGGACTCAAGAGAATGGAGTCCGGAATGCCGATCTTGCCGAGGTCATGTAATGGCGCGGCCATTTCGATTTGCAAGCAAAACGTTTTTGGCAATTCCAGTTTTTCGGCAATCACGCGGGCATACTTTCCAACGCGCAATACGTGACGACCCGTTTCGTTGTCCCGATATTCCGCCGCACGGGCCAGACATTGCAGAATCTGAGCGCGAGATCGTTCGAGCAGACGGGTTCGTTCCATTACTTTTTGCTCAAGATCACGAGCATAATTGGAAAGATGATCGAAGTGCTGTTTCACGATCAAAGTGTTCTGTACGCGCAGAATCAACTCGACTTGTTCGACGGGTTTGCCCAGAAAGTCAGTAGCCCCTAATTCGAGGGCTTGTTTTTTGGTCTCGCGATCCTGGCTCGCGCTGAGGATGATAAAGGGAGTGTACTTCAGTTCTGGAATGGACTTGCGTTGACGCAAGATATCGAGGCCGCCGCACTTAGGCATATTAATGTCCATCAAAACGGCGTCCGGTTTCTCTTTGATCATCGTTTCAATTGCGACCGTTGGATCGGTCAAGGTCACAAAGTTCTGATAGCCGTCACCTTGGAGAAATCGCCGGACGACGCTAATGATCAACTTCTCGTCGTCGAGAATCATGAGTTTGGCGTTCTTCCGAATCGATTGTGTAGCATTGTATTCCGCAACTTCGGCACTCGTTGCAGCAGCAGTCTTAGCAACGGCTGGGACTGCAATTTCAGTCGCTACAATATTGGAAGTTTCAATGGATTGTGACATTTGAGGAGCTCAAAAAAATAGAAACGGTTATCCAGTAGGGCACTAAACTTTTTGGGGCATTTGAATTCTGAGGGCAATTTCGCGAATCAAATTCAAATTCTCCATGCAACCAAGTTCGTTGCAATCAAGTGCGGCCTCTTCCAGTTTACAACTCGGCGAATAAAGGGCCTCGAAACCGCAGGTTCCCCCTGATCCTTTCAGCCAATGTGCTTGTTTGGCCAACTTGGAATAGTCTTTGAATTCAACACATTGATACATTTCATAAATGGAAGTGTTCAACTTTAGGATAAAGTCGTAGACAATCTCGAAGAATTCCGGATCATCCATCGACAAGGTCGTGTGGATGGGCGCTGTTTTCGCCGAAGTTTCGGGTTTTGCCGTAACTCTTGGTCGTCGTGATGCTGCCGCCTCGCGCGGGTCGCTATTCATGGTTTGTTTGGCCGATGGTGTACAAGTAAGCGGCATGGTTAGATTTTGTTCCAGCTTAATGGGTGTGTTGTGGCGTATCCCGATTCGATCAAGCTGTATTGTTAAGGTCGAAATCAGCGCGTCGATGTTGATCGGTTTTGTAAGGAATCCATCGAAGCCTGCTTGCAAACACCTTTGGCGATCCTCAGGACTGGCGTTGGCAGTCAAAGCGATGATTGGCTGCGGATAGCCGGACTCTCGAAGCAAGCGTGTTGCAGTGAGCCCATCCATTTCAGGCATCTGCATGTCCATCAGAACCACATCAAATTTTTCGTTGGCAATTGTTTCCAAGGCGATTGCACCATTCTCGGCTTCCACAACCGTAGCATTGGCTTTCGTCAGGAACAGTTTGATCAAACGTCGATTTGACTCGCCGTCGTCCACAATCAGGATTCGACAAGGTGGCAGTTTTGCCGACGTTTCCGGACCTTTCGAATTGGCTTTTTCTCGTTCGCGATATTCTTCCATCGAAAGCCGAGGAATCGTCGCAACATCGCCGACGTCGACGAAAAACTCAAATGTACTGCCCACACCAACGGTGCTGGAAGCGGAAATCACGCCGCCCAACGATTCAACAAAGCTCTTGCTGATCGTTAAGCCCAAACCAGTGCCTCCAAATTTGCGGGTAACTGAGGCGTCAGCTTGCTCGAAAGGTTTGAAGACCTTGGACAGTTGCTCCGGTGACATGCCGATGCCCGTGTCGACGACTGAAACACGCAGCTTCAGGTTGCCATTTCGTTCAACAAGGCCAGCACGAATCGTAACCGAACCCTTTTCTGTAAACTTGATGGCGTTACCGGCCAAGTTCGTAATGATTTGACGGAGGCGAACATCGTCCGTATATACTTTTTCTGGCAGTTTTTCATCCAGTTCAATGTTGAATTCAATCGAACGATCCTGCGCTCGAAACTTCAATAAATTGTGAACTTCCACCAGCACTTGATGCGGCGTGGTCCAATGTGGACTCATCTCCATTTTGCCAGCTTCGATTTTGGAAAGGTCCAAAATATCGTTGATCAACTCCAGCAAATGGATTCCACTGGAGTGAATCGTCGTCAGGTATTCGACTTCTTCTTCGCGACTTTTGGCGAAACCACGGCGTAGCCAATCAGCGAATCCGAGAATGGACGTCATTGGTGTGCGGATTTCGTGGCTCATATTGGCCAAGAATGCTGACTTGGCGGCATTAGCAGATTCTGCCGCACGCTTGCTGGCCTCAAGTTCAGTTACGTTTTCGAAGCTCACCAACACGCCGTTCTTCTTTGACGATGCTCCCAATACTGGAGCACAGTTCACCTTAAAGATAAAACGTTCGGGTGGTTGCGAGTTCACGCCCGCCGCCTCCCGTTCGAAAATCAAAATTTCATCGACGATTGATTCTCCAGACGTCATTGCCCGCGTCCACGGTACTGCCGTACAAACCGCGCCTTCACGGGTGAGCCAGCGGAATTCTTTCTCCGGTTGCTTGCCAATTAATGAATCTGAATCAACGCCAACGATCTTGCAGAACGCGTCGTTTGCCAGGGCTACACGAGCCTTCGTATCCAAAACCAACAGGCCTTCAGTCAAGTTATTCAGCGCAGTGCGGACTCGCGACGGGACCGTTTTTGATGGATCGAGTTGCGTCAGCATCATCCGCAAATAAACAAAGTACGAGATAAAGCAGGATGCCGCGAGGAAGATCGGTAGGCGAAAGGTCATGAACAAGTTGCCCATCACCGAATTGCCACTCCGACTCAATGGGCAAAAGTGCATTTCAAATTTGCCCCAGGGTTGGTTGTCATTCGAAATCTCTAGCTCGAAGTGATCGACTGAAGAGTATTTTTTGTCACGCCTATTCCAGATGGCCTCATGACTGTCGGTGGAAGCTACCAACCTCCCAGCCAAATTGCGTACCCCAATCGATTCGATTTCGGGGTGAATTTTTAGCAATCGCGTCAACAGTGAATCCAGCATTCGCCAATTGTTCGATTGAACGAGTGAGCTGGTCGAGATTGCGACTGTCTCGCAAACCGCACCCCGATCGATGAGTCGCTCTTTCGCGAAACTGGGAATCAAGTTCATTGCGGTGGCACCGGTATACGACAACATCATCAGACCGATCAGGCCGAGCGTAAGTCGCAATCTCGTGGTAAACCATCGCATTTTTGAGTTCGTTTTTCGTTAGCTTTTTAGATCAACTATTTTCGCCTTCGACCATTTCGTCGATGCCTTCGTCGTTGTCGTCCGACCGATCCATCCGGGTAACGACGGGGAGCGGGTCAAAGGACTGCCACGTCGGTAGGGACGAAGCAAAAGTCGTTAACAATACACCACCACGAATCATCCAGGTCAGGTATCCCAACGAAATCAAGCCGGCGGCGGCTGAGGCCGTCAGCGTTGCTTGACCTTCAACTTGTGCAAACCAATCCTGCGGTTCATTACCCAATGGCTTATAAACGGAATTCAACCACTCCAGTCGGTCTCGACCTGAATCGTTTCTGGCTTCACTTGTGGAAGCAATCCCAACCAAGTCGAACGATTGAAACTCCAACCGGGTACTATAGGACAGGGTTCGTGAATTGCTCTGCAAGGGCTGCGATTTTGTAACGTTCACTGCTACCTCACTTTCCCGAGGCAACATACCAACCAATTTTTCCGACGAATTCTGATTGTCGGTTTCATCGGCAGAATCATTGGATTCCCTAGAATCCGCCGTTGTCGAATTTGAAACTGCTGGAGGCGCAATCGGTACCAGAGGGTTCTTGATATCTTTTTCAGGATCAGGTTCGGCAGTTGACGGATTTGCACCCGTGACCACAAGCTCAAAGGCGGCGACGTTGCTGACACGACCGTCAACAATGGCCTGATATTGGAATACGGTTGTTCCGGTGTGATTTTGCGGATCAAAGATGATCGAGCCATCTGTTTGAACCATTGTGTCACCAAAGGCCGGCGGGCTGAGAATCACTATCGACTTGTGAGTTCCACCCGATTCGTTGCGAACGAGATCGGCGAAACTGAAACGCTCAAAACCGATACTGACAATCGTTGCATTGCCACCGAGGGCGATCGGATTCATCAACACAGAAATATTTGCCGTTGCCGTCGAAGTCGCCCCCGTGGACTCAATGACGCTGTAGGTAAATGAATCAGATGGCAACCGCGTTCCATCGTGCTGGTAGGAGAACGTACCATCCGCCAGCAAGGTCAATTGCCCGTGTGCTGGACCGCTCACCAATAGTATCGTTTTCGAGCCCAAGTCGAAGAATTGATCATTGTTCAACACGCCAACAATGGGGCTTGAGTAATTTGCTCCTTGATTAACTGTCAGCGAGTCGTTGCGGAGTGCTCCCGGCTCAACTGCATCGGTAACATGAACTTCAATCAACTCGTCGACCACATTGAAACCATCAGAGGCGCGAACGACGACCTGGTAATTATTGTTATGGTCAAGATCGCCAAAGGCTTCGTAATTGGGGGTGACAACGAATTGAATCACGCCTGTCGTCGAGTCGATCTGGAAGGCCCCGCTATCCAACAAGTTGACGAGCGAATAAGTCAGCGGCTGATGATCTGGATCGGAAAATTCAATTCGTAAAGCCGGATTCCTGTTTTCGGCTATTGTGAATTGATTTGCCGCGACTAAAACTGGAGATTCATTGACATTATCCACAATGACAGGAACCACTACCTCGTCGGATCGTCCGGTCGAATCCGTCACCCGGAACTTGAGGCTGTAGACATTGTTGTGGTCCAAATCAACCGGATTCTCATGATCGGCTGGGCTTAGCAATGTGAAAGCCCGTGTGGTTGAATTGAAGCTGAACCGACTGTGGTCACCAAAATTCAGCATTGAATAGGTCAAAGAATCACCATCGATGTCTGTAGCCATCGGCAGGAAAAATGTCGGAACTGTTCCCTCGTCCATTCGATAAATCGGCAGCGGATCGAACGTTGGTGCATTGGCCCCATCAACGATATCGACTTTGATAACATCCACGGTTTCCCCGCCAGAGCTATCGCGCACGCGGACTTTCACTTTATAGGTTCCGTCAGCACCGAAATCACCGGGCGGCATAAACAGCGGCGGCGAGAGAAACTGAAGCCGCCCAGTGGTCGCATTGATCGCGAATTTGGAGTCGTCTTCTCCTGTCCCGTCGATCGCGAACGTCACGGGATCATTTTCAGCATCGAAGTATCCGACCACCGCAACATTGGTCGTATTTTCGCGCACGTAGTATTTGTTGGGGTGGATCAGGGTCGGCGCATCGTTGACGGGGTCGATCGTGAGGAAAACGTCCTGATCAACAAAGCCGCCATTGCCATCGCTAATCCGATATCGGAATTGATCGGATCCAAAGAAATTAGTATCGGGACGATATGTAAAGTTCCCGTTGGAAAACAATCGCAAGGTGCCAGAGGTCGGACCGATAACCGGCGAAGTTATCACCTGCAACGAATCCCCATCCGGGTCCCGATAGTTCGCCAGTAAACCTGCCCCTCCGAGAACAATATCTTCGTTGGTGGTAAATGAATTTACCAATAACGGATCAATTTTATACGGCTGCTCGTTGACATCCACGATGTGAACATAGACTTGGGCTGTAGACGATCGACCGGTTGAATCGGTGGCGATGAAACCCAATTCGTAAATCCCATCTCGATCGCTATCTTGGGGCGATTCGTAATCTGGGGTGCTGATTAACATGAATCGTCGTGTCAGCGGATTGAAGACAAATTTCGACGCATCGGCTCCGAATTGCATCGAATAGGTGATGACGTCGTTATCTGCGTCCGTCGCCGCAGGCAATTGCAAGACTCGATTCGTATTTTCATTGACGGAATACGGGCTGATCACTGGGAATACGGGCGCGTTGATCCCATTCAAAACTTGAACGTTGAAGAGCCTTATGGCCTGACCACCCGCGGTCGCAGCGCGCACCATTACCTGGTAGGAACCATTGTTGTCCGCATCGCCAAATGGCAAATACGACGGCGGGGTCAAGAATCGGAGTCGACCTGTGGTTGGATCGAGAGAAAACTTGGCGTCATCCGGACCAGTCCCGACTAATGTAAAAGTAATCGGCAGATTTTCGGGATGTGTGGCTGTCACAAACCCAACTTGAGTCGTGTTTTCATAAATTTGAAAACTGGGGAGACCCGTAAAGACGGGATTTTCCGGAACATCGGTGATCGAAAGGTTCACCAAACTATCGATATGCCCGCCGTAATGATCTTCAACGCGATAGATAAACTGATCGGTGCCAAAGTAATTGGCATTGGGCGTGTAAGTAAACGTTCCGTCTGCATTTAATACCAAACTGCCGTGATCCGGACCATCCACAGCCACTGGCGAAACCTGTAGAACATCTCCAGAGTCTACATCGACGAAATTAGCCAACAATCCCGTGCCATTATGAACCTGGTCTTCATTCATCGTGATATTGGTCGAGGCACCGGGTACGATTTCGGTCGGGAGATCGTTTAGTCCAGCAATGTGAAAGGTCGCTGTCGCCTGGGTGGCCGCGCCGTAACTATCCCGCACCTGATAGGTGACGACTTCAGTAAAGCTCGCCCCCAATGCCAAATCATCGTATTCGCCATTAAGGTCAAAAGTAAAACTTCCGTCGGCCTGAAAGGTAAACAACCCGCGCGATGGTCCGGATTGCAACACATAGCTGATTGAATCACCATCCGGATCGGAATCGTTGCCCGCGACCGTCCCAGAAACATTGGTGTTTTGATTAGTTGAAAACGTTTCCGAAGTGGTAATCGGAGCTCGATTAGAGTTTAGTGAGACAGTTCCCGTAATTTGATCGAAGAGTGTCCCGAGGTTGGCAACCTCTGTCAGGCTGAGCGCGCGTTCCATCAATGCAATGTCGCCAATCGCACCCTGCATGAAACGCGATCCGGATTGATTGGAACTGCTACCGATGAACAAATTTCCGTTTGGATTGACGCCATCTGCGCCTTTGGTCGTAGACGTTTTGGCAGATCCATCGACAAAAACCGTCGAGCCAACGCCTTGTTGAACCACGAGAGTGTAGCGGTGCCAACCGCCAACCATTGCGGAGACGTCAATACTGAGTTCGTTACGATCGAGAGCATCGTTTGAATCTCGAATAACTGTCCACAACAAATCCGTTCCTTCCTCGATGGCAATTTGAATTCCTGTGTCTGGATTCCCATGACTATAAAGGTATCGATTTTTATTGCCCGTGAGATTGTCGACATAAAACTCGAAGTCCAAAGTGAAGCTGTTTGAATAGCCAAAGTCATCAATTTCAAGATAGTCGCCTTCGCTCCTGTCAAACCAGAGACCCTTGTTACCAGGACCCGCCGTTGTGCCATTCACTGATGCGTCTTTACCGCCCGGTAGATCATGCCCATCATTGTCGAGGTCCCAGAAATGTTTCACCTTGAGGTCGTTATCGGCGATTTTGTATTGAAAGGAATCGACGCCAAAATAGCCGGAGTTACTCGTATAGGCGACTTTGTCGTTTCGAATGTTCGAGAGTGTTCCTTGAGTTGGTCGAGAAAAATCGATGACGGAGATCCCATTTCCTTCTGGGTCCGTGTCATTGGACGTAAGCGTTGAATAGTTGATATCTGTGGGACTACTCACGCGACCAAGGTTATCGTCGACCGCCGTCGGAGGAGCATTCAAGACGACGGCGTTGTTGATGATCGAGTAGTAGACACCGGTTCCAGTTGTCGGTCCGGCACCAGAAAACGCAAACACCATGTGGTCCGGCGACAACATCGAACCCGAGACCATTTTTTGGTCCCCCGTGGTGTGTGTATTGATTCGGTTGATGACAGACGCGGCAGTGCCAGCGGAAGTGAAGTTCTGATAATAGACGTCCATGTCCCCGGCAAGAGTAAATCCCTCCCAGGCAACCGAAAAGGTTCCAGCTCCTTCGCCAACAAGAGAGGGATTGCCCAAGTTGGTCACCGAAAATAGGCCCATCAAATTAGTGCTGGTGAGCGTATTCGAGCTTGAGAATGTTTTCAGTACGATTTGGTTGATCGTCAAAACAGTGTCGGAATAGGCTGCCGCAAAACTGCCATCATCGAACAAAAGCACCGACGTTCGTGCCGCCGAGTCGAAATTGCTGATGTCAAAGCCACCGCCGACTTTGGCACCCGCAGCATTGAATCGCTGAGAGTGAATTCCAGTGGTGTCCTCCCAAGCGACAAGAAATGCACCGGATTGATTCACCGAGATGGTTGCATGTTCCTGGTTGCCTGCGGTAGCAGTGTTGACAAGCGTTTGCGAACCAACTTTGGCACCGCTGGAATCGAAGCGCTGTAAATATATCCCGTAGGCGTCACCTCCCCCGTTGCCCTCCCACACAACGATGAATGACCCATCGTCTTGAACCGAAATCGTTGAGTTTCGTTGAATTCCCGTGACCGTCGTATTGACGGTGAATTGGTTTGTTGCCGGAGTACCGTCGGCCAGATAACGGCGGGCATAGACATCTTGCGTAGCGCCGTCATTTGTCCAAGTAATAACAAAGTCGCCATTGTCGGCCATACCGATTGACGCCCATTGCTGGTCTAGCGCTGTCGTCTGGCTGATATGCATTTGGGCACCAATGGGAGTGCCGTCTGCCGCATATCGCTGCGCGTAAACACCCCAACCGTCGCCATCTTCCGTCGATGAAAAAACACCGACAAAGCTGCCATCGGAGCGCATCGCCACTGCTTGTGCTGTGCCCTGTCCACTAACATGGGTACGCTTTTCATTGGTCGCGTTGCCCGCGTCGATGACCGGCAAGGTGCCTTGCCAACTCAACTCAGAAAAAGCATCCCATCCGGAATCGCCCGCTGACGAAAACTCTAGTTCCCAATCGCCGCCCAATTCGCCCGACCCCGTAACGTCAGTACTGGCGTAAAAGTCTGCTCCGGTGAGCTGTGCGAACAATGAAACAAACTGTTGTCCCTCGTCGTTGGCGGCGACATTACAGCCGTAGAGCATGACCCGCCCGTCGTCACTGAGCGCATTGCGCAATGCAGCGACCAATTCGGACTCCCGCAGCAATGCCGACGTGTCAAAGTTTTCTTGTCCAAGTGAAAGTGAGCCGTCCGCACCGTGCGTAAAAACATGAACTTCGTCGATCTCGTCGAATTGACTCAACAAGGCAGTCAGATCGTCCAAAGAGCTGTCTTGCGACGAAAAACCAAGCACACGGGCAGCGGTACCAAACTCGTTTTGGACTTCGGTGATCAACGATTGAATGTCGTCAATGGTGGAATCAACCACGATCAGGCGTGACACAAGCTCGTCATTCGCCTTAGCATCATCGAGTGTTACAAACAAATCATTGGACGATTGCAGCGCGTCGTCGACATTGATCGTGGCGTCGATGGGGGCACCGCTGAACAGGACTCGTGGCTCAAGAGCCAACATGTATCCGGGTCGGTATTGAGGCGTCGAGCATTCTTGATTCGCAATACTCGTTCGTGCAAAAAACGTCGAACGAACCTGGCGGTACAGATTGGCGATGGAGGTAGAAAATGCCTGCATGGCGGGTGAACTTTCGTCGGGTCAAATTACGAAACGTGTCACAGGTTTTTTTGGGGGGCGTGATCGTCTTCTAAAATTCGATTCCGAGTCATTCGGCACAAATCCAGAAGGCGATCGGAGAGTACAGTGAGGTCATCCATCTCCACGCCACGTTTTTCCACGGCCTCGCGCAGTTTTTCCACGGCGTCGGTCGTGACGGAGCAAGAAAATTGGCTCGCTTCTTCTTGAATTCTTCCGACGACTCGGCGTAAACGCGTCAGATCTTTTTTGGACAGAGCTCGATACAGATCATGGATATGTGCCGACAAGGCCATGGAGGCATCGGCATCCATCTGGTCAAATTCTGGGGTGTTTGTAAATGCGAACGGTTGGCTGCTTTGAAGCCATTCGTCGATTGCTCGAGCAACTGCCGAGGCAAGTTCAGGGCATTCCTTGATCCACTGGGCGAGAATCAAAGATGCTGAAATACGGCGAGCACCGCTGGCGTCATAGGCATGGAGGAATTCATCGCACATCGCGAGCATTTGACGTGCTTTGGCGAGGCCCGCACGCGTAATTTCGGCGAGTTTTTGGTACTCGTCTGCTTCTTGGTCAGGCTCACCGATGACCCAGGAAATCAATTTGTTTCCGAACGACGAGTCGACGATTTCACAACTGGTTCGCTTGAGCTCCAAATAAACTGCCGGGGACAGCAAGGCTGCGGAGCAGTCTTCCTCCAGACCTCGCCCTAGCCAACCCAGCTCATGCGTGAGTGCGGCGACTTCAACGAGATACAGCGAACGTGGATCCAACAACTTTTTACCGACGGCGACGCACAAGTCAGCTAGTCGGGCACTGTGCGATGCCGCCAATGGATTGCGATGCGACAGCGCTGAATGCAACGCAGTAGCGGTAGAATATCGAATATTTGACTGCCACATGTCCTCGTTTTGGCAAGCGGAATTCGACAGGTCCTTTTCGGATTTGTTTGCAATTTGGTCGAATCGGACAACTTGGTTGCGACCATTTCGTTTGGCGGCATAAAGGCACTGGTCGGCTTGGTCCAGCAAGTGTTGGGTGTCCATGGCACCAAGGCTGCGGTTGGAAATTCCGATACTGGCAGTAATCTTCAATCCGCCCAAGGTGCAGCGTTGGAAGGCATCGAACATCGCTCGCGCAACAGCAACCGCAGTTTCAAATTCCATGTTGGGTAGCAATACCGCCATTTCTTCGCCGCCAAATCGGCAGACGGTTCCGTGCCGACCGATCAATTCGAGCAGCATTGTGCCGACCTCTCGTAGAACTTCGTCGCCTTTGGAATGGCCAAAGTTGTCATTGATCGACTTGAAGTGGTCCACGTCAATGATGACGATGTTGAGAAGGTGCTTTGGGCATTCCTGCCAGGATTTTTCAAAAATCTCCCAGAAGGATCGGCGGTTGAAACACTTCGTCAACGGATCACGCGAAGCCAGAAACCGCAAGTGATGGTTTTGCTTGGTAATTTCGTCGCGCGATTCCTGGAGGGATTCGACGGTTTTTGCCAAGTCTTGTTTTTTCTGTTCGAGCACCGTCACGTCGTCGAAACTGACAATCACTGCCTGGCCAATTCCCTTTTCGTCGGTGATGGGGTTGGCGTTAACGTTGTACTTCGATGCACGATCCTCGGTAATCAACTGAATCAGCTTGCCCGAAACTCGAGCGTTCGATTCGAACGCCCGGTCCCACGGCATTTGCTCGTCGTTGGACGTGGGTGTCCACACGAATGTCTCCAATGAACCGCCTACTAATTCGTCCGGCAAGTGTCCGACCATGTGACCGAACGCTTGATTGGCGTGCACGATATTCTTCTTGCGATCGATCAGCACCAGACCTTCAGTCAACGAGTCGAAGGCTGTTCGGACTTGTCCCGCCACAACCTTGACAGGGTCCAAATAACGGAATTTTTGATTCAGCGTGAGCCAAACCAACAAGCAGGATAACGATGTGGCAAACGCGATGTAGGACGTCGGGTACCGAAAAAAACGATTGAATGGCGACAAATTGTGAGCCGGATCGTAGTGGAACTCTAAAAATCCCAAGGGCCGAGACATCTGTTCGAGAGGGAAACTCAACTGGTTGGAAGCATTTGATCCGGCCACCCAATCCTTTTGATGGGGGCCCACGATCAAACGATATTGCTGGAGATTCGGGTAGGTAATTCCAATGCTGGTGAGGCTTTGATTGGCCTTCAGATAGTCGTGAAGGATATCCTCGATTTTTTTGTAGTCGTCGCTTTCGATTAATTTGGCAATCTGCCCTGACAACGAGATGCCGGACCGAAAACGGGCTTCCGCAATCGGATCATGCGCGGGCGGGAGGATCTTGAGGATCACTCCCAACCACAAGTTGCCACTGACAATCAGCGCAACGAAAATGGCCAACCGCGCCGACGTGTTAATTTTCAAAAACGACACTGATGCAAGCTCAAAATTGTAGGGTTTCCAACCGTCGAAACAAAAATAGCCCCGGCTTTGCGAAAAAGGTTGACTGACTGGAAAAGTCAACCATTTCGTTCCGTTAATTGTTGCGCCAACCCGCAAACTCGCTCTAATTGCCTCAATCAATACTGAGGGACCGCGAGGCATGTGAATCGACAGCTAGCAGTACAGACGATTCGATTTTGGCGATTAACCCGTTCGAAACTGTTGTGATCATTGTCGGGGCAGACATCTGGTATTTCCGGCAGTTTCGCCAGTCACCGATTAATTGATTCTTCCGCTATTGGGCGATGAATACGAATATCCATCACCAGAGTGCGAGATTGCATGAGGACGTTTTTCTTAGCTTTGACAATGTTCGCGATTATTTTTGGAGCTTTCCAGTTCCGAAAATCTCAAATATCGCTTACGAATCATTGCACCGCGATTGTCGGTAACAAACCGGTTCCGGGTTCTTCGTCAACAATGGTCGTGCGAACGGCGAATCCTGAGACGATTTACAGCAAAGCAAATGAGCATCGTCAGGAAAAGGAACAAACAACGCCTAAGGTCAGCCCAAAAATCGAGTTTTTGCCACTCCCTCGCGACGGCAACCATGACGGTGTAGTTCTCACCCCACTGCCTGCAACACCAGTTCGCCCAACCGTTCAATCCACGAATGCAGACCACCAAGCCAAGGTGATTCGCAATCATTTTGCCTCAGAGGAAATGCGCTTGCCTGAAAAATCGAAATCGACTGACAATCGGATCACGATTGCTGATTTGCCTCCGACGCCGCCGCCTACCATCCCGACGATCAACTTGCTCCTACCGACCGAGCCCCTGACAATTCCGGCTCATTCCGAGTTGGCCCTCCCGTCAACTGCCAAAATCGATCCGCCGATCTTGGAATCGATTTCGTCTGGTGCTGAATTCGTAAGGGAAGTTGATTCGGCAGAGTCAACCATACTTGAATTGAGCCCGTTGCCGCCTCCCGTGGCGACCGAAGCAAACAACTTGGAGAAAGTTCTTTCGGAGTGGAAATTCGAACCGATTATTCGACCTGCACTTGTGTCTGAAGAACCTGTGACCAAAGATGATTCGGACGTCGATTCCAATGATTTCGTCGCGCCTAGCGCCGCGGCTCGTGGCGCACACGACAAAGCGCCTGCAGGACCTGTCGCAGTGTTTGAAGCTGCCGTGAATGAGAACTGGTGGCAACAACGATTGTCGGGGCCAATCTTGGACTTGAAACGTCATCAAAGTCTATCGGTTCAGGATGCCATTTACCAAGCATTGGAAAACTCCCAGTTCATTCGTTCGATCAGCCAGGATCCTGCCATTTTGGAAACTGAAATTGATCTCGCGAACTCGCAGTTTGACCCCACTCTGCTCGCCAAATCGATTTACAACGACAAAGTCGATCCTGTGGGAAATACGCTGACCACAGGTGGTTTGCCTTTCCTCAAAGACAATATTTGGACTGGAACGGCTGCCCTTAAACGCCGCACCGCCACCGGTGCCAACGTGGGTTTGGAGCAAAAGCTTGGCTTTCAAAACAGCAATTCGCGATTCTTTACTCCGCAAGACCAGGGGACGGCGGTCCTTTCCTTGAACTTCGAGCAACCGTTATTGAGAAATGGCGGACGAGTCGTGAACCGCACTCAAATACTTATCGCGGAAACGACAGCCAATGTGGCGTGGGACGACTTCTCGACCAAGCTGCAAGACGAGTTGGTAAAAGTTGTTGAGACCTATTGGAGCCTCTATGCAGCCCGTGCCACCTATCTCCAGAAGCAACGGGGAGTAGAGCTCGGCTTGGCAACCTTAAAGATGATCGAAGGCCGCCAAGGTCTCGACACGCAGGCAATTCAACTTGTTCAGGCCAAGGCAGCCGTCGGAGTTCGCCGAGTGGAAATGGCAAACGCCTATCGCGATATCCGGAATGCAGAAGCTGAAATACGACGTCTTTTGGGGATTGGGGACTTGGCCTCCCATCAGAGCACAGAGATCATTCCGTCTGATATCCCGAGCTTGGACGAATCGGAGTTCGATATAGTGCGTCTGGCTGAGGTCGCCTTGCAGAATCGTCCGGAGCTGAGAAGAGCTATCAAGCAAACTCAGATTGTAGCCACCGAAAATCAATTTCAATCCAATCAAATCTTGCCCGACTTGTCGCTCATTTTCGGAACGTATGTTGCTGGATTGGCTGGGGATTCTGGCATCGAGACAGCTTGGCAGCGCCAATTCAAAGGCTCCACACCGGGTTACTCCGCGGGCCTTTCCTTTGAATTCCCTTGGAGAAATCGCGCTGCACGCAGTCGTCTGCGCAAATCCGAATTGCAACTCGTCCAAGCTCATGCGATCGTCGAACAGGCGACGCTGGATATTACCACCGACGTTCAAAAGGCCTATTGGCGATTGAAGTCAGCGATCGAAACGATTCAAACCGCTGGACTTTCTTTGGACGCTGCCAACGCCGAGCTAGGCCAGAACGAAAAACGTTGGGAGACTTTTGCACTTACCGAGGGTGATTGGTCCGAAGGACAAACGCAAAGCCTAATTCTGGACCAATTGCTGGCCACTCAGCTTAAGGTAGTGAACGCTGAGAACATCGTTGCGAGGGCCGAACAGGAATTGAAGAGTGCCCAAGTGTTCTTACGCCGATCGCTCGGCACACTTATCGAATGCGCAAGGCCTTCAGAACTTATCACGCCAATCGATTATCCCGCTGCCGAGTTGCCGGAATCGAAAATCGAGCAAGCTCCTGGGGGTTTGCCAACTCAGCCCGAAAACGGCGCGGCTCCGGCAAGCCCAAATGTACCTGCCGGAAACGAGAGCGAAGCTCCTGAGTCCATTGGTCCACCGGCCATTGGTCCAACGACAAACGAAACGACTTCCGTTGGCATGTCGAATTCCTCAAACGTACCCTTTTGGCGTGGGCGTACAGCAAATCAACTCGATAGTTCGTTCGGCGCTTTTGGCTGGAGTCGATAAAAAGCACGTGAGTCCCGGGTTTGACTTAACGTGGTCCGGTTTGGGGGCCTGTCAACGCAAGGTCTACGGAGTTGGTCGATGCCTGTTCCTCGATCGGGTTTAGCTCGGTAACGCTAAACTGGCGGATTGCCTTCTTGAAATTCGTAATCAACTGCGTTTGGTAGCGTTTGCGGTTCCAGCAGAGTGCCAGGCGACGCTTCAGGGCCAAGCCAACCGCAGAGCGAAAGACAACGTTTCCGGAAACGCTTCGGGGAGCACTGGAACTGGGGATAAACCCAATACCAGTGTTTAAGGAAACGAGGTAATGCATCATCGCGAAATTGTCGACCAGCGTTGTTTTCCTTGGCAAGACATTACGACTCTCTAACGCTTCGGTGATGATTTGGCTAAAACAATGACTCCCGTTTAACACTACTATTTTTTCGCCATGCAAGTTTTCCAACGCAACTTCGGGCAATCTCGCCAACGGGTGATCCCGATTGAAGGCGACCTTAATTTCTTCTTCAAAAATCGGCTCGACCTCCAATTCACGGCCACAGCAAACGGGGTAAGGCAACAGGCCAAGATCAATTTCTCCATTGTCAATTCTGCGAACGATTTCCGATGCGGACAATTCACTGAACACCAAATCGGATTCGGCAAATTCGCGAGTAAGAGATTGTAAAATGCGAGCCGACAAATATTGACCCAAGACCGGCACGACGGCGAAATTAATCGTTCCATACCGACCATCGTCGAGCATTTGGCGCCGCGTGTCATCCACTGCATGCAAGATCTGGGCAGCGCGATCGCGCAATGTATATCCGACTCGCGTCAGTGTCACCTGTCGGCCTTGACGATCAAACAGGCTGCAACCGAATTCCTTTTCGAGTTTGGCAATTTGCTGACTCAGGGCCGGTTGCGAAACATTGCATTTCTTTGCGGCTAAAGTGAAATTCGCGCATTCCACAACCGTCATGAAGTAACGGAGTTGAGTGAGGTCCATAGTTCTTGCTTTTTGTTACTTGAAGAACAATAAGAAACAAGGCTGCCAAATATTTCGGCCGACACATTCAATTCCTTTTGAGAAGTCCGATTGTCAGCGATGCAAGCGAATTTTTCAATCATGTCGATCAAATATTTCCGGACCGCAATTTAGCGTGCCAGCATCGGAATTCATGGAGTTAGCTTCTCGACTCTCGAGTCTTTCCAAAAATTGGTATACTCGATCCGTGGCAATTGAGTAATTCGACGATTGTCATGAATTTTCATTTACTTCTCAATCAGAAAAGGTTTGCCGATGTCGCGATTGTTTTTGCTATTCACCATTTCCGTTTTTTGTGCCACCGTTTTCTGCAAGGTTACTCCATTGAATGCGCAAGAGAAAACCACGAACGCTGCTCAACCGGCGACCCAAGAAAAATTGACGACGGGACCCGAAGACAATTTGGAAAAAGTTGCCCCGGGGAAAATTGACGAAGATGCTTCGCCGGATTTTATCACCACTGAATCGGGTTTGAAGTACCGAATTCTCCGCAAGTCCGACCAAGCGAAACCAACCGCAGCCGATAAAGTAACGGTTCATTACAAAGGCTGGCTGAGCAGCAACAAAAAGATCTTCGACAGTTCCTATCGGCGCGGCGAGTCCATTTCCTTCCCGCTCAATGGTGTGATCAAGGGTTGGACAGAAGGAATGCAATTGGTTGGCGAGGGCGGGATGATTGAACTCGTTATTCCAGGCAATCTCGCTTATGGCGAGCGGGGAGCCGCAGGGGGAAAAATTCCACCGAATGCAGAATTGACATTCCTCGTCGAATTGATCGACATCAAATAGTTTTCATGCGGAAATTATTCTTGCATTACGAGCCGACTCACGTGTTGAGCCGGCTTTTTTTTGCGTGGAGAGTTCTTTCGTCCGATCAGCCAACAATCAGCCTTTCCATAATCTGCCCGCCCCAAGACCGGGCAAGCAACAACAAAAAGAGGACACAGACGGATGCGGCACCAATCACTAAAACCAACTCTGCCACTTGCAGACTGAAAATCGTTGTTCGACTGCAGCCGAGACGAAACATGGTTTCCATCTCGTTGGCCCGCAACCGCAACGACAGTGCGATGACCAAACCAAACAAACAAACGGTAGAGAATCCGACCAAAATCAGGTTGGCATTAAACAGCTGAGAGATCTGGAAAACCAGTTTCATTAGCTCGCGGATCACATCGCTAGGCACGAGAATTTGGGTCTGCGGTTTTAGGGCAGTATCGGAAAATCGTCCGATAAGCAGTGTTTCGGACTTTTTATCCGGGGCGAATGCCAAAATTGCGGTAATAGGAAATTCGCTTTGGTCGCCATGGAAATGAACTGAACCAGCGAGGTCTGGTGTAATCTCCAAATAGGGCAAGACTGCTGCGCTGGCCACAATTTTGTTGTCGTCACGAGCGATGATCTTGCCGGGGTCCGCTTCCTTTTTCAGGTCGTCGTGGCCATGTCCCAACCCCAGCATGATCCAACTGGATTTAAGGTCGACAAAAACGGCTCGATCGTCTGCTGTACCGGTTTCCTTCAAAACTCCCGTGACTTGCATGCGCAGCGGGTACAAGCCCGCAATGTCAACCAGATTTTCACGGTCTGACATCAACTTGTCATTCACCTTGAGTTGTAATCGTTGCGCCACCTTGGACCCAATCACGCATTCGCCAAACGTCACGAACTTTCGACCTTGTGCCACCTCCAGTTTCCGAAAATCAAAATAATCGACGGACGTGCCAACAATTGGAAAACCGCGCGCCGAAAACCGACAATGCAGCGGCACAAAAGCGGCAAGTCCAGTTTCTTGCAATGCAATGATTTCGCCAAAGCGAATGGTTTCATTTGGCCCTTGTGAAAAATATAACGCATGTAGGGCCAAATCGATTTGGCTGCCCCGTGGACCAACCACGAGCGGAGTCGCCGCAGCGCGAGCAGCGATCCGGAGATCGAATTCCGTCAACACCAACCACAGCAAAAGAGGGAGGAACGCCGTCAATGCCAGACAACCCACCAGCAATGTGGTTTTCCAACGGTGGTGCAGGACGTAACGCGTGGCGAGGAAAAATGCCCCTTGCATCAGGCGACCTCCTGACGGCGAAAATGGCGAAAATCGACCACTCGATCAAAATCTCTCAGAATCCCCGAGTCGTGGGTGACGACAACCAAAGCAGCGTTATGTTCGTGACTCTTTTCGCACAACAGTTGTAATGCCCGCGTTTTATTCTCGTCGTCCAAATTTCCTGTCGGCTCATCAGCGAGAATGAGTTTTGGTTCGTTAATTAAGGCACGACAGAGGGCCGTGCGTTGCTGCTCACCTTGCGACAACTGCCGAGGCAGTCGCAAACACTTGTCGCCCATACCAACCCGTTCCAAAAGAGTTTGTGCCCGGCTGCGTACTTGGGCCGTGAGTTGCAGCGAATGGTTGATTCGATAGGGCAATAAAATATTGTCAACAACGTTCAAATACGGTAGCAACTCAAATTGCTGAAACACGAGCCCGATATTTGAAATGCGGAAATTGCGCCGCTCGTTATCTGACAGACTGGTCACATTGGCGTCCGCGACTTGAATGGTACCTTGGGATGGAACAGAAATTCCACAAATCAAATTGAGGAGCGTCGTCTTGCCGCTTCCACTTGGTCCAACAAAGGCGACTTTCTCCCCCGGCGCTACATCCAGTGAGTCGATCGCCAGTACAAATTGCGATCGGGGATAGCGAAAAAAAAGGTTGCGAATCTGGATCATTGAGGAAATCGCCAAGACTGTCGAACGGGATCACTCGTTGACGCAACATCCAAGAAGCGTATGTCGAGGGTAGTCGAAAAATTGCCGCTTCGCGAACCGAATCGTCATCGATTCCATGCGCTAGAAAACATGCCCGGGTTTTGGTCCGTTCAGGGTCATCGTTAGAATTTCCACGCCATCTTCGGTCAACATCACGGTGTGCTCAAATTGGGCCGACCATTTGCCGTCTGAGGTTCGAACCGTCCATCCATCGCGACCATCGCACACGGAGTGAATTGTACCGGCGTTAATCATGGGCTCAATCGTGAAGCACATTCCGGGCATCAAGCGGTCTTGGTAGGAACGTCGCGAGGGCACATGTGGAATATTGGGAAGCTGGTGGAATCTTTGCCCAATACCGTGTCCGACGTAACGATCAACAACGCCAAATCCAGGATATTTCTTCTTCACGTAGTCGACGATCGTTTCGCCGATTACTGCGACCGAACATTCTGGTCTCAAGGCATTGATCGCCAAATACAAACAATCGAAAGAACATTGGGTAATCTGCCGTGCTTCTTCGCGGACCTCTCCGATCAAGAAAGTCTCTGATTGATCGCCATGCCAACCGTCGACGACGGACGTGATGTCGACATTGACGATATCACCTGGCCGCAGGACGTATCCGTCTGGAATGCCGTGACAGATCACGTCATTGACACTGGTGCAGCAGCTCTTGGGAAATTTGCAAACATCGCCACGGTATCCAAGACAGGCAGGTTGATGTCCATGGTCCAAGGTGTACTCATGAACAATCTTGTCGATGGATTCGGTGGTCACGCCTGCTTTGACAAACGGCCGCAAATGGTCCATCAACCGAGCGTTGAATCGCCCGGCATTGCGCATTAGTTCGCGCTCATGTCCAACTAATTGTAGGCGGGGACTGCGTCGAATCATCCCAATTCACCTGGTCCGAAGTTTAAAGTTTTGGCTAAGTGGAAATTCTACCAAGGCAAACTTGTTTTTGATAGACTTGTTTGGGTACCGTGTTTCGAAATTGCTTGGTTTGCGGTGCGAACCTTTCGGCAGGCTGAATATTCAGAGGCTGGTCGAAAAAAGCAGTTTGAGCTGGCCGAAACGAATTCGCCCTCGCAATGCTTGAGAGAGCGCTTTTGATTGGTACTGTAACGCCAAAGCGCAAAATCCTGAACGAAAAAAGACATTTGATTCGTGCAAAATGAATAACGTTGAGTTGGCAGTCCAGTTCTTCCTTCAGATCGCAGTGATCTTGGTTTTCTGTCGCATTGTCGGCTGGGTCGCCGGCAAATTTGGCCAACCGCAAGTTGTTGCTGAAATGATCGCAGGTGTCATGCTTGGTCCGTCGTTGTTCGGATTGTTCTTTCCAGAACTTCAAGGCGCACTCTTTCCATGGAATTCCGCTCAGACTTCCCGCGACACGCAAAGCTATCTCTTTCCAGCTTCTCAATTGGGTTTGGCCCTTTACATGTTTATTGTCGGCATGGAATTCCGTGTCGACATTATTCGCAACAATTTTAGATCATCGTTGGCCGTTTCACTGGCAGGAATGATTACACCTTTTGTCCTCGGAGCGGCATTGGCGTGGTTCTGTTTCCACTACACCGAGTTGTTTCCGAAGCGGACATCCCTCACCGAGGCAATGCTTTTTTTGGGTGCATCGATGTGCATTACGGCCTTTCCTATGTTGGCCCGAATCATTCACTTCAAGGGCTTGGCCGGAACAACGATGGGAACGGTTGCCATCGGTGCGGGAGCGATCGACGATGCAACCGCATGGTGTTTGCTGGCGGTAGTGTTGGCCAGCTTTGACGGGAACTGGAATCACGCTCTCCTGAACATAGGCGGCGGAATTTGTTTTGTCGCGGTGGCATTTATGGTTGCCAGGCCGATATTGGCGACTGTGCAGCAATGGCTGACGGCTAAGGACGGCCAGTTGAGTGAAACAGGATTTGTGGTCGGTATTGCGGCGATGGCTCTCGGAGCTTGGTTTACCGATTTGATTGGTTTGCACGCAGTTTTCGGAGCCTTCGTAACGGGTGCGATCATCCCCCGGGGCATGATGACTCGTGATCTCATTTCGCGCATTCAACCGTTGGCCGTTACGCTGTTGCTGCCATTGTTCTTCACGTACTCAGGGTTGAATACGCGGATCGGTTTAGTCGATACGTGGACATTGTGGTTCTTCTGCGGTTTGATTTTTTTGGTCGCAGTCATTGGCAAGGGAGTCGCTTGTTGGTTGGCAGCCTATTGGACAGGACTGCCCAATCGTGAAGCCCTTGGAATCGGCACCTTAATGAATGCTCGTGGCCTGATGGAATTGATCATCATCAATATCGGCCTGCAAAAAGGCATTATTTCAGGAAGTCTGTTTGCGATGCTTGTGATCATGGCGGTCCTGACGACGCTGCTGGCCTCGCCGATTTTTGATTTGCTCGTGGGTAAAAATGCCGAAGCCGTAAAGACTCAAAGTCTTGTTATCGAACCGGCTTCGCTGAATGCGACGAACTAAACGACAGCCGACTGTTCTTTCAAAATCAGCAAGTTTCCCGCGAACTTTTGGGCTTTCGCACGCTCACTTGATTACCGGTTTCGAGTGGCTAATCGATAACGTCTGGCAAACCAGTCGCATGGGATAAATTTGCGTCAGTCGCTATCATGGGGTTTGTCATGATCAATGAATTTCAATGAGGAGTTTGACTCGTGCCCCGTTACAATCCAGCCGAAATTGAACCTCGCTGGCAACGCATTTGGGAACAAAACCAGACGTTTCGAACCCCGGACGATCCAAGCCTTGAAAAATACTACGTCCTCGATATGTTTCCGTACCCTAGCGGCGAGGGCTTGCACGTCGGCCATCCTGAGGGCTATACGGCAACCGACATTCTGGCACGATTCCAGCGAATGAATGGCAAGGCCGTTTTACATCCAATGGGATTCGACGCCTTTGGCTTGCCTGCGGAAGAGGCGGCGATCAAACGCAACGTTCCACCGCGCGAATTCACGGAAAAAAACATCGCCAACTTCAAGCGGCAGCTCAAGATGTTGGGCTTCAGTTACGATTGGGAGCGGCAGATTTCGACGACCGACATTCCTTATGTTCGCTGGACTCAATGGATCTTTCTACAACTCTATGACACTTGGTTCGATGAGCAAACACAGCGCGGTCGGCCGATCACAGAGTTGCCGATTCCGGCCGATGTTTCCTCGCGAGGCTCGGCTGCGATCGCGGAATATCAGGACAACTTCCGTTTGGCCTACGAAGGAGATGCACTCGTCAATTGGTGTCCGGCTCTGGGCACCGTTTTGGCGAACGAGGAGGTCGTAGACGGCCGCAGTGAACAGGGACATCCCGTTCAACGCACTCCCTTGCGACAGTGGATGCTCCGCATTACCGCATATGCCGAACGTTTGGAAAAGGATTTGGAGCATGTGGATTGGCCGGAAGGAATCAAGAAACTCCAGCGCGACTGGATCGGGCGGAGCACCGGGGCGGAGGTTGATTTTTTCGTGGGCGATCTGACGGCCTTCGACCAGTGGATGAAATCTCGTAAGTCTTCAAGATTTCCCCGAATCGCAGAGTCCGATGTGCTGCGAGTTTATACCACCCGGCCCGATACACTGTTCGGAGCAACCTATATGGTGATCGCGCCCGAACATCAGCTCGTGTCGAAGATTACGACTCCGGCACAGGCTGCAGAAGTTGAGGCCTATTGCTCGGCGGCTTCCTCTAAAAGTGATCGCGATCGACAAGATGACAAGAAATCGAAGACGGGTGTCTTCACAGGGTCATTCGCCATCAATCCACTTACGCGAAAACCGATTCCAATTTGGATCGCCGATTACGTGCTGATCAATTACGGAACTGGGGCCATCATGGCGGTGCCCGCGCACGACACACGAGACTTCGAGTTCGCACGACAATTCGGATTGCCCATCGTCGCAGTCGTGAAGCCGGCAGAGAAGAATTCCGACGTTGATTGGCCCAGCGTTCTGGCAGGTGCCAGCTGCTTTGTTGGCGCGGGAGTCGCGACGAATTCCGGGACGTTTGACGGGCTTGCTACTGAAGAATTCAAGTCAACCATCAAACAATATTTGACGGCACATGGCATTGGCCGCGAGGCCGTCAATTTCAAACTCCGCGATTGGCTCTTTAGCCGTCAGCGGTTTTGGGGCGAACCGTTTCCGATCTTGCACGAATTGGACGCGAACGGAAAACCAACGGGCAGAAAGCGGGCGGTCCCTTCGGATTCGCTGCCAGTGGACCTGCCGCATCTGGACGATTTCAAACCGCATGGACGCCCTGAAGCACCGCTCGCCAAAGCCCCTGATAGTTGGCTTCATCCGGTAATCGATGGCGTCCGCTATCGTCGTGAGATCAACACGATGCCACAATGGGCCGGTTCGTGTTGGTACTACTTGCGGTTCATTGATCCGCATAACGAAAAAGCAGTAGTTGATCGTGAACTGGAAAAACGCTGGATGCCCGTCGACTTGTATGTCGGCGGCGCAGAACATGCCGTGCTCCACCTGCTGTACGCCAGATTTTGGCACAAGGTCTTATTCGATCGCGGTGTCGTTTCGACTGTCGAGCCGTTTAAGAAACTGGTTAATCAAGGCATGATCCTCGGCGAAATGGAATTCACCGGTTATCGCGATTCCTCAGAGAAGTGGGTCAGCAATGATCTGGTGGTGGAGGCCGAGAACAATGCCTTGGTCTTGGCCCGAGACAAGTCGCCTGTAGTTTCCGTAAGACTTGATCACGAACAGGTGGAAAAGGCCGGCGAACGATTTGTGCTCAAGAGCGATCCGTTGATTCGCATCGACAGTCGGGCCTACAAGATGTCCAAGTCGAGAGGCAACGTCATCAACCCCGATGAAATCGTGGCGGATTACGGCGCTGATTCCCTGCGTCTGTATGAAATGTTTATGGGACCACTCGAGGCCTCGAAACCGTGGAGCATGGCGGGCGTCAATGGCGTCCGGGGCTTCCTCGATCGCGTCTGGAGGATGATCGTTGACGATCGCGCTGAGGCGAAAGCTCTCAATGAGGGCATCGTTGACACCGCCCCGACCGATGAACAACTCCGTGTGCTACACAAGACGATCAAGGCAGTGTCGCAGGACATCGAAAACTTGAGCTTCAACACTGCCATTGCGAGGTTGATGGAGTTCGTCAATTACTTCACCAAGCAAACGGAACGTCCGCGTTCAATCATGAGCAAGTTCATTTTGATTTTATCGCCATTGGCGCCGCACATTGCGGAGGAGCTTTGGGCAATTCTCGGACACAAACAGACTTTGGCCTACGAGCCATGGCCGACCTTCGACGAAAGCCTTACGGTAGATCAGTCGGTTGAAATTCCAATTTCGATTCAAGGAAAACTTCGTTCGAAGATCCACATCGCGCGAGGTCTTTCCAACGATGAAGTCGAAAGGATCGCCTTGTTGGATGAGCGAATTGCGGAGTTGCTGGTTGGTAAAACAATCAAAAAGGTCATCATCGTTCCGGACCGAATGGTGAACATCGTCGCCAATTAGTAGAGGTTTACCCACGCCTTTTTTCGCACCCCCAGCCGAACCCCCAGCGTCCGTTTGATCATAGAATTCGGCCGGGCGTTGCGACATTATTGGGCTACTGAACGAACGACGATTTTTGGGGTATCATGCGGCAGTCGTTTTCGTCGCTTGGGGCGACGCGGGCAACTCTTAGATCGACTCGCGAAAACACGGGTCCATTCTGTTCTTGAGCACCAACATGAAGAAAAAACGGGACAAAGTTCTGATTGCAAACGGCCAAGGGTTTTGGGGGGATAGTATCCTGGGCCCGATTCGCCTGGTAAATGAAGGTCCCTTGGATTATTTGACTCTCGATTACCTGGCCGAGGTAACGATGAGCATCATGCAGAAATTGAAGAGCCGAAATCCCAAAGCCGGTTACGCAACGGACTT
>WBZS01000376.1_pt1 | contig 61549 bp, 25 predicted proteins | sample 5204201 | NCBI WGS metagenome assembly WBZS01 (sample SAMN12344357, study PRJNA552823) | activated sludge metagenome | biome: Activated sludge suspended growth; feature: Nitrification reactor; material: Wastewater; isolation source: activated sludge from nitrification reactor of wastewater...
AGGGTGGGTTCCAGCGCGATGATCGGCGACCGTACGGTGACCGGCCCGACCGCGCCCCCCGCGAGGGTGGCAACCAGCGCGACGATCGGCGTCCGCCTCGTGAGGGTGGGTTCCAGCGGGACGATCGGCGTCCGTACGGTGACCGGCCCGACCGCGCCCCCCGCGAGGGTGGCAACCAGCGCGACGATCGGCGTCCGCCTCGTGAGGGTGGGTTCCAGCGCGAGGGTGGCTACCAGCGCGACGACCGGCGTCCCCCGCGCGAGGGTGGGTTCCAGCGGGACGATCGGCGTCCGCCGCGTGAGGGGGGGTTCCAGCGCGATGATCGGCGTCCGCCTCGTGAGGGTGGGTTCCAGCGCGATGATCGGCGTCCGCCGCGTGAGGGTGGGTTCCAGCGGGACGATCGGCGTCCGCCTCGTGAGGGTGGCTACCAACGCGACGATCGGCGTCCGCCCCGTGAGGGTGGGTTCCAGCGGGACGACCGGCGGCCCTACGGTGACCGACCCGACCGCCCCCCCCGTGAGGGCGGCTACCAGCGGGATGATCGGCGTCCGCCCCGTGAGGGTGGGTTCCAGCGCGACGATCGGCGACCCTACGGTGACCGACCCGACCGCGCCCCCCGCGAGGGCGGCTACCAGCGGGATGATCGGCGTCCCCCGCGTGAGGGTGGGTTCCAGCGCGACGATCGGCGTCCGCCTCGTGAGGGTGGGTTCCAACGGGACGATCGGCGACCCTACGGCGACCGGCCCGACCGCGCCCCCCGTGAGGGTGGGTTCCAGCGGGACGATCGGCGTCCCCCGCGTGAGGGTGGGTTCCAGCGCGACGATCGGCGTCCCCCGCGTGAGGGCGGCTACCAACGCGACGATCGGCGACCGTACGGTGACCGACCCGAGCGCGCTCCCCGTGAGGGCGGCTACCAACGCGACGATCGGCGACCGTACGGTGACCGACCCGAGCGCGCTCCCCGTGAGGGCGGCTACCAACGCGACGATCGGCGTCCCCCCCGTGAGGGTGGCTTCCAGAGGGACGATCGGCGTCCGCCCCGAGAGGGCGGCTACCAGCGCGACGACCGTGGCACGTCGGGGTGGCGGGATGAGGAGGATCGTGGTCCGCTGCCTCCTGGGCTCGCGCCCAAGGCCGACGAACCGCGCACGCCCCAAGGGCTCGACCTGAAGGAACTTCCGCGCGCGGTGCGCGCCGAGTTGCGCGGGCTGTCCCCGGAACAGGCGGAGATCGTGGGCGCCCACCTGCTCATGGCGGGCCAGCTGATGGACTCCGACCCGGCGTTGGCGTACCGCCACGCCGAGGCCGCGCGGCGGCGGGCGGCCCGGTTGCCCGTGACGCGGGAGGCGGCCGGCGAAACCGCCTACGCGGCGGGGGAGTACGCGATCGCGCTGGCCGAGTTCCGCGCGCTGCGGCGGATGACCGGCAATGACGACTTCCTGGCGGCCATGGCCGACTGCGAGCGGGCCCTGGGTAATCCCGACAAGGCACTCAAGCTCGTCAAGGAGGGCCTGCGGACCGCCCCCGACCTGACGGCCCGGGTCGAGTTGCGGCTCGTCGAGGCCGGCTGCCGGCTCGACCTCGACCAGGCCGACGAGGCACTGCGGGTGCTGCGCCAGGAACTCGAGAGCGGTGGCGCACGCGGGACGCGGGAGTCGCGGATTCGGCTGCGGTACGGCTACGCGAACCTGCTGGAGCTCACCGGGAACGCCGACGAGGCGGAGCGGTGGTTCGCGGCCGCCGCGGCGATGGACACCGAGAACACGACGGACGCCGCCGACCGGGTGGCCGCCCTCCAGGGTCTGGTCCTGGAGGTCGACGAGGACGATCTCGTCGGCGACGAGCGCACTGAGCAGGACACGGACGACGAAGACGACGAGGACGCCGAGTCGGGGGAAGACGACGAGGACGCCGAGTCGGGCGAAGATGACGAGGACGCCGAGTCGGGCGAAGACGACGAGGACGCCGAGTCGGACGAAGCCGACGAGGATTTCGAGTCGGACGAAGACGACGAGGACGCCGAGTCGGACGAAGACGACGAGGATTTCGAGTCGGACGAAGACGACGAGGACGCCGAGTCGGACGAAGCCGACGAGGATTTCGAGTCGGACGAAGACGACGAGGACGCCGACGACGAGGACGCCGAGTCGGATGAGGACGACGAGGACGAGGACCAACTCGATGAGTTGCCCGAACTCGACGACCTCGACGAACTCGACCAGGCCGAGATGGACGCCATCGCGGCGTCCGAGCAGGAGTGGTTCGACGTGACGTCCCGCGACATCGACGTGGTGTCGGAGGACGAAGCCGGGGACGCCGGCGAGAAGGGGGAGCGGTGATGAGCGGATTGATCGACGCGCACGACGTCGCGTTGTTCGACCTGGATGGGGTGATCTACCTCGGGCCGCACGCGGTCGACGGGGCGGTCGAGGGGGTCGCGGCGCTGCAGGCGCGCGGCGTCCGGGCCATCTACGTCACCAACAACGCGGCGCGGCCGGCGCAGACGGTGGCCGACCACCTGGTGTCCCTGGGGTTCCGGACCACGGTGGACGATCTGGTCACCAGCGCCCAGGCCGCGTCGGGCCTGATGGTGCGGGAACTGCCGGCCGGCTCGAAGGTGCTCGTCGCCGGCACCCAGAACCTCGTGGACCACATGGTCGCGGCCGGGTTCACGGTCGTCGGCACGGCCGCCGACGCACCGGACGCCATCGTGCAGGGCTACGACCCGGACATGACGTGGCGTCGGCTGGACGAGGCCGCGATCGCCGTCCAGAACGGGGCCCGCTGGTACGCCTGCAACACCGACTCGACCCGGCCCTCCGAGCGCGGCCTCGTGCCGGGCGCGGGCGTGGCCGTGCACGCGGTGCAGGTCACCACGCGGGACACCCCCATCGTGACCGGCAAGCCGTTCCGGCCCCTGATGGAGGAGGCGCTGCGCCGCACCGGCGCCCGCGCCCCCCTGTTCGTCGGCGACCGCCTCGACACCGACATCGCGGGCGCCAACACCGTCGGCATCGCGTCGTGCCTGGTGTTCACCGGCGTCCACGGCAAGCACGACCTGGTCGCGGCCGAGCCCGCGTTGCGCCCGACCGCGATCGCCGCGGACATCCCGGCGCTGCTGCGTCCGGCGCGCGTCGCCCAGGCGGACGCCGAGGGCGTCCGGTGTGGCGCCGCGTACGTCACGGCACCGGGCGGGGTCGCGCGGATCGAGGGCGACCTGTCCACGCAGGAGGCCCAACTGGACGCCCTGTGGGCGCTGGCCCAGGTGGTGTGGTCCGGGCGGGCGTCCGACTACGGGACGGCGCTGGGGGAATTGAACACTGTTCACTAGGCTGAGGGGCGCCTCGACCAGAAGGAGACGCCCCATGTCCGAAGCCCCAGCGACGGCCTCGCCGCGCACCGAGTCGCCCGCGTTCGACCTGGCGCTCGTGGCGGTGTTCGCCGGCCTCATCGCCGCGTTCGCGCTGGCGCCCGCCATCCCGGTCGGCGCCCTCGGCGTCCCCCTCACGTTGCAGACGTTGGCGGTGGCGCTCACCGGCATGATCCTCGGCCCGTGGCGCGGCTTCCTCGCGACGGCGCTCTACCTCGTCGTGGGCCTTGCGGGGCTGCCCGTGTTCGCGGGCGGCGCGGCCGGCCTGGGCGTCCTGGCCAAGCCCTCGGTCGGCTACCTGCTCAGCTTCCCGTTCGCCGCCGCGTTCGTCGGGTTCGCCTCGTATGCGCTGCTGCGCCGCTTCGGCCCGCGCTGGTACTGGCTGTTCGCCGCCGGGCTGGCCGCCTCGTTGCTGATCGTCCATCCCGCGGGCATCCTCGGCATGGCCGCGATCGCCCGCCTGGAACTGTCCGCGGCCGCCACCGTCGACGTGGCCTACTGGCCGGGCGACGTGGTGAAGAACCTCGCGGCCGCCCTCGTCGCGGCCCAGGTGCACAAGGCATTCCCGGGGCTCGCCGGCCGCCGGTGACGATCCGCTTCGAGCGGGCGGGCGTCGCGGTCCGGACGCCCGCGGCGTCCGGTCGGGGGAGCGCGACGAAGACCCTGCTCGCCGACGTCGACCTGACGCTCACCGAGCGGCGGATCGCCGTGATCGGGGCGAACGGGTCCGGCAAGTCGACGCTCCTGCGGCTCGTCAACGGGCTGGTCGCCCCCACGACCGGCCGCGTCGAGGTGGACGGTCTCGACGTCGCCCGGCAGGCCCGGGCGGTGCGGCGCCGCGTCGGGTTCGTGTTCACCGACCCGCTCAGCCAACTCGTCATGCCCACCCCGGCCGAGGACGTCGAACTCAGCCTGCGGCGCAGCCTCCCCGGCCGCGCCGAGCGTCGGGCCGCCGCGCTGCGCCTGCTCGCCGACCGCGGCGTCGGGCACGTCGCGGACGCCAGCATCTACGACCTGTCGGGCGGCGAGCGGCAACTCGTCGCGCTGGCGTCCGTGCTCGCCGTAGAACCCAGCGTGCTGGTCCTGGACGAGCCCACCACCCTGCTCGACCTGCGCAACCGGCTCGCGCTCCGCGACGTGCTCGCCGGCCTGCCGCAGCAGGTGCTGCTCGCGACCCACGACCTCGACCTGGCCGCCGAGACGGACCGGGTGCTCGTCGTCGACGGGGGCCGCGTGGTGTTCGACGGCGCCCCCGCGGCGGCGGTCGGGCACTACGTGGCGTTGATGGCCGGGCCGGCCGCGCCCACCCCGCGGCGGTCCTGATGGACGCCGCGCGCGCGCTCCTCGGCGTCCACGTGCCGGGCCGGACGCCGTGGCACCGGCTCGGCGTCGGCTGGAAGTACCTGGTGTTCCTGGTGCTGGTCGTGCCGGCCGTCGCCGGGCCGCCGCTCCCGGTGAGCCTGGCGCTGCTCGCGGCGTCCCTCGCGGTGGTGGCGTCCACGCGGGCCCCCCTGCGCCTGGCCTGGGGCCTGCCCTGGGGCCTGGTCGTCCTGTTCGTCGTGCTGGTCGGCTACCAGGGCCTGGCCGGCCGCTGGGAACTCGGCGTCACCCTCGTCGCCGGCATGCTGACGGCCCTGTACGCCGCCCGCCTGCTGCTGCTCACCACCCCCATGCCGGTGCTCGTGGACGCCCTCGTGCGGGCCGTGCGTCCGCTGCGCCACCTGGGGCTCGACCCCGAGCGCTTCGGGCTGGCGGTGGCGATCATGGTCCGGTCGGTGCCGTTCGTCGCCGGGTCCTTCGGGGTCGTCCGGGACGCCGCGCGCGCCCGCGGGCTCGACCGCAACCCACTCACCCTGGTCGCGCCCGTCGTCATCCAGGCCGTCGCCTACGCCCGCGCCACCGGCGAGGCCCTCGTCGCCCGCGGGCTGGGGGAGTCCGCCGGGCCGGACCGGTAGACTCGCGCCGCGTGAACGAACCCCAGGATGCCGGGCCGCCCCCGCCGCCGCAGACGGGCCACCACGACATCGACCGGGCGCTGGCGGCCCTCGACCTGACCGGCGACGTCGCCGAGCATCCGCAGCGCATCGCCGCCGCCCTGGACGCCGTGTCGCGTGCCCTCACCGGCCCGGCCATCCCGCCCTCGCTGCGGCCCCGCCCCTGACATGCGGCTCGACGCCGCCCTCGTGGCGCGCGGGCTGGCCCGCTCCCGCAAACAGGCGGCCGAACTGATCGGGCGCGGCGCCGTGACGGTGAACGGCCGGGTGGCCGCCAAGGCGTCCCTGCCGGTGAGCGAGACGGACGCCGTCGGTGCGGCGTCCGACCCCTACGTCTCGCGCGCCGCCCACAAGCTGCTCGGGGTCCTCGACCAGACAGGCACGAGCCTGGGCGGCCGCGCGCTGGACGCGGGGGCGTCCACCGGGGGGTTCACGCAGGTGCTGCTGGAGCGGGGCTGTCGGCCGGTCCACGCCGTCGACGTCGGCCACGGGCAGCTCGCGCCGGGTTTGCGGGACGACCCGCGGGTCGTCGTCCACGAGGGGCTCAACCTGCGCGACCTCACCCTCGCCCACCTCGGCGGCGAGCCGGTGGACGTCGTCGTCGCCGACGTGTCTTTCATCTCGCTCACGTTGCTGGTCGGGCCGCTGCTGGCGGTGCTGCGCCCGGACGGGGTGGCGCTGCTCATGGTGAAGCCGCAGTTCGAGGTCGGTCGCGGCCGCCTGGACGCCCACGGCGTCGTCACCGACCCGGCCCTGTGGGCGGAGGCCGTGGACGGGGTGGTGGCCGCGGCCGCCGCGCTGGGGTGGCGAGCCGACTGGCGGGGCGAGACGGCCCTGCCGGGCACGACGGGGAACCGGGAGTTCTTCGTGCGGCTGCGACACGCCGGAGGAACCGTCGGCGACGCCCAGTAGGGTGACGCCCGTGACCTCCCGGAACATCGCGATCGCCCTGCACGTGAACCGTGACGACGCGGTCGAGGCCGCCGCCGAGTTCGTCGCGGCCCTGTCCGCGCGGGGCATCACCTGCTACCTGAGGCCGGACGCGATCGAGGTGATCCGGCCCCGGCTGGCGCGCGCCGTCGACCTGCGGTCCTACGACCCGGTCGACCCGGGCGTCATCGAATTGGTCGTGGTGTTCGGCGGCGACGGCACGATCCTGCGGGCCGCCGAGTGGGCGCTCCCCGCCCAGGTGCCGATCCTGGGGGTCAACCTGGGGCACGTGGGCTTCCTGGCCGAACTGGAGCCGTCGCGGGTCGACGAACTGATCGAGCGGATCGTCAACCGCGACTACCAGGTCGAGGAGCGGCTCTGCCTGCAGGTGACGCTGCGCGACCGCCCCGGCGGCGAGGTCCGGTGGTCGTCCTACGCCATCAACGAGGTGTCGCTGGAGAAGGCGGCCCGCGAGCGCATGGTCGAGGTGCTCGTCGAGATCGACGGCAAGGCGCTGCAGCGGTGGGGCACCGACGGCGTCCTCGTGTCGACGCCGACCGGCTCGACCGCCTACGCGTTCTCGGCGCAGGGTCCGGTGATGTGGCCCGACCTGGACGCCCTCCTGGTCGTCCCGCTGCTCGCCCACGCCCTGTTCGCGAGGCCGCTGGTGCTCAGCCCCACGTCGGTGGTCACCATCACGATGCTGCGCGGCCAGGCGACCAGCGGCGTCCTGTGGTGCGACGGCCGCCGGTCCACCGAGGTGCTCACGGGGGGCGTCGTCGAGGTGCGCCGGCTGGCCCGCAACCTGAAGATCGCCCGCCTGGACAGTTCGCCCTTCGTGGAGCGGCTCGTCCGCAAGTTCCAGTTGCCCGTCGAGGGGTGGCGGCGCGTCGACGCCGGCAAAGAGATCCAGGCGATCAAGTCGGAGCCCGAACCGGAGCTCTGACGTGCTCACCGACCTGCGGATCGCCCACCTGGGCGTCATCGACGAGGCCCTGGTCGAGTTCGGCCCGGGGTTCACGGCCGTCACCGGCGAGACCGGCGCCGGCAAGACCATGATCGTCAGCTCGCTGGGGCTGCTGCTGGGCGACAAGGGCCCGGCGCGGCTGATCCGGCACGGCTCCCCCCGCGCGCTCGTCGAGGGGCGGGTCACGGTGGACGCCGACCTGGCCGCCGCCGCCGGCGACCTGGGCGCCGAGGTGGAGGACGGCGAACTGCTGCTCACCCGGGTGCTCACCCCCGCCCGCTCCCGGGCCCTCGCCGGGGGCGTCCAGGTGCCGCTGGGCACCCTGGCGTCGCTGATCGGGGAACGGATCACCCTCCACGGCCAGGCCGAGCAACTGCGCCTCGGCACCCCTGAGCGCCAGCGCCAGGTGCTGGACGCCTTCGGCGGACCCCCGCTGGCCGCGGCCCTCGCCGCCTACGCCGAGCAGCACGCCGCCCACCGGGCCCAGACCGCCGAACGGGACGCCCTGGTCGCGGCGGCCGCCGAGCGCGCCCGCGAGTTGGCCCTGCTCACGTTCGGCCTGGACGAGATCGCCCGCGCCGACCCGCAGCCGGGCGAGGACGCCGCCCTGCGCCTCGAGGCCCACCGCCTGCAGGCCGCGGACGACCTGCGCGCGGCCGCCCGCGGCGCCCTGGTGGCCCTCGCCGGCGACGACGACGCCTTCGACGAGGCCCCGCACGCCCTCGGCCTGGTCGGGGTGGCCCGCAAGGCGCTGGCGGGGATCGCCGGCGGCGACCCGGGCGTACAGCCGATCGCCGACCGGGTCGCCGAAGCCGGCTTCCTGCTCGCGGACGCCGCGGGCGACCTGGCGTCCTATCTCGCCGGGTTGGACGCCGACCCGGCCCGTCTGGAGTGGATCGCCGGGCGCCTGGCCGACCTGCAGGGGCTGCTGCGCCGCTACGGTCCCGACACGCACGCCGTGCTGGACTGGGCGCGGGCCGCGGCCGTCCGGGTCGACGCGTTGGCCGACACCGACGACCGCATCGCCCACCTGACCGCGTCGCTGGCCGCGGTCGGCCAGGCCCGCACCGAGGCCGCCGAGCGGCTCACCGAGTTGCGCCGGGCCGCCGCGGGCGAACTCAAGACCCTGGTCGAGGCCGAGTTGGCGGCGCTGGCGATGCCCCACGCCCGGCTGACGTTCGAGGTGACGCCGGCCGAGGCCCCGGGGCCGTACGGGGCCGACCACATCCAGTTGCTGTTCAGCGCGAACCCCGGGTCGCCACCCGCCCCCCTGGCCCGGGTGGCGTCCGGCGGCGAACTGTCGCGGGTGCGGCTGGCCCTCGAGGTCGTGCTGGCGGCCGGCAGCGACGGCCACACGTTCGTGTTCGACGAGGTGGACGCCGGCGTCGGCGGCTCGGTCGCTCTCGAGGTGGGGCGCCGGCTGGCGTTGCTGGCCCGGCACGCCCAGGTCATCGTGGTCACCCACCTGGCCCAGGTGGCCGCCTTCGCCGACCGGCACTTCGTGGTCCACAAGGCGGACGACGGTCAGGTCACCACGTCGGGGGTGCGGCTGGTGGCCGGCGAGCAGCGGGTCGCCGAGCTGGCCCGGATGATGGCGGGGCTGGAGGGCACCGACGCCGCCCGGGCCCACGCCGAGGAATTGCTGGCCGCCGCCCGGGCCGCCGGCGCTGCGGGTGGCTGACCCCGTTGGCCGCCACGGGTTGCCTGTGGCACCATGAACGACACAGGCGTGATTCGCCGCGAGTGGGGCAGGGGAAGGCAGCACTCGTCGGAGGAGAAACGCCATGGAAACGACTCGCGGTGTCGTGCACATCCACTCCGCGCCGTCGGCCCTGTGCCCGCACATCGAGTGGGCCATCGGCGGCGTCTTCGGTGTGCCCGCGGACCTCACCTGGAAGCCGCAGCCGGCCGAGCGCGGCAGCTACCGGGCCGAGACGGGCTGGCACGGTCCCGTCGGGTCGGCCGCGCGGCTGGCGTCCGCCATGAAGCGCTGGGAGCGGGTGCGGTTCGAGGTCACCGAGGAGGCCTCCGCCGCGAGCGAGGGCGTCCGCTATTCGTACACGCCGGGCCTGGGCGTCTTCCAGGCGACGCTCAGCCACAACGGAGACGTCCTGGTGCACGAGGACCGGCTGCGGCTGGCCCTGCTGCGCCACCGCGATCCGGACGCCCTCCGCGCCGCCCTCGACGACCTGCTCGGCGCCCCGTGGGACACCGAGCTGGACGTCTTCCGGGCGGCGGCGGCCGACGACGGCGGCCCCGTCCGCTGGCTCAACCGGGTGGGTTGAGCCGCGGCGCGGGCCGACTTACCGGCTCACAGGCTCACAGCGGGATGTTGGCGTGGGCCGCGCGGACGCCGGTGTCGGCCGCCCGGATGGCGGCGGCGACCGCCGACCGGGTGCGGGCCGGCTCGACCAGCTCGTCGACCACGCCGATGTCGATCGCGGTGTCGACGCCGCCCGCGGTGCGGGCGTGCTCCTCGGCCAGCATGGCCTCCACGGCGGGCCGCTGGTCCTCGGCCACCTCGGCCAGCTTCCGGCGGTGCAGGATGCGGATCGCTGCCACCGGGCCCATGACCGCCACCTCGGCGCCCGGCCAGGCGAACACCTTGGTCGCGCCGAGCGAGCGGGAGTTCATAGCGATGTAGGCGCCGCCGTAGGCCTTGCGCGTCACCACAGTCACGCGCGGCACCACCGCCTGGGCGAAGGCGTGCAGCAGTTTGGCGCCGCGGCGCACCACGCCCTCCCACTCCTGCCCGACGCCGGGCAGGTAACCGGGCACGTCGACGAGCACGACCAGCGGCACCCCGAAGGCGTCGCACAACTGCACGAAGCGGGACGCCTTCTCGGCGCTGAGCGAGTCGAGGCAGCCGCCGAGACGCAGCGGGTTGTTGGCGACGACGCCGACGGTGCGGCCGCCCAGCCGGCCCCAGCCGGTCGTGATGTTGGGGGCCCAGCGGCCGTGCAGTTCGAGCCAGCTGCCCTCGTCGAGCAGGCCCGCCACCAGGGGATGCACGTCGTAGGCGCGTTTGGGGGACGCGGGCAGCAGGGCGCCGAGGTCGACGTCGGCTACGGTCTTGGCCACGCCGCCCTGGGCGGCGAGCAGGTCGACCACCCGGCGGGCGCGCGCGAAGGCGTCCGCCTCGTTGTCGGCGGCGACGTGCACGACGCCGGAGCGGCGGGCGTGGGTGTCGACGCCGCCGAGGCGCTCCATGTCGACGTTCTCGCCGGTGACCGACCGGACGACGTCCGGGCCGGTGACGAAGATGCGGCCGGTCGAAGCCATGATCACCACGTCGGTCAGGGCCGGCCCGTAGGCGGCGCCGCCGGCGGCCGCGCCGAGCACGACCGAGATCTGCGGGATCTGGCCCGATGCCAGCGTCATCGCGTGGAAGATCTCGCCGACGCCGTGCAGGGAGAGCACGCCGTCGCCGAGGCGGGCCCCGCCGGAGTGCCAGATGCCCACGATGGGCACCCGGTCGACCATCGCCCGGCGGTAGGCCTCGACGACGACCCGGCAGCCCTCCAGGCCCATGGCGCCGCCCATGACGGTGGCGTCCGAGCAGAAGGCGACGGCGGGGCTGCCCTGGATGCGGCCATGGCCCGCCAGCATGCCGGAGCCGTCGTCGTCCGAGATCAGCTGAAGCGTCCCGGCGTCGAACAGCGCGGCCAGGCGCAGGGCGGGGTTGCGCGGATCCTCCTCCCGCGGGACTCGCGGGGGCTTGGTCGGTGCGGCGGTGGTCATCGGGGCCTCCTCAGGGCACGAAAAAAAGCGACGTCGCTCGGACGCCGCGGGTGCGGCCGACCGCCCGCCCGGTCGGCCCGGGCGGGCGGGTGGCCGTCAGGGGCGGATGTTCGCGTTGGTGAACGCCAACGCGACGTTGTGGCCGCCGAAGCCGAAGCTGTTGTTCAGCGCGGCCAGGTCGCCGGCCGGCAGGTCGCGGACGGTGCTGGCGATGTCGATGCCGAGGCCGTCCTCGGGGTCGACGAGGTTGATCGTCGGCGGCACCTGGCGGTGGTAGAGGGCCAGGACGGTCGCGACCGACTCCAGGGCGCCGGCGGCGCCGAGCAGGTGGCCGGTCATCGACTTGGTCGAGGTGACGACGCAGCCGGCCACCGCGGAGCCGAGGGCCTCGGCGATCGAGTGGGCCTCGGTGACGTCGCCCTGCGGGGTGGACGTGCCGTGCGCGTTCACGTGCTTGACGTCGGACGGGGCGAGGCCGGCGTCGGCGAGCGCGTGCCGCATGGCGGCGGACTGCCCGGCGCCCGTCGGGTTGGGCTGGACGATGTCGTGGTTGTCGGCCGAGATGCCCTGGCCCGCGACCGTGCCGTAGATGCGCGCCCCGCGTGCGGTGGCGTGCTCGAGGGACTCCAGCACGAGCACGGCGGCGCCCTCGGCGAGGACGAAGCCGTCGCGGCCCTTGTCCCAGGGGCGGGAGGCGGCGGCGGGGTCGTCGTTGCGCTTGCTGAGCGCCTGCATCTGCGAGAAGGCGGCGAGCGGCAGCGCGTTGATGGTGGCTTCGGACCCGCCGGCCACGACCACGTCCGCCCGGCCCAGCCGGATGGTGTCGATCGCGAGGGCGATCGCGTCGTTGCCCGACGCGCAGGCCGAGACGGTGGTGCGGACGGCGGCCTGAGCGCCGACCAGGAGGCCGATGTTCGCGCCGGGCGCGTTGGCCATCAGCATGGGGATCGTGAAGGGGCTCACCCGGCGGGCGCCCTTGTCCACGAAGGCGTCCCAGTTCGTCAGGGTGGAGTGCAGGCCGCCGATCCCGCTGCCGAAGCAGACGGCGAGGCGGTCCGGGTCGACCTCGTTCTCGTCGCCGAGGTGGAGGCCGGCGTCCGCCCACGCCTCTTCGGCGGCGACCAGGGCGACCTGGGTGGAGCGGTCGAGGCGGCGGGCCTTGACCCGGTCGATCTTCTCGCTGGGGTCGACGGCGCAGATGCCGGCGATCCGGACCGGGAGCGGCTCGGCCCAGGGTTCGGGGATGGTGACGATGCCCGACCGTCCGGCGAGCATGCCCGCCCAGGTGGAGTAGAGATCGCCGCCCAGGGGGGTCGTCGCACCCATTCCGGTGATGACCACGTCCGTCATGTGCAGGTCCTTCGTTTCGGTGTCGGTGGTGCGGGGGTCGAAGAGGGACGCCGCCGCCGGACCCGGCCGGCCCGCGGGGGCGGGGCCGGGCCGGACGGCGTCCACGGGCCTTACTGGTGGCTCTCGATGTAGGCGACGGCGTCGCCCACGGTCTTGAGCTTCTTGGAGTCCTCGTCGGGGATCGAGACGCCGAACTTCTCCTCGCAGCCGACGATGATCTCGACCATCGCCAGGGAGTCGACGTCGAGGTCCTCGGTGAAGGACTTGTCGAGCTGGACGTCCTCGACCGGGATGCCGGCGACGTCGTTCACGAGCTCGGCGAGCTGGGTGCGGATCTCTTCGGTGGTAGCCATGGGGCTTCTCCTTACTTGTTGGGTGTTCTCGGTGGGTCTTGTCCCGGGCGGGGGCCCGGGGGGTCTTCGGGTGGGGTGGGTCAGGGCAACACGATGACCTGCCCGGCATACACCAGGCCGGCACCGAAGCCGATGATCAGGGCCGTGTCGCCGCTCTTGGCCTCGCCGGAGGCGAGCATCGCGTCGAGCGCCATCGGGATCGACGCGGCCGAGTTGTTGCCGTAGTGCTTGACGGTGCGGGCCACCTTCACCGTCTCCGGCAGCTTGAGGTGCCGCAGCATCGAGTCGGTGATGCGGTTGTTGGCCTGGTGCGGGGCGAACACGTCGAGTTGGTCGGGGGTGAGGCCGGCCGCGGTCAGGCAGCGCTTGGCCGCCTCGGAGATGAATCCCGTCGCCCAGCGGAACACCGGCTGGCCCTTCATGTGCAGCCAGGACGGAGTGCCGGACTCGGCCACCTCCTGCAGCGTCTGGGTCATGTAGATGACGTCCGCCTGGTGGCCGTCGCTGCCCCAGACCACCGGGCCGAAGCCGTTGGTGTCGGAGGGGCCGACCACGGCGGCGCCCGCGCCGTCGGCGAACAGGAAGGCGGTCGACCGGTCGGTCAGGTCGGTGACCTTCGACAGGGTCTCGACCCCGATCACCAGCGCGTGGCGGGCGGCGCCGGAACGCACCAGCGACTCGGCCTGCGCGAGGCCGTAGCTGAACCCGGCGCACGCGGCGGAGATGTCGAACGCGGCGGCGCCGTCGGTGCCGAGCTTGGCGGCCAGGATCGGCGCCAGGCCGGGCGTCTGCACGAACTGCGACACCGTCGAGACGATCACCACGTCGATGTCGGACGCCATGAGTCCGGCCCGCTCGAGGGCGGTCGTGGCGGCGTCCATCGCGAGGGACTCGGCGTCCTCGCCCTCGCCGACCCAGCGGCGCTCCACGATGCCGGTGCGCTGCTGGATCCACTCGTCGGAGCTGTCGATGTAGGTGCACATCTCGGCGTTGTCGACGACGCGGCTCGGGACGGCCGCCCCGAGGGACAGGATGCGGGCGAACCGGGCGCCCTCGCTGGCGTTGAGCGTGGTCACAGGGTGTCCTCCGTGGTCGGGTAGAGGCGGACGAGGGGCTGGCCGGGGCGGACGATGTCGCCCGACTCCACGAGCCACTCCACGATCCGGCCGCCGTGTTCGGCGACCACGGCGTGGTCGCCCAGGGTGTTGTGCACGCTCCCGAGCAGCCCGCCCGAGGTCACGTCGGCGTCCTGCGCGGCCGCGTCGGCGACCGTCAGTTCGCCCTTGGCCGGGGACACCGCCATCGTCCAACTCACGTTGGCGGCGCGGGAGTGGTGCGCCTCGACGTCGCTGTGCCGGTCGACGAACAGGCGGGCCTCGGCCAACTGGTCGGGGGTGTTCAGGGCGAACACCTCGACGCCGGACAGGTTGCGCTTGGCGATGCCGGTGAGGGTGCCGGCGGGCGGCAACTCCAGCAGCCCGGTGACGCCCATCTGCGCCATCGTGCTGAGGCACAGGTCCCAGCGGACGGGGCGGGTGATCTGGGCGACCAGCCGGGCCAGGCAGTCGCGCCCGGACGCGACGGCCTGGCCGTCCGCGTTGGACAGCAGGGTCACGCGGGGGTCGTGCGTGCTGATGGCGGGCGCCAGCCGGGCGAGACGCTCCTGGCCGACCTGCATGTGCTCGGTGTGGAAGGCCCCCGCGACCGACAGCGGCACCACGCGGGCGCCCTTGGGCGGGTTCGCCTTCAGCGCCTCGACCTGCTCGACGGTGCCGGCGGCCACGATCTGGCCCGAGCCGTTGTTGTTGGCCGGCGTGCAGCCGGCGGCCTCGATGGCCGCCAGGACCTCGTCGGCGTTGCCCCGGACGACCGCGGCCATGGTGGTCGGCGCCAGCGCGGACGCCTCCGCCATGCCGAGGCCGCGCTCGCGGACCAGCACCATGGCCTGCTCTCCGGTCAGGACGCCCACGGCGGCGGCCGCGGTGATCTCCCCGACGGAGTGGCCGGCGACCACGCCGGTGCGGCGGAAACCGTCGGCGGGGCTCGGGAACAACTCGAGGGCGGCCAGCAGGCCGGCGGCGACGAGCAGGGGCTGGGCGACGGCCGTGTCCCGGATGGTGTCGGCGTCCGATTCGGTGCCGTGGTGGGCGAGGTCGATGTTGGCGACAGTCGACAGCCAGGCGAGCCTGGTGGCGAACGTCGGCAGTTCGAGCCAGGGGGCGAGGAAACCCGGGGTCTGGGCGCCTTGTCCCGGCGCAACGATTGCTAACACACCTCAACTTTCTCGCGTCCGGGGTCGTCGGCGAGGCGGTTGCGGCGACAGAAAACCCGGCGCCGGCTTTGTGAGTTTCCTACAACTTGCCCCCGGGTGGGCGCCCCGCGGAGCGGGTCGACCGTCAGGTCAGGATCCGCCCGAGGCTCAGCCCCAGCCGCAGGCAGTAGGCGTCCCGGGTGTGCGTCGGTGAGAAGCCGGTCAGTTCCTCGACCCGGCCCAAGCGGTAGCGGACCGTGTTCGCGTGCACGAAGAGCCGGCGCGCTGTGCCCTCGATGGTGCCGGACTCCAGGAAGGCCTCCAGGGTCTCCAGCAACTCGCCGCCCTTCTCGTCCAGGACGCCGAACACCCCCTGGGCCAGGGCGCGGCGGGCGTGGCCGTCGCCGATGAGCGCCCGTTCGGGCAACAGGTCGCTCGCCAGCACCGGACGCGGCGCGTTCGGCCAGGCGACCGCGCTGCGGCGTCCGGAGAGGGCGGCCCGGGCGCTGCCGAAGGCGTCCGTCAGCCGCTCCACCACCGGGCCGACCACCACCGGGCCGGGACCGAAGGCGTCCGTCAGCGACGCGACGATGCCGAGGGCATCGGCGTCCGTGGTGAACGCCCCGCCGATCAGGACGACGAGCCGGTCGCCCTGCGGCGCCACCAGCACGTCGACGCCCGCGCGGGCCGCGAGGCGCCGCACCGTGCTCTCCTTCGACTGGGCGAGATCGCCGATGACGACCGCGACGGACGCCGGCGCGCCCCAGCCCAGCGACGAGGCCCGCGCCAGGACGCTCTCGTCGGCCTCGCCCCGGACGACCGCGTCGAGCACGACGGCCTCGATGCGGGCGTCCCAGGCGCCGCGGGACTCGGCCGCGTGCGCGTAGACCTCGGCGGCGTCGAAGGCCACCTCGCGGCTGTAGTGCAACACCGCGATGCGGCACACGGCCCGGTCGCCGCGCGGCAGTTCGGTGGACACGTACCGCTCGACCGAGACGATCGTGCTGCGCACCAGGTCGAGGGTCTGCTGCAGCGAGATCTTGCGTTGGAGGGGACGGGGGGCGACGTCGAAGATGTTCCCGGAGCCGGGGCCCGTCGCCCCGCTCGCGAACCACGTGACGAAGCCGTCGACGCCGGCCCGCACCACCACGTTGATCCAGGAGCGGTACTCGGCGTTCAGCGCGTCGACCCAGTCGTGCCGGCTGATCATGTCGGACGCCGCCGCGGTGGTCATGTCGGCGGCCGCTGCGGCCAGCCGCTTGGCGATCGCGGCCCGGGCCCGGGGGGAGGGCAGCCAGTCGGGTTCGGGCTCCTCTGCCGTCATCGGCCCCTCCGTCGCGCGCTCGGGTGTCCGGTCAGCCTAGCCCCGTGGGGCGCCTGGACCCGCCCGTTACGGTGGGCGCATGCCGGACGACACCGCCCCCGACCCGATCGCCGCGCTGCGTGAGATCGCCCGCCTCCTCGAACGCGACGGCGGCGACGCCCGCAAGTCGCAGGCGTTCCGGAGGGCCGCCGACGCGCTGGCAGGCCTCGACCCGGACGAGCGCGCCCGCCGCGACCGGGAGCGGTCGTGGATCGACCTGCCCGGCATCGGGGCGACCACGGCGCACGTGATCGCGCAGGCGTCCGACGGCGTCGTGCCCGACTATCTGGCGGACGCCCGCGCGCGTGTCAGCGCCGCCGAGGACGCCCTGGCGCCGCTGCTGCGGGCGGTCCGCGGCGAACTGCACGCGCACACGGACGCCTCCGACGGGCGGACGCCGCTGGCGGACATGCTCGACGCGGCGCGGGCCCTCGGTCGGGACTACCTGGCCATCACGGACCACTCGCCGAACCTCAAGGTGGCGCGCGGCCTCGAGCCCGCCCGGCTCCGCGCCCAGATCGCCGCCATCGCGGAGGCCAACGCCACGGTGGCGCCGTTCCGCGTCCTGACCGGCATCGAGGCCGACATCCTGGACGACGGGGCGCTCGACCAGGAACCCGGCCTGCTGGACGCGCTGGACGTCGTGGTGGCGTCGGTGCACTCCAAGCTGCGCATGGACGCCGACGCGATGACCCGGCGCCTGGTCGCGGCGGTGGCGAACCCGCGCTCCGACGTCCTCGGCCACGTCACCGGGCGGCTCATCGGCGGCGGGCGGGGCGCCCGCCCGCAGAGCACGTTCGACGCCGAGGTCGTGTTCGCCGCGTGCGTGCGCTTCGACGTCGCGGTCGAGATCAACTGCCGCCCCGAGCGGCTGGATCCGCCCGACGACCTGCTGGCGCTGGCGTCCGACCTCGGGTGCCTGTTCGCCCTCAACACGGACGCCCACGCGCCGGGCCAGTTGGAGTGGACGCACCACGGCGTCCGCAAGGCGCTGGCCGTCGGGATCGAGGCCGACGGGATCGTCAACACGTGGCCGGTGGACCGCCTGCTGGCCTGGACGGCCGCCCATCGCGGCTGACCGGCGCCCGCGGCGTCCAAAATGCGTGGCGGCGGTTGGCCAGCGGTGTGCGTTCGGCGTCGGGACGGGGCAGGATGGGGGGCACTAGGACGTGTCAACTGAGAAAGGACGACCCGTGGCCGCTCGTGACTCCGGTCCCATCCTCAACGGAATCCCCACCAATCTGCCGGATACCGACCCGCAGGAGACCGCCGAGTGGCTGGAGTCACTCGACGGGATGGTCGACGGCAGCGGCCGTAACCGAGCTCGCTACGTGATGCTGCGGCTGATGGAGCGGGCCCGGGACCGCCACGTCGGGCTGCCCGCGCTCACGGCCACCGATTACGTCAACACCATCCCCGCCGAGCGCGAGCCCTGGTACCCGGGGGACGTCGACCTCGAGCGCAAGTTCCGCCGGCTCGTCCGCTGGAACGCCGCCATCATGGTGCACCGGGCGCAGCGGCCGGGCGTCGGTGTCGGCGGCCACATCTCGTCGTACGCCTCGTCGGCGACCCTCTACGAGGTCGGTTTCAACCACTTCTTCCGCGGCAAGGATCACCCCGGCGGCGGCGACCAGGTCTTCTTCCAGGGGCACGCCTCGCCCGGCATGTACGCCCGCGCGTTCCTCGAGGGACGCCTCGAGGAGGCCGACCTGAACGGCTTCCGCCAGGAGAAGAGCCACCTCGTCGACGGACGCGTCCGCGCCCTGCCGTCCTACCCGCACCCGCGGCAGATGCCGACGTTCTGGGAATTCCCGACCGTGTCGATGGGCCTGGGGCCGATCAACGCGATCTACCAGGCGCAGTTCAACAAGTACCTGCACAACCGGGGCGTCAAGGACACCTCGCAGCAGCGCGTGTGGGCGTTCCTCGGCGACGGTGAGATGGACGAGGTCGAGAGCCGCGGCGCCCTGCAGTGGGCCGCCAACGAAGAACTCGACAACCTGACCTTCGTCGTCAACTGCAACCTGCAGCGCCTGGACGGGCCCGTCCGCGGCAACGGCAAGATCATGCAGGAACTGGAGGCCTTCTTCCGGGGCGCCGGTTGGAACGTCATCAAGGTCGTCTGGGGACGCGGCTGGGATCCGCTGCTCGCCCAGGACAAGGACGGCGCCCTGCTGAACCTGATGAACGCCACCTCCGACGGCGACTTCCAGACGTTCAAGGCCAACGACGGCGCCTACGTCCGCGACCACTTCTTCGGCCGCGACCCGCGCACCGCCAAGATGATCGAGGGCTGGAGCGACGACCAGGTCTGGCGGCTGAGCCGCGGCGGCCACGACTACCACAAGGTCTACGCCGCCTACGACGCGGCCACCCGCTTCCACGGGGCCCCGACCGTCATCCTCGCGCACACCATCAAGGGCTACTTCCTCGGCCAGCACTTCGCCGGCCGGAACGCCACCCACCAGATGAAGAAGTTCGCCCTCGACGACCTCAAGCAGTTCCGCGACCGCCTCGACATGCCGGTCACGGACGCCCAGCTCGAGGAGAACCTGTACCAGCCGCCGTTCATCCGCCCCGGCGGCGACGACGAGCGCATCCAGTACGCGATGGAGCGCCGGCGCCAACTGGGCGGCGGCGTCCCCGAGCGGCGCAACGCCCCCAAGGCGCTCAAGCTGCCCGACGACAAGGCCTACGCGTCGGTGAAGAAGGGCTCGGGTCAGCAGCCCATCGCCACCACGATGGCGCTGGTGCGGCTGGTCAAGGACCTGCTGCGCGACAAGGAATTCGCGCCGCACTTCGTGCCGATCATCCCCGACGAGGCCCGCACCTTCGGCATGGACTCGTTCTTCCCGACCATCAAGATCTACAACCCGCACGGCCAGAACTACACGCCGGTGGACCACGAGCTGATGCTGTCGTACCGCGAGTCGAAGAAGGGGCAGATCCTGCACCTGGGCATCAACGAGGCCGGCTCGCTGGCGTCCTTCACCGCCGTGGGCAGCAGCTACGCGACCCACGGCGTCCCGATGGTGCCGTTCTACATCTTCTACTCGATGTTCGGGTTCCAGCGCACCGCCGACGCGATCTGGGCGGCGGCCGACCAACTGGCCCGCGGCTTCCTGATCGGCGCCACCGCCGGCCGCACCACGCTGACGGGTGAAGGCACCCAGCACATGGACGGGCACAGCCCGCTGCTGGCCGCTACCAACCCCGCCGTCGTGCAGTACGACCCGGCCTACGGCTACGAGATCGCGCACATCATGCGCAGCGGCCTCGAACGCATGTACGGCCCGAACGGCGAGGACGTCATCTTCTACCTGACGGTGTACAACGAGCCGATGCCGCAGCCGGCGGAGCCCGCGGACGTCGACGTTGAGGGCATCCTCAAGGGCCTCTACCTGCTCAAGGAGGGCGACCCCTCCGGGGTGGGCGCGGACGCCCGGCGCTGTCAGTTGCTGGCGTCCGGCGTCGGCGTCCCGTGGGCGCTGGAGGCGCAGGACCTGCTCAAGCGGGACTACGGCGTCGTCGCCGACGTCTGGAGCGTCACGTCCTGGACGGAGTTGCGCCGCGACGCCATGGCCTGCGAGGAGCACAACTTCCTGCACCCCGAGCAGGAGCGGCGTGTGCCGTACGTCACGCAGAAGCTCGCGGGACGCCCCGGGCCCGTCGTCGCCACGTCGGACTACATGCGGCAGGTCCAGGACCAGATCGCCCAGTGGGTGCCGGCCCGGTTCGCGTCGCTGGGGGCGGACGGCTTCGGCTTCTCCGACACCCGGGCGGCCGCGCGCCGGTTCTTCCACATCGACGGGCCGTCGCTCGCCGTGCGGGCGCTCCAGTTGCTCGCCGACGAGGGGCAACTCGACCCGGCCGTCCCGCGGGACGCGGCCGAGCGCTACCGACTGCTCGACGTGAACGCCGGCACCTCCGGCAGCACGGGCGGCGACGCCTGATCACCCGACCGAACGGCGCACGGGCCCGCGGGCCTGTGCGCCGTTCGTCACGCCGGGTGTCCGTCGACGGCGGTCATCTGGCAGGCTTTCCCCACCGACACACCATCGGAAACCCATCACGGAAGCGGAGGAACGAGTGAGCACCACGGCGGGGTCCGGGTCGCAGGCCAGGACAGTCGTTGCATTGGGTCTTCAGCCGGGTCAACCGGTCCAGGAGTTGGGCTGGGACGGCGATGTCGACGAAGCGCTCCGGCAGCAGATCATGGACACCATCCAGGGCGACCTGATCGAGGAGGCCGTCGAGGCGGTCGAGGCGGTGCTGCTCTGGTGGCGCGATGAGGACGGCGACCTGGTGGACGGGTTGGTCGACGCGCTGCGGGATCTCTCCGCCACCGGGTGCATCTGGCTGCTCACCCCCAAGGTGGGGCGCGCCGGCTACGTCGATCCCGCCGACGTCGCCGAGGGTGCGATCACCGCGGGGCTGGCGACCGCCAACTCCGTGAAGGTGTCGAAGGACTGGCACGTCCAGAAGATCGTCCGGCCCAAGGCCGGACGCCGCTGACGGACGCCGGGGCGCATAGCTCAGCTGGTAGAGCACCTCCCTTACAAGGAGTAGGTCGGGGGTTCAAGTCCCTCTGCGCCCACCCGGCGGGACCGTGCCGGGCACGGCGCTCGTTGACTGTTGAAAGTGAAATGGGGCCGCAAACCTCTAGGCGCGTCCCCTTCGGCGTGTTAAGTTGACAAGCGCGGCGCCATGGGCCCTCCGTCCACGACCCGCCTCCGGTTCGCTCCCCCAAGCGAGGTGTGCCATGGTCGGGCCCGTCAACGCGGAAGGCGCCTCTGGCGCGTCCGCCTTGGCGCGCGTGGCCCGCCGCGTCGTGGCACCCGCCGTGTCCTTCGCCTTGGTCATCGGCTTCGTCGCGACCGGCAGCCCGGTCGTCGCAGGCGCCCCGGTCCCGGAGCCCGCCGTCACGGCGGCGCCCTCGGACCCCGCCGCCGAGGCGACCCGCGGCGTCCGGCCCCCGCTGCTGCCGGACGGCAGCGCCCCCTGGCTGCGGGACGCGGTCCGCGTGTCGTTGCCGGTCCTGCCCCCCGACGAGGCCCGCGCCCTGATCGCGCGCCTCGCGGCGTCCGGGGCGCCCGCCCGGACAGTCTCCTCGACGCGGACCGCCGCGGCGCCGGGCGGCGCCGGCCAGGTCACCGGCCAGGGTTCCTCCGCGGAGTTGGTGAGCCGACAGGCGGCGGCGCAACGCGAGGCGGACGCCAAGTTGCAGGAGGCGCTCGACGCGCTGGCCCGGGCCTTGTCGACCAGCAGTTGCAGCGCGAGCGGCGCCGACGGTGGGCAGGCTCAGGTGTCCTGCGCGCTGCCGTCCACGGCGCCCACTTCCACGGCGCCGACGACGACTGCTCCGACGAGCGCTGCGCCGTCGACCACGGCGCCGACGAGCGCCGCGCCGTCGAGCGCTGCGCCGTCGAGCGCTGCGCCGACCGTCCCGCAGCCTGCGGCCCCTAGCGCGCCGGCCCCCACACCCAGCCCCTCGGTGTCGCCCAGTGGCCCCCCGCCCGAACCGGCACCGGCATCGGCACCCGAGGCTGAGCAGGCTGCGGCGCCCGCCGCAGAGCCGGAGCCCGCACCCGCGCCCGCGCTCGAGCCTGCCCCCGCGCCGGCGCCGGAGCCCGCCCCCGCGCCGGAGCCGGAGCCCACGGAGCAAGGCGCTCCCGGCACCACGGCTCTGGTCCGGACCTGGCTCGTGGGGGCGTGGGTCGTTCCCCTCGTCGCGCCGATCGCCGCCGACCCCGAGGCGCCCGCGTCCGAGCCGGTGGCCGAGGCCACGGCGTCCGAGCCGGCGGCGTCCGTCGTGGAGCAGGTCGCGGCGACCGAGGCGACCGCCGTTCCGGCGCCCGCGTCCCGGGCGCCCCAGTGGAGCGTCAGCGGCAGCGTCGCCACGCTGCAGCTCACGGCGGAGGCCGCGGCGTCCGGCGCCCTGAGCGTCGACCCGGCCACCCGCACCCTCGTCTTCACCCACTCCGGCGTCGAGTACCGCCTGCCCGCCGACGGCGTCGAGTCCGTCGTGCTGTGCGGCTTCGACGCGTCCGCCAGCATCACCGTCGACCTCACCGGCCTGTTCCAGCTCCTCGCGGTCGACGTGCAGGGCGCCACGGGCACCCTGTCGGTCGCCGCCTCGGACGCCGTGGCGGCCCTGGCCGCAGACACCGGCCGCCTCGCCTTCACCACCGACCGGGCCGTCGTCCGCTTCGACGCCCCGCAGGAGGCGCTGACCGTCGCGGCGGCCTCGCTGACCCTCGACTCCGAGCAGCCGATCCTCACCGCGGGCGCCGACCTCACGGCTCGCGCCCGGACCATCGAGCTCGCGCCCGGCACCGCGATCGACACCACCGGCGCGTCCGGCGCCGGGGACGTCGCCCTCGTGGCGACGGCCGGCGGGGGAGCCGAGGCCTCGATCACCGTGGCCGGCGCCACCGTCACCGGCGCCGACATCACGCTGACCGCGACGGCCGCCGACGCGCAGCAGTCCCGGGCCCGGGCGCGGGCGGACACGACGGTGACCGACTCGACCCTCACCGCGCAGGGCCACGTGACCATCGCCAGCGTCGCCGAGGCCGGCGTGGCCGCCCGCGCGACGGCGGCGAGCGCCAGCCTCGAGGGCCGGGCCACGACGCGGCTCGGGGGACACTCGTCGGTCACGGCCGACCGCATCTCCCTCACCGCCCGCACCACCGCCGACGCGACGGTCACCGGGGTCGATCTGGCCGGGCCGGCGATCGCCAGCCTGGAGTCGGGCCGGTCGGCGCGCGTCCTGCTGGACGGCACGATCACCCTGCGGGCCACGGAGTCGCGGATCACCGCGCAGACCGCAGGAGCCGTCGCCGTGAGTGCCGCCGGAGTGCCCGGGCAGGCGCCCGGCGACGCCGGGCTCGCCGCCGTGGCCCTCGGGCTGTCCCGTTTCGCCGGGGCCGCCGCGGCCGGACGCCTCGTGTCCGACACCGCCGTCGTCGTCGCCCCCGGCACCCTGCTGGGCCTCGGCGGGGGAGCGGTGCACGTCGGCGCCACCTCGACGCTGGACGCCCGCGTGCGCGCCGCCGGCGCCGGCAGCGTCGCCGCGCTCGTGGTCGACGACTCGACCGAGTCGCGGCTCGGCGCGGGGGCGTCCCTGACGGGGGCCGGCGCGCTGACGCTGACGGCCTCGACGGCCGGCCGCCTGACCGCGGACGCCGACGCGCTGGCCGTCCTGTCGTCGCGAGCCCTGACCCGGGCGGTCGTCGAGGCGGGCCCCGCACTGGCCGTCGCGGGCGACCTGACCCTGTCGGCGACGCAGGACCGGTCGGTCGCCGCGACCGCGGGCATCGCCGCCCTCACCGTGGTGCGGCACACGGCCCGCGTCGAACTCGGCCGGGCGGCCGAGGCGTCCGGTGCGGTCGTGCTGCGCTCCGTCGGGTCCGCCGACGCCACCAGCCTGCTCACGGCGCCGATCGCGGGCGTCCGCCTCGACGCGGCCGCCCTGGCGGCGCCGACGGCGTCCGCCGCCCTGCTCGGCGCGCTCGGCGGGCTGCCCGTGGGCGTCGCGCTGGTCGACGGCCGCCACGCCCTCACGGTGGTCGACGTCTCCGCCGCGACAGTGCTGGGCTCCGCGGCTCCGCTGCGCTCCTCCGGGCCGGCCGAGCTCACCGCCGGCGTCGCCGGGGCCGTGACGGCGTCCTCGGGCCGCGGCGAACTCGGCGTCACCTCGGCGATCGCCCTCGCGCTCGGCCGCGTCGACAGCCGGGTCGAGGCGCTCAGCCCGGTCGCGGCGTCCGGCGAGACGCTGATCCAGGCGGGCCGCGGGCCTCCGGCCGCGCAGACCGACACCGACCCGCTCACCCGTAACCTCGTCACCACCACCGGCACGACCCGCACCGCCCCCGCCCCCACCACCCCCGATCCCGTCCAGACGCCGGCCTTCCAGCCGCCTGCGGGAGCCGTCTACCTCACCTCCGCCCTGGGTGGCACCATCAGTGCCCCGGGCATCACCCTCACCTTCGCCCCCGGCTCGCTGCCGTCCGACGCGTTCGTCGTCGTGACCGAGCGCCCGCTGTCGGTGGCTGGGCTGTTCTACGCCACCTCGGTGTTCGACCTGCTGGCCTTCGACGCCGCGACCGGACGCCCCATCACCGAGTTCCCGATCGCCCCGGTGCTGACCCTCGCGGTCGACCCGGCCGCCGGTGCGGGCGCGGCCGTCTACTACGTCGCCCCGGACGGCGCCCTCACCCGGCTCGCCAGCACCGTCGCCGGCGACACGGTGAGCGCGGCACTGCCGCACTTCAGCGCGTTCACCGCCGGCGCGCCCTACGTGACCATCGGGAACGTCGTCACCCTCGAGGGCGAGGTCAGCTACGGCACCGACGGCACCTGGGCCGGCACGAACCTGCGGCTGTTCATCGGCGACGGCCCGCTCTACACCGCCGACGGGACGCTGAACCCCGCCGCCCGCGGCCTGCTCATCACCGGCGCGACGGCGGCGCTCTACCGCTCCGGCGGGGACCTCGCCCTCGACGCCCGCGGCCGGATCACCCTCATCGGCGTCCCGGGCGTCACCCTGGTCGGCGACCTGCGCGTCCGGGTCAACGAGACGTCGTCGGCGATGGACCGGAGCGTGACGCTGCCGGGCGGCGCCGGCACCGTCGGCCTGACGTTCGCCGCCGGCGAGGTCGCCGTCGGCGGCACCCCGTTCGTCCGGATCACCGCGGACGCCGTCACCGTCGCCGCGCTCGGCCAGACCTTCACCGCGGACGCCCTCGTCACCTACGCGGCCGGCACCGGCGTCACCCTGGCGCTGACCCACGTGACGTGGACGCTGACCGCCGGGGCCACGACGGTCGCGACCCTGACCGGCGGCTCCGGCTCCGTCACGCTCGGCAGCGACTGGAGCCTGGCGGGGACGCTCGCGATCACGGTGCCGGGGTTCAGCCTCACCACGAGCAACGCCGCCCTGGCGCTGACCGGGACGCCGCAGTCCCTGCGGCTGTCGGCCGGCTCGAGCACCCTCACCGTCGCCGGGCAGACCCTGGGCGTGACCGGCCTGACCGTCGAGCGGACCACGGTCCAGGGCGTCAGCACCACCACGGTGACCCTGGCCGGCGGGCACCTCGCGCTCGCGGCCGGCGCCACGGACGTGCTCGTCCTGGACGCGATCGCCGGGTCGCTCGTCGCGACGGCCGACGGCCTCGCCGGCCGGCTCTCGGCGACGGTCACCACCGCCCCGACCGGGTTCACACTGGGCACCGTCACCGTCGAGCTCAACACCGGCACCGTGGCCGTCGGCGACCTGCCGGCCGGGCCGTACGTCCGCGTCGCCGCCCTCGGGGCGTCCCTGAACGTTGCCGGCCAGAGCCTGCAGGGCGACCTCGTCTTCAGCCGTGCGACCACCGCCGCCGGCGCGAGCGTCGTCGCGGTCGCCGTCGACCGGCTCGCCTTCGCCGTCACCGACGGCACGACGCCGCTGGTGTCGCTGAGCCGGGGGAGCGGCGTCCTGCTGCTGACGTCGGCCGGGTTCGCGGGGAGCCTCACCGGCGTGGTGGCCGTGACGGTGCCTCAGGTGACGATCACCGGCGAGTTCGGCGTGCGGGTGAACACCACCGGCGCCGACGTCGCCCAGTCGGTGACCGTCGGGGTGACGACCGTGGCCCTCGACGTGCCCGGCGGCACCGGCGCCTTCGTCGCCTTCGCGGGCCGCGGCGTCGTGGTGAGCGTCGCCGGCCAGGAGATCCGGGGCGACGTCACGGTCGCGACGTCCGGCGGCACGACCACCCTGACGATCTCCGGCGCCAGCCTCGACCTGGGCGGCGGCGTCCTCACCGTCGCCGGCGCGAGCGCCCAGCTGACCCTGGCCGCCGGCGGCCTGCACGGCACCTTCACCGGGACGCCGACGCTCACCGTCCCGGGGTCGGCGTTCAGCGCGACCGTCACCGTCACCCTCGACACGCGGCCCGCGATCGCGGTTGTGACCGTGGCCGCGACGGGGGCGGCCTTCGCCGTCGGGCCGCTCACCCTGCACGCCGACGTCACCTTCACCCGGGCGGCGGGGCCCGGCGGCGTCCCCGTCGTGCGGGCGGCGTTCGCGAACACCGACGCCACGACGCTCGTCACCCTCGCCGCCGGCGGCAGCACCCTGCTGACGATCGACGACGGCACCGGCGAACTGGTGCTCGGCACGACCGCGGCCGGGCGGCTCAGCCTCAGCGGCCTGCGCGTGGACGCCGGCGCGGGCTTCACCCTCACCGGCGGCACGCTGACCCTCGACGTCAACACCGGGACCGCCCCGGTCACCGAGACCCTCACCGTCGGAGGCACGACCGCCGCCGTGACGCTCCCCGGCGGCCCCTACGTCCGGGTGGCCCTCACCCGCACCACGCTGGCCTTCGGCACGCGCAGCCTGGTCGCCGACCTGGCGTTCGAGAAGCGGGCGGGCGGCGAGGTCGTCGTCGCGGCGTCCGGCGTCGACGTCGCGGTGTCGCTCGGCACCGACACGGCGAACCTGACCGGCGGCTCCGGGGCCTTCCTCGTCACCGGCGGCGGCCTGGCCGGGTACCTCACCGGACGCCTCGACGCCAAGGCGGGCCCCGTGGCCGCCGGCGGCGACGCGCTGCTGCGGATCAACACCACGAGCGGCGCGGTCGACGCGACCGTCGAGGTCGGCGGCGAGACGCTGGCCATCAAGTTCGCGTCCGGGCCGGTCTTCGAGGTGTCCCTCTCGGACGCCAGCCTGACCATCGCCGACTTCGTCACCATCGAGGGCTCGCTCGCGTTCACCGACGCCATCGTCGGTGGGGTCACGGTGCAGCAGTTCGCCGGCACCGGCCTGACGATCTTCCTCGGCGACGGCCCCGCCCGCCTCGGCACCGGCGAGCTCAACCCGCTCGCGGTGGGCGTCCTGCTGAGCGACGCGCGCATCGGCCTGCTCCGCCAGGGCGACCTGTTCGCCCTGGTCGCCTCCGGCACCGTGACCCTGCTCGGCGTGCCCGGCGTAGCGCTGACCGGCACCGCAGGCGTCCGGGTCAACACGCTGGGTCGGGCCGTCGACACGACGCTCGACATCGCGGGCAGCACCGATCCGGGCGTCGCGGTCACGTTCGCCACCGACGCCCGGGTGACCGAGTTCACCGTCGCCGGGGCCCTGGCGGTGGCGGGCCAGTCGTTCGCCGGCACGTTCGGGTTCTCCCGGGACGCCGGCGAGACCCTGATCACCGCGGCCGGCGTGCAGCTGAGCCTCGGGTCGGCGGTCGCCCTGACCGGCGGCAGCGGAACGCTGCTGATCGGCGCCGCCGGGCTCGCGGGGACGCTGGCGGGCACCCTCACCGTGACAGTCCCGGGCGTCACGTTCGGCAGCGGCTTCACCGTCGCGGTCAACTCCACCAACGCCCCCGTCAACCGCGGCTCGCTCGTGCTGCCGGCCGGGCCCTACCTGCGGGCGGGAGCCAAGGGGCTGTCGGTGACGATCCTGGGTCAGACGCTGGTCGCCGACGTCGCCGTCGAGCGCACCGCGGACGCCACGACGATCACCCTGGACGCCGCGGCGCTGTCGCTGGGCGCGGGCGGCTTCTCCGTCGGCATCACGGGGGGCTCGGGCGTCCTCGTCGCGACCGCGGCCGGCGTCGCCGGGCGGATCCGCGGCATCGTCGCGGTCGCCCTGCCCGCCGACGTGAGCCTCACGGCGGCCCTGTCGCTGGCCGTCAACACCACCACCGCGCCCGCCGCGGGCCTGCCCGCCGGGCCGTACCTGCGCTTCGAGGCCACGGGCGCCGAACTGACCCTCCTCGGCCAGCGCATCGCCGGCGACGTCGCCTTCGAGAAGGCCACCGACTACGGCACCGACGGCGTCCCGGGCGGCGTCGGAACCGCCGCCGATTCCGCGGTGCTGCGCCTGGCGGTCGCGAACGCCGAGTTGTCCGTCGCCGGTCTGGCCACCCTGAGCCGGGGCAGCGCCCAGTTGCTGCTGACCGGGGCCGGCCTGGCGGGGAGCATCGCCGGCGACGTCGCGCTCACCGTGCCGGGCGTCTCGGTCACCGGCGCCCTGGCGCTCGAGGTCAACACCACCGGCGCTCCGGTCACGGCCACCTTCGCCGTCGGCGGAGCCCCCGCGCAGACCCTCGCCCTGCCCCCCGGGCCGTTCGTGCGGCTGAGCGGCACCGGCCTCGGCCTGAACGTCGCCGGGCAGACCCTCACCGGCGACCTGACGCTCACCAAGAGCGGCTCGACGCTGACCGTCGCGGCCACCGGCCTCACGTTGAAGCTGGGCGGGACGTCTGCGGCCCCGCTGGTGACCGCGACCCAGCGCGCCGGTCAGCCGTTCGAGTTCGTGCTCTCCGCGGACGGGCTCGCCGGCCGGGCCACCCTGGACCTCGCGGTCGGCGTCGCCGCCGTCGGCCTCACCGGCACGATCGGCCTCACCGTCAACACCGCGCCGCGGTCGGTCACGCTGCCGTCCACGAACGTCCTGCCGGCCGGGCCCTCCGTCGAACTGACGGGCACGGGCCTGACGGTGAACCTCCTCGGCCAGGCGATCACCGCCGACCTGACGTTCCGCCGCACCACGGACGCCGCGGGTGCGGCCGTCGTCAGCGTCGGTGTCGCGAACGCGACCCTCGTCCTGCTGCCGGGGACGACCACGTACGCCAAGCTGACCGGCGGCAACGGCGTCCTGCTGCTGACCGGGGCCGGCTTGGCCGGACGCCTTGGCGGCACCCTCGCCGTCGCCGTCCCGGGCGTCGGGTTCGGCGCGGACGGCACCTTCGAGTTGCAGGTCAACAGCACCGGCGCGGCGGTGCAGGCGTCCGTGCCGGTCGGCCGGGGCGTCCTCGACCTCGACGTGCCCGCCGGACCGTACCTGCGCGTCGCCGGCACCGGGGTGACCCTCAACGTCGCCGGTCAGTCGCTGCGCGGCAACGTCACGGTGGAGAAGTCGGCGGGTGTCGTCAAGGTCGCCGCCACCGACGTCGAGCTCAGCTTCGGCGACGGCACCACCGCCTACGCCACCCTGCTGGGCGGCGAGGCGCTGTTCGTGCTGTCGGCGTCCGGGCTGGCCGGCACGGTGCGCGGCACGGTCGCGCTGCGGGCGATCCCGCAGGTCAGCCTGTCCGGCACCCTGGCGCTGGCCGTCAACAACACCGGCGGCCACGTCGTCCAGACGTTCACCGTGGGCGGGCAGCCCGTGACCCTCGACCTCGCGGCCACCCCGACCCTGAGCCTGTCCGGCACCGACGTCGTCCTCGCCATCGCCGGCCAGGAACTCCGCGCCGACTTCACGATCACCAAGTTGGCCACCGGCGTCCGGATCGACGTCGCCAACGGACGCCTCGCCCTGGCCGCGGGCCCGAACCCGCTGCTCAGCGTCACCGACGTCACCACCGGCACGACCGGGCTCACCGTGACCACGGCCGGCGTGGCCGGCAGCCTCTCCGGCAACGTGCAGTTCGACGTGCCGGCGGTGTCGCTGACCGGCACCTTCAGCGTCGAGATCAACACCACCCTGGCCACGCCGCGCGTCCGGGTGAGCGCGACCGGCGCGACCCTCACGGTCGCCGGCGTGTCGGTGGGCGGGAACGTCGTCATCGAGCGGACGCAGGGCGCCACGTCGACCGTCAGCATCGCCTTCAGCGCCGTCACCCTCGCCCTCGGCTCGTTCGTGAACGTGACCGCCGCGGACAACTGGTCCGGCGCGGTGCTGATCTCCGCCGGCGGCGTCGCCGCCAGCTTCACGGGCAGCGTCGGGGTGTTCAATCTGCCCGGCATCACGGTCGGCGGGACGGCGTCCCTGCAGGTCAACACCGGCCCTGCCCCGGTCAACGCCACGTTCGCGGTCCCCGGCGGCACGACGTCGGTGACCGTCGACGTCCCCGGCGGCCCGTTCGTCCAACTCGCTCTGGAAGGCGGTTCGCTGACGATCGGCACCGTGGTCTTCAACGGGAACTTCGTGTTCGTCTCGCAGACCACGCCGACCCCGGAGACCCTCATCGTGCTGTCGGGCGTCGCGGTCACGCTGGCGCCCTCGTCGGGCGGCGGCGCGCTGACCCTGACCAACGGCCAGGGCTTCTTCGCCCTGATCGGCGGCGCGCCCCCCGCCGGCGGCCTCGCCGGCCAGTTCTCGGCCGACGTGGCGGCCGGGGCCGGCACCTTCAGCGCCGGGATCACCGTGGGCGTCCGCTACAACGCGACGAACGCCGAGGTCCACAAGCAGGTCGTCCTCGGCGGCGCCACCGTGAGACTCGACTTCGACGCCACCGAGGTCGCCACGACGTCGCCGTACGTCCAGATCTCCGGCTCGGGCACGATCAAGCTGGGCGACACCATCGAGATCACCGGCTCCTTCAGCTTCGGCTCCGGCGGCGAGTTCCACGCCACCGGTGTCACGATCTTCGTCGGGCAGGGCCCCGCGACCCTCGACGGCGGCGCGCCCAACCCGACCGCCCGCGGCCTGTCCATCACGGGCGCCGAGGTGTGGGGCAACCTCGCCGGCGGCACCCGCGCCTTCTCCGCCGTCGGCACGGTGGCGATCCTCGGCGTCCCGGGGGTCGTCGCGTCCGGCACCGTCAAGGTCGGCTACAACGAGTTCACCAGCGAACAGTTCGCCGACTCCACCGCGACCACCCCGGCGCGCGCCGGCTTCGCGCTGCCCGCCGCAGCGTCGGCGTCCACCCCGTACCTGCACGTCGGGGCGAGCAACCTCACCCTGAGCATCGCGGGGGTCGGGTTCACCGGCGCGCTCGCGTTCACCAAGAACGGCGACGTCCTCGACATCGCGCTCGGCGCGGACGCCGAGGCCGGCGGCTCGGTGATCGCGTCCTTCGGCGACGGGGCCCCCGTGACGGCGACCATCACCGCCGGGACGTTCCACCTCGTGGGCGCCACCGCCGGGGTCTCCCAGGCCGGCGTCTACGGTGCGGTGACCGCCACCATCGGCATCGCCGCCGGCGCCGGTGTCACGATCGGCGGGGTCATCGGCGTCCGGGTCAACACCACCTCCATCGCGCGCTCGGCCGGCGGCGTCTCCCTGCCCGGCGACTCGCTCGCCGTCCACGTGGACGCCACCGGCGCCGGCCACGGCCTCGTCGTGGCCGGGCAGACCCTGAAGGGCGTGTTCTCGTTCGAGCAGGAGAACCTGCCCGTCAGCCCGCAGGCCCCCGCCGGGACGCCCGCGCCGACGATCGTCCGGGTCGCCGGCAGCGCGATCACGCTGACCCTGGGCACCGCGTCGGCGGGCGTCAGCGTCACCGAGGGCACCGCCGCGTTCGTGCTCACCGCCGCCGGGTTCGCCGGACGCCTCGGCGGCCGGGTGGCCGTCAACATCGCCGGCGGCAGCGCCGTCACCTTCACCGGCGACCTCTCGGTCGCGGTCAACACCGGCGCCACCGACGTCAACCAGACCCTGACCGTCGCCGGCCGGCCGGTCAGCCTCGTCCTGCCGAAGGGCCCCTACCTGCGCGTCGAGGGCCTCGGCATCGTGATCGGGCTGCTCGGTCAGCAGATCACCGGCGACCTCGTCTTCGAGCAGGCCGGGGGAGTCGTCCACCTCGCGGCGACCGGCGTGTCGGCGTCCCTCGGCGACGGCGTCACGCCGTACGTGAGCCTGACCAACGGCACCGGCGTGTTCGTCCTCTCCCCGGGGTTCGCCGGGCGGCTCAGCGGCGCGGTCGCGCTCAACGTGCCCGGCGTGACGCTCAGCGGGACGTTCGGCTTCGCCGTCAACAACAGCGGCTCCGCCGTCACCACGTCGGTCCAGGTCGGCGGTCAGACCGTCGCCCTGAACCTGCCGGCCGGCCCGTACCTGCAGGTCACCGGCACCGCCGTCACCCTCAGCGTCGCGGGCGTGGCACTGCAGGGCGGGTTCACCTTCACCCAGGCCACCGTGGCGGGCACCCGCCGCGTGACCATCAGCCTGACCGCCGTGACGCTCGACCTCGGCGCGCTCGGTTCGGTCGGCGTGACCGGCGATCTGTACCTCCTGCCCGCCGGGCTGGTCGGGGCCCTGACCTTCGACCCGTCCCAGCTTGTGTTGCCCGGCGTCAGCCTGCAGGGCACCACGCTCGGCGTCCAGGTCAACAACACGGCCGCGCCGGTCACCCTCGACGACGGCACCGTCCTTCCGGCCGGCCCCTACCTGCGGGTCGTCGGCGACCCCGTCACCCTCACGTTCGGCACCGACGGACCGCGGCTCACGGCGTCCGTGTCGATGACGTCGGCGACCAACGCCGCCGGGCAGCGGCGCACCGTCGTCGGCGTGGCGGGTGGCTCGGTGCGCCTGGACGCCTCGAGCGCGCCGCTGCTCACCGGGGTCGCCGGGCTGATCGTCGTCGCCCCCGACGGCGTCGCCGCCTCGCTGGCCGGCACCCTGGACGCCGCCGCGCTGCTCCCCGCCGGGGTCACGGTCGCCGGCACCTTCGCCCTCAGCGTCAACACCGCCCCCCGGCCGGTCGCCGAGCGGCTGACCCTCGGCGGCGTCCCGCTCGTGCTCGATCTGCCGGCGGGCAGCTTCGTCCGCGTCGCCGGCACCGGCGTCACCCTGAGCGTGGCCGGGCAGCGCCTCACCGGCAACCTCGCCTTCCAGAGGGCCGGCACCCAGACGGTCCTCGCGTTCAGCGACGTCACCCTCCGGCTCGGCGACGGGACGACGGACTTGGTCGTCCTGAGCGGCGGCCGGGGCGACTTCGTCGTCGCCCCCACCGGGCTGTCCGGCAGCCTCACCGGCTCGGTGGCCCTGACCATCCCCGACGTCACCCTCACCGGCGCGCTCAGCCTCGAGGTCGACACGGCCGCCCAGCGGTTCCGGATCGGCGGGACCGGCCTGGCGCTGACCGTCGCCGGCCAGCGGCTCTCCGGCACGTTCTGGGTTTCCCAGGAGGTCAGCGGCACCGCGCGCACCGTCCGGATCAGCGCCTCCGCGGTCACCCTGTTCCTCGGGGACGCCCACGGCACCGACGCCACGACCGACGACACCGGCGTCCGGCTCAGCGGCGGCTCCGGACAACTGCTGCTCACCCCCGCCGGGTTGGCGGCCAGTCTGTCGGGCACGATCTCGGTGGTCGTGCCGACCGGGACGGACCTGCCGTTCACCCTGGGCGCCACCAGCGCCGCGCTGCAACTCAACACGATGCCGACGGCCGTGACGGACGCCGCCCTCGGGCTCAACCTGCCCGCCGGGCGCTTCGTGCGGGTCGAACTGACGACCGACCTGACCATCGCGGGGCAGACCATCGGCGGCACCTTCGCCTTCGAGCAGGTCCGCAACGCCGGCGCCGACCGGGTCCTCAACAGCACCGACGACGTGTCGGTCGTCAAGGTCGGCGCCCGCGGCGTCCATCTGTTCGTCGGGGCGTCCGGCTACGGCCTCGACGTGTCGGGCGGAACCGCGCTCTTCGTCCTGACCCCGGACGGCTTCGCCGGTCGGCTCTCGGCCCGCGCGGCGCTGCTGCTCGGCTCCCTGGCCGATCCCGTCACCGCCGACGTCGCCGTGACGATCAACAACCTGCGGCGCACGACCGGCGGGGTCACCAAGGCGCTGGCCGCCGACGAGACCTTCACCCTGGGCGGCGTCGTCCAGACCCTGAAACTGGCCGCCGGCTCCTACGTGACGGTCGAGGCGACCGGTGTCGTGCTGTCGATCCAGGGCCAGCGGCTCACCGCCGACGTCGCGGTCGAGCGGGCCATCACCCTCGCGGCCGGCGACGTCATCCCGACGGCGGCCACCGCCACCACGAGCGTGCGCTTCGCCAACGTCTCGCTGCGGCTGGGCACGACCTCCGCCGACTTCGTCACCGTGACCGGCGGCCACGGCGCGTTCACGATCGTCCCCACGGCCGGCATCCCGTCCGTCGCCGGCGGCCTCGCCGGACGCCTGGTCGGCACCGTCGCCGTCACGATCCCCGGCGTCACCGTGGCCGGCACGTTCGAGGTGCGGATCAACACGACCGGCGCCCCCCGGGACGTCGACGGCGTGACCGTCGCCCGCGGGCTCACGGTCGCCGGCACCGGCGTGTCGCTCAGCGTGGCCGGCCAGACGCTGTCGGGCTCGTTCACCTTCGTCAAGAGCGCGGACGGCACCACGCTCGACCTCGGCCTGCTCGGCGTCTCGCTGGCCCTGGGCACCGGCTCGAAGACCCTGGTCACCCTCACGGTCGCCGAGGGTGCGCTGCGGATCCTGCCGCAGGGCGTCGCCGGCTCGCTCACCGCCACCGCGGTGCTCGACGCGAGCCTGTCCTCGGCCGTCGACCTGACCGGCCTGAGCCTGCGGGTCGACGTCAACACCACTACCGCCCGCCAGCAGTTCACCATCGACGTCGCCGGCACCAACCTCGCCGTCGACGTCCCCGCCGGCCCGTACGTCCGCGTCCAGGCCGGGACGCCCTCCGCGCCGGTCAGCCTCACCGTCCTCGGGCAGCGGCTCGCGGGCGTCGTGCTGATCGAGCAGCGCACGACGGCGGCCCGCACTCGGGTCGTCACGCTGGCCTTCAGCCACGTCTCGCTGTTCCTCGGCGACCCCGGGGCGGACCTGGCCTCCACCACGGACGACAAGGGGTTCCGGCTCACCAACGGCGCCGGCGTCTGGGTGTTCACCCCGGGCGGCGTGGCCGGCGAGATCACCGGGGCCGTCTCGACGGTCGGCTTCGGCAGCAGCTTCTCGATCAGCGGCACCCTCGGCCTGCAGGTCAACAACACCGCGGTGCGGGTCGCCGAGACCGTCACCTTCGCGGACGCCGCCGGTGCGGCCGTCACCCAGACGCTGGACCTGTCCGCCGGCCCGTACGTGCGGCTGTGGGCCGACCAGTTCGCGCTGACCGTCGCCGGCCTCACCCTCAGCGCCGACCTGGCCCTGGAGCGGCTGAGCTCCGGCACCGGCACGGTCACCCGGATCGGCTTCGCCCACGCGAGCGTCGGCACCGACCAGCCGGTCGACGGCGGCGACGGTAGGAACCCGGGCCTCAGCGACGGTCAGGGCGCCCTGTTCCTGTTCTCGCCCGGCGCGACAACCGCCACCGGCGTCACCACCTCCGCGGGCGGCCTCGCGGGCACGCTGCTGGGCCACGTGGAGGTCGACGGGGACACCAGCTTCAGCCTCGACGGCACCGTGGGCTTCCAGGTCAACACGACGGGTGTCGCGGTCGACCAGTCCCTCACCGTGGGCGGCAGCGCCGTCACCCTGAAGATGGCGGCCAGCCCGACGTTCCTGTTCGTGGTGCAGGATCTCGCCTTCGACTTCGGCGACCTGCTCGAGATCCGCGCCGGCAGCTTCACGGCGGCCGAGGGCACGTTCAGCGGCACCGGCCTGGAGTTGTTCGTCGGCAGCGGCCCGTCCAAGCTCGACGACGGCAGCCTCAACCCGCGCGCCATCGGCGTCCTGATCACGAACGCCAGCCTGGAGTTCCGGGGCACGACCGGGGCGTACGCGATCCTGGCCGGCGGCGACCTGGCCCTGCTGGGCCTCGCCGGGCTCACCGTCGCCGGCCACGTCGACCGGTTCGCCGTCAACACCGGCGCGGGCGCCGTCACCTTCGGCACGGGCCCGACCGCGTTCACCGCTCAGCCCGGCGTGTTCACGTTCCTGGCCAGCGGCGTCCGGTTCGCGGTGCCCGGCGTGGTCGACCTCTCCGGCACCCTCGGCCTCACCCGCCAGCCCAACGGCACGCTCGACGTGTACCTCAGCAACCTCACCGTCCTGGTCGCGGTCGACGGCACCCAGGTCGCGAAGCTGGCCGGCTTCGGCAGCTTCACGATCTCCCCGACGACGGGCTTCCGGCTGAACAACGTGCGCGTCGACGACTTCAAGCTGTTCCCGACGGCGTCCGACATCGTCACCCCGGACGCCGCCCGCCCGGCCCTCTTCCCGACCGCCGACCTCGGCGCCCCCGTCCAGGGCGGCGTGTACGGCACCGCCCCGACGTCGCTCCTGGTGCGGTTCAACGACCTCAACGGCGTCGGGCTGCGCGCCGAGACCATCACCGACACCGACCCGGAGTTCGCGCTGCTGGTCAACGGGCAGCCGGCGACCGGCGTGACGATCGGACAGCCCGACCCCCAGCAGAACCGGCCCGGTTGGTACCGCTACTCCGTCAGTGGGCTGCCGGCGACGGGCCAGATCACCGTCCGGTTCCTGCCGGGCGCCTTCAGCGACGTCTCCGGCGCCATGGCGATGGGCGCCGACCAGACGTTCGTGGTGTTCGTCCGGACCGCCCTGCAGCCGGCCCCCGGGCCGATCGTCTCCCTGGCGAACCCGGCCAACGGCGCCGCCATCACCGTCGCGCAACTCAACGCGCAGGGCTACGTCGACGTCACGTACACGAGCCTGCCGGCCGCGACGAACGAGGCGCCGCTGCCCCTCGACCAGGACCTCATCCGCAACCGCACGACCGCCCCGTTCATCCTGACCGGCACGGCGCTGGCCGACGTCAAGGTCGACGCCGTCGGACGCCCCGAGTTGCTGGGCGCCCCCGTGCAGGTCTCCGGCCGGGCCCTCACGTCGACGACCGTCACCTACCGCTACTTCGTCCGCGACAAGCTGCCGACGGACGCCACGGGCCTGTTCAAGTCGGGCTCGCTCACGCTGCTGTTCGACGCCGGCGTGGCGCGGACCACCGGGGCGACCCCGGTCTCCAACGTGGCCCAGACCGTCGGCTTCACCGTCGACCCCGCGGCCCCCGGCGCGGCCACCACGGGCGGCGCGGTCAACCTCGGCCCGCTCACCCTGCAGGGGCCCAGCGTCGGCATCGCCGACTTCGGGTTCGCCGACGGCATGGTCGTGCTCACCCTGGCCCTCGGCGTCGACCGGGCCTCGCTGGCGTTCGGCGGCAGCGCCGCGGCCAACACCGGGACGACCACGGCCCAGACCGGCTCCGGCGTCACCGTCGACCTGCTCGGGGTCCTCGGCACCTTCGACCTCGCGGTCGACGTGTTCGGCCTGCTGAGCGGCAACGTCCGCGTCGAGCCGACCGGCAAGTGGTCGTTGCGGGCGGCGTCGCTGGTCGCGCACATCCCGGACGTCGCCGACCTCACCGCGACCGGCATCGAGGTGGGCTACGACCCCAAGGGGGCCGCCGACCAGGAACTCGTCCGGATCGCGACCGCCACCCTGGACATCCCGCGCTTCGGCGTCCGGGGCAGCCTGCGGCCCTTCGACCCGACGGAGCACGCGAGCGTGGACGCCATCGACGTCTCGCCGGCGTCCGGGCTGATCCCCGGGCTCGTCATCCGGCAGAACGGCCTCACCCTCGGCACGGCCGAACTGCGCTACGGCAACGTGCCCAACGCGTCGCTCACCCCGACCAGCGCCGACCACTCGATCAAATTTGGTGACGTGCTCGTCCTGGACGACATCCGGGTCGGGATCTCCGGGCTAACGATCGATTTTGACGGGTCGAACCCGTTCGCCGATTTCGACGGCGAGTTCTACATCGCCACCGGCGGCGCCAAGCTGTTCCCGGGCAAGCCCTACGGCGCGACGTTGAAGGATCGCCTGACCACCGACGACCGCTTCGCCGACGGCAGCACCGACGACGAGGCCTTCCGGATCACGCTGACGTTCGCCGGGGGCCGCGTCCAGGACCTGGTGCTGAACGTCGACACCCTGGAGGTGCGTCTCGGCAGCTTCCTGACGCTCACCACCGTCGGCTTCGAGCTCAACACCGGGGCGTCCGGCACGTCGGCCGAGATGGTCTCGTTCATCTCGGTCGGCGCCACGGTCAGCATCGGCAGCCTGGCGATCACGGGCGAGGGCAAGAACTTCGCGATCACCGGCACCGGCGACTTCGTCGCCAAGCCCGGCTTCGGGGTCTTCCTGGCGATCGGCTCGGCCAGCGGCGAGTCGTTCCAGTGGCCGTCGTGGATGCCGGTGCGGATCGACGCCCTGGGCGTCCAGTGGGACGACGTCACCCACCACCCCGAGGACTTCGTGCTGACCCTGTCGCTGTCGGTCACCGGCATCCAGGGGCTGTCGTCGCTCGAGTTCTCCGGCTCGATCGTCGGCATCAAGATCCAGCCGTCGCTGCTGGCCCAGGGCAAGTTCCCGATCATCGACATCGCCGAGATCGGCGTCAAGGTGAAGGGCGACCTGTTCGGCGGCAAGCTCGAAGCCGGCCTCGTCGGCGGCGTCATCAAGCTGGACGCCAACTACGCGATCATCGGCCTCGCCGACACCACCACGCCCGTGTTCAAGCGGGTGCTCTATCTCGGCATCGAGGGCGGCTTCGCCATCGCCGGCATGGCCGGGCTGACCCTCCGCCTCGGGCTCTCCGAACTGGGCCCGCTGCAGGTGTTCCTCAACGTCGAGGTGCCGGGCGGCGTCATGCTCGTGCCGCAGATCGGCCTCGTCATGAACGACTTCGCCGCGGGCGTGGAGTTCTTCAAGAGCCTGCCGTCGCTGTCCGACCCGTTCGCGCTGCGCGGCCCCGTGGGCAACCTGCCGAGCGCGCAGACCGCCGACCAGTGGATGCAGGGGCTGCGCCAGCAGGTCGCCGCCCAGGCCAAGACGCTCGCCGAGCACCCGGAGATGAACGGCTTCTTCGCGGCGTTCACCGCCCCGATGACGATCACCGGCTCGGCCCGGGTCTACTCGCTGTATACGTCGCAGCAGGTGTTCAACGGCCAGGTCGTGGTGAAGATCTCCACCGACGGCAAGCTGCTGATCATCGGCAAGCTCAACTTCGCCGCCGATCAGATCTCCCTGTCCGGACGCCTCTACGTCGACCTGTCGAAGGTCGCCACCGGCAACGCGACGGTGCTGTTCCTCGCCGACATCCCCGACCAGGCGAGGGTGCTGACCCTCTACGGCAAGCTCCGGATGGGCTTCCGCGACTCCTCCGGCAACGAGGTCACCTTCGACGTCCTCGACCTGCCCACCCCCGAGGCCACCGCGACCGCACCCACGGGCACCGTCGTCCTGCCCGCCGCCGAGGGCGCGAGCATCGACGTCGGCCTCGCCAACCTGGCCGAGACCGCCGACCACCAGCGCTACGTCGACGTGATCTTCACCGCCCCCGCCGGCGCCAGCATCGACTCCACCTCTGTCATGGAGGCCGACCACGAGATCGAGCTGATCCTCAACGGTCAGCCGGCGATCCGGCCCGACTCCGGCGCGCCGATCCCGATCGTCACGGTCACGGGAGCGGACGGCTTCGTCTACCTCGCCGCCCTGGTCAAGACCAGCGACAGCACCACCGTGTGCAGCAGCACCACGAACTGCAAGGTGACCTACACGTACCGCCTGCTCGGCGCCACGACGGACACGGTCGTGACCGTGGTCGACCTCGCCAACGAGCCGGCCGGCACCTCCACCGACGTACTGAACCTGGCGATCCGGCGCACGGGCACCACCCGGTACCGCTACGTGTTCGGCACCCTCACCGACTGGCCGATCGGCACCGCCGCCGTCCGCTTCCTCGTCGGGGCCGTCAAGAACGTCGACCTCGTCGACGGCGAGGGCAACACCACCACCGGCGCCTCCAGCGCCGACCGCACCGCCACCGTGCGGATCACCGGCACGACGGCGTCCCTGGGCGACCCGGCTCACGGCAGCAACGTCGACCTCAACGTGATCAACCACCGGCCCTGGCAGACGTGGATCGACGTCGTCTTCACCGCCCCCGGCGGCAAGAGCCTCGCCCCGGCGACCATCCTCGACCTCGCCCCCGAGGTCGTGCTCGGCGGCGCCGGCCTCGGCACGGCCGCCCTCGACGCCACCCGGACGCCGACGGTCCTGGCCGGCTCGGGCGGCTCGCTCACCGTCCGCTTCTGGATCACCGGCGCCTTCGCGGACGCCGGCGCCGTCACCGTCGCCCCGATCGCCGGCTCCTGGGGGTTCGCGGCCGCCGCCGTGACCGTCAGCGTGGTGACGCTCACCGCGGGCGCCACCCCGGCCGTCCTCACCCTCACCCTCACTCTGCCGGGCGGCTCCCCGAGCGAACTGAGCATCGACGTCGCCGCCGCGCTGGCGTCCCTCGTCTTCACCGACGTGGACGCCGTCGCGCCCGGCGTCCAGTTGTATGCGGCCGGCGGCTGGGTCGTGACCATCGACCCCACCCGCGCCATCACCCGTACCGGCAGCGGCACCGGCGCGACCTTCGACGTGCCAGTCCTGGTGACCGCCGCCGCGGCGGCCGCCACGTTCACCCCGGCCGTGTCCGCCGCGTCGGTGCCGCTGACCAGCAGCGCGGACGCCGACTACGCCGGCACCACCGTCGCCGTCCAGCCGGTCGTCGTCACCGGCACGCCCACCGCGTACCTCGACGTGACGTTCCGGCCCTCGGCGGGCGCCACGCTCACCGGGACCGTCGGCTACGACGTCGTCACGCTCGGCGGCTTCGGCGCCTCCGGGGTCACCGTCCTCAACACGCCCCCGATCCGGCTCGAGGGCGACACGTACCGGTTCCTGCTGACCGGGTCGTTCGTCATCGGCATCGTCGACGTGTCGGTCGACCTCACGAAGATCGCCGACACCTCCGGGCGCAGCCCCCCCGGATCCGCGCAGGCGTTCCGCTTCACCGTGGTGGGCGCGACCGGCGATCTCGTGCGCACCCTGCCGGGCGACGGCGGCGTCGTCGCCCTCGGCGGCCAGACCATCGGCCGCGACCGCATCAACGCCACCCACTACCTGGAGGTCCGGTTCACCGCCACCTCCGGCGCCACCCTCGATCACGCCACCATCGACGGCGGCGAACTCCAGTTCCGCGATCCCTCCGGCGCCCTCGTCGCGCTCGCGGCCCCGATCCGCGTCGGCACCTCGTCGCTCTACCGGTACGCGTTCACCGGCGACCTCGTGGCCGGCACCTACACCCTCGTCTTCGTCGCCGGCAGCTTCTCCGACAGCACCGGCCTGGGCAACCTGGGCGAGACCGAGCTCCTCATCGTCGCGTCGCCCGCCGCGGCCCCCGCGAACCCGACCCCCGGCCAGGTCATCGACGTCGCCGAGTTCAACGGCCGCGGCTGGGTCGACGTCACGTTCCCGGCCTTCGGCGGCGCGCCGGCCGACGCGGCCACCATCCTGGACGCCGCCGGCGAGTTCACCCTCACCCAGGGCGGGGTGGCCCTCACTCTGGTCGGCGCGCCGCTGCAGGTCGACGCCACCACCTTCCGCTACTTCTTCACCGGCGGCACCTCCGGTGCCTTCGCGGCGACGTTCACCGCGGGCGGCTGGGCCAACGGCAACGGCCGCGCCTGGGCGAGCGCCGACGGCAACCCCTCGCTGACCCCGGGGGCTGCCACCGGCGTGTGGCTCGACGTGACGTTCACCCCCGTGGCCGGCCAGCGGGTGGACGCGGCGTCCATCAATGGCGACGAGTTCACCCTGGCCGGCGGCGGAGCGGGCTCGCTCGCCTTCGTCACCGTGATGCGGGTGAACGCGACGACGTTCCGGTACCTGTACACCGGCCCCCTCACCGAGGACCGCGTGACGCTGACCTTCCTGGCCGGCGGCTGGAGCGACACCGACGGCAACCGCGCGACGGCGGGCACCTCGACGTTCCGCCTCATCACCCAGGGCGAGTCGTTCTTCATCGAGTTGTCCGGCGGCATCCTGCTCGAAGCCGCCGGCCTGCTCGACAAGCCGCTGCTCGACATCTCCGCGTACGTCGTGCTGGAGATCGACAGCGCCCGCAAGGTCTTCACCCTGACCTTCGGTGGCCAGATGTCGATCTACGGGCTGGGGACCGTCGGGGCGACGTCCGGCCGGTTCGTCCTCGACATGGGCGGGTCGTCCCTGCTGCCGAAGTTCTGGGGCGTCGCGACGCTGGAGACCAACTTCGCGGCCCTGGAGCCGTACGGCCTGAAGATGTTCGCCAAGGGCACCCTGATGGTCAACCTCGACAGCGTCACCCACGTCGAGACGCTGACCCTGCCGGGCATGGGCCCCGGCGGTGCCGACCTCGTCAAGACCTTCACCCTCAACGGGGGCAGCTTCGGGCTGCAGCTCGTCGGCCAGTTGATCGTCAGCGTCCCCACCACGACCATCGAGCTGTTCCGGATCCAGGGCGGCATCTACCTCAACATCCAGACGCAGCCGTCGTTCCTGCTGCGCCTGTACCTGACCGGCGAGATGACGTTCGGCAGCGGCAACGCCTCGCTCACCTACGGCGCGGTCACGGGCCTGCTGGTGGTCTCGGGCGAGCCGGGTCACCTGGGCGTCGCGGGGACGATCACGGTGGCGTCCGGCGCCGGCATCGGGCTGCCCGCCGCCACCGGCTTCCAGGCCAACGGCAGCGTGAACATCACGTTCAACACGACGCTCAAGGACCAGGTCTTCCGGATCCCGACCGACTTCCTGCCGCTGCTGCGCCCCGGCGACCCCACCGAGATCGTGATCTCGAAGGCCGCCCCGGGGCTCGACGGGCAGCCGAGGCCGTCCGCCCCCGCCGAGGTGTACGCGGCCGTCACCGTGCAGGCCCACCTGGTCATCGGCGGGTTCGTGACCCTGGACGGGTACATCCGCATCACCGCGGCGGGCAGCGGCGCCGGCGCCTACCTGGCCGTCGACGGCGCCGTCGGCGGGCGGATCGCCCTGCTCGGCGCCGTCTCCGGGCAGCTGCACCTCAAGGCCGGTTTCGACCCGGTGCCCTACGTGCTCGGACGCATCCAGCTGAACCTGACGGCCAACGAGATCCCCGGCGTCAAGTTCCTGGGCGTGTTCCGGCTCGACCTGAACACCACCGGCGGCTCGCAGGTCGTGCAGACCTTCGGCCTCGACGCCAACGGGGCGTTCAAGAAGAACCTGGACGGCTCGCTGGCCGTCGAGGACGTCACCCTCGACCCCGGCATCGCGCTGATCATGCAGGGCGACCTCAACCTGCTGGACCAGATCGTCATCACCGGCAGCGTCGCGTTCACCGCGAACACCGACCCGGTCAACCCCTACGTCGAACTGCTCGTGGCGGGCGCCCTCAAGCTCGGGTCGCTCGGCGAGGTCACCCTGACCGACAGCGGCTTCCGGATCGACCGGCACGGACTCGTGGCCAACCTGAACCTCAGCGTCGACCTGGGCGCCGCCATCGGCCTCGGCATCACCGGCACGGCCAGCATCCAGCTCAACACTGGCGCCGGCCTCGCCAGGCTGGGCACCACCGATATCGCCCCCGGGTTCCGCATGCACATCGCGGCGTCGGTCACGTTCCTGGGCTTCGCGTCGGCGTCCGGGTTCGTCGACGTGGCCGTCGAGCCGGCGGGCTTCGTCCTGGGCTTTGGGCTGGACTTCACCCTGGGCGGCGCGCTGACGTTCCACGCCGAGGGCGGGGCCGCGGTGTACGGCGGCGCGAACCCGGGCATCGCGCTCAAGCTCGCCGTCAGCGTCAGCGCGGACTTCACCATCGCCAAGCTCAGCGGCTCCGGCCTCCTGGCCCTGAACACCCGCGGCGTCGAGACGCTCGGCGTCACCCCGCACTCGTTCCAGTTGGCCATCGCCGGGCACATCGAGATCCTCGGCGTGCTGAACTTCGACGCGTCCGTCACGATCGTCGTCGGCAAGCTGCGGCCCACCGACACCGTCGCGACCGAGGGCGCCTGGTACTTCAAGGCCAACGCGGGCGTCGACTTCTTCGGCCTGGCGACCCTCAACGGCTCGGTGTATCTCAACTCGGCGGGCGACTTCGACGTCTCCCTGAGCGGGCGGCTGGTGCTCGGCTCGTCGTCGTTCGGCATCGTCGGCGACTTCAGCATCCGGATGACGTCCGTCCACTACACGGAGGCCGGCAACGAGTACTACCGCCTGTACATCGGCGGCTCGGGCAGCGTGGAGGCCCGCGTCTTCGGGATCACCCTGGTCGGCTTCGGAGTCTCGTTCGGCGTGACCCTGGACACCCGGACGGCGGGCCCCGACGGCCGTGTCCCGGTGCGGTTGTCGATCACGGTCAAGATCAAGATCCTGTTCGTGACGGTGTCGAAGACGGCCACCTTCACCCTCGGCTACCTGCAACTGCCTCGACCGGTGTACCTGGCGGGCGACCTCGGGAACGCGCAGACCTGGTCGGGTGGCGTCCTGTACCTCAACGTCGGCGCGCGCGCCGCCCAGCGCAACCTCGCGGCGTCCGCGGCGACCGAGCCGATCGACGAGTCGTACATCGTCGAGCAGATCGGCGGCACGGCGGGCGACGCCACCATCAAGGTCGTCGCGTTCGGGCGCACCGCCACCTACGCGCACGTGACCGGGATCGTCGGCGACTTCGGCTCGGGGGCCGACGCCCTCGTCGTCCGCGACAACGTCGCCGTGCCGTTCACGCTCACGGGCGGCGCCGGCGCCGACGTGTTCGCCCTCGGCGGCTCCGCCGGCGGCACCCTGAACGCCGGCGACGGCGACGACATCGTCACCGTCACGAGCACCGCTGCGGTCGCCGTGAGCGGCGGCATCGGCGACGACTACCTCGAACACGCGGTCGGCAGCGGCACCGTGACGTTCGCCGGCGGCGGCGGCTCGGACGTCCTGATCGGCGGCAACCTCGCGGACACCCTCGACGGCGACGACGGCGACGACCAACTCCAGGGCCTCGCCGCGCGGTACTCGGGTGGCGCCGGCGACGACCTGATCGCCCTGACCCTGGACACCCCGCGCACCCCGACCGTCTCCGGCGGCCTCGGGCGCGACACCCTCGAGCTGACGCTGAGCGGCCTGGCGGACACCCTCCTCCTCCAGGACGCCGGCGCCGCCGCCCTCACCCTGCGGCTCAACGGCGTGGCCCGGCCGACGACCGGCCTCGAGGTGCTGGACGTGCGCACCCTCGCCGGCCCCGACCGCGTCACGGTCGAGGAACTGCCCGCCGACGCCGGCCTGACCGAGCTCACCGTCGACCTCGGCACGGGGTCGGCCGACGCGGTCACGGTGTACGGCACCTCGGGGGCCGAGACCTTCACCCTCACCTACGACAGCAGCCGCCCCGACCGCCCGCTGCCCGAGGTCAAGCTGGCCGGCGGCCGCTACACCGTGTGGATCGACAACGCCGTCCGCGGCGACGGCGACGTCCTCGTCGTGGACGCCCTGGGCGGCAGCGACACGATCTCCGCGGCGGCGCTCGGCGACCGGCTCCTCCCCGCCACGAACCGGATCGCGGTCACCCTGCGCGGCGGGGCCGGCGACGACACCCTGATCGGCACCCCGTTCGACGACGTGCTCGACGGCGGCTCCGGCGACGACCGGATCACCGGTGGGTACGGCCTCGACAGCTTCGCGGACGCCTCGGGCACCGACACGCTCGTCGAGACCTTCGACGCGGACCTCGGCCTCTACGACAACCTGTTCGTCGTCGGGGTGGTCTCCGGCACCGGCTTCGCCTCCGGGGTGGCCGAGACGCTGACCGGCGCCGGCGGCGTCCGGCTGTTCGAGAAGGCCGAACTCACGGGCGGGGCCTCCTCCAACACGCTCCTGATCGGGGACGCCGACGGCACCGTCGCGATCGGCGCGGCCGCCCGCGACGCGCAGGCCTGGACCGGCGACGTGACGCTGGCCCCGCTGGGCGGCGACGACGTGGTGCGGGTGGAGTTGCGGGCCGCCGCGGGCGCGCGCGTCCACCTCACGGACGCCGCCGGCACCGACCGCCTCGAGGTCTGGGGCACCAGCCTCCGCGAGGACCTCGTCCTCGACACCGCGGCGGGCCGTGGACGCCTCACGCAGTGGGTCATCAGCGAGCAGGACGCCGTCAGCACCGCCGTCGTCATCGATCACCTCGGCGTGGACGCCGTGACCATCGCGACGCTGGCGGGCGGCGACCGGGTCGCGGTCCGGGCGATCGACGTGCCGCACACGATCGACGTCGGCGTCGGCGACGACACGGTGGCGGTCGGCAGCCGCGCGGCGGTCGGCGCCACGTTCGCCGCGTGGCCCAACACCGGCGGCACGGTCGACGCGATCGCGGCCCTGCTGACCCTCGACGGCGGCACGTCCCCCGAAGTCGCCGGGGTCGCGGCCACCGGCGTCGACGTGCTGACCGTCGACGACACCGGTGACGCAGACGACAACACCGGCACGCTGACGGCGACCACGATCACCGGCCTGAACATGAGCGACGGCATCGTCTACCTCGCCTTCGAGGCGCTCGCCATCGCCCTCGGCCGCGGCAACGACACGTTCTACGTCGAGAGCACCCACGCCGGGCCGTTCCGGCCGACCACCCTCACCACGGGCGCGGGCGACGACCAGGTGTTCGTGCAGACCATCGCCGGCCCGACCGCGATCGACACCGGCGCGGACGCCGACACCGTCCGGGTCAGTTCCGCGATCAGCGGCGACGGCGTCCTGACCGGCATCGACGCGCTGTTGACGATCACCGGCGCCGAGGGCAGCGACCGGCTCGTCGTGGACGCCGCGGCCCACGGCAGCGACAACGTCGGCGTCGTCACCGACCACAGCGTCGAGGGCCTCGGCCTGGACGTCGGCGCGTCGGCCGAGGCCAGCGACCTCGTCCAGGTCGTCACCGTGCTCAACGCGGCGGACGGCCGGTTCACGCTCCGGCTGGCCGACGGCCGCGCGACCTGGGCGCTCGACTTCGACGCCTCCGCCGCCGCCGTCCAGGCCGCCCTGGTGTTCCTGCTCGGCGCCGGCAATGTGGTCGTCTCGAAGGCCGGCGGCCGCTGGAGCGTCCGGTTCACCGGCGCCCTCGCGGGCGCCGCGGGCCGCGCCATCCCGATCGCGGCCGTCGAGAACGTCAACCTGCTGCCCGACCCGACCCTCGACCCCGTCGTCACCGGCGTGGCGTCCATGAGCGAGGGCCGCCTGCAGCACGCCGGCTTCGAGCTGCTCGACGTGACCCTCGGCGTCCACGACGACGTGCTGCACGTCGACTCGTCCGTCCCCGGCACCACGACCGTCCACCTCGGCGCCGGCGACGATCGGGCGTTCGTCGAGGGGCTCGGCGGGGCGGCGTCCGTCTTCGGCGACGCGGGCGACGACTGGCTGGTCGTCAACGCCGTCCCGGACGCCCCGGGCGTCAACCCGCTGGACCACCGACGCCTCGCCCTCGACGGCGGCCTGGGCTCCGACTACGCCCTCGTCGGCACGTGGGGGAGCGGCGACTCCCGGATCGACGTCGTCGACACCGGCCACGACGGCGGCGTCAACGTGCTGGTGGTCAACGGCACCGCGGCGGCCGACACCTTCCTGTTCCGCACGGCGCTGGTGGCGTCGCTGTCCGGGAAGTCCGGCGACTGGTTCACCCACGCCGAACTGATCACCTACACCGCCGAGATCAACGGCTCCGTCGTCGTCAACGGCCTGTTCGGCGCCGACACGTTCGCCCTCGACGACACCTCCAGCGCGCTCACGATCAACGGCGGCGCCGACGACGACCGCTTCCGGATCGGGCAGCTGCAGGTCGGCCCGACGGTCCCGCCCGAGACCTACCCGAGGATCCCGACCGGCGATTCCGAGTTCGGGGTCCCGGCGGCGGAGTTCTTCAAGTCCGACCGCGGCTGGCTGACCAACGGCGTCTCGTTCCCGGCCACGATCAACGGCGGCACGGGCAACGACACGTTCGAGGTGTTCCGCAACGTGGCCGCGCTCACGCTCAACGGCGACGCCGGCGACGACGCCTTCATCGTGCGGACCTTCATCTCCGACGACGAGGTCAGCCGGATCAACTCGGGCACCGGCAACGACTACATCGAGTACGCCGCCAGCGCGCCGGTCGCGATCGACGGCGGCGCCGGCAACGACCTCGTCGTCGTCATCGGCACGGCGGCCCCCGACACGTTCGTGCTGACGGCGTCCGGGGTGTACGGAGCGGGCCGCTACGTCAGCTTCGTCAACGTCGAGCGGCTCCACCTCTACGGCATGGAGGGCGACGACCGCTTCTTCGTGCAGTCCACCGCCCCCGGCGTCGAGACCCGCGTCTTCGGCGACCTCGGCAGCGACACCGTCGAGGTGGCCGGCGCGGCGCCCGCCGTCCAGGCGAACGACCTGCTCGGCCACACCGGCCTGGTGTCGATCGAGTCGGCGACGGCCGGCTGGGACGGCGTCCCCATCGACGGCATCGCGGCCGAGATCCTGGACGCCGACAGCGCGGCCCTGGTCGTCGCCCCGGTCGGCGGGTCGCTCGTGGTCGACGAACGGAACCGCACCGCCACGCGCACGCTGCTCGTGCGGCCCACCCTGCCGCCGGACGCCGTGCTGACCGTCACCGTGCAGGCCCCGGCGGTCGACCCGACGTCGCCGAGCCGCACCCGCGGCGTCCAGGTGTCGACGGACGGCGTCCACTGGGGGACGGCCGCGACGCTGACCTTCGGCGTCGGCGACATCGCCGAGCAGTCGGTCTCCGTGCGGGCGGCCTTCGACGTGGCTCCCGAGGGCGACACCGGCTTGGTGTTGCAGACGTTCGTGACGGCGTCCTCGCCGGCCAGCCGGTACCACAAGCTGGTCGTCGGCACCGTGCCGGTGCGGATCGTCGACGCGGACGCGCCCGGCGTCGTCGTGCTGGGCGTCGCGGACGGCGGTCTGGTCGTCGTCGAGGGGGCGGGCGGCGTCGGCGGCCCGGCGACCTACACCGTCTCGTTGGCGCGCCAGCCGCTGGGCGACGTCACCGTGCACCTGGTCGCCCCCGCCGGCGTCCTGCTGAACGGCGCCGCGACGCTCGACCTGGTGTTCACCACGATCAACTGGGCCACCCCGTGGACGCTCACCGTCACCGGCGCGACCGACGGCACCGTCGAGGGCACCGTGCTGGGGCTCATCACGGCCACCGTCACCGCCGCCGCGGTCTCCGAGGGCGGCAGCGAGGCCGGGTTGACCGGGTCGGTCACCGGCGGCACGGGCCGCGACGACGAGGTCGTCGTCGACCGCACGTTCCCCGACGACAGCCTGCGCGGCTTCACCCTGGTCATCACCGGCGGCACCGGCGCCGGCCAGGAGCGCACGATCTGGACGAACGTCGGCTCCACGATCACCGTCACCGTGCCGTTCGACGTGCTGCCCGACCCGTCGAGCACGTACCGGCTGGTCGGCCACCTGGGCGCCGCCGGCCTGGACGTGCCCGTGACGACCTGGGACGCCGACACCCCGCAGGTGATCGTGGTCGAGTCCGACGGCACCACCCGGCTCGTCGAGGACGCCACCGGCACCGGGTACGGCGCGACCGACACCGTCACCGTGCGGCTGTCGCGGGCGCCCACGGCCCCCGTGACGATCCGGCTGCGCGCGCCGGCCACTCCGTCGCTCGACCTGAGCGTGGCCAAGAACGCCACGAATTGTGGCATGACCGCCGGCTGCACGCTGGTCCAGGTCGCGTTCGTCGCGGGCGCGGGGCAGGCGCTCGACGGCGCGGACCTGCTGCTCACGTTCACCCCGACCACTTGGGCGACCGAGCAGACCGTGACGCTGCGCGCCAAGGTCGACGGCGTGGTGGACGGCTCCGACCTGCAGAGCTTCCCGGCGCGCGCCCGCCGCACCACCGGCGTCCAGGGCTCGCTGTTCGTGGCCGGGGGCGAGGACGCCCACCCGCCGGTCGACCTCACCCTGACCAGCTACCTGCCGATCATGCTGCCCGGCGAGTCCTCGCTGAACCCGCTGCCCGTGAGCGCCGTGACGGCGGACGCGATCGAGGCCGCCCAGGTCGACCGGCTCGTCGTCCACAACGAGGGCAGCCCGGCCGCCGACACCGGCACCCTGACGGCCGTCCTGCTGACCGGGCTCGGCATGGGCGCCGGCGGCATCGCCTACGACGGCTTCGAGGACCTGACCGTGCTGCTCGGCTACGGCAACGACACGTTCACGGTCGCGAGCACGCACGCCGGCACCACCACGATCGACGCCGGGCGCGGCGACGACACCCTGACTGTGCGGACGATCGCCGGCCACACGCGCCTGCTCGGCCAGGCCGGCAACGACACGTTCACGATCGGCAGTGGCGCCCGCACCCTCGACGACCTGGACGCCCTGCTCGTCCTCGACGGCGGCGCCGGCACCGACGTGGCCACCCTGGACGACGCCGGCGACACCGACGACAACCTCGGCTGGCTCACCCAGACGACGCTGACCGGGCTCGACCTGGTCGCCCGCACGACCCTGGACACCATCGGCCGCCCGCTGGACCAGCTGTTCTCGGTGACCCGGCCCGTGACCGGCGCGTTCACCCTGCTGCTCAGCCAGGTCGTCGGCGGCGTGGCCAGCGGCATCGGCGCGATCACGTTCGCCTTCGACGCGACCGCGGACGCCATCCGCGCGGCGCTGCAGAACCTGCTGTTCCCGCAGTCGGAGGGCGCCAACCCGGGCGTCTCCCTCACGTGCGGCGGCGGTGCCACCGCGTGCGCCGCCAGCGTCTACGTGTGGCAGGTCGGCGCGGAGCTACTGATCGGCTTCCGCGGCGAGGTCAACGCGAAGCCCGCCACCCCGGTGACCATCAGGCTGGACGCCCTCGGCGCGGCCGCCCCGGCCGCCGGCCGCAGCCGCCGCGAGGGCGTCACCTACCACGGCCTGGAGACCCTGAACCTGAACCTGGGCGCCAGGCACGACGTGCTCAACGTCCGCGGCACGCTGCCGGTGACCAACGTGTCGCTCGGCGCGGGGGACGACCGCGTCTACGTCTCGTCGCGGGCCGACGCTCGGCTGGTGGGCGCCCCGGCTCAGACCCACCCCGAGTTCCTGGCGGGCGACCTCGACGCGATCCGGGGCACGCTCAACCTCGACCTCGGAGACGGGCGGCACACCCTGCTGATCAGCGACGAGGACGCCCTCGCCGGCGACCCGAACGTGCTCGTCACCGACGTGGCCGGCGCCGCCCGGGCTCGCGACGCCTCGCTCGCCGCGGCCGGCGAGATCTTCGTGGTCGGCCTGGCCCCGGCGGGCATCAGCTACCGCACGTCGGTGTCGGGGACCCTCGCCGGCGGCGTCCGGCTCTGGAGCGGCGCGGGCAACGACACCTTCGTCGTGGACGGCGCCCATGAGCGGGCCGGCGTCCGCACCACCACCTGGCTGAACACCGGCCTCGGCGACGACACCCTGACCGTCACGATGACGCCCGGCGACGGCTTCCTCGTGGTGAACACCCAGGGTCCGAACGACAACGTCCTCGGCCTGGGCGACCCGCTCGACCTCGGCGACGGGCCGGTGGCGGCCGAGCAGGTCGTGTCGGTGACGGTCAACTCCGGCACAATCTCGGGCACGCACTACGTGGTGTCGGCGCGGCAGGGCCTCGTGGGCCTGTTCGACTCGCTGGTGCCCGGCGACAACGTGGTCGTGACCGTCGACCGTGTGGCCGCCGAGGCCCTGCGCCGGTCCGGCACGTTCACGGTGGGCGACTTGACGTCGGCCCTCGGCGTCGGCGAGCTCGTCGGCGTCCGGGTGTTCGCGAGCGGCAAGCTGGTCTACTCGGCGACGGGGACGGCCATCGACCTGGCGACGGAACTGACCTTCTCGGGCGAGCGCGACGCGCACGGCACGAGCACTGGGGTCGCCGACCTCGTCCTGGTCGAGGTGACGCGCCGCACGTCCCAGCCCCTGTCAATGCCGACCGCCGGCCCGCTCCAGCCCGCCGGCACCACCGACGACGACACGGTCCACGGCGAGGCGTCCACGAACCCGTTGGTGCTCATCGGCGGCCAGGGTGCGGACAGGTTGCACGGCGGGTCGGGCGGCGACCTCGTCATCGCCGACCGCGGCCGGGTGCTGTGGTTCACCCCGGGCACCATTCCGCTCGTCGGCCTCGGCGGCGCCGAACTGACCCCGGCGCAGGTCGACGCGCTGCAGGCGGTGGCGGTCGCGGTGTCCGGCAACGGCGGCTTCGGCGACAAGACCGACGGGGTGTCCGGACGCCTCGTCGGCCTGGTGATCACCCTCGACCCGACGGTCGGCGGCGACGACACCGTGACCACCGGCACCGGCGCGGGCGCCGACATCGTCCTGGGCGGCGCCGGCGGGGACCGGATCACCACCAACCGCGACGAGAACGGCACCCCCGACGCGACGGCGCTCGTCATCGCCGACCACGGCTTCCTCGACTACGTCCTGCTCGACGGCGACCCGACCGACCTCGACCGGATCTGGTCGACCGACCTGAACCACGGCGGCGCCGACGACGTCACCACCGGCCGCGGCGACGACGTCGTGGTCGGCGGGGATGCCGGCGACGTGCTCCGCGCCTCCGACGGCCGCAACATCGTCCTCGGCGACAACGGCCGGTTCACCGCGGTGCCCGACGAGACGCGCCACTGGGGGAGCCTGCCCATGGCGTCCGGACGCCTCGAGACCCGCGACGCGACCGTCGGCGGCGCCGACACGATCGTCACCGGCAGCGGGATCGACGTGGTGCTCGGCGGCGCGGCGGGCGACACCATCGCCCTGGGCGGCGGCGCCGACCTGGCGCTCGGCGACCACGGGTACGTCGTCTGGGCGGTCCGGGCGGACGCGCTCCAGGTGGTCGAACTGGCCGTCACCGACAACGAGACCGGCGGCAGCGACGAGATCCGCGGCGAGGGCGGCGAGGACGTCCTGATCGGCGGCGCCGCGGGCGACCGCGTCGACGGCGGCACCGGGCGCGACCTGGTCTTCGGCGACAACGCCGCGCTCGACCGGTCGGCGACCTTCGGCGACCACCGCAGCCCGCGGTTCCGGACGCTGACCGGCACCCAGCTGTACGACACCTCCGTCGCCGGCGGCGGGGCCGCGCTCGTGGACGGCACGTGGCGGCTCGACCCGGCCGGCGCCACGGCCTGGACCGACTTCCGGATCACCCTGCTCGACCACGACCTGGCCACCGAGACGGCGGCGTCCGCCGCCTTCGGCGATGACACCCTGGCGGGCGGCGCGGGCGACGACCTGATCTTCGGCCAGCTCGGCGACGACACGATCTCCGGCGACGGCTCGATCGACGAGGCCGTGGGCGCCTCCCGCGACGCCCAGGGTTACCTGGTCGTCGACCCGTCCGTCGAGGCGGCGTCCGACGGCGACGACTACATCGAGGGCGGCGGCGGCGCCGACGTGATCTTCGGCAACCTGGGCCGCGACGACATCATTGGCGGCAGTTCCGGCCTGTACTCGCTGGACACCATGGAGCAGCGCCCCGACGTCGGCGACCTCATCTTCGGCGGCGCCGGCACCGACATCGCGCGCAACGACGACACCGTGGGCCATGGCCGCGACTCCGACGCGATCGTCGGCGACAACGGGAACGTTCTGCGCGTCGTGACGGTGACCAACGCCGGGGCCACCGCCTACCGCACCTTCACCTACGACACCTACGCCGAGGGCCCGGCCAACCGCCTGCTGGTGCGCGCGGTGGTCCTGCTCGACTACACCCCCGGCGGCCCGGACCGCGCGCCGGCGTCGTTCCCCCGCATCACCCAGGCGGACGCCGCGGGCGCCGGTCGGGCGACGGTCGACATCTGGGGCAGCGACGAGGTGCACGGGGAGTTTGGCGACGACACCGTCTACGCCGGCGGCGGCAACGACGTCGTGTTCGGCGACGCCGGCGACGACGACCTCATCGGCGGCTGGGGTCACGACTGGCTCTCCGGCGGCACCGGCACCGACGGCGTCCTGGGCGACGACGGCCGGCTCCTCACCAGCCGCAACGGTTCCACCGAGCCGCTGAGCGGCCTGAGCGTCGCGAACGCGCAGCAGACGATCGCGACCCCGGGCAAGATCCAGACCGCGACGCTCTACCCAACCGGACGCCTCACCAAGGTCGCCGACCTGGCCCCGTTCGCCCTCGACGGCGACCTCACCCACCCGCTGTTCGTCCCGGCGTTCGCCAACGACGTGCTGTTCGGCGGCTGGGACGACGACTTCCTGCACGGCGGCTCCGGCGACGACGCCGTGAGCGGCGCCGAGGCCCTCGCGACGTCGTACGCGCCGACGTACGCCGGCGGCGTCCGCGAGACCGGCTGGAACCGCCCGGTCAACGACGGCCGCCTGCTCGGCTACGACGCGGCCCGCGGTGCGTTCGCGCTGTACGACGAGTACGACCCGCGCCGCCAGATCCTGTTGACCGCCACGGGTGCGCTGAGCAAGGCGGGCACGGGCCTGGCCTGGTTCCTCAACCACGACGCCACCGAGGGCCGCCTGGACGCCGTGGCCACCACGACCCGCACCGACGGCGACGACGCGGCCTTCGGCGACCACGGCCATGACTGGATCGTCGGCGGCACCGGCCGCGACACCCTGTGGGGCGGCTGGGGCAACGACCTGCTGAACGGCGACGACGTGCTGACCACCCACGGCGGCCTCAACGACACCCCGGACACCAACGTCTCCTACGAGGACCGCGCCTACGGCGGCGCCGGGCTCGACGTCCTGATCGGCAACACCGGCGGCGACCGGCTCATCGACTGGGTGGGCGAGTTCAACTCCTACCTGGTGCCGTTCGCGCCGTTCGGCACGGCGACGGTGTCGCGCACCCTGCAGCCCCAGCTGCCCGAGTTCCTGCAGGCGCTCGCGAAGTCGCAGGGCGCCGACCAGACCCTCGTCGGCCCGCTGGACGCCGCCGCGGCCCGGGCGGGCGAGCCGCTCGGCGAACTGGGCATCGTGCTGCAGAAGGACGATGCCTGGCAGGACCAGACAGGCGGCCCGCGCGACCCCCAGCCGGGCAACATCGGGGGCGGCAAGCGCGACGTGTTGCGGTCGGCGACGTTCGCGTCGGCGTCCAGCCTGGACGGCTTCTATGTCGACTCGGGTTCGTTCACGGCGACCGGCGGGGCGCTGACAGTGACCGCGGTGGACGAGGCCAGCGACGCGGCCGCCGTGTTCTACGTCGACGACTACCTGCCGATCTACTACGAGTTGGTGGCGTCCGTGGCGACGCAGAAGCCGACCGGCGGCTGGAAGGCCAACGCCTTCATGATCTTCGACTACTTCGGTCCCCGGGACTTCAAGTTCGCCGGCATCGACGTGTCGACGAACAAGCTGGTCATCGGCCACCGCACGGCCACCGGCTGGGTCTACGACCGGCAGGCGACCCCGCGCAGCTTCAAGGCCGACACCTACTACGACCTGCTGCTGGCGGTGAACGGAACCTTCGTGACCCTGTCGGTGAACGGCACGACGGTGCTCACGCACACCTTCGCGTCGCGCCTGGTGGACGGCGTCGCGTCGGGCCTCAACAAGGGCATGGTGGGCATGGGCGCCAACAAGGGGCGGGCCCTGTTCGACAACGTGCGCGTCCAGGTCGTCGCGCCGGAGGTCATGGTCGACCGGACGACCGACCTGACGTCGACGACCGGGCCGCTGACGGCCCCGCTGGCCGGCGCGTGGCGGCAGGACGCCGCCGGGTACACCGGTACCCCGGCGGCCGGCGGTAACGCGCTCGTGCTCGCCGACCTCGGCGCCACCCCGGCCGTCACCTCGTGGCTGGAGATCACCACGTCGGTGCGCACGAGCGGGATCGCCGGAATCGTCTTCGACGCCTACTCCGACCGCGATTTCAAGGTCGCCGTCGTCGACGTGCTGAGCGGGCAGGTCATCCTCGGGCACGTGGTCGACGGCCGCTGGACCGTGGACGCCTCGGCGCCCTGGAAGCTCCCGGCCGCCAGCTCCCACACCCTGGTGCTCACGCTCAAGGGCGCCTCGGTGAGCCTGCAGGTCGACGGGGCGCTGGCGTTGAGCTTCGGCTACAACGGCGGCGTGGTGGACGGCCGCATCGGGCTCTTCGCCCGGGACCGCGCGGCGACGTTCACGGTCCTGCGCGTCCGGTCGTCGGACGCCGCGCTCGCCGGCGTCGTCCTGAGCGTTCCGGTGGCCCGGAGCGCACCGACCACGTCGACCGGGTCCGCGGTGCCCCTGTCGGACGCCGCGCCCGCCGGTGCGCCGGTCGCGGGCGGGACCCTGGCCACGCCGACGGTGCCGGTGGGTGGGTCCGCGGGAGAGGGAGCAGCAGCGGCTTCCGCGCCCGTCGCGGCCACGCCGCCTCCGTCCGTGGTGCCGGTGGCGCCGCCGGCGGCGCCCGCTCCCACGGCGACCACGTCGGTCGGGGCCGCCCGGCGTGAGAAGTGACCGCGCCGGGGGAACCCGCTGGTACATGGTGACCACCCACTCACCTTTCCTCTCCTGTTCTGGCGTCCCCGATGAATCGTACAAGTGAATAGTTATTGCCGTGGGGTGCCTGGTGGGGGCTGGTTGGGTCGCGGGAAATGTCGGGGGCGGCTCGTAGTGTCGGGGGTATGAGTTGTTTGGTGATTCCGGCGGTGGCGGAGGGGTTGGTGGCGTTGGAGGACGCGCACCGGCTCGTCGTCGCGGGTGAGATCGCCGAGGTGCGGGCGGTGGCGGGGTTGGCGGCGGCGTGGCGGGTGGATGAGGGCGCCGCGGGTGCGGCGGGTGAGCGGTTGGTGCGGGGTGGGGCGGAGGGGACGCCGTTGGTGGGGGAGTTCCTGGCGGCGGAGATCGCGCCGCGGCTGGGGGTGTCGGTGGGGTCGGCGGCGGGGTTGGTGGCCCGGGTGTTGAATGTGCAGTTCCGGCATCCCAGGTTGTGGGGGCTGGTGTTGGCGGGGCGGGTGCGGTTCTTCCAGGCGGCGGAGGTGGCGTCGCGGGTGGAGCGGGCGGGGTTGGACGCCGCGGGTGCGGCCTGGGTGGATGCCCAGTTGGGGATCGCGTTGGCGTGTTTGTCGTGGGGGCGGGCGTTGGCGCTGGTGGACGGGTTGATCGTGCAGGCGGATGGTGCGTTGGCGGCGCGGCGGGCGGAGTCGGCGGCGTCGGCGCGGTTCGTGGTGGTGGAGCGGGAGCAGCACGACGGGTTGGTGGGGGTGTCGGGCCGGGTCGGGGTCCGGGAGGGGCGCCTGCTGGATGCGCAACTCGATCGGCTGGCGGAGGTGTTGGCGGAGAACGGGGACCGGGATTCGTTGGCTGGGCGGCGGGCGTCGGCGGTGGGGGTGTTGGCGAATCCGGCGTTGGCGTTGGCGTTGTTGCAGGCGTCGGCGGTGCGGCACGGGGTGGCGGTGCAGCCGACGTTGGACACGGGCTGTGAGCGGCTCGCCGCGGCGACCCCGACCGGGTCGTGTGGGGGTGCTGCCCTGCCGGGGAGCGGGCCGGCAGGCGAGGATCGCCGGACGGGTGGCGTGCGCGCCGATCCCGACGGTGAGTCGGCTGGTGGTGGGCAGGTGGGTGGTGGGTGTTCGTGGTGTGGGGGGTGGTTGTGTGGCACGGTCCGGGTGCCGATCGAGCGGTTGTTGCCGCGGTCGGAGTTGATCGTGCATGTGACCGCCGATCAGGTGGCGGAGGTTCGGGGGGCGGCCCGGGTCGAGGGGGTGGGGGCGGTCCCGGTGGAGCGGCTCAAGGTGTTGCTGGGCCATGACCGGGTGGTGGTGCGGCCGGTGGTCGATTTGAACGATGTCCCGGCGGTGGATCGTTACGAGATTCCGCGGCGCGTCCACGACGCGATCGTGCTCACGCACCCGTACGAGGTGTTCCCCTACGGGGCCCGACCGAGCAGGGTGTGTGACGACGATCACACGCTGCCGTGGACGGAGCGGGCTCCCGTCGGTGCGGAACAGACCCGGCTGGGGAATCTGGGGCCGTTGGGGCGGCGGAGTCATCGGGTGAAGACGTTCGGTGGGGTCCGGTTGACGCAGTACACGCTGGGCCGGTTCGAGTACGTGACTCGGTATGGGGCCCGGTTCCGGGTCGGGCCGGGTGGCGCCCGCCGCTTCCCCGGCTGGTACGAACGCGAACTCGACCCCGGCCCCGCCCGCCCGCCGGCACAGCCGGTCGGCTCGGAGGCGGTCGGGTCGAACGCCGCAGCGCTCGAGCGCGTGGTGCTGGAGGGCGCGGTCGTCGAGGGTGTGGTCCTCGACCGGCGGCCCCGGGTCGACCTGGCCTGGGGCGACGTCGACGACGCCCTCCGCCGGGCTACGGCCTGACCGGTGTCCCGGCCACCGGGCCGTGTGCGGCCACCCACCGGGTCACCGCCCGGGGGTGCTTTCGCCGCCCGTTAGGGTGGCCCCCATGGTTTCCCGACTCGACGGACGCGCCCCCGACCAGCTGCGGCCGGTCTCGTTCACCCGCCACTGGCTCGACCATGCGGAGGGCTCGGTGCTCGTCGAGTACGGCCGGACGCGGGTGCTGGTGGCCGCGTCGGTGACCGAGGGCGTCCCGCGGTGGCGGAAGGGGTCGGGGCTCGGCTGGGTGACGTCGGAATACGCGATGCTCCCGCGCGCGACCGACACCCGCAGCGACCGCGAGTCCGTGAAGGGCCGCATCGGGGGCCGCACCCACGAGATCTCGCGCCTGATCGGGCGCAGCCTGCGCTCGGTCATCGACTACAAGGCCCTCGGCGAGAACACCATCGTCATCGACTGCGACGTGCTCCAGGCCGACGGGGGCACGCGGACGGCGTCCATCACCGGCGCCTACGTGGCCCTCGCGGACGCCGTCGCCTGGCTGCGGCACCGCAAGCTGCTGGCCGGCGAGCCGCTGCTCGGCTCGGTGGCCGCCGTCTCGGTGGGTGTCATCGACGGGACGCCGCTGCTCGACCTGCCCTACGAGGAGGACAGCCGCGCCGAGGTCGACATGAACATCGTGTGCACCGGCGACGGGCGGTACGTCGAGGTCCAGGGCACCGCCGAGGGGCAGCCGTTCGACCGGGCCCTGCTGGACGGCCTGCTCGATCTCGGCCGGGCCGGCTGCGCCGAGCTGACGCGCCTGCAGGCCGAGGCCCTCGCCCGATGACCGGCCCCACCCCGCCGACCGGCCCCACCCCGCCCATCGACACCGTCGTGCTGGCCACCCACAACGCCAAGAAGCTCGCCGAGTTGCGCCGCCTCGTCGCGGAGGCGCACGCCGGCCTGACGGTGCTGGGGCTCGACGACGTCGCGTCCTATCCGGAGCCCGCCGAGACCGAGTGGACCTTCGAGGGCAACGCCCTGCTCAAGGCCCGCGCCTGCGTGGCCGCGACCGGGCTGCCCGCCCTGGCGGACGACTCCGGGCTCGCCGTGGACGCCCTCAACGGCATGCCGGGCGTCCGGTCGGCGCGCTGGGCCGGGCCGGGGGCGTCCGACGCCGAGAATCTGGCGCTGCTGCTGCGCCAGACCGACGACTTGCCCGACGACCGCCGCGCCGCCCGGTTCGTGTGCGCGATGGCGCTGGTGCTGCCGGGCGGCGGCGAGCATGTGCTGGTCCGCGCCATGCCCGGACGCCTCGTGCGCGACCCCCGCGGCACGAACGGCTTCGGGTACGATCCGGCGTTCGTCGCCGACGGCGAGACGGTCACCAACGCCGAGCTGACCCCCGCCGCCAAGGACGCGATCAGCCATCGCGGCCAGGCCGTCCGGGCGATGGTCGACCACCTGCGGCGCCTCAATGAAGGGCCGGCGGCGTGAAGCAGTATCTCGACCTGTTGACCCGCATCCTCGACGAGGGGGTCGCCAAGCAGGACCGCACCGGCACCGGCACGCTCTCGGTCTTCGGCCACCAGATGCGCTTCGACCTGGGGGCCGGCTTCCCGCTGCTCACCACCAAGCGGTTGCACACCCGGTCGATCTTCGGCGAACTGCTGTGGTTCCTGCGCGGCGACACCAACGTCGCCTGGCTGCACGAGAACGGCATCACCATCTGGGACGAGTGGGCGGACGCCGACGGCGACCTCGGTCCCATCTACGGCCACCAGTGGCGGTCGTGGCCCACCCCGGACGGCCGGCACATCGACCAGATCGCGCAGGTCGTCGAGCAGATCAAGGCCAACCCCGACAGCCGGCGGCTCATCGTGTCGGCCTGGAACGTCGGCGAACTCGACCGGATGGCCCTGCCGCCGTGCCACGCCTTCTTCCAGTTCTACGTGGCGGACGGGGCGTTGTCCTGCCAGCTGTACCAGCGCAGCGCCGACGTCTTCCTCGGGGTGCCGTTCAACATCGCCTCGTACGCCCTGCTGACGCACCTCGTCGCCCAGGTGACCGGGCTGCGCGCCGGCGAGTTCGTGCACACCCTCGGCGACGCCCACCTGTACACCAACCACCTCGACCAGGCCCGCCTCCAACTCACCCGGACGCCGCGGGTGCCGCCCACGCTGCGGCTCAACCCCGCCGTGCGCGCCATCGACGCGTTCACCCTGGCCGACATCGCGATCGAGGGCTACGACCCGCACCCCGGCATCAAGGCGCCGATCGCGGTCTGATGGCCCGCACCCGCAACCCGCTCCGCCGCCTGGAACGGCGCACGTTCGGCACCGGCGGCGTCCGGACCCGGGTGCACGTCCTGACCGCCGTCGGGGCCGAGGTCGAGGACGACGCCCCGACCTTCGTCCTGCTGCACGGGTTGGGGCTGTCGTCGCGGTATTTCGTGGAACTCGCCGAGCGGCTCGCCCGGCACGGGTCGGTGGTGATCTTCGACCTGCCCGGCTTCGGCGGGCTGCCCCGGCCGCGGCGCGCCCTGACGATCCGGCAGTTCTCCGGCGTCGTCGTCGTGGTGCTGGAGCTGCTCGAGGTGCGCCGCCCGATCCTCATCGGGCACTCGCTCGGCACTCAGATCGCGGTCGAGGCGCTGGCGTCCGAGCCTGACCTGGCCGAGGCAGCCGTGCTGGTCGGCCCGGTGGTCAACGCCGACGAGCGCCGCCTGCTGCGCCTCGCGCTGCGGTTCGCGCAGTCGGCGGTGCACGAGCGGGTCCGGGACGCGGCGATCTCGGTGCGCGCGTACCTGGTGTCGGGGCTCACCTGGCCCAACCTGCTGCTGCCCACGATGCTGGACTACCCGATCGAGGAGCGCATCGCCGAGGTCGCCGCCGCCCTCTGCCTGCTGGCCGGCGAGCACGACCGGACCGCCCCGCTCGACTGGCTGCGGCGCCTCCAGCGCGCCGCGACCCGGTCGCCGGCCGCCGAGGTCGTCGTCGTGGGCGGCGCCGCCCACCAGGTGGTCATCAACCAGGCGGACGCCGTGGCGCGCGCGGCCGTGGCGCTCGCCGCCCGCCGGGGGTCCCGATGAGGACGCCGCCGGCGCGGCTGCCCGCGGTGGTCCGGGACTGGGCGCACGCCGGCGTCCGGCTCGTGGCCGCCCGGTTGGGCCGGGCAGCGCCGGACGCCCTGGTGGGGCCGGTCGTGGGGGCATCCCCCGGGTGCGCGGCCGTCCCGGTCGTGCTGCTGCCCGGCGTCTGGGAGCCCTGGCGGTTCCTGTGGCCGCTGGCGCAGGCGCTGCACGCGGCCGGGCACCCGGTGCACGCGGTGTCCGCCCTCGGCTGGAACGGCGCCGACCTGGACTCCTCCGCAGACCGGGTCGTCGCGCACCTGCGGGCTGCGGACGTGCGCGGCGGCGTCCTCGTGGGGCACAGCAAGGGCGGTCTGATCGGCAAGAAGGTGCTGCTGCACCCGGCGCTGGACGGCCGCGTCCGGGGCCTCGTCGCCGTGGCGTCGCCGTTCGCCGGCAG
>WBZS01000377.1_pt1 | contig 61398 bp, 55 predicted proteins | sample 5204201 | NCBI WGS metagenome assembly WBZS01 (sample SAMN12344357, study PRJNA552823) | activated sludge metagenome | biome: Activated sludge suspended growth; feature: Nitrification reactor; material: Wastewater; isolation source: activated sludge from nitrification reactor of wastewater...
CGGGCCCCAGCCGATCACGGTCGGGTCGAGCATCCCGAAGATCATGGCGACGTGTGCGATGACGAGGAAGGCGCCAACCCAGATGGTGTGCCACTTGCGTGCCTGAGCAGTGTCGCGCCCCCAGAGGCCGAGCTCAACAAGAGTGATCCCGATCAGTGGCACCGCGGCGAGCAAGTAGGACAGGACGGCGATGACGTCGGCTGGGCCCCGCCATCCGCCGCTGGTGGTGAGCGGGATGACCGCGTAGCGCAGCACGTGGATGACGATGCCGACCATCAGCGGCCCAGCGACCAGCCCTGCAATCCGGCTCAGGGACCGAACCCAGGACGGGGGGTTGGTTTGGAAGAGGATGACGAGCTCGGTGATGGCCAGGGTCTCGGCGAGGATCACGGGGGCGGCCATGAACAGCAGGAGGTTCCACGGCTGATTGACCGACAGCAGACCCATGTAGTGGGTCATGCTCATCCCACCCATCATCCCGTCCCCCACCGTGCGGTCGGGAATCAGATAGCCAACCACAGCAGCAGCGACCGCCAAGGCAGCGAAGGCCGGGACGAGCTGGCGATCGGTGCTGCGGGCGGCGGTGGTCTGGGGGTCCGTGCTGACGGCCACGGTCACTCCTTTGGTGTTGTGGCCCGCGAAGGCGGGCCCGACGGTTGGGCTGTCGGTGAGAAGCCTCGCGCGGCTAGGTGGCCGTTCTACGTCGATTTTGTTGAGGTCTGACGAAGGCGAATTGCGCAGGGCGGTCGCGCGCTCATGGGACGAGGTCCTCGGTGCTGTCGCCGTTGTTGGTGGTGCGCAGCACCTTGGTGCCCACGACAGCGATGATCTCGACCTTCTGGTCACTCCCGCGCTGGGCGTACAGCGCTGACGCGGGCCCTATGGGGTTGGGGTGCAGGGTCCAGGTGGCGCCGGCGTCGGTGCTGCTGGCCAGCTTGCCTGTGGCCGTGGCGGCGATGATGGTTTGCTCGTCGGCCCAGGCCACGAGCACCGCAGTCTCGGGCGGGCTCAGGGTCCGCCAGGATGCGCCGTCGTCGTTGCTGAGCAGGAGCCCGGCGCTTGTTGTGGCCAAGAGAGTCCCGGTGCTGGGGGCGGCGGCCAGGGTGCGTGGCGGGGCAGGAATGGTCCGGGTGGTCCAGTCTGTCCGGTTGCTCGTGGTGCGCAGGGTGCCGTCGAAGCCGGTGATCGTGCGCGGCCCGGCGCTAAGTGCGTGGAAGTCGGATTGCCCACCGCGGGAGAGGACCTTCCAGGTGCGCCCGGAGTCGGTGGAGGACAGCAGCCCCACTGGTTCGGGCAGGTCGGTGCCGGTCCCGGGGTGGCCGGAGGCGTAGAACGTCCCGTCGGGGGCGATGGCGAAGCTCATGAGATCGATGACGGGCCCGCTCTGGTGCAGTTCGCCGGCGCTCTGGCGGAAGAGGCCCTCGTGGGTGGCGAGTAGGAGTTCGCCGGTCTTGGGGTCGCGCGCGACGGCGTGGATGTGGGTGATCGCCACCGGCTCAGGAGACGTGCTCTTGGGAGTCCCATCGGTCGGGGACGGGCTTGGTGTGCCGGTTTCCCCGGTAGGTGATTTCGGTTCCGTCTGGGTCGTCGTCGGGGTGGGGCTGCAGGCGGTCAGCGCCGCGATTCCGATCGTTAGAGCGACAGCGGTGAGGGCTCGACGGGGAAGGGTTCGGGTGGTCACGTGGTGTACTCCAGGGCGATCATCATGCCGGCTTCGGCGTGGTAGATGTTGTGGCAGTGGATCATCCAGTCGCCGATGTTGTCGGCGTCGAGGTCGATCGCGAAGGACTGCATGGGGGCCATCAGGACGGTGTCTTTGCGCAGCCCTGAGGGCAGCGCAAAGGTGTGCCCGTGCAGGTGGAGGGGGTGGCTCATCATCGTCATGTTGGTGGCGTTGATCCGAAGGCGTTGCCCGGCGGTGACCTTGAGGGGTTCGTTCTTCCCGAACGGGGCGCCGTTCATGCCCCACTGGTAGGGCTTCATCGATCCTTGCAGGGCGAGGTTGACGGTGGCGTCCGGGTCCTTGGCGGGAAGCCTGGCCGCGTCGGCGGGTTGGAGCTGTGAGCCGATGACGACCTGCCCGGAGAGCTCGACCGGGTTGGCGCCGGCGTCGGGGGCTGTCCCGCTGCCGGTGCGGACGATGGCCAGAGCTTGGCCGCCGCTGGTCTTCCCGAACGGTCGGGCTACGAGCGGGAAGGCTCCGTCGCCGAGGGTGACGATCGCGTCGTAGCGTTCGCCCATCCCAATGTAGAAGGCCCCGACCTGTGCCGGTTGGACGGCATACCCGTCGGTGTGGGTAATGGTCAGCCGGTGCCCTCCCAGGGCGACGCTGAAGATCGTGTCCGAGGCGGCGTTGATCACCCGCAACCGGATCTTCTGGCCTGGCTTTGCGGTGAGCACATCCGGGTCGGTGGCGGGTTTCCCGTTGATCAGGAACATCGGGTAGATCACGTCGCCAGCGTCACCCCACGGGGCGGCGCCCATCGACATCCCGCCCATCCCTCCCATCGAGCCGTGGTCCATCCCACCCATGCCGCCCATGCCACCGGAGGAGGCAGGACCGCCGTCGGCGATGAGTTTCTTGAGGACGTCGTCCGGGGTGGTGCCCGTGCCGTCGATCCAGTCGTCGAGGACGACGACCCACTCGGCGTCGTAGCGTCCGGGCTCGTTGGGGTCCTCGATGATCAGGGGCGCGTAGAGGCCGCGGTCGAGTTGGACCCCGACGTGGGGATGGAAGAAGTAGGTGCCCGGGTCCGGCGCGGTGAACTCGTACACGAACTTGCTGCCGGGCTGGACGGGGTTCTGGGTCAATCCGGGAACGCCGTCGGCGGCGTTGCGCAGCCGGATGCCGTGCCAGTGGATCGTGGTGTCCGCGGGGAGCTGGTTATCCAAGGTGACCTGCAGCAGGTCACCGGCGTTGGCGCGCAGCAGCGGCCCCGGAACCGCGTTGTCGTAGGCCCACGTCGCGACCTGACGGCCGCCGAGGTCGAGGGTGATCGGCTTGGCTGTCAGCGTCTGCTCGATCACCTTCTGTCCCGGCGACGGCGCCAGGGGGGTGGGGCTGCCGAAGGTGCGTGACGGCATACCTCCCTTCCCTGAGGACGTTGAGCTGCACGCGGTCACGGTGGCCAATGACGCGGCGGTCAGGCCGCCGAGGAGAGCGTTGCGGCGGGAAAGCACAGGGGAAGACATGGCGCCTTTCTAATCGGGGTGGCGGGGACGGGAGTGGGGTCAGTGGCCGTCGACGATGAGGCGCCGGCGTTGCTCGAACTCCTCTGGGGAGACCTCGCCGCGAGCCAACCGTTCCTTCAACAACGTCAAGGGCTCCGGTCTCTGCGGGGCACCCGACTGGCCGGCGCGTCCAGGGAGAAGCACTCGCACAGCGAGCACGATGACGGCCCAGAACGCCAGCGTGCCCACGCCCATGACCAGCCACATCCACCAGCCCATGCCGGCGCCGCTACCCCACATCATCGAAGGACTCCCTTCTCGGTTCCTGCGCCCGGTCACGTTGGTGCCCGGCAAGCTCCACCCTCCGGCCGCGCGGTAGCGCTCAGGTGGTGGCCAGGTTGAGGTTTGACGAAGATTGCCGCCACCAGCGTCAGGGACGCGGTGTCCCGGCGGGTCGGTCAGGGGAGACTGAGACGGTGAGCCCGCCCGCAGACGCATCGCACGCCAAGGTTCTCGTCATCGAGGACGAGAAGACGCTGGCCGGCATGATCACTGCCTACCTTTCCCGTGCGGGCTACGAGACGCACATGGTGCACACCGGCCCCGACGGCGTCGAGGCCGTCCGCAGCCTGGAGCCCGACGTCGTCATCCTGGACCTCGGGCTCCCCGGGCTGGACGGGATCGAGGTCTGCCGACAGATCCGCACCTTCAGCGACTGCTACGTCATCGTCGTGACCGCCCGTAGCGACGAGGTCGACACCCTCATCGGGCTCTCCGTCGGCGCCGACGACTACGTCACCAAACCCTTCGGGATGCGCGAACTCGTGGCGCGCGTCCAAACGGTCCTGCGCCGGCCCCGCGCCGGCCACGCCGCTCGCTCGGCCAATCCTGAACCGGCGTGGGTGTTCGGGAAGCTGCGCGTGGACTCCGCCGGGCAACAGGTCCACCTCGCCGGCGAACCCGTCCCGCTCACCCCCACCGAACGGGACCTGCTGATGACATTGGCTGCGCGCCCCAGCATGGCGTTCAGCCGCCGACAGCTCATCGACGAAGTGTGGGGCGGAGGCTGGGTCGGTGACGAACACCTCGTCGACGTGCACATCGCCCACCTGCGCCGCAAGCTCGGCGACAACCCCGACACCGCCCGCTACATCGGCACCGTCCGTGGTGTCGGCTACCGCATGGGATCAGGATGACCGGCACACCCCGCCCCCGCCGATCGCGCGGACTTGCCACGCGGCTACTCACCGGGCAGACCATCGTCCTGATCGCTGGCGCCCTCACCGTCGGCCTGGTCGCCACTGTCATCGGTCCACCAATCTTCCACGACCACCTCCTCCAGGCAGGGCACCAGTCCAACTCGCCAGAGCTCGGGCACATCGAGATGGCCTACCGAGACGCCTCCCTGATCTCCCTCGGAGTGGGCCTGCTCACCTCACTGCTGGCCGCCATCGCGGTCACCTGGTTCCTCACCCGGCGGCTGCGAGGCCCGCTCGATCAGGTCACCCACGCCGCTGAAGAACTGAGCCGAGGCCACTACGCCACCCGCGTCCCCGACATGGGGTCAGGGACCGAACTCGAGACCCTCGCCAGCGCGTTCAACACCATGGCCGCACGCCTGGAAGGGATCGAGGACACCCGACGACGCATGCTTTCCGACCTCGCCCACGAACTGCGCACCCCGATCGCGACCCTCAGCGCCTACCACGAAGGCCTCCACGACGGCGTCGTCACCCTCGGCCCCGACTCCCAAGCCGCCCTGGGCGAGCAGACCCAGCGTTTGGCCAGGCTTGCTGAAGACATCGACGAAGTCTCCACCGCCGAAGAAGGCCGCCTCGATCTCGACCTTCACGCCCACCAGGTCACGGACCTGTTGTGGGCCGCGCATGAAGGCATGCGGGACCGCTACGCCGCCCGGTCGGTCAACCTCATCATCGACACCCGCGCCGCCCCCGGACTAACAGTCCACGGTGATCGCCACCGCATCGGGCAAGTGCTGGCCAACCTCCTCAGCAACGCCCTGCGCCACACACCCCCGGGTGGAACCGTGACCATGACCTCACGCCGAGTCGGCGACCACGCGCGGATCACCGTCACCGACAACGGCGAAGGAATGACCCCCGAACAACTCGAACACGCCTTTGAACGCTTCTATCGAGGAGACCAAGCACGAAACCGCGACCAAGGCGGCACCGGCATCGGGCTCACCATCAGCAAAGCCATTATCGACGCCCACGACGGCTTCATCACCGCCACCAGCCCGGGAGCCGGGATGGGAACCGAGATCACGATTGCACTTCGAATCCACGCGTGAACACGGGCCCGCCTAGGGCGCGTGGCGGTCGTGGCCGTGAGCGACTCTCGTCCACAGCCAGTGCACGGGACAGCTAGTCGCAGCGCCCCTGGTGGCTCCCCCGCTCTCGGTCGAAGGCGTCGATGATCGTGCGCCCAGCCAGATCCAGCTCGTTGTAGGCGTGGATGTAGAAGCGTTCGTCCATGACGGCGGGCTCCACATTGTCGAAAGCTCGCAGGAGCGAGCGCAGTTCATCGATGACGTCCGCCAACTCGGGGGTCTCGTCACTCTCGTCAAGATCGTCACCGCCATTCATGGGCCCAGCGTGCCGCACGGGGGCGACTGTCGGTGGCGTCTGAGTCAATAGGCGCATGGATGAGACCTGGATCAGCCGCGACCTGCCCGTCCTCCGCGCCATCGTCGAGATCTACGAAAACACCGGCAGCGCCATGGGCCCCGACGCCGTTGAGTCGGCGACCGGCTTTGACGCGAAGGTGGTGCAGGGCGCACTCAGGGCGCTGGACTCCGAGCAGCCGCCCTTCATCTCGAAGCTGGAGAGGGTGATGACTGGCGACATCATCTTCATCGGCCCACCGACGGGCTATGCGCGCCGCGCGGTGGGTGCTTGGCCGACGGCGGAGACGATCGCCGACCGCCTGATCACGGCTCTGGACGAAGCAGCGGAACGCGAGCCGGACCCAGAGCGGAAGGGCTGGCTGCGCAAGTCCGCGGCATACCTCGGCAACGCCGGTCGGGACCTCGCGGTCGAGATCGGAGCGACCGCGATCAACCGCCAGATGGGGATGTGACCGGTAAGGCCGTCTCAAATTCTCCCGCTGGTGTCTCAAAGTCCACCGCTGGCGTGGCGATCTGTCTCACGCCGTCTCGTACTCCCGGGTAAATCTCAAAATCGCTCGCCGTTGACATCGGACTCGACGATGTCAGTCCGGATGGGTGCGCAGGTATCGGCCGAAGTGGGGGACGGTGAAGGCGATCTGGCCACGCTCGCTCGAATAGACCAGGCCCTTCTTCATCAGCGAGTCCCTTGCAGGAGAAAGCGACTGGGGCTTCTTGCCAAGCACCGACGCCACGGCCGACGTTGGCACCGAGTCGAGCTCAATCGAGAGTTTCGACGAGTACGCGGCACTTCCCGGGTCGCTCCACGGCCCCTCGGCGTATGCCGCCTCCGCCATCGCCCGCAGGTACTCCCGCTCTGCGGGCGTCGCACGTTCATACCGAGACCCGAAGAAGCCGACTGCCAGCTCGGCCTCCGCCTCGGGAGCCGCCATGCGCACATCGTCGGCCGAGATCTCCGGCCCGACCGCGACGTCCCAGACGGCCTTCCCGTAGGCCTGGACGAAGTAGGGGTAGCCGGCGGTCACGGCATACATCTCCACAAGGCCTCGGGCGCCCAGGAGGCGCCTTCCTCCGCGGCGGGCGCGGTGAGGGCGACCGAGGCGGCCTCGACGTCCAGGCGGTCGATCCGCGAGTAGCGAAACAGCCTCTCCGAGTAGGACTTTGACGCCGACAAGACCGCCGGAAGGTGCGGCAGCCCGGCCCCGACGATGACGACCGGCAGCCCGGACTGGGAGATTTCGTGGGCCGCAGCACACAATGCGGACACGTCGTCAGCGCCGAGGTCCTGCATCTCGTCGATGAAGATCGCCACCCCGACGCCACGATCCGCCGCGAGCCCGCCGACGTCGCTGAGCAACTCGACGAGGTCGATCTCGATGTCGCCCGAGTCGGCCCGGCCGGTCACCGCGGGCACGTCGATCCCGACACTCCACCGGTCGCGCAGCCGGCCAGCGCCACCCGCTGCACTCCCCCGCCCACCCGTCGAACTCCCCCGCCCGGCCACGCGTCCCCCGGCCGCGGACCCGCTCCCCGGACCGGACTCGCGCTGCGCAAAGGCCTTGATCACACCCAGCACCTGCGCGACCTCGTCCGGCTGCGGATGCCCGAGCTCGCGCACCGCCATGTGCAGCGCTGCCGACAAGGGGCGGCGCAACGGCTGATCCGGACGAGCCTCGAGTTTGCCTGTCCCCCAATGGGCTCGGACCGCCGCCGACCGAAGGGCGTTGAGCAGCACGGTCTTTCCCACCCCACGCAGCCCGGTCAACACCACGGACCGCTCCGGGCGCCCCCGCGCCACCCGTTCCAGCGTCACGTCGAACGCGTGCAGCTGCTCGTCGCGACCGGCCAACTCGGGGGGCCGCTGCCCCGCGCCGGGCGCGTAGGGATTGCGGATCGGGTCCATGATCGGACTGTATGCCGCTCTCTAGCGTCAGTCCGAGATTTCCTCATACTTCGCTAGGCCGTGTCGCACCGACCGCCCTGGCGGCAGGCAGTGGGCTCGGACCTTCGCCGCCAGCGTCCGATAGAAGTCGGGCTCGACGAGGTAGGCCATGTGGTTGGCCCCTGGCCCGCCGGGGAAGGCGAAGTCCGAGTCGTGCGCGCCGGCGATGCGCCCCTCGGCCGGGAAACTGAGCACGTCGGTGGAGCTCCACGCGTTCCACAGGTAGCCCAGCCGCTCCTCCGGCACCCTCTCAGACGGCCCCTCAGGCGGCCCGCCCGCAAACATCCCCAACTCGGCGAACAGCCCGATCTGCCCACCACTGGCACACCAGAAGTCGACGCGCGGCATACCCCCTGGCACGTCTCCCGCGAACGCGGTGAGCGCGTCGAACACCAGCTGCCCACCCATGCTGTGGCTCAGCACGACGAGCGGTTCACCCGCCCCGCGGTCGGCGTCGCGCGCCTGGGCCAACCCCGCCAGCACCCGCTCGACGATCGGGCCCGGCGACCCCGGCGCGCCCCGCCCGTCGAGATAGCGCAACACGTCGCCCACGAACACCGGCACGACCTCGCGGAACGGCCGTCGCACCTCGCTCATCGCCCACCGGACGTTGCGCCGGTTGGAGGCCGCGAGGTCCGCCGCGACCTGCCCGAACCCGCGCGACAGCTCCGGCGCCGCCTCCGTGAGCCGCCCGCGCACCTGCTTCTCCAGCCATCGCGCCTGGCGCTTCGGCGACCGGGCAGCCAACTGTGCGCGCAGCGCCGGCTCGGACACCGTCGACCACACCGCGTCGACCACGGCGGGCCACTGAGCGGGCGGAAGCGTCTGGAAGAGGCTGTGCTGCAACGCTTCTCCCAGCTCCGACGGCGTCAGCGCGGCCGGGGTGTCCACCTCGCTCAACGCGGGAGGACCAGCCTCAGCCGCCTCCCCCGGTTGTGCTCCCAGATCCCCCCAGTAGACCCGCACGAGCGCCACTCGCTCCGGCGCAGACGGCCGCACCGCTGGCGCGACATGCTCGCGCAGCATCGCCTCGACGACCGCCCAGTCCGCGCCGCGGGTCAGCCGCTGCGCCGCGACATACTGCGGATCGTCGGGGTCGCGCACCGCGACTCCGTGGACGAAAACGACTGGCATGCCTCGCCTTTCCGTGTGCTCGGCTCACTCCCCACCGTATGCCGTCCGCTCACCTTCCGTCCGCACCTCACCGTGATCGGCAGCCCGGGTCGACCGATGGGTCAGGCTAGGGCGCGGACCTCGAAGACCTCGTCCGGGTGAGCGATCGACTCCTGCTCGGCGACGAGGCGCATCTCGGCAAACCCGCCGTCGTGGGTGGCTTTGAGCACGGCATACATGCTGGCGGCGGTGCGAGACAGCGCAACTCGTGGCCCGTCGGTCAAAATGTGGGCGAGGAAGATCGCGGCCGTCGTGTCGCCGCCGCCGCGGACGGTCATGTCGAGCATCGGCGTCGTGACGATCCACGCGCCTTCGTCGGACACGCACGCCATCTGGATCGAGTCGGCTGGCGTCTGCGAGGTCAGCACGCTGGTCACCAGGACTGTCGACGGGCCGGTGGCCCGCACGGTGGCGACGGCGGCCAGCAGGTCAGCCTCGGTTGAAATCTCTTGTCCGGCAAGGAACTCCAGCTCGAACTGGTTCGGGGTGACGATGTCGGCCTGCGGCACGACCGCGTCGCGCAGGAACTCGGGGATGCCCTCTCGGACGAAGAACCCGCGCCCGACGTCGCCCATGACCGGGTCGCAACAGTAGATCGGCGCGGGCCTGCCCGCCTCCGCGCGAGCCGCCCGCACCCGCGCCACCGCGTCGAGGACGACCGCACCCATCGTCTCGGCCCCCAGGTAGCCGGACAGCACCGCGTCGAGCTCGGGGAACGCCCCGCGCTCCTGGACGCCGGTGATGACCTCGGCCACGTCGGCGGGCGCGATGAGCGGCCCGCGGGTCGCGCCGTAGCCCGTGTGGTTGGAGAAGGTCACCGTCAACACGGGGTAGACATCGTGCCCGAGCCGCTGCAGCGGGAACACCGCCGCCGAGTTGCCCGCGTGCCCGAAGGCCACGTGCGACTGAATCGACAGGATCTTCATCTCGTATGCCGTTCTGTTCAGTGTGTTGTCGAGCTGGGCTCAGGCGTCGTCTGCGCCGGACACCATGGGGCGACCGGCGGACTTCCAGCCGCGCATCCCACCCTTGAGGACCACAGCGTCGATCCCCTTGGCTCTCAGGTAGGCGACGGCCCGGGTCTGCTTGGTGCCACCGCCGCACGACACGGCCAGCGGTCCGGTCGGCGGAATCGGCAGCTCGGTCAACCGCGAAACCAGCTGCGCCAGTGGGATGTTCACGGCTCCCGGAGCGTGCGCGGCGTCCCAGTCGCCGGCGTCTCGGACGTCGAGGATGACCGCGTCGTCCGGGAGCGCGCCGACCTCGACGTGCGGCATACCCTCCTGCAATCCGTCAGGGATGGAGTCCATCCGTCCATCTTCCCACCGCTGCACCGCTCATGGACCGAGCAGCGCCAGTGGCACCACCGCGATCCCGTCCCGGCGGCGGTAGGCCTCGCGACCGGCGGTGATCACGACCAGGTCCCGCACGCGGGTGCCGAGTTGGTCGCGCAGCCAGACGAGGTGGCGGACATCGGCGTCGGAAGCGCTCAAGCCGAGCTTGACCTCGATACCGACGACCGAGCCGTCCCGGTTTTCCACGATGAGGTCGATCTCGTGATCGCCATTGCGGGTCCGACAGTGCATGACCCGCGCTCGATGGACCTGGGCGGCCACCCTGACGGTGAGAGCGGCGATCGACTCGAACAGGGCGGGAAGCAAGCTGCCACCAGCAAGGGTGCGTCCCTGACCGTCGAGAAGTGAGTCGGGAGAGGCTCCCAGGAGCGCCGCCGCCAGCCCGGGATCAGCGATGTGATGCTTGGGTGCCACTTGAAGTCTCCGCAGCGGAGCCGACACCGGAATCCATCCCGGCAACGGATCGAGCAGCCAGATGCGGGTCAAGAGGTCGCGATACGCCTCGGCAGTCTTGCGCACCGGTTGGTCGCCGTCGCCGGGAGTCGCTGCGGCAAGGATGGTCGCGTACGTCGACGTGGTGCTTGTCGCCGCGGCATACGCTGCAAGCCAGGCGCGCAGAGCGGCTGGCCTGCGCAGACCGATCCCGAGATCCGGGACCTCCCGATCGATGACTCGGGCGAGATAGCCGTCGACGGACGCCTCCCGCGCTCTTTGCGATCCCGAGCGCAACCCAGGAAGTCCAGTGGCGCAGATCTCCTCGACATAACCCGACAGCGGCACGTCGCACGCGCCGGAGATCGAGGCCACCCCTGGACCCAGCAGCCTGCCGAGGCTCACCGTCGGGGCAAGGTTGCCCCGTTCGGTCAGGGCCATCGGGCGCATCCGAACGGGAACGATGCGACCGGCCCCGGAATGGATGTCCACGTCGGGAGGCGGGGTGGCGCTACCGGTGAGGAGATACCGACCGCTTGGGGCACCGTCGTCGACGGCTCGACGCACGAGGTCCCAGACCCGGGGAAGGCGTTGCCACTCGTCGACGAGGACAGGGCCCTCAACACGGGCCAACCGCTCGGGATCCGCCTCCAGTAGGGCCCGTTGATCGGGGTCGTCCAGACGCAGGACAGTCGCGGCACGGCGTGAAGCAGTGAAGGTCTTGCCTACGCCCTTGGCGCCTTCGACGGCGACCGCAGGAAGCTCGGCGAGTTCGTCGAGCTCGAGGTCGACCCAACGAGGCGTGTAGGACATGGTCAACTATACATCGAGCCGGACTTTAAATATACATTCAGCCGAATCTGAAGTAGACATCCAGCCGGTCGCGAAGTAGACAACGAGCCGGTCTGGCCGGCAGCGGCCCAGCCGGGGCGCGCTACTTGAGCAGGCGGGACATCCGGCGATCGGCCAGCGGCTTGCCCCCCGTTTGACAGGTAGCGCAATACTGCAGGGACGTGTCGGCGAACGACACCTCCCGCACGACATCGCCGCACTCGGGGCACGGCATACCGGTGCGGCCGTGGACCCGCATCCCGGCCCGCTTGGCGTCCTTCAACTCGGCCGCCGGCTTCCCTGACGCGGCAGTCACCGCTCCGACGAGGGTCTCGCGCAACGCGGCATACAGGCGCGAAACCGCCTCAGGCGGAAGGGAACCCGCGATCGCGAACGGCGACAGTCGCGCGACATGCAGGATCTCGTCGGAATACGCGTTGCCCACCCCGGCGAGGAACTCCTGGTCACGCAGCAGGCCCTTGATCTGCGTGCGCCGCCCGGCGAGCATCCCCGCGAAAGCTTCCTCGGTCAGCTCGGCGCCCAGCGGGTCAGGCCCCAGCCGCGCGATCCCGGGGACGTCGCGCACGTCGCGGACGAGGTATGCCGCGAGCGACTTCTTCGTCCCGGCCTCCGTGAGGTCGAAGCCAGACCCGTCGGACAGCCGCACCCGCCACGCGATCGGAGACTTGCCCGGCCGGATCACCGTGGCAGGGACCGCGTCCGACCACCGCAACCACCCAGCACGGGCGAGATGGAACACCAGATGTATGCCGTCCACGTCGACATCGAGGAACTTCCCGTGCCGATGCACCCCGTCGACCGGTCCGCCGGCGAGTGCCGACGGCGGCGGGTCGTAGGTCTTGAGCACCGAGATCGACCCGAGCTCGACCCCGACGACGGCCAGCCCGACCGTCCGCTGCGCGAGGAAGTCGACGAGCGCCTGCACTTCGGGCAGTTCGGGCACGGCGGAGCCTCCTGAGCCGTCGAGATCAGTCCGGACGAGGGCCGGGATCAGGCCCCCCACGATCGGCGGGGCCCCCGAACTCGGCAGGACCACCGAACTCGGCGGGATCAGCTGCGCCGACCAACGACCCGGCCGGCGTCGAAGCGAGCACCCCGGCCGCCCGCAGCAACCGCACCAACCCATACCCATCGGGCGCATAGACGACCGGAGCCTGCTTCGACGCTCGTGCGGGCTTGCCGGTGAGCTCCTCGGTCGACACCGGCAGACCGTGCGACAGGACCTGCTCGGCGGGGGTCAGTTGCCGGATCGCCACCGCCGCCACCCGCTTCGGGCGAGCGTCGAGGAAGTCCTGATAGATCTTCGGGTCGTGCTGGCCGTCGTCACCGATGAGCAGCCACTTGATCTTGGGGAAGTCCTTGGCCAGACGATCCAGGCAAGCCCGCTTGTGGTCCTGACCGCTGCGGAACCAGCCGGTGTTCGTCGGTCCCCAGTCAGTGAGCAGCAACGGCCCGATCGGGAAACCGTTGCGTTTGAGGAAGCGGGTCAGCGTCGGCGCGGTGTTCCAGGCCCCTGTCGACACGAAGATGATCGGCGCGCCCGGGTGTTCGGCCATGATCGTCCGATAGAGCGGCCCCATCCCCGGGACCACCTTGCGGGCGTTCTCGTGGCGGAAGAAGGTGTTCCACGCGGCGATCATCGGTCGCGGCAATGACGTCGTGATGACCGTGTCGTCGATGTCGCTGATCAGCCCGAAGCGGGCGTCCGGCGCGACGATATAGACGCTCGCCTGCACCGGGTCGCACCCCTGGGTGCTCACCGTCACCTCGTGCCACCCCGGCGGCAGCCCATGCCCGCGGAAGGTCAGGTCGATGTGCCCGCTGCGGTCACTGCGCCCGTGGGCCACGTGATGCCCGACCCGCACCTCGACCGGGACGTTCATCGCCGGCGCGGTGAAGAAGGCCCGCCAGCCACGCCGACGCAGGTAGGGGGATCGCATCCCGCCATAGGTCGCGTCCTGGCGTGGTTCGTCGTCGTCGTTGTGGTCGCGCCCGAGGACCACCCGGGCGAACACCCGGACGAACTCGGTCGAGCCATACCCCGTGTGGCTGATGACGCGCGTCCCCCACCCTCGCCGACGCAGCACGCGCTCCCGTTGGGAGTTCCAGGCGTCCTCGACGACTGCCGAGGCGTGCGGGCGCGGCATACGGGAAGGCTAGGGCATCCAGGTATGCCGTCCGCCCAGCCCCGGCGTTAAGGTCGAGCCATCGCCTCGGTCGAGGCCGCGGAGGGCGCCCATGCGGCACCCGCCGGGGAGTCGGGCGGAAGGTGACCACACGGCATACGGAGGAGCAGACATGAGCGGATGGTCGGGGAACATCGAGCGCACGACAGTGGACAACCACACCTTCCGCACCGTCTTGGCCACCGGCACCCACTTGCAGCTGGTCGTGATGCGGCTTGAGCCCGGCGAGGAGATCGGGCTGGAGGTCCACGAGCACGGCGACCAGTTCCTCAAGGTCGAGGAGGGCGCGGCGATGGTGACCCTCGGGCCGGACGACGAGGTCATCGAGCAGACCGTGGCGCTCGGCGAGGACTGGGGCTGCGTCATCCCCGCCGGGACGTGGCACAACGTCATCAACTGCGGCAAGGGCCCGCTCAAGCTCTACTCGATCTATGCCCCGCCGGAGCACCCGGATGGCACGGTCCACCACACCAAGGCCGACGCCGAGGCCGACGAGCACCACTGACCTCGTGCCGCTCGACCTGCAGAGCCGCACGCCCGAGCAGTTGCGCGCGCGGCGCACGCTCAAGTGGACGGCATACCCGCCGGATGTCCTGCCCATGTGGGTGGCCGAGATGGACTTCCCCGTATGCCGTGCCGTCACCTCCGCGCTGACCCGCGCCGTCGCGGCGGAGAGCGTCGGCTACCCGTCGGGGGTGGTGCGCGGCGAGCTGGCTGATGCGCTGGTGGCCTGGCAGGGGCAGCGACACGGGTGGGCGATCGATCCGGAGGCCGTGCACCTGGTCGGCGACGTCATGCACGGGGTGTCGTTGGCGATCCGCTACTTCAGCGGGCCGGACGATCCGGTGGTCATCCCGACGCCGGTCTATATGCCGTTCTTCGACGTCGTCCGGCTCACCGGGCGGCCGCAGATCCACGTGCCGATGGAGTGGGACGGCGCGCGCTGGACCTTCGACCTGGCCGGCATCGACGCGGCGCTCGCCGGCGGCGGCCGGACCGTGCTCATCTCCAGCCCGCACAACCCGCTCGGTCGGGTCTTCGACGCGGGCGAGCTCGCCGGGTTGGCCGGGATCGTCGAACGGCACGGCGCGCGCGTGGTGTCCGACGAGATCCACGCGCCTCTGGTCTTCGAACGCCCGCACATCCCGTATGCCGCGTGCTCACCCGCCGCTGCAGCCCACGCCATCACCGTCGTGTCGGCCTCGAAGGCGTGGAACCTGCCCGGGCTCAAGTGCGCCCAGGTCATCACGTCCAACGCCGCCGACACAGCGACGTGGCGGGCGATCCCCATGTGGGAGACCGTGGGGGTCTCCACGTTCGGGATGGAGGCGAGCATCGCGGCATACCGTGAGGGCGGGGAGTGGCTCGACGAGGTGCGGCGCGAGTTGGCGGTCGGCCGCGACGTGGTGGCGACGGCTGTCGCGGGGTGGCCGGGCGTGTCGACTGTGGCCAATGAAGGCACCTACCTGCAGTGGCTCGACTTCGGCGGGCTGGGGCTGGAGGTCGAGCCGGCCGACTGGCTGCTGCAGGAGGCGCGCGTGGCGGTCAACTCCGGGGTGCCGTTCGGTGGACAGCCGGGTCGGTTCGCGAGGCTGAACTTCGCCACGACCCGAGCGCTGTTGGACGAAGGCCTGGGCCGGATCGAGCGCGCGCTGACCCGGCGGCGCGGCTGAGGCGGGCAGGGCCGACGCGAAGGCGTGCGGACCTACGGCTGAGGCAGGGCTGATTCGGGAGAGGATGTCCCCTATGCGAGTTGGGTTGCGACGACGTTCGGCGATCGTGGCGGTCGGGCTGTTGGCCCTCGGAGGGTCGTTGGCGGCGTGTACGAGCGCGCCAGAGCCGCCCAAACCCGAAGCGGCCGCGGCGGCCTTGGCGGACGGACTCACCTCGGGTGATCTCGGCTCGGTCGCCTTCGACGGCGCCACGCCTGCAGCCGCCGCCGAGTCGGTCCGCAATGCGGTCGGTGGCCTGTCGAGCATCGGGCGGACGGTCACGGTCGAGTCGGTCACCCCCAAGTCGGAGGACCCTGCCCAGGCGACGGCCAAGCTGAGGTGGAGCTGGGATCTGGCCGGAGCGGAAGGGAAGTGGACGTATGTCACCGACGCCAAGTTGGTCCGAGCAGCCGATCAGAGCTGGCACGTCCAGTGGTCGCCGACGCTCGTGGAGCCCAAGCTGACCGCGACCGAACGACTTGCTCTCGACCGCAAACAGGCCCCCAGGGGGTCGATTCTCGGCGCCAACGGCGAGGTCCTGGTCGGGCTCAAGGACGTCTACCGGGTCGGCATCGACAAGGGCCGGGTGTCGGCCGAGCAGGCGCAGACGTCCGCCGCTGCGTTGGCCACGCTCATGGGGATCGACGGGGCGGCATACGTGAAGACCGTGGCCGCGTCGGGAGCGCAACAGTTCGTCGTCGCGATCACGTTGCGAGTGGACGATGCGCGGATCGCGGGGCGCACGGCGGCGGTCCAGGCGATCCCGGGAGGCGCGGCGATGCCGGGGCAGGCGATGCTCGCACCCACCGCGACGTTCGCGCGGGCGCTGCTGGGGACTGTCGGTCCGGCCACCGCCGAGCTTGTGACGAAGTCCGCCGGGCGGATCGCGGCGACCGACACCGTGGGGCTGTCTGGGCTGCAGTTGCGTTATGACGAAGCGCTGTCCGGTCAGCCGGGGGTCGTGGTGGCGGCCAAGGGCACCGACGCTGGAGGGCAGCCGACGTCGCGAACCTTGTTCAGCCGCCCACCGGTGCCGGGGGTCAACCTCACGACCACGCTCGACCGGCAGGCGCAGGACGCGGCCGAGGCGACGCTGGCGGGGCTGGCCGGTTCGGCGAGCCTGGTCGCGATCCGGCCGTCCACGGGTGAGATCGTCGCGGCTGCGAACTCCCCGGCGACCAACGGACTGCCGCTGGCGACGACCGGGCAGGCGGCACCCGGGTCGACCTTCAAGATCGTGACGTCCTTGGCGTTGTTGCGGGCCGGGCTCACTCTTGACTCGCCGTTGCCGTGCACCGACACGATCTCGGTCGATGGTCGGGTGTTCAAGAACTATGACAACTACCCGGCGTCGGGGTTGGGGGACATCCCCATGCGCACGGCGTTGGCCAACTCGTGCAACACGGCTTTCATCTCGCAGCGCGACACGGTGTCGCAGGGCGACCTGGCCGATGCCGCTGCCGCGTTGGGAGTGGGGGTCGCCTACGACACGGGCTACAGCGGGTTCGTCGGGTCGATCCCGCGGGACGCTACCCAAACCGAACACGGCGCCTCGATGATCGGGCAGGGAAAGGTGACCGCATCAGCGCTGAGCATGGCAATCGTGATGGCGACGATCGTTCGGGGGTCGACATTGTTGCCGCGGCTGGTCGACCGTCCGAGCGTGGCGCCCAGCGGAGCGAGTGCCAACTCGACGGCGCCCGGGACGGCCACGGCGAGCGCGCCGGCGACGGCGGGTGCGGGTCCGACAGGGGCGGCGGCGGGTGCGACGGCGAGCGCCCCTGCCCCGACCGCACCTCCCGCTCCTGCCAAGCCCCTCACCGCCGCCGAGGCCGAAGCGCTGCAGACCATGCTTCGAGGCGTCGTCACCCAAGGCAGCGCCCGCGCCCTCATCGGGATTGCGGACGGCGCCAAGACAGGGACGGCCGAGTTCGATGCCGCCGGCACCACGAAGGCGCACGCCTGGATGATCGCCTTCCGCGGCGACCTCGCCGTAGCCGTCTACGTCGAGGAGGGTGTCTCCGGCTCGAAGACCGCCGGACCGCTCGTGGCCGCCTTCCTGCAGGGGTATGCCGGGTAACCCCCTCCGCAAGCGCCTCACTCCTGGAGTCTCACTCCTGGAGTCTCTGACCTGGCGACTCGGCCCCGGCGTCTCGGACCTGGCATCTCGGACCTGGCATCTCGGACCTTGAGTCTCGGATCCGGCGTTTCGGTTCACCAAGGGGGGTGGGCCGTGCGGCCGAGGATTCGGAAAACCCTCGCCGCTGTGAGGAATTCAGCCGCTCAACCGCCTCATCGACCAGATAACACCGGCGAGTGTGAGGAAATCCGGCGGGCCCTTGAGCGGGTGCCGGGGCGGGTGCCGGGGCGGGGTTGGGGCGGGTGCCGGGGCGGGGTTGGGGCGGGCGACGGCATACGGGAGCGGCGGGCCGGGCCGACCGGCCAAACCCGAGGTTGCGTTCCTGCGGCGTTTGGAGTCGGATGGACCCAGCAGGAAACCGCGGCCCCGCCGCAAGCGGGCGGCCGCTCGAGAAGGAGGCAGATGATGTCCGACACGCAGCAGGCCGAGGTGGTCGACGAGGGATCGATCGCGCCCGACACCGTCGAGGTGAGCGCGCTCTTGTCCCACGACCTCAAGCACGTGTGGCAGGTGTTGAGCACCAACGATGGTGTCGCCGCATTCCTCGGTGAGGGCGCCAAACTCGGTAACAAGGGCGAGCACTGGCGGGCATCCGACGGCACCCACGGTGTCTGGCGGAGCTACCACCCGATGGAGCAGATCCGGCTGTCGTGGCATGCGTCCGACGACGCCCCACGCTCGCTCGTTGACCTGCACCTGGCCGAGCAGGGCCAGCAGACGTTCGTCTCGATCCGGCACGAGCACGTGGACGGAGATCTCGACGCGCTCAAGGACCGCTGGTCCGAGGCCCTCACCCGGCTCGACGCTGCCGCCGAGGGCTGACCGAACGCCCTCCTGGCGACCGTCGTCGACCTACCGGGGACAACACCCCGAGCGGCGATCGGCCGCCAGGAGGAGACCGGCCGACCGGAGGTCGCCACCTGCGATGTTCACGCCGCGGCCGCCGATCAGACATTGCCTGTTGGCCGTCCGGCCTCCGGCGCGGCACACTCATGGGCGTGACCGTCGCCCCCACCGCTCCCGGCTCCCCGATGCAGGCCCCTGCCTCGCCGCGCTCGGGGCTGCGCCGTTGGCTCCCGATCCTCACGTGGCTGCCCACCTACGAGCGCAGTTGGCTCAAGGACGACCTCATGGCCGGCCTGGGGCTCACCGCCCTGCTTGTGCCCCAGGGCATGGCCTACGCGCAGCTTGCGGGGTTGCCGCCCATCACCGGCCTCTACACGTCGATCATGTGCCTCGTCGCGTATGCCGTGTTCGGCCCCTCCCGGGTGCTGGTCCTCGGCCCCGACTCGTCACTCGGCCCGATGATCGCGGCGTCGATCCTGCCGCTGCTCGCCTCGGGCGGCGACCCCGTCCGGGCCGTGGTGTTGGCCTCGGTCCAGTCGATCCTTGTCGGCATCTTCATGATCGCCGCCGGGGCGGCCAAGCTGGGCTTCGTCGCCGACCTGCTGTCCAAGCCGACCATGGTCGGCTACATGAACGGCTTGGCCCTCACCATCCTCGTCGGCCAGATCCGCAAGTTGTGCGGCTTCTCTATCGAGGCTGACGGGCTGCTCGGCGAGATCGTCGCGACCGTCGAGAAGATCCTCGCTGGCGCCACCAACCTCTGGGCGCTCGGCATCGGCGTCGTCGCCCTCGTCATCATGAAGGTCCTCCAGAAGACAATGCCGCGCCTGCCAGCAGTCCTCGTGGCCGTCATCGTCGGCATCGCGGCCTCGCTCTACCTCGACCTGCCCAGCAAAGGCGTCAAGGTGGTCGGCAACCTGCCCCAGGGCTTCCCCCCGCTGACCATCCCCCTCGTCTCGATCGCAGACATCGGACTGCTCGTCGCCGGCGCCCTCGGGATCACGCTGGTCGCCCTCGCGGACACGATCTCGACGGCGACGGCATACGCCCGACGCACTGGACAACCGATCGACGGCAACCAGGAAATGGTCGGCATCGGCGCGGCGAACGTGCTGGCGGGCTTCTTCCAGGGCTTCGCGGTGAGCACGAGCGGCTCGCGGACGGCCGTGGCGTTCAAGGCGGGCGCGCGCAGCCAGGTGACCGGCCTCATGGGCGCGCTCGCGATCCTCATCCTGCTCGTCGTCGCCCCCAACCTGCTCTCGGCACTGCCGATCTCGGTGCTCGGTGCGATCGTCGTCATCGCCGCCTTCTCGCTCGCCGAGATCGCGGCGGCCCGCAAGCTGTGGTCGCAGCGGCGGATGGAGTTCTGGCTGTCCATCGCCGCCACCCTGGCCGTCGCTGTGCTCGGGGTGCTCCCCGGCATCGGCGTGGCTGTCGGCCTGTCGATCCTCAACGTCTTCCGTCGCGCCTGGTGGCCCTACCAAGCGGTGCTCGGCCGCGAGAAGGGCAACCCCGGCTACCACGACATCACCCACCGGCCGCGGCTCACGTCGATGCCTGGCCTCATCATCTTCCGCTTCGACGCGCCGCTGTTTTTCGCCAACGCGCGGACCTTCGCCGAGCAGGTGACCCGCCTGGCGTCGACGGACCCAGCCCCCAAGTGGATCCTCGTGGCCGCCGAGCCGATCTCGGACATCGACACCACGGCCGCAGACATGCTCGCCGACCTCGTCACCGACCTCGCGGATCGCGGCACCACGCTGGCTTTCGCCGAGCTCAAGAGTGTCGTCAAGCGCAAGCTCGAGGCCTACGAGCTCGACGAGATCACCGACAAGATCCTCTACTTCCCGACCCTCAACGTGGCCGGCAAGGAATACCGGGCGCGGTTCGGCACCGACTGGGGCGACACCGACTTCCCCGCCACCTGGCCGCCGCCCGAGGGCGCGCCACCCATCGACGGGTCCGAGCATGAGGCCGGACACGAGGCCGAACACGCGGCCGATCGCGGGGCCGAGGATGCAGCGGCGACTGCCCCCGACGAGTTCGAGGGCGGGGCCGTCTGAGATGCCCGACCTCTCCCGGCTGCTCGCGGTCAACGTCGGCTCCCCACGACCCGACGGGGACAGCGGTGGGCCGCCGACCGGCATACACAAGGCACCTGCCTCCGGACCCGTGCAGGTGCGCGACCCCGGGGACAAGCGAACGGGTCTCGGCAGCGGGGTGACCGGAGACTTCGTCGGCGACCGCCGCCACCACGGGGGCACCGACCAGGCCGTGTATGCAGTCGCCCACGAAGAGCTCGCCCACTGGGCTGCCGAGGTGGGCCGGGACCTCCCGCCGGGCAGCTTCGGGGAGAACCTCACGACGAGCGGCCTCGCAGTCGACGATGCCCTCCTCGGCGAGATCTGGCGGATCGGCGACACGGTTCGTCTGCAGGTGACCGGGCCGCGAATCCCGTGCAGCACGTTCGCCCGGGCCATGGGTGAACCGCGCTGGGTCAAGCGGTTCACCGAGCGCGGTCGCACCGGCGCCTATCTGCGGATCCTCACCCCCGGTCCTGTCCAGGCGGGCGATCCGATCGTCATCGAGAGTCGGCCTGATCACCAGATCACGGTGCCGCTGGTGTTCCGGGCCTTGACGACCGAGCGTCACCTGCTGCCCCGGCTTGCGGAAGTGGGACCGGACCTCGGCGAGGAGGGCCGCCGCGAGCTGGCGGCATACCTGGCCAGCGCAGGCGACCCGGACGGACCGGCAGTTGAGGGCTTCGGCTGACGCAGCACGCGACGCGGCGGCCTCCAGCGACGGTCGCCGTGTTGTGTCCCAGATCACACCCGAGTCCTGTCACCATCGGGGGTCGGGCGCCGTCCATGCGGCGTTCGACCCTCCCCCCTGACCGAAGGAAAGACGCACCATGAAGCTCAACGTCGGCAGCACCGACCGGATGATCCGCATCGTCATCGCCGTCATCGCCGCGATCCTCGCGCTGACGGTCGCCAAGGGTGCCCTGGCCATCGTCCTGTGGATCGTCGCCGCGATCATGCTGGTCACCGGCGTCGTCCGGGTGTGCCCGCTCTACCTGCCGTTCAAGATCAGCACCAACAAGAACTCCTGACCTCCTGGGGCGCTCGCCCCGTCCGTATGCCGTCCGCTCCCGGTCCGCTCACAGCGCCGGGGCCGGACGGCATACCGTTGTGGCATGGGGATCACCGACGACGAGATCACCGCCGCCGTTCCGGGCCTGCTGCGTTATGCGCGGGTCCTCACCCGCGACCCGGTCGCTGCTGAGGATTTGGTGCAGGACACCGTTGTTCGGGCGCTGGAGCGGGCCGGTGACTTCCGCAGGGACTCCTCCCCGGCGACCTGGCTGCACCGGATCTTGCACCACCGGTTCGTCGACGTCGTGCGCGCCACCCGCTCCGAGCCGGTCGACGCCGATGAGCTCGCCGAGCGCGTCGAGGCCGACTGGCGCGACGACTCCTACACGGTCGACGCCGAGACGGTGGTTTTGCGGGCCGAGACAGCCGAGGACCTGCGCGACGCGATCATCCACCTGCCGGCCAGTTATCGCTCGGCGGTCGTGCTCCACGACGTCCAGGGCCTGACCGCCGCCGCGGTGGCCGAGGTCCAGGAAGTCAGCCTGGCCGCCGCCAAGCAGCGGATCAGCCGGGCCCGCGCCATGCTCGTCACCCACCTCGCGCGAGGCACCGAACGAAGGGCAGCGTTGGACGGGATCCCGTTGCGCTGCTGGGACGCTCGCTCTCGAGTGAGTGATTACCTCGACGGTGAGCTCGACACCGGCACCCGATCCGCCCTCGAAGCCCACCTCGGCTCGTGCCCCACCTGCCCTGCTCTGTATGCCGGTCTCGTCGGCGTGCGCGCGGCCCTCGGCGCCCTGCGCGACCCCGACACCGTCGTCCCCCCCGCGCTGGCCGATCGCGTCCGGACAGCCGAACAGGCCAGTGCCGCAACGAGATCCGCGGCCACCGAGAGGAATGAGCGGACGTGACCGAGTGCCGGCTCGACGGCGTGCTGCTCGGGGTGGCCACCGCAGCCACCCAGATCGAGGGGGGATGCGACACGACCAACTGGGCCGACTGGGCCAAGACCCCGGGCCACATCGCCGATGGGACCACACCAGTCCGCGCCACCGGGCACTGGGAGCGCTGGCGCGAGGACACCGAGCTCATGGCCTCGCTCGGCATCCAGACCTACCGCTTCGGGGTCGAGTGGGCCCGGCTCGAGCCGCAGCCCGGGGTGTTCTCGGACGAGGCGTTCGCCCATTATCGCGACGAGATCACCCTGTTGCGGGACAAGGGGATTCGCCCCTTACTCACCCTGCATCACTTCAACAACCCGCGCTGGTTCGAGTCGATGGGAGCCTTCGAGCATCCCGACTGCGTGCCGATCTTCCTGCGGTTCGTCGAGCGGGTCGTCACCGAGCTCGGCGACCTCGTCGAGGACTGGTGCACGATCAACGAACCCAACGTCTATGCCACGTTCGGCTACCTCTACGGCGTGTTCCCGCCTGGCGCGAAGTCCCTGCCTCGCACCCTGCGAGTGATGACCAACCTCGCGCACGCGCACATCACGGCATACGAGCTGATCCACGCCCTGCGCGCCGGGAAGCCGACGCGGGTCACTTTCGCCGTCCACCTGCGGGTCTTCGACCCCGCCAACCCGGCCAACCCCGTCCACCGCGCGCTCGCCCGCGCGCAGGAGTTCCTCTTCCAAGAGGCCGTCACCGAGGCGATGTGCACGGGCCGGTTCCGTATGCCGCTGCGCCGCCCCGCGGGCATTCGCGAAGGCCGCTATTACGACGCGCTGGGGATCAACTACTACTCGCGGTCATGGGTGAGCAAGATCGGTGATGCCGCGCGACCGGGGGCCGAGCTCAACGACCTCGGTTGGGAGATCTACCCCGAGGGCCTGGAGCGAGTGGCAAGGTGGGCGCATGACCGTTGGCCCGCGCCCATCTGGGTCACCGAGAACGGCGCCGCCGACAACACGGAGCGCTTCCGCACGCAGTTCCTCCACGACCATCTGGAGATCGTGTCGGCGGCGCGAGCCACCGGGCTGCCGTTCGAGCGGTTCTACCACTGGTGTTTCGTCGACAACTGGGAGTGGGCCGAGGGAGAGGTCCCGAGGTTCGGGATCGTCGCCTTGGACTACGCGACCCAGGAGCGCACCGTCAAACCCAGTGGGCGCTTCTACGCCGACGTCATCGCGGCCGGCGGGGTGACCGCCGAGATCGCCGCACGTCACCTGTCGTCGTGATCGGCTGACTGCCGCCGGTATGCCGTTCCCCCTCGCCTGGGGTGCTCGCACGCCCGTCGCGCGCCGTATGCCGTCCCGTCAGGCCCGATGAGTGCGCCGACCCCCGACGTAGGTCGCCGCCACCGACATGGCTCGAAGTCGTTGTGCCACAGCAGCACTCGACGCCGATCCGGCCACCGAGCCCGCAGGGGCCGACAGAGTCAACGGGTCCGCGTCAAGGAGCACCACATCGGCTCGGCTGCCGACACCCAGGGTCGGTTGCCGGTCGGTGCTGGCCGCGAGCGCCTGCCCGACCGTGAGCGCCTCGGCGTCGTTCCACGGCTCGCGCTCGTCAGCGCTGCGATGCACGGCCGCCGCCATCGCCAGCCACGGGTCGAGCACTGAGACCGGAGCATCCGACCCCAGCAGGACCGCGACCCCCGCGTCGACCATCGACCGCAACGGGAAGCACCGATCGGCCCGATCCGGCCAGCACTGGGCCGTGACATCGCGGTCGTCGAGCAGATGGGCCGGTTGGACACTCGCGCCGACTCCGAGCCGAGCCATCCGCGCGATGTCCGCCGGGCGCATGAGCTGGGCGTGCTCGATCGTCCCCGTCGCCCCCGTGCCCGCGAAGACGTCGAGGGCCGCAGCCACGGCCGCATCACCGATGGCATGGATCGCCATTCGCAGCCCGGCCTGCGTCGCGCGCGCCGCCCACTCGGTGAGTTCGGTCGCGGAGTAGTTCGCCAGTCCGCAGGGGTGCGCGAGACCGGACCCACCGGCATACGGCTCATCGCAGTAGGCCGTGCGGGTGTTGAGCGAGCCGTCCGAGATTATCTTCAGCGGCCCCATCCGCACCAGCCCGCCGGACTCTCCGAGGATGTCGCCGCTGCGCAGCCCAGCCGCGAGGACGGCGTCCAACCCGTCTGGATAGGTCGCCACCCGGACCTTCAGGTCGCGGATGCCGCGCGCGAACCGGGTTGGCCACTCGCGGAATCCGTCGCCGAACTCCATGTCACCGACGCCGACGATGCCCCGTGCGGATGCCCGCAAGACCGCCAGCTGGTATGCCGTGTCCCTCGCCTCCCGCGACCCGGGCAGGTCCGCGAGTCGCCCCCACACGGGGAACCAGTCGTTCTCCGCGAGCGCACCCTCCGTGGCCGGCGCACCGAGCAACGCCAGGGCCGACGAGTTGAGCCAGCCGTTGTGTCCGTCACCGCTGACCAGGACGACTGGGTGCTGGCCGGACACAGCATCGAGCTCCGCGACCGTGGGCTGCCGCGGCCAGGTGGCCGATCGGTGCCCGAACCCGATGACGACGCTGTCGCGGTCCGAGCCCGGCAGCTCGTCGAGGTGGGCGCGCACGCGTGCAAGGACCTCCTCTGCCGACCGGGTGCCTGTCATGTCGACCCGGGCCAGCGTGTCGGCCCATTGCGCGAGGTGGACGTGGTGATCCCACAGCCCGGGGATCGCCCAGCGCCCCTCACCGTCGTGGACATCCTCGTCCGACGCGTCAGCGGCGAGCGACGGTGCCAGGCCGACGATCCGCCCGCCCTGCATCCGGACGTCGACAGCGCCGTCCGGGGCCGGGACCCCGCCCACCGGGACGATCTGGACGTTGCGCAGGAGGATCTGCGGGTAGAGCGGGAGGCTGGAGTCCGCGGGCATGTCTCGCTCGCCTTTCGTCACGTCGGATAGCGTGCCTCACGCTAGTCACGTGCGAGAGTTCGCGCGGGACCGGGACGCCGTGCGCAGGGAGGATGCCGATGCCGTCACCACACGAGCCGATGCCGTCACGACGCAGGGGGTATGCCGTTCGGCTGGCTTCGACCGTCAGTGCCGCCCTGCTCGTCGGGAGCCTGACCGCGGGATGTTCCGGTGGGTCCGCAGGACCTGCTGGCTCTGCTGGATCGGCCGGGACCACGGCGAGCGCAGCCGGGACGTCCAGGACTCGAGCCACGACTGGTTCGACAGCGACCTCGGCGCCGGCGATGACCGCCACCGCGACGCGGGCGGCATACCCGACGGATGTGCCAGCAGCCGCCCAGGCGAACACCCCGGCCGGCGCGGTCGCCTTCGCCAACTACTTCTTCGGGCGGATGAACACGGCATACACGACGGGGCAGGCGGGGCTGCTGAGCCCGCTGACGACCACCCGGTGCGCCCGCTGCGCCACGTTCGAAGCCGATCTGGCCGCGCTTGCTGCCCAGGGGCGGCATACCGTGTCCGGACCGGTGCAGTTGCGCGGGTCCAACCCGAGCAAGGAAGCGCACAGGGCCGATCAGACGGTGGTCGACGTGCTGTTCAAGATGCTTCCGGTGAAGATCGTCGACGCTGGCGGCGCTGCAGTCGGGACGGTTCCGGACACCCGGGGGATCTATGTCGTCGCGATGGTGCGCGATGGGTCGGTCTGGCGGGTCGACGGCATCGAGCTGCTCCAATAGCCACTGACCGCACGCGAAATCGCGAAGCACCCGCACCTGACCAGGGAACGGGAAGGTCCCCCAGCGGCCTTGCGCGGCTGGGGGACCGACCGTGGACGGGAGACTCAGTTGCCGTAGAGAGCGCGGACGCCAGCGATGTCCGACGCCGTCATGCTCAGGTCGTTCGACGTCCCGTTGCACTGGGGGTAGTGCATGATCGACGCCGAGTCATAGGGCGTCAGCGGCCGCCAGTTGTTGTCCTCGAAGCACGTCCCGGCCTCAGGCCGGGTGTGTTCGTGGCGGAAGCCGAGGACGTGACCGAGCTCGTGGCCCATGATGTTCCCCGGCGTCCACGACCCGGAGTTGTAGAGCGACGTCGCGTTGACCAGGATGTTCCGCCCGCGCTTGGAGGTGCTGGGGAAGAACGCCCGCGCGATGTATTGCGTCGTGGTCGTCGGTTCGACGGAGAAGACGATGCTCGAGTTGCGGGTCGTGCAAGCGCCGTCCTGAGAGGGCACGTAGGTGAAGTTCACCTTCGTCGAAGCGGCCTCCCACAGGCCGGTCCCCGTGGCCATGGCGGTGACTACCTTGGCGTGGTTGGTGCCGAACTTCGTGCTCACGCAGTAGGTGAGGTTCAGCGCCTGGCTCGCGGTCCACTTGTCGTCGACGCCCCTGACCGTGTTGACGATGAGGCCGTCGGTGGGCGCGTGGTGCACGGCATACCGCTCCGCACCAGTCATCTGGTCATAGAGGACCCGCAGGTCACCGACGTTGTATGCCGGTTCGTCACCGTTGACGATGTAGGTCAAGTCCTCGTCCTGGAAGCTCGACGAGGCGAACTCCTGGAAGGTCGGGACCGGGAAGTCTCCCGCCGAAGCGGACGTCGCCGTGACAGTCAGAGCGGTGACAGTCACGGCGGTGACGGCGGAGGTGACCAGCGCCAGTGCGCGCACACGGTTGCGGTGCATTCGGGCTCCTTGTGGGGTGGCCCCGGCTGCGCGGATCACAGCCGAGATGGCGTCACGCTAGGGGCGAGTCAGCCAGGAGATATTCCGGAGATCTCCAAGACTCGGTAAAGGAACCGGGGCGATCTGCCCGATCTCGTCAGGTTTGTGCCACTGGGAGCACGCTCCGACTGCCGAGCGCCGACAGGAGTGGGACCCGCACCCAGACGATCTGCGCCATGGCGGGTTGCGGCCCGTCACATCCGGTCGCCCCGTTCTCCGGTCCTGCCCACACGGTGATGGTCACCGAGGCTGCGGTCTCGGCGACGTCGACGCCGGTCACCCGGTCGCACGGTATGCCGCCCACCACCGTTTCGACGACGACCGTCTGCGTGCCCGGATCGGCCGACACCAGCCGCCAGGGGATCTGCCTCAGCCGTTTGCCCGGCACCGGATCAGACAAGGTCGGGGTCGGTATGCCTGCGCCGGGGGGCTCGGGCAAGGGTGCCGGTGCTCCACGGGGCGGGGCAGGTGGCACCTGTTGCCCCGGTGAGCCTCCAGTGGGGCCACCGGGCGGCACCGCACCACCCCCACCCGAGCTTCCCGCCGACCCGCACCCGCTCATCGTCGACAGCAGGACCAGGACGACGAACACCGCGACGGTGCCCGGGCGTGGACCTGGCCACCGACGATGGTGACGGTCGTGCGGGAGGTGAGCGGACGGCATACGGACAACGGTAGGTGACCAGGCGAGAACGCGCACAGGCGCGCCCGGGGAGTCCGGACGCGCCTGCCGCACAACGTGATCGGTCATGAGACGATCGGTCACAGGTAGCGGGTCGAGTTGAAGAGGCCCCATGCGTCGTCGTCGAAGTACGGCGAGAGCATGATGGTCGGGCCGACGATCCGGTCGATCCGGCTGTTGACACCGTTGAGCTGGCCCCAGTTGCCGTTGTAGCCGTAGAGCCAGCCACCACCGGACGATCCGCGGGTCATGTCGCACGGGATCTTGACCGTCTGCGACCACACGAACCAGGCGTCCCACTCGGGCGAGGTCGAGCCCCAGCACTGCATGAGGTTGCCGCCGTCGAACGGCGACTCGGCCGGGTAACCGAACGCGTTCTCCCACACGCCGCTCTTGCCGCGGTTGGTCGTCAGGCCCTGGCCGCCGAAGTAGTCAACGATGTGCCAGCCCCAGTTGGTGTTCATGATCGCAACGCCCATGTCCTGGGAGAAGTCCGAGCTGCCCGTCCACGCCGACTTGGACCACAGCTGGTTCGCCGACCAGGTGCCGTAGGGACGCGGGTTGGCCAGGTCGTCGTCGTAGGCCGGCACGAAGGTCCAGTTGGTGTGCCAGGTGCCGCCGCTGCCGCCGTGCACACAGTGGCCCGCGGTCCAGACGGTGTCCTTGCCCTCGGAGTTGACGATGGTGCCGGAGCACACGTAGTTGCCGTCGGGCTTGCTGAAGAACACCTTGCCTGCCGTGTAGGCCGTCGGCACGTAGTAGGGCAGGTTCGGGTTGTAGGCCGCGGCGAATCCACCGGCGGTCGAGGCGGAGCCGAAGACCTTGCTCGCGACGCCGTCGGCGCTACGGACCGGACCGTCGTTGGTCACCGGCTTGCGGCCCGCCTTCTGGTCGGCTTGCTGCTTCTGCACGTATGCCGTCGCGGCGCTGGCCAGCGCCGTGTCGTCCTCGGCGGGCTTGGCCGCGCGCATCCGCTCAGGCGTCCAGTAGGCCTCGAGGGTCTGGGACTCGGTAGCGGCCGGTCCGAACTTGGCGGCGCCGGCGGCCTTGGCCTCGGCCGAGAGCGCCGGCTTGGCGGAGGACACGTCGGTGCTCGTCGGCCGCTTGGCCGCCTCAGCCGATGAAGCACCTCCGACGGCGACCGTTGCAGCCGTGGCGACGGCAGCGGCGAGAGCGAGCAAACGGGTGGGGAGAGTGGACTTTTTCATGAGCTGTTCCTTCGGTTGGACCCGGGCACCCCGTGCGCCAGGTTTCAACCGTCCAAGAGGAAGGAGTCGGCCGCTGGATACCGGCCGGACTCAAGAATCCGCGAGAGTTCACGCGGCGGTGGTGCGGGAATCGGCGGTGGCGCCGGACTCGGCGGTGGCGCCGGACTCGTCAGCGGCCGTGGTGCGGTCCAGTCAGCTGAGCAGGCTGCGGGCTCGCTCGGCGAGCTCAGTCAGGTCGCTGTCCACCGGGTAGTCGGGGTCGTCTGGGTCGAGCCTGGCCAACGCCTCCCGCAGCAGGTCGGCCTCAATGCGGTGGGTCGCCCAGTAGGTGTCCGGCCGGCGCAACACGGCGACGAGCAGATCGCCCGGGTAGTAGTCACCTTCGAGAAGCGGGACGAAACGCAGCATTCCCAAGGCCATCGGGAGCACGGTCTCGGTTCCCACGTCTTGGGCGACGAGCACCCGCAGGTCTTCGACGCCAAGGCGGCCCAGCGGCATACGACGCAGTTCGTGGCACCGGCGCACCAGCCGACTGGCCCCGGCGGGTGGGTCTGGCCATCGGGTCGCTTCGATCTGCTCGATGGTTCTCGTGGCCATGGTGAGCACATCGTCGGGGATGTGAACCGTCTCGCGAGGAGGAGACGTCCGCGAGTCGTCCGGTTCAGGCGCGGCGTGGGTCACTGTGCTCTCCTCGGGTCGTCATCCAGTCGGCACCTCGGGAAGCGACCTCCCGTCCTCAAGGTAGCGGCAATCGTCGCTGTCCAGGACCGCTGCCACCCGGCGGCTCACGGCGGGCCGCAGCATCGTCAGGGCCTCGGCCGGGGCGACGAAAACGTAGGTGCTCAGCTCCTCCCGCTGCAGGGTGATCGTCGCGATCTGAGCCTCGCTGACGGTGCCGCAGTCGAAGAGGAACCGCAGGCCCATGGCCTTGCGAGACTTGGCCGGGCGGGTGTCGACGGCGGCGAGTCGCCCAGCCGTCACCGTCAGACCGGTCTCCTCGCGGAGTTCACGCTGACAGGCCTGCCACGGCGTCTCACCGTCAGCCTCCATCACTCCACCCGGGATGGTCCACCCCTTCTTGTAGGTCGGCTTGAGCAGCAGGATCCGCCCTTCCGCGTCCCGAACGAGGGCACCGGCCGACGCGGGGATACCGGGGAGGCCGTCCCACGCGCGCAACCCCGCGGCATACTCCTCTTCGCGGTCCTCGTATGCCGGGTCCGCACCTTCCATGGGCCCCTCGCCACCCGCTGTGGTGACCTCGCCTGCCGTCATGCCGCCACTGTAGGCGCGGGTCGAACGCGATGGTATGGACGGGGCACGCCGCTACAGTGGCCGCGTGACCACGCCCCGCTTTGCCGCCGCGCTCAACGCTCAGATCGGCAACGAGTTCGCCGCGCATCTGCAATACATCGCTGTGGCTGTGCACTTCGACGCGCTGACGATGCCGCGGATGGCGTCGTTCTTCTATCAGCAAGCCCGCGAGGAGCGCGATCACGCGATGATGATGGTGCGCTACCTGCTCGACACCGAGGCCGAGGTCACCATCCCGGGGATCGAGGCACCGCGGTCGCGGTTCGATGGGGTCGTCGAGCCGATCGAATTGGCGCTCGCCCAGGAGCGAGCGGTGACCGATCAGGTCTATGGGCTGACGCGAATCGCTCGTGAAGACAACGATTTCGGGGCTGAGCAGTTCATGCAGTGGTTCATCAAGGAGCAGGTCGAAGAAGTGGCGACCATGTCGTCGCTGGTGACCGTCGCCAAACGCAACACCGACTCGATCGCCGACCTAGAGACCTACATCGCCCGCGAGCAGGCCAACGCCGGTGGTGTGGACCCCACGGCACCTTCCGTCGCTGACGCCTGAGCGGAGCAAAGGAATGGGCAGCGCTGCCGACACGTCTGACCCTGCTGCCTCGGCGATAAGGCGCAACCGGTGGATCTTCGGGGTCGGGACCCTCGGCCGCGACATGGTCTACACCCTCAGCGCGTTCTACCTGGTCATTTACCTCACCGACGTGCTCAACGTCCCCGACTCGACGATGTGGGCAGTCACGGTCGTGGTGCTCGTCATCCGCATTCTCGACGCCATCCTCGACCCGATCGTCGGGGCGCTGGTCGACAGCACCCGATCCCGGTGGGGCCAGTTCCGACCGTGGTTGGCACTCGGTGGTCTGGTCTCTGGCGTGTTCACGGTGTTGCTGTTCACGGACACGCAGCTGACCGGCACGTCGTTCGTCGTGGTCTTCGCGCTGGTGAACCTGCTGTGGGGCATCGCGTGGTCCAGCCACGACATCGCCTACTGGGGGATGCTGCCGGCCCTGTCGCTCAAGCCCGCTGACCGGGAGTCGCTCGCGTCGACCGCCAAGGCCTTCGCGAACGTCGGACAGTTCGCGGTCGTGGCGGCCGTGCCGCCAATCGTCTCAGCCATCTCCGGGCGCGAGGGCGGCACCCCTGCAGCGTGGCAGACGGTGGCGATCGTGGCCTCGATCCTCATGATCGTGTTCATGTGGGTGACGATCCTGTTCGTCCGCGAGCGCACCGACGTCGACCTCGACGGGCAGCGCACCGGCCTCCGCGAGTTGGGTCGGGCTATCTTCCGCAACGATCAACTCCTTTGGACGGCAACGGCCTTTCTGCTTTTCATGCTGGGTTACGGCACGACCGGGGCGTTCGGCTTCTACTTCTTCAAGTACGCCTACGGCGACGAGAAGATCTTCCCGGTGTTCGCGCTCTGTGTCGGGGTTGGGCAGATCGCTGGCCTGATCAGCTTCCCGTGGTTCGCCAGACGGTGGTCGCGCGGCACCCTCTATGGCTGGGCGACCGGGTTGATCTGCGTCGTCTACGTCGCATTCGCCTTGGCGCCGATGAACATCGTCATCCTGGGCATCGTCGCCTTCCTGCTGTTCTTCCTGGCCGCGTTCATCATGTTGCTGATGCTGGTCTTCCAGGCCGACACCATCGAATACGGCCAATGGAAGCTCGGGCAGCGAAACGGTGCGGTGACGTTCGCACTGCAGCCCTTCATCAACAAGGTCTCAGCCGCCATGAACACCGCGATCGTCTCGGCGACGGTCATCGTCGCGGGCATCAACAGCGCGCAGACTGCGGCCGATGTCACCCCCGCCGGGTTGTGGATCCTCAAGATTGCGATGCTCATCATCCCCGCGGTGTTCGTCGCCCTGGGGTATGCCGTGTGGCGCTGGAAGTTCATCATCGACGAGGCTCTGCACGCCCGGGTCGTCGCCGAGCTCGCCGGGCGCGGCGATCTGCACGCGAAGCCTCCCGCCGCCTGACGTTCCGCCGTCCCGACGGTGGCGGGAGCGCTGTTTCGCCGGGGCACCCTCGTCAGATCAGTGGAGTGCTAGCCACACCCCGCTGTGGCCAACACTCCACACATCGTCGTGCCACGCCTTGCGCGTGTTACGAGAGCCGAAGCGACCCGATCAGTGGAGCGCTAGCCACACCCAGCTGTGGCCAACACTCCACGAAGTCGTGGCCTGCGCCCATCGGCCGCCCGTCGCCGAGACTGAACCAGCGGGCGCTTGTGGATAACTTCTGCGGGTCAGCTGCCACCTGCGTCAACCTGGGGACATGACCACAGCTCCCTCGCCAGTCCGGAGCGACGCCCGGGCTCGTCCCATCCCACGCCAATCCGGGCGCAGCGCATCTGAGTTGACTCCGGACCTCGCGCCCCTCGCCGGGGCACCACTATGGGTCCCCGGCGCCCCGCTGAGCCGAAGCCACCTGGCCCGACTGGCCGAGCAGCAGCACGGCATACTCACCCTTGCCCAATGCCGCGACGGCCAGCTGAGCGAGCGACAACTCGCCCACCGCGTCGCAACGGGCCGATGGAGCCGCCCCCATCGCGGGATCTACCTCACCGTACCGGGACGCGACAACTTCCTCACCCGAGCGACCGCCGCGCTCCTCGCCTGCGGCACCGACGCGGCGCTGTCACATGACGCAGCGGCATACCTCCACGGACTGGCGGGCACGGAGCCGCGCCGCATCGACGTCCTCATCCCCGCTGACCGGCGGATCGCTGACCCTGCCGACGTGCGGGTGCGTCGCAGCGCCCACGTGCGCGAGAGGACCCACGAGCTGCTGTGGCCTTGGCGGACGACGGTCGAGCACACCGTGTTCGACCTCGCGCAGATGGACAACCTCGATGCCGCCATTGCCGTCATCGCTCGCGCGTGCTCTCGTCGACTGACCACACCGAGGGCATTGCGCACGGCGTTGGCCTCCCGACCACGCCAACGCCACGCGAGGGAGCTGTGGGAGATCTTGGCCGAGGTGGAAGCCGGCCGAGAGAGCCCGCTGGAGGTCAGGTTCGCCCGGGATGTCCTGGCCGCGCACGGCCTGCCACCGGGAGTGGCGCAGCACTCGATCGGCACCGCTCAACGGCACGATGTCGCGTTCCCGGACCTTCGGGTGATCGTCGAACTCGACGGCCGACTCGGCCACGAAGGTGCCGATGGGCGGCATACCGATGCCAGGCGGGATCGACGCGCGAGTGGCCGCGGATGGCTGACTATCCGGGCCACCTGGCGGGATGTGGCGGGCACACGCTGTCGGCTCGCCGGGGAACTGGCGGCGGTCATGGCCGTCCGCGGGTGGCCCGGTCGGCCCCGCGTATGCCGTCGCCCCGGCTGCGTGGCGGCATCAGTGGAGTGCTAGCCACACCCTGCTGTGGCTAGCACTCCACACACTGGCGACCGAACGAGAACCACGCCACGGCGCGATCGCCGACACAGGGACCGTGGAGTGTTAGCCACACTCCGGTGTGGCCAACACTCCACGAAGGCGGTTGCCGCGGCTTGGGGCAAGCGAACCGGCGCCGGTCAGCGCTGGATGAGGCCTAGTTCCAGGCCACGCAGCACGGCGCGGGTTCGGTCCCGAACGCCCAACTTGAGCAGCACGGCCGACACATGGTTCTTGACGGTTCCTTCGGCCAGGAACATCGCTTCGGCGATCTCGCGGTTGGAGTAGCCCCCCGACAGCAGCCGCAACACCTCGGTCTCTCTGGGGGTGAGCGGCTCCGGCGCCAATCCCGACGGGTCGACGTCCGCCGAGGTGCCGGCCAGGTGTCGAACCAGGGCCTCGGTCACCGACGGCTGGATCAACGTGCCGCCCGCGGCGAGCGTGACGATTGCCTCGACAAGCTGATCGAGGCTCACGTCCTTGAGCAGATAGCCCCTCGCCCCGGCCCGCATTGCCGCGATCAGCGCGTCGTCGTCGGGGAAAGTCGTCAGGACGAGCACCGGCGTCCGGTTTTCCGAGGCCGCCAGCCTCTGTAACACGCCGAGGCCATCCAACACCGGCATCCGCAGGTCGAGCAGGACCACCTCGGGCGCCAGCCGTTCGATGATCTCCAGGCCCTCGGCCCCGTCGCTGGCCTGGCCGACCACCTCGACCTCACCCGACAAGCCCAGCAGCCCGACGATCCCCTGGCGCACCAAGGTCTGGTCGTCGACGACAACCACCCGGACGCTCACCCGTGAGCCTCTCCTGCCGCACCCACCCCTGCGCCGCCCACCCCTGCGCCGCCCACCCCTGCTGCGCCTACCCCTGCGCCGCCGATCGGCAGGGAGGCCTGGAGGGTGAACCCCTGCCCAGGCCGAGCAGACCACGCCACAGAACCACCCATCGCCTCGAACCGCTCGACCATCCCGGTCAACCCGTGACCGGGCACGATCCCGTCACCAGCCCCGGCCCCAACGGACCCGCCTCGGCCGTCGTCGCGGGCGGTCACACTGACGACGCCGTCCAACTCCTCGACGGCGATCCACACCGACTGGGCGCCGCTGTGGCGCACCGCATTCGTGACGATCTCCTGGACACATCGACGGACCACGTCTGCTTCGGCGCCGCTCAGCGACGGCAAGTCGTCGGCGACGTCGACGGTGACTTCCGGCGTCGGCACCGACGAACCGATCATCCGCAATTCGGTCGCGAAATCCGTTCCAACACGGGGATTTTCCCGCAGCTGACTCACCACGTCACGGACGTCACGCAGCAGGTCGGAGGCGACGGAACGGCATACCTCGATCTGCTCCTTGCCCGCCCCCGTGGCGGTGTAGGACGCAACCTGGAGGTTGACCGACAGTGCGGTGAGCTGGTGACCCACCACGTCATGCAGGTCGCGCGCGATCCGCAGCCGCTCCTGAGCGCGACTCGTTGCCGCGAGCTCAGCCTGGGCCGCCCGCAAGGCCGCGTTGGCCGCCTCAGTCTCGGCCCGGGCGCGGTCGGCCTCTTTGCGCGCTTCGTCGGTCGCCCGCATCGACACGACCAGAAGAAGCGCAAACGACTGGAACGCCAGGAAGGCCACGCCGGTCGAGAGGGCATAGTTGGCGCCGTCCTTGGCGATGGTCGCCCACATCAACAGCACGACGGCAACGGTCTGCACGACGATCAGCGCCACCGCAACGCGTCCCGACATCAACTGTCCGACCACAATCGCCGTCATCACGAGCGCGATCGCCGTGAAGCCTTGCGATCGGGAGAGAACGACTACCGCGACCCCCAGCGGGGCCACCAACCCGACCGCGACGATGCGTTCCTCGCGCGGCCACCGTTCGCCGGGTGCCACGAGGACCACCCAGAGGTATGCCGCCCCATAGGCCAGGTATGCCGTCCACCACCACCCGCCCGCCCGGCCGGACAAGCCGATGACCTCGACGACACCGATCGCGAGCCAGGCAAGCGCGGCGCTGGCCAAGCCCAACGGCTCGAACCGTCGCTCCTTCATGAGTGCGAGCGTAGGGGGGCCGGACCACCGGGCACCCGTGCCACTCGTCATGGGTGCAGGTCATGACGACCGGCACTCACCCCGGCGGCGGCTGCGGACCTACCGTCGATGACGTGACCACGACCTCCGTCCCCAGCCGCCGGGAGACGCCGACGACGACAGCCTCCGCGACGACAGCCGCCGCGACGCCAGCCGAGGGTTCGGCACCCACGCCCGCCGTCATCCAGGCCGCTGGCCTCACCAAGCGTTACGGCGATCTCGTCGCCGTCGACTCCCTCAGCCTCACCATCGGGGAGGGCGACATCGTCGCCATCCTCGGCCCCAACGGCGCGGGCAAGTCGACGACCATCGAGATGCTCCTGGGCCTGCGCACGCCGACCCACGGCTCAATCCGGGTCTTCGGCGCCGACCCCAACGCCAAGGCCACCCGGGCGCGGGTCGGCGCGATGCTCCAGGAGAGCCACGCACCTGAGACCCTCACCGTGGCCGAGGCCGTCGACCTGGTCCGCCACTACTACCCCTATGCGCTCGGCGTCGAGGACATCCTGCGCCGCGCCGACCTGCTGGAGAAGCGCGACAACCGGGTGGGTCAGCTCTCCGGTGGTCAACAGCAGCGGCTCAACTTCGCTCTCGCCATCGCCGGCGACCCGGATCTGCTCTTCCTCGATGAGCCCACTGCGGCCCTCGACGTCGCCGCTCGGCACCTCTTCTGGGAGCAGGTGCGCGGCCTGGCCGCCCAAGGCAAGACGATCCTCTTCTCGACCCACAACCTTGCCGAAGCCGACGCGCTCGCCGACCGAGTCGTCGTCATCAACCACGGCAGGGTGGTCGCCGACGGCACCCCTGCCGAGATCAAGGCGACCGTCGCGGCCCGCACGGTCCGGCTCGTCACCGACCTCAACGCGGCCGCCCTGGCTGCGCTGCCCGGAGTGAGGCACGTCGAGCTGGCCGCTGGCGAGTCCCGTGAGGACGCCCACCCGATGCTCGTCATCCAGACCTCGACACCCGAGGCTTTGCTCGCCCGCCTCTTCGGCGCAGGTCACCGAGTCGAAGAGCTCACTGTGTCGGACACCGATCTGGAGACCGCCTTCATCCACCTTGTCGGCGCCGCTGCCGACCCCAGCGACCCGACGGAGTCCGCATCATGAGCACCGCCAGCCAGACGGCATACCTGACCGGCGAGGCAGCCGCAGACCGCGGTGACCTCACCTCCCGGCGCCTGTCCCCCGAAGCCGCCCGTATGCCGGGTGCTCTCGGCACGCTCGCCGCGCAGCTTCGCGCGGAGCTGCGTTCCAGCGCCCGGGTGCCCGAATACGTCGTCGGCGTCGTTGCCGTCCCGATCATCCTCTACACGATGTTCGGGCTGCCGAACGCAGGGGAGGTGCTTCCAGGCGGGACCGACGTGGGCGCAATGATGTTTGCCTCGATGTCGGCCTATGGCGTGGTCAGCCTGGCCATCTTCACCTTCGGAGTCGGGGTGGCCGAGGAGCGGGGCAAGGGGTGGCTGCGTCGGATGCGCGCGACGCCGATGCCATTCTGGGCCTACTTCGTCGCCAAAGTCGTTGGCTCCCTTGCGTTTTGCGCGCTCATTCTGCTCGGGACCTGGGCGGTGGCCGCGTTCGCTGGCAAGGTCCCCTTCGGCGGGCTTCGCCTTGCCCAGACGGTTGGCGTGCTCATGGCCGGCACCGTGGCGTTCTCGACGATGGGCTTCGCGCTGGCCTATTGGTTCCGGCCCAAGGCCGCCTCTGCCATCGGCAACTTGGTCTTCTTGCCGCTGTCGTTCCTCTCTGGCTTCTTCTTCCCGCTCGATCAGCTGCCCGAGGTGCTGGCCAAGGTCGCGCCCTATCTGCCGACCTACCACTTCGGCCAACTCGTCTGGGGCGCCATCGCGCCCGCGCAGGACGTCCTCGCCTTCGGCGCCCACCCGGAGGGCAGCACCTGGCTGCACATCGTCTGGGTGCTCGCCGGGTTCGTCGGGTTCGGGATGCTCGCTCGGGCCGGCTATCAGCGCGAGCTGTCCCGGGCCGCGCAGTAGCCCTGAGCGGCCCTCGCCCGCGAGCCGCAGGAAGGCGTTGCGCCACAGCAAAGCAGCCGTGGCAGGCTGGGCCTATGACCGACAGCTCTTCGGCCGTAGGCCCAGCCGACGGTGACCTCACCCTCGCCCGCGCGCTGCTCGTCGATGCGTTCGGGCGAGTGGCCGAGGCGATCCCCGGCCTGCTCGACGGCCTGCGCCCTGACGAGCTCCTGTGGCGACCGGACCCTGACGCCAACTCGATCGGCTGGCTCGTTTGGCACCTCACCAGAGTCCAGGACGATCACCTCGCGGGCGTCGCCGAGACCGAACAGGTTTGGGCCACAGGGGGATTCGCCGACAAGTTCAACCTCCCGTATGCCGCCCGCTCGATCGGCTTCGGCCAGTCCAGTCGGGAGGTTGGGGCCTTCTCGGTGACCGACGGGAGTCTCCTCGCGGCATACCACGCGGCGGTCCATGCCGAGACGGTGCGGATCGTGGAGGGGCTCACCGAAGCCGACTTCGCCCGCATCGTCGACCGGCGCTGGGACCCGCCGGTGACCGCCGCAGTCCGGCTCGTGTCGGTCGTCAACGACATCACCCAGCACGCCGGGCAGGTGGCCTACCTGCGTGGTTTGGCCGAACGGCGCCGCGGGTGAAGGTCCACGAGTTCGACTCGGGTGCGCTCACCGGACGGGAGCGTGGCGAGGCGCTCGGACGCCGGTTCGCGGCGGAGATCGCCACTGCGGCAACGGCATACGTCGAGTTCTTCCGCGACTTGGGAATCCCGGACGGGACCGTCGCGCACACCGTCGCCGGGTGCGACGCCGCCTTGCGTGAGTGGGCACCGCACCTGTCTGCCGAGATCGACGCGGTCGCCGCGGGTGCCGGTATGCCGTCCCGCTCAGTCCTGCTGCTCAACTCGCGGACCGAAGTGCTCGCCGCCGAACTGCTGCCGATGAGCGAGTGTTCGACCTTGGTGCGAGTGCCGCCGACGCGGCCGGGCCCGGATGCCCCGGTGCTGTCGACGCAGACGTGGGACTGGGCGCCACGGCTCACGCCCGACGGCGTGATGAGGCGGTTCACGACCGACGGCGGCGGATGGGTGAAGACCTTCGCCGAGCCGGGGATGCTTGCCAAGATCGGCATCAACGACCGCGGCCTCGCGGTCCACTTCAACTTCCTCGACCACGTCACCGACACCATCGACGGCGGGGTCCCGCTGCATGCGATCGTCCGGCGGATCCTCGACGAGGCGTCCACCGTCGACGAGGCGATCGAGCTGGCTCGGTCCGCCAAGGTCGGTGCCTCGTCGGTCATCACCGTCGTCGCGACCGGGCCCGGCCAGTGCGCTGCGGCGGCAATCGAGATCTCACCCGCGGGTGTGGCGGCCGTCCGGCCGGACGACGACGGGTGGCTGCCGCACACCAACCACTTCCTCGACCCGGGCCTCGCGGCGGGCGAGGTGAGTGAGGCGACCAGCACGACCAGGGGCCGGTTTGCCTATCTCCAGACGGTCATGGCCAACGATCCGTCCGGCGACCTGGCCCGGGCCGTGCTCCCCGACCTGGCCAGGCGGCTGTGCGGAGCGGGCGGATCGGCCGCGCCCATCTGCGTCGTCGAGGACCCGACCCGTCCGCCGACCGAGCAGTGGCGGACCCTGCTGACCATCCGCCTGGACCCGCAAGCGGGCATCATTCACTACGCCGAAGGCAGCCCCGCGGAGACGGGTGCCCCGGGTCACCTGCCGCGGGTCTTCTGATCGGGTCCACCGTCGCTGGCGCGATCGGACCCGGACGGTGGCGGACGGCATACGCGGTCTTGCGCGTGAGGCTCGTACAGTTGATGGGTGCTGACTGCCTTTGCCGTGTTGTTGACGCTGTCTGCGCTCCTGGCCTGGGCGAACGAGCGATGGGTCAAACTGCCCAGCACGGTCGCCGTCACCCTCGCAGGCGCCGCGGCCTCGATCCTGCTCATCGTGCTGGACACCGCTGGGTGGACGTTCGGGGTCAAACAACAGGCCACCCAACTGTGGGAGACGCTCGACTTCACCGCCTTCGTGCTCAACGGGATCCTCAGCCTGCTGTTGTTCGCCGGGGCGATGAGCCTGGACGCCGAGTTCATGGTGCGACTCAAGGCGGGCATCCTCACCTTTGCCGGGGTGAGCACCGCGATCAGCACCATCCTTATCGGTTTCGCGTCGTGGGGCGTGTTCCATCTCGTTGGTCTGGACGTGCCCTTCATCTGGGCGCTGTTGTTCGGGGCGCTGCTGTCGCCGACAGACCCGGTCGCGGTGCTCGACATGCTCAAACGCGCCAAGGTCCCCAAGAAGATCGAGACCCTGATCGCCGGTGAGAGCCTGTTCAACGACGGCGTCGGCGTCGTTTTCTTCATCGTCATCGCAGCCGCCGCCGGAGTTGGCGGGGTCCACGCGGACGCCAGCCTCACCGGCGCGCTCATCGTCTTCGTCCAGGAGGCCCTCGGGGGGATCGCGTTCGGTTTCGTGCTGGGCTGGGTCACCTACCTGCTGTGTCGTTCGATCGACGCGGTTTCGGTCGAGATCCTGCTAACCCTTGCTGCGGTCATCGGTGGGTATGTGCTCGCCGCCGAGCTGGGCCTCAGCGGTCCGCTCGCAATGGTCGTGGCTGGTCTGGTGATGTCCGCAGGCAAGGAGCGGGCGTTCTCCTACGGCACCCGCGAGCGGATCGAAGGGTTCTGGGAGACGCTCGATGAGGTGCTCAACATCTTGTTGTTCGCCTTCATCGGCCTGGACGTCCTGCTCACCCCGATCGTCGGGGCCAACGTCCTGGCGGGCGTGCTGATGATCGTCGTCGCCTTGGTCGCCCGGTTCCTCAGCGTGGCCGCTCCGATGGCCTTGGTCCGACGCAAGGACGGCTACGGACCATGGACCGTCCGTGTCCTGACCTGGGGCGGGCTGCGCGGCGGCATCGCGATCAGCCTCAGCTTGGGCCTGCCCCCGAGCCCTTATCGCACGACCCTCGTGACCGCCACCTATGTCGTGGTGCTCTTCACCATCGCGGTCCAAGGTCTGACCGTCATGCCGCTCGTCCGCCGAGCGGCCGCAGCCGAGGCCGAGGCCGCAGGCACCGCCGACAACGCCGAGGTCGCCCGGCCCTAGGCCGCCACGCTGCCAGACCCGTCGGCAACAGCCGCCTCCCGGCCCCGACCCACCGACCGGAACCGGATCCGCACCTCTTCCGTCCAAGCACCAGGTCGGGACAGGAGGGCCATGCTGACCGCATTCCTTGTCATCGGCGGCGTCGGTCTGGCGCTGCTGGTGATCTCTCTCATCGTGGGTGAGGTCCATGGAGCGTTGTTCGACTGGATCGACAACGACCTCTTCTCTGGCGCCGTCGTCGCGGCCTTCCTGTCCGCGCTCGGCTTCGTCGGCGCGCTCGTCGAAGGCACGTCGGGCAACTCCACCACCGCCACCGTCGCCGGCGTGGGCGCCGGGGTCGGCATGGGGTATGCCGCCCGCGCTCTGACCCGCTCCCTGCAGTCCGGCGAGGGGGACACGACGGTCCGCTCGGATGCCCTCGTCGGCCGCCAAGGTCATGTTGTCGAGGCAATCCCCCGGGACGGCATGGGCATGGTCAGCGTGCGGGTGGCCGGCCATCTCACGCGCCTCAACGCGCGATGCGAACAACCGTTGGCCACTGGAACCGGCATACAGGTCACCTCCGTCCTATCGCCCACGGCGGTCGTCGTTCGACCGCTCGTGATCACCCCACAAGACCGCGTGCTCTCCTGAGCCCGCACGTCCGCCCGAAAGGCGCAGTCCATGTTCAGTCAAGTTCCCGTCGCGCTTGTTGCCGTCGTCGGGCTGGTCATCCTCCTCGTGGTCGTCGCGGTGCTCATCGCCTCGCGCTACAAGGTGGCCGGGCCCAACGAGGCGTTCATCGTCACCGGCCGTAAGGGCAAGGAGATCCGCAACGCCGAGACCGGGGTCGTCTCCACCGACCTATCCGGGCAGAAGGTCGTCATGGGTGGGGGCATCTTCGTCGTGCCGTTCGTGCAGCGGCTGCATGTCTTGGATCTGTCTAGCCGTCGGATCATGGTCCAGATCCGCGGGGCGGTCTCCGGCCAAGGCGTCAAGCTCAACCTCGACGGTGTGGCGCTGGTCAAGGTCGGGGGCAACGAGGACTCGATCCGGGCGGCCGCCCAGCGCTTCCTCACCCAACAGCGGGAGATCGAGACCTTCACCCAGGAGACCCTCGCCGGGTCCCTGCGCTCGATCGTCGGTTCGCTGACAGTGGAGCAGATCATTCGGGACCGGGCAGCCTTCGCCCAGCGCGTCGCAGACGAGTCGGAGACCTCGCTCACGGGCCAAGGCCTAGTGCTGGATACCTTCCAGATCCAGGACATCACCGACGACGGGACCTACCTGTCCGACCTCGGGCGACCCGAGGCGGCCCGGGTGGGACAGACCGCAGCGATCGCCGAGGCCAATGCCCGTCAGGCCGCGGAGCAGGCCCGCCTGGCCGCCGAGCAGGAGATCGCCGTCGCGCACCGCCACCTCGCGCTCAAGCAGGCTGAGATCAAGGCACAGACCGACGCGGCAGCGGCCCAGGCCAACGCAGCGGGACCCCTTGCCCAGGCCGACCGTGACCAGGCGATCCTCACCGAGAAGGAGAAGGTCGCCGTGCGGCAGGCCGCGCTCACCGAGCGTCAGCTCGACACGGAGGTCCGCCGACCGGCTGACGCGGCGCGTTACCGGGTCGAACAAGAGGCCGAAGGCCGACGCATCGCAGCCATCGCCGAGGCCGAGGCCCGCAAGGCGGCAGCGATCGCAGCCGCTCAGGCCGACGCCGAGAAGGCCAAGCTCACCGGTGAAGCCGAGAAGGCTCGCCGCACCGCCCTCGCCGAGGCGGAGGCCATCGAGGGCCTCAAACGTGGTGAAGCGGAGAAGGCCCGGCGCACGGCCGAGGCCGACGCTCTGCGCGCCGAAGGTGGTGCTCAGGCGGCCGCGATCCTCGCCACCGGCGAGGCTGAGGCTGAGGCGATGAACAAGCGCGCGGAGGCCTATGCCCGCTATAACGAGGCCGCCGTTCTGCAGATGCTCGTCGAGGTCCTGCCCAAGGTCGCCCGCGAGCTCGCGTCGCCGATGGCCGCCATCGATCAGCTCACCGTAATCTCCACCGACGGGGCTGGAGCACTGCCCAAGCAGGTGACTCAAAACTTCGTCCAGACCATGGCGATGCTCCGGGACACCACCGGCGTCGATCTCAACGCGATCGTCAAGCGGTATGCCGCCGTGCCGCAGGCCGAGGCGCCCGCGGCTGCCTCGACACCCGCCGCGTAACCTCCCCGCCGGTCTTCTTCGCGCGGCACTTGTCGACTGCCGAGACACGATATATCGTGTCTCGGCAGTCGCGACATATCGTGTCGCTGCCGGAGAGAGGACCCCCCGTGAAGCGCACCTTCGCCTGTCCCGGCTTCCCGCGCCTGTATGCCGCCCTCAGCACCTCTGCCCTCGGCGACTCGATCCTGCTGCTCGCTCTGTCGATGTGGGTCAAGACGATCACTGGATCCAACGCCCAGGCGGGGTTGACTTTCCTGTTCATGATGGTGCCCTCGCTCATCGCGCCGGTCTTCGGTGTGTGGATCGACCGGGTCCGTCGCAAACCGCTGCTCGTCTGGGGCAATGTGTTGTCGGCGCTCGCGGTGCTGCCGCTGGTGCTGGTGCGTTCGGAGTCCGACCTGTGGATCGTCTGGGTCGTCGCCTTCCTCTACGGCGTGTCGTTCACCGTGCTCCCGGCAGGGGTGAACGGTCTGCTCAAGGAGCTCGTCCCCGATGAGGCGCTCGTCGACGCCAATGCGGTCCTGCAGACGACCAAGGAGGGTTTCCGGCTCTTCGGACCACTCCTGGGGGCCGGGCTGTTCGCCTGGACCGGCGGTTGGTTGGTCGCCGTCATCGACGCGGTCTCCTTCTTCATCGCGGCCGTCGTCATCGCGAGCATCCGGATCGACGAGACCATCCCCGACCAGCAGTCCGAACGGGTCTGGCCATCCTTGACCACCGGGGTCCGGCACCTGGGCGCGGACCGAGTGCTGCGGCATACCCTGGTGGGCTTCGGGCTCATGCTGCTGGTCATCGGCTTCACCGAGTCGTCGATCTACGCGATTCTCGATGCCTTCGAGCGGCCAGCCACCTTCGCGGGGGTGCTCGTCACGCTGCAAGGAGTTGGCGCGGTGATCGGTGGGCTCACGTCCAACGCCATCGTGCGCCGAATCGGAGAAGTCGGCACGACTGTCCTTGGCATGATCCTGCTGGCATTGCCCATCGGGGTCATCGCCTGGACGAGCGACCTCACGGTCATGCTCGCGGCCTTGATCGTCATCGGGGTGTCCCTGCCGTGGCTGTTCGTCGCCGTGATGACTCTCGTGCAGCGCCGGACCCCGCAATCAATCATGGGCCGAGTTTCGATGGCTCTCGAGGTGCTCATGGGCACCCCGCAAGCAATCTCGCTCGCCGTGGGCGCTCTGCTGGTCGCGCTCATCTCCTACCGCGCGATCTTCCTGGTCATCGCACTCGTGACCGCGCTGGGAGCGGCATACATCGCGGGGTTGCTCCGGCGCGAGATCGCGGCGGACATCGCGGACGCCCCGGCGCGGGCGCAGGCAACCGCCGACCCGTCAGCCCCGTAGCCGCGCCGTGAGCGCGGCAGCCACGCGGCGTACCTGTTCGACCAGCCGATCCCGGCCGACGGCGTCCACCGCGTCGGCCGGGTAGGTCACCGCAACCGCCGCAACGGGATGCCTGGTGTGGTCGACGACGGCGACGGCCACCGACGCGAGTCCTGCGGTGACTGTGCCGGACTCCACGGCATACCCTCTGGCGCGCGTCTGGGTCAGCGTGCGGCGCAGGTCCGCGAGCGACCGCGGGCCGACGTCTTCGCGCCGAACCAGTTGCGCCGCAGCGGGATAGAGGGCCCGCAGTTGCGCGGCGGGGAGCTGGGCGAGCATGGCCAGGCCGCTCGCCGTGAGCTCCGCCGGCAGCCGCACGCCGACGTCGGTGACCAGTCTGGGGCGACCCGCGGCGCGCTCCTCGACGACATAGAGCACGTCGCGACCGTGCATGACCGCCAGGTGCGCGTTGTGCGTCGTCGCGTCGACGAGGCGGGCCAGCAGCGGCGCGGCGATCCGCTGCAAGGGCGCCTGACGTCGATACGCCGACCCCAGCTCGTATGCCGCAGCCCCCAACCCGAACCGCCCGGACTCGCGCAGGTGGCTGACAAACCCCCGGTCCGCGAGTGTCGTCAGCAGCCGGTAGGTGCTCGACCTGGGTAGGCCGAGGTCACGGGCGATCGCGGCCGCCGGCAACGGCTCGGTATGCCATGCGAGCAATTGCAGGACGTCCAGGGCGTGCCCGACGGCCGGGTTCTGGTCCACCGGGTCAGGCTCTCACGCTGCGCGTCCCATGTCCCAGATCTGGGACACCAAGTCGAGGAGACCCATCCCGCGCAGACCCGGCGAGCGCTGCAATGGGCTCATGAGCTCTGCCCACACGGCGTCGGCCGTCGCGATCACCGTAGGAAACGGCCCGCTGACGATCGACAACGTCGTCGCGGTCGCTCGCCACGGCGCCTCCGTCGTCCTGGACGGCGCAGCTCTGGAGCGGATGGCGGCGACCCGGGCGGTCATCGACGCGCTCGCCGACGACACCGAGCCGCACTACGGAGTCTCGACTGGCTTCGGGGCGTTGGCCACGCGGCACATCCCCGTGGAGCTGCGCGCCCAACTGCAGCGGTCGCTCGTGCGCTCGCACGCCGCTGGCAGCGGCCCGGAGGTCGAGCGGGAGGTCGTCCGAGCCCTCATGCTGCTGCGGCTGGCGACGCTCGCGACCGGCCGCACCGGGATCCGTCCCGAGGTCGCGCTCACGTATGCCGCGATGCTCACCGCTGCGATCACCCCGGTGGTGCATGAGTATGGCTCGCTCGGCTGCTCGGGCGATCTGGCGCCGCTGGCGCACTGCGCGCTGGCCGCGATGGGTGAGGGGCCGGTGCGGTTGGCCGACGGGACGCTCACTGAGGCTTCGACGGCCTTGCGGGACAATGGGATCGAGCCGATTGTCCTGCGCGAGAAAGAGGGCCTGGCCCTCATCAACGGTACCGACGGGATGCTCGGGATGCTGTGCCTGGCCATCGCCGACCTGCGCCATCTGCTGCGCGTGGCCGACCTGACGACGGCGATGAGCGTCGAGGGGCTCCTCGGCACGGACCATGTCTTCGCCGCCGACCTGCATGCCCTGCGTCCGCAACCGGGCCAGGCCTTGTCGGCCGCCAACATTGTTCGGCTCATGGCCGACAGCCCGATCCGGCACTCCCACGACGCCGATGACTGCCCCCGGGTCCAGGACGCCTACTCGTTGCGGTGTGCCCCTCAGGTCACCGGGGCCGCCCGGGACACGGTCGAGCATGCGGCGCGGGTGGCGGCATACGAATTGGCTTCTGCCATCGACAATCCCGTGGTGACCCTCGACGGGCGGGTGGAGAGCAACGGCAACTTCCACGGGGCGCCGGTGGCCTATGTCCTGGACTTTCTCGCGATCGTCACCGCCGATGTGGCGAGCATGAGCGAGCGGCGCACCGACCGCTTCCTCGACCGCACCCGCAGCAACGGGCTGCCGGCCTTCCTCGCGGGCGACCCCGGCGTCGACAGCGGGCACATGATCGCGCAATACACGCAGGCGGCCATCGTCTCCGAGCTCAAGCGGCTGGCCGCGCCGGCGAGCGTCGACTCGATCCCGTCGTCGGCGATGCAGGAGGACCACGTGTCGATGGGCTGGTCGGCGGGACGCAAACTGCGCCGATCGGTCGACGGGCTCACCCGCGTGCTGGCCATCGAACTGCTCACCGCCGCAAGGGGATTGGGGTTGCGCGCGCCGTTGCTGCCCAGCCCCGCCACGGGCGCCGTGGTCGCCGCCCTTCGGGAGGGCGTCCCCGGGGCGGGTCCCGACCGCTTCCTCGCCCCCGAGATCGAGTATGCCGTGCACCTCGTCTCCTCGGGCCGCGCCCTCGCGGCGGCAGAGGCCGTCACGGGTCCGCTGGCATGACTCCCGCGAGCGGGACTGGCCGAGCGCGAGGTTCAGGTGGCTTCGGACCCGCCGTCGACATCGCCGCGCGGGAAGACCGAGCGCACGTCGGTGTGGACGAAGTCGTCGCCCTTGTAGAGCAGCGGTTCGCCGGTGTCCTTGGCCAGGGCATACGCGAAACAGTCGCCCAGGTTGAGTCTGGCGGGATGACCGGACCCGCGCCCGAACCGTTGGTGGGCGACGCGACCGAGTCGGACCTGCTCGACCGAGACCGGAACGACGGTGATCCCCAGGCGCTCCACCATCGGCTCGAGGTCGGCGCTCAGGTCCACCCGGCCGTAGCCATCGACAACGAGAGCGCACTCCAGGAAGGTCGCGGCAGACATCTTCGCCTGGCGAGTGGCACGGATCGCGGCCAGGCAGGCTTCGGCCTCAGGCTCCTCGTTGAGGATCGCCATGATCGCGGAAGAGTCGACAATCATCGAGGCAACCCTGTCGCCTCGTCGTATAGGTCCTCGACGGTGCGGATCACGTCGGCCTGCCGGATCGCGACCCGCATCCGCTCGATCAACCGGTCGAGGTCATCGGGGCGGGACATCCCTTCCTGGGCATCACGACCGCGCTCCTCGATGAACGCCTCCAGAGCCTGCTCGAGGACGCTCACCTGGGACTGCCCGGTGAGCGCCGCCGCCTCCTTGGCCAGGCGGCATACCCGCTCGTTCTTGATGTTGAGGCTCACTCGACCCCTCCCTCGCCCGGCCTGCCGCGCGGCTTACACCTTTACACCTTCTCTTTCTACCATTCTACCCTGAAGGAGACCGCCATGGACGGCGCTCGCCCGGTCCGCGCAGCCCGCGGCACCACCCTCACTGCGCGCACGTGGCAGACCGAGGCGCCGCTGCGGATGCTCATGAACAACCTCGACCCGGAGGTGGCCGAGCGTCCCGACGACTTGGTCGTTTATGGCGGCACGGGGCGGGCGGCCCGCGACTGGCGCTCCTTCGACGCGATGGTCCGCACGCTGACGACGCTGGCGCCCGACGAGACGATGCTCGTCCAATCCGGCCGTCCCGTGGGCGTTTTCCGCACCCACGAGTGGGCGCCGCGGGTGCTCATCGCCAACTCCAACCTCGTCGGCGACTGGGCGACCTGGCCGGAGTTCCGTCGCCTGGAGCACCTCGGCCTGACGATGTACGGCCAGATGACCGCGGGCTCGTGGATCTACATCGGCACGCAAGGGATCGTCCAAGGCACCTACGAGACGTTCGCGGCGATCGCCGACAAGAGGTATGCCGGCACCCTGGCCGGGACCCTCACCCTCACCGGTGGGTGTGGCGGGATGGGCGGCGCGCAACCGCTGGCCGTCACCCTCAACGGGGGCGTCTGCCTCATCGTCGACGTCGACCGGACCCGGCTGGACCGACGGGTGGCGCACCGCTACCTCGACGAGGTGGCCGGGTCCTTGGACGAGGCCGTCGAGATCGCGCTGGCATCCAAGCGGGACCGGCGCGCCTGGTCGGTGGGCGTCGTCGGCAACGCTGCCGAGGTCTTCCCGGAGTTGCTGCGCCGAGGCGTCGACATCGACATCGTCACCGACCAGACCTCGGCGCACGACCCGTTGAGCTATCTGCCCGAAGGGATCTCGCTCGAAGACTGGCACGACTACGCCGAGCGCAAACCCGAGGAGTTCACCGACCGGGCCCGCGAGTCGATGGCCCACCACGTCGAGGCGATGGTCGGCTTCCTTGACGCCGGAGCCGAGGTCTTCGACTACGGCAACTCGATCCGCGACGAAGCACGCCAGGGTGGCTGTGATCGGGCGTTCGACTTCCCCGGTTTTGTGCCGGCATACATCCGGCCGCTGTTCTGCGAAGGGAAGGGGCCGTTCCGCTGGGCCGCCCTGTCCGGCGACCCGCGGGACATTGCCGCGACCGACGAGGCCGTGCTGCGGCTCTTCCCCGACAACGACCGGCTGCACCGCTGGATGCGCGGCGCCAAGGAGCGAATCGCCTTCCAGGGCTTGCCGGCTCGGATCTGCTGGCTCGGTTATGGCGAGCGCGACCAGGCGGGGTTGGCGTTCAACGACCTCGTCGCCAGCGGCGCCGTGAGCGCGCCCATCGTCATCGGGCGTGACCACCTCGACTGTGGCTCGGTCGCCAGCCCCTATCGGGAGACCGAGTCGATGCTCGACGGGTCGGACGCCATCGCGGACTGGCCGCTGCTCAACGCGCTCACGGCGACCTCGTCGGGCGCGACGTGGGTGTCGATCCATCACGGCGGCGGTGTCGGCATCGGCCGGTCGATCCATGCCGGTCAGGTGTCCGTGGCCGACGGGACGGCCTTGGCGGCCGAGAAGCTCGCCCGAGTGCTGTCCAACGACCCCGGCATGGGCGTCATCCGCCACGTCGACGCCGGCTACGAGGCGGCGGACGCGGTGGCTGCGGCGCGCGGCATACGAATCCCCATGCGAGAGCAGTGAGATCATCGATGACCGAACAACGAGAGGTGGCGGCCGTGCGGCTCGTCGAATGTGTCCCCAACATCTCCGAAGGGCGTCGGCCCGAGGTCTATGAGGCGGTCGCCGCGGCGGCCGCGTCCGTGCCCGGCGTGAGCGTCCTGGACATCGACCCAGGCGCCGAGACCAACCGCACGGTCATCACCTTCGTCGGTGAGCCGGAGGCAGTGCTCGAGGGTGCCTTCGCGCTCCTTGTCGCTGCGCTCGAGCGGATCGACATGAGCGGACACTCCGGCGCGCACCCGCGGATGGGGGCCGTCGACGTGGTCCCGTTCGTGCCCGTGGCCGGCGTGACGATGCAGGAGTGCGCCGACCTGGCGCGTCGGCTCGGGGAGCGGGCCGGTCGGGAGCTCAACCTGCCGGTCTACCTCTACGAGCACGCGGCCGCCAGCCCGCAGCGGCGCAACCTTGCAGACGTCCGCTCGGGCGAATACGAAGGCCTGCCAACCAAGCTCGCCGACCCGGCATGGCAGCCCGACTTCGGGCCGACCGCCTTCCAGCCACGAGCCGGAGCCACCGCGATCGGCGCCAGGCCGTTCCTCGTGGCCTACAACGTCAACATCAACACGACCGACAAGCGTCTGGCCGCCCGGATCGCCGCCGACATCCGTGAGAAGGGCCGCAAGCGCCTCGACACCGCGGGCAAGCCCGTGCATGACGAGAGCGGTGCCGAGATCTGGGACCCGGGCCTGCTCCAAGGCATCAAGGCCGTCGGGTGGACCATCCCCGAATTCGGCTGCGCGCAGGTCTCGATCAACGTCACCGACCTGCAGGCCACGCCGCTGCACGTTGTCTTCGACACCTGCGTCGAGCGGGCCACCGTCCACGGGCTGCGGGTCACCGGGTCCGAGTTGGTCGGGATGGTGCCGCGCGATGTGCTGCTGGCGGCCGGTCGGCACTACCTCACCCGGATGGGCCGCTCGACGGGCGTCCCCGAGGCTTACCTCGTGCATGTCGCGTGCCGCACCCTGGGCCTGTCGGAGGTCAAAGCGTTCGACCCGGCGCAGCGGGTCATCGAATACCGTCTGGCCGAGCCGGGACCGCTCGCTGCGAGCACCCTGACCGCGTTCGCCGACGAGTTGTCCAGCGATTCACCGGCGCCGGGTGGCGGCTCGGTGGCCGCCCTTGCCGGGGCGCTGGCGGCTGGGCTCGCCGCGATGGTTGCCAATCTCGCCCACCCCAAGCGCGGTTTCGAGGACCGCCGCGAGGCCCTCGACCGCTTGGCCAGTGAGGGTCAGCAGCTCAAGGACCGGCTGCTTGCCGCCGTGGACGCCGACACCGCCGCCTTCGACGCCTACCTCGACGCTCTCCGTATGCCGTCCGGCTCACCCGAGCAGGCGGCCGCCCGTCGCGAGGCGCTCACCGTCGCGACCATCGGCACGATCGAGATCCCGATGGTCACCCTGGAGGCCGCGCCGCGGATCGCTCAGCTGTGCATCGAGGCAGCCCGCTCCGGTATGCCGTCCTCTCTCTCGGATGCCGGCACGGGAGCGGCCCTGGCCCTGGCCGCCGCCTCGGGGGCCTATCAGAACGTCTGCATCAACCTCCCCGGGTTGTCCGACGCGACGGCGCGCGAGCAGTTGCTCGCCCGGGCCGACGCTGCCTGGGAGCAGACCCAGGACCTGGTCCGCCAGGCCGGCGGGCTCACCGTTACTGCGCTTCGTGCAGCGGCCGGGCCGAGTGCCGATGGCTCTAGCCCAGAGTCCGCGGGGGCCGCCGGGTGACCCGATGACGAGCCTCCTCATCACCGACATCGGTGAGCTGGTCACCAACGACCCACAGTGGGCGTCGGCTGGGCAGTCGGCTGGCCAGTCCGCCGACGTCGCGCGGCTGGGCCTCGTCCGGAACGCCGCCCTCGTCGTCGAGGCTGGGCGGGTCGCCTGGATCGGCCCGGCTAGCCTTGCGCCGCAGGCGGATTCACAGCGGAGCGTGGCCGGGCGCGCGGTCATCCCCGGGTTCGTCGACTCGCACACCCACCTGGTCTTCGCCGGAGATCGCGCGGGCGAGTTCGCGGCGCGGATGGCGGGCACGGCATACGACGGGGGTGGGATCGCGACCACGGTGGCGGCGACCCGCGGCGCCTCCGACGAGGAGTTGCGGGCGCTCCTGACCGCCCGGATGGCCGAGCTGCGTCGCCAGGGCACGACGACGGTCGAGATCAAGAGCGGCTACGGCCTGTCGATGGACGACGAGCTGCGCCTGCTGCGGCTGGCAGCCGAGGTGACCCCGCACGTCACCTTCCTCGGGGCGCACGTCGTGCCGACCGAGTATGCCGCCGACCGCGCGGCATACGTCGACCTCGTCACCGGCCCGATGCTGGCGGCTGTCGTCGAGCAGGGGGCCGCGGCATACGTTGACGTGTTCTGCGAGCCCCGGTCGGCGCACGCGTTCACCGAGGAGGAGGCCCGGGCGATCCTGCTCGCCGGGCGGTCCGCGGGGCTGGGGCTGCGGGTGCACGGCAACCAGCTCGGGCCGGGTCCGGGCGTGCGGCTGGCCTGCGAGCTCGGCGCGGTGAGCGTCGACCACTGCACCTATCTCGATAGTGACGACGTGGCGGCGCTGGCCGAATCCGGCACTGTTGCAACGCTGCTGCCCGGCGTGGAGTTCTCGACGCGGCACCCCTACCCCGACGCGCGACGGCTGCTGGACGCCGGAGTGCCGGTCGCCTTGGCCACCGACTGCAACCCGGGGACCTGCTACACGTCATCGATGCCGTTCGTCATCGCGCTCGCCGTGCGGGAGCTGCGGATGACCCCCGCCGAGGCCCTGTATGCCGCGACCGCCGGCTCCGCGGCAACCCTTGGGTTACGCGGGCGGATCGCCGTCGGAGAGCCGGCCGACCTTGCTGTGCTCGACGCCCCGAGCCACGTCCACCTGGCCTATCGCCCCGGCGTGCCGCTCGCATCGGCTCTGCTCGGCTGACCTGCCCGTCGGGTGAGAGCAATCGACGTCCTGACGTCGATTGCTCTCACCTGAACCAACGACGGTGCCCCCGCCCGGACGAGTCCGGGCGGGGGCACCGTCGTGACCTAGACCAGACCTACTTGAGGTAGGCGAACAGCGCCGCGTGCGCGGCGTTGCCGACCTTGAGCGTGGCCTGGGAGTTGCCCAGCGCCGCGCCCTTGGCCGACGAGAACGTGATCGTCACCGTCGCGCTACCACCGGTAGCCAACGTCACCGAGGACGCCGACACGCTGAAGGTGCCCGCGCCGGGACCGTCGACCACGGTCAGCGGCACCGTCATCGACGAGCCAGACAGGTTGGTCAGCGTCACCGTCTGCGTGAGCGTCTGGCCAGCCGTGTTGGGCACCGCGCCGAACGAGACGCTCGGCCGGGTGAGGACGACCGTTGCGTTCACCGCGGCGTCGAGGTCCGCCAAGCCGTTGCCGACCTTCTGGACGTTGACATCGACAGTGGTGCCGTCCGTGTAGTTGGTCAGCAGATCCTGCTTGGCCGTGTTGGCGATGGCCGAGCGCACCTGCCAGGCCTCCCACGCGGGGTGCGCGGCACGGACCACGGCCGCCATGCCCGCAAGGTGCGGGCTAGCCATCGAGGTCCCCTGGAAGAAGGCCCAGCAGCCCTCGATCTTGTTGGTGCAGAACGACATCGGGATCGAGGACAGGACGTTGACGCCGGGAGCCACAACATCGGGCTTGACCCGGAAGCTCACGTCGACCGGACCCTGGCTGGAGAAGCCCGCCATGATGTCGTTGTTATCGGTCGTCAGGTATGCCGCGTCGGACCCGATGGTCACGAGCTGTCCGTCCAGCCCGAGCAGGGTGGTCTTGGTGGTCAATCCGGTCATCACCGCCGGCAACTGCTGAGCCGCCGCCGGGAGGGCCGTGTCCAGCGCCATGGCGATCGGGTCGCCCGCGACGTTGTTGACGATGATGGCCGCCACCGCACCAGCGGTCTTGGCGTTGGCCACCTTGGTCCCGAACGTGCACGTGCCACGGGAGACCAGGGCGATCGTCCCCCTGACGGTCGACGGCAAAGCGGTGCAGCCGTTCCCCAACGTGCCGTCGGCGTTCTTCACCGCGGCCAAGGTGGCCGTGATCGGCGCCGTAGGGACGGGGAACTCACCGGTCGCGGCATACACAGTCGTGCCCGCACCTGTGACGGGGAGGCCGACGAAGTGACCAAGCGTGGAGGCGCCCGCGGTGAGCGCGCGCTCGGCCATGCCGGGCGAGCCGATGGTGAAGGTGCCGGGGCCCTCGTTGCCCGCCGAGATCGCGACGACGACGCCAGCGCGGTCGATGTTGTCGACCGCAACAGTCAGCAGGTCCTGTATGCCGTGCGACCCGCCACCGAGGGACATGTTGAGCACGACCATCCCGTCGACGACCGCGGCCTCCATCGCGTTGAGAATGTCCTCGCTGCGAGCGTCGCCGTCGTCACCGGGGAAGACGTTGTAGCTGCCGAGCTGAGCACCCGGAGCAACTCCACTGGGGTCGTAAGGAATCGCGACGTTACCGATCTTGGCAGCCGTCGTCAGATCGCACGCCACCGTGCCGCCGACGTGGGTGCCGTGCTCGCCGATCGCCTCGGCGGTGTAGCCCTTGGACCCAGCCTTGTTGTTGAGACCTTCGCGACGATCACCTTTTGTTGGTGAAGCGCTTGTCACCCAGTTGGGTCGTCGCCGGGAAGCCAGCGTCCGCGAAACACGGATGGGTCACGTCAACTCCAGAGTCGATGATGCCGACCTTGACGCCGTAACCGGCCCACGTCCTTGGGTCAGACTCGACCGACGTAGCGCCAGCGGCGCCCCACCCCGCTAGGCCGTCGATCCGAGCGAGATCCGGGTCGGCCGCGGTGGGGTGGTAGACGCCCTGCAGCGACACCGAGGCCACGCCCGGGGCCCGGCGCAGCACGTCCAACGAGGTCCCGTTGAGCCGAACCGCGATGGCGTTGAGCGCAAAGTCGTATTCGCCAGTGACCTTGACCTTGGGAGCGTTGGCCCGCAGCCAGTTCTTGAGGTCGTTGCGCTGGGCCGCGAGGGCCGCCTTGACGCTCTTGGTCTTCTGACCGTCGAGCTTGACCCGGCCGTTGCCGTGATCGACATTCGTCGAGGTCGACAGTGGGTCGCCCGCGAGCTGGATGATGGCGCTTGCCGCGTCGACACCGGAGGTCGCCACCGAGCCATCGGTGTTGGGGTCGATCGCCACTGCGCCGGTCGCGGCCTGAGCCGTCACCGCTGCGCTGCCGATCACGACCAGGGCCACGGCACCGCAAAGGGCCCGGCGCGTCCAACGACGCGCAGGTAGTGCTGCACTCACGAGGGAGTCCTCTCGTCCTTGAGAATCGAGCGCAGGAGGTCCTACTGCCCGCAGCGGCACTGTGCGCCCCCCGAGGCACGCCCCCACCGCCTGGCGATTGTTGGCCCGAAGATGCTCCCGTCGGGGGCTCGCCAAGATCACAATTCTTCGGTTGCGGGGCTCGTGCACCTCGGCTGCGGTCCTGCGCTCCCCGGCCGGAGGGCATCCCACCGGCCGAGGGCGGACAATCGTGTCGTGCACATCGACCTGAACGCCGACCTCGGTGAGTCCTTCGGGGCCTGGCGGATGGGCGATGACCTGGCCCTGCTCGACATCGTCACGAGCGCCAACATCGCCTGCGGCTTCCACGCCGGAGACCCCCTGACGATGACCCGGACCGTCGCCGCGGCCCTGGCGCGCGGGGTGGTCGTCGGCGCGCACGTCTCCTACCGCGACCTTGCCGGTTTCGGGCGCCGGTTCATCGACGCGAGCGAAGAAGAGGTCCGCGCGGACGTCCTCGTCCAGGTCGCCGCCCTCGACGGGGCATGCCGTGCCGCTGGCGGCCGGATCGCCTATGTCAAACCGCACGGCGCCCTCTACCACGCGGCCACCCACCATGAACCGCATGCGCGGGCAGTGGTCGCAGCGGTCGCGGCATACGACACCTCCTTGGCGATCCTCGGTATGCCGCGGGCGCGCGTCCTTGTCCTGGCGGCGGAGGCGGGGCTGCCGACGGCGACCGAGGCGTTCGCGGACCGGGGTTATCGGGGTGATGGGACGCTCGTGCCACGCGGCGAGCCGGGCGACCTCCTGCATGACCCGGCCGAGATCGCGGCGCGCGTCGTCGGGCTGGTGGGCGAGGGCCGAGTGACAACGGTGGACGGCGGGGTGGTCGACGTTCGCGCCGACTCAGTGTGCGTCCACGGGGACACTCCCGGTGCGGTGGCCATCGCCCGGGCCGTCCGCGCCGGACTGGAGCAGGCCGGGGTGGCCGTTCGTGCCTTCCGGACCTGACGCCGACAGCGCCGCCGCTGCGACCCCCGACCCGGCGGCTAGTGGGCCGACACGCGGTGAACGGGCCGGGCCACGCCTCCTGCCCTGTGGCGAATCGGCCGTCCTCATCGAGGTGACAGACACCGCGGCGGCCATTGACCTGGCCCGCCGGATCGAGGTGTTGCGCTCGCAGCCGGCATCGGCGCGTCCACTCGTCGAAGACATCGTCGCCGGGCAACGGACCGTTCTGGTCACGGCGCCCGGCGCTGCGGTGTTGTCGGACCTGCGTCGAGCTGTCACTGAATTGATTTGGGCGCCAATGGGTTCCGGCGATTCTCGAGCGGCATGGCCTGGCGAGCTGGCGCTGGTCGAGATCCCGGTCGGGTATGCCGGACCCGACCTCGACGTGGTCGCCGCCCACACGGGGCTGACCCGGGACGAGGTCGTCGCAGCTCACACCGGGACTGACTGGGTCGTCGGCTTCACCGGGTTCGCGCCCGGCTTCGGCTACCTCGTCGGCGGCGATCCGCGGCTCGTCGTGCCGCGCCGGGCCGAGCCACGCCCTCGGGTCGCGGCTGGGTCGGTGGCACTCGCCGGGCCCTACAGCGGGATCTACCCGACCGAGTCCCCCGGCGGCTGGCAAGTCATCGGGCACACCGGCGCGGTCCTGTGGGACCTGCACCGCGACCCTCCTGCGCTGCTGCGCCCAGGGCTGCGAGTGCGGTTCGTCGATGCCGGAGGACCGTCGTGATCCGCGGCCTGGAGGTCCTGGCGACCGGACCTCTCACCCTCGTCCAGGACCTCGGTCGCCCAGGGTATGCCGCTGTCGGAGTGGGGCGTTCGGGGGCAGCCGACCGGGCGGCATACCGACTGGCCGGGCGCCTGCTCGGGGAGCCAGAGGGGCGCGCCGCCCTGGAGGTCACCCTCGGCGGACTGGTGGTGCGCGCCCACGGGTCGTTCACCGTCGTCGTCACGGGAGCTGCCGCGCCTGCCGCCATCGACGGGCGTCCGGTCGGACACGCTGCGCCCGTGCACCTTCCCGACGGGTCGGTCCTGGCGCTCGGTATGCCGCCCACCGGCCTGCGCAGCTACCTCGCCATCCGCGGGGGGATCGACGTGGAGTCGGTGCTGGGGTCGAAGTCGACCGACACGCTCTCAGGGATCGGCCCGGGCGTCGTGACGGTCGGGCAGGTGCTGCCGGTCGGAGAGCCGGGGCCCGATGGGCCGACCCTCGACGTCGCGCCCGTCGCGACCCCGGGAGGCGGGATCGTCGAGCTCGGGCTAATGCCGGGACCGCGGCTGGACTGGCTCGCCGAGCCGTCCGCCCTGACTGCCGCGACGTGGACCGTGTCGGAGCGCAGCGATCGGGTCGGGATGCGCCTGCATGGGCAGGGTCGCACCGGGCCGGGTCACCCCGGGCCAGGCCACATAGGGCCAGGGCTCGCGCGCGCGGGCTCGCGGGTTCAGGTCGAGTTGCCAAGTGAGGGCGTCGTGCTCGGCGGGGTCCAGGTGCCGACCGATGGGTTCCCGATCGTCTTCCTCGCCGACCATCCGGTCACCGGGGGCTATCCGGTCGTCGCCGTCGTCCGAGACCGGGACATTGACCGGGCGGCCCAGTGCCGACCCGGCCAGCAGGTCCGGTTCCGCTGGGTCGTGACGGCCCAAAGGTCGATGACCTTCGGCCAGTTCGATGAAATTTCGTGGAGTCAACCGTAGGTCGACGACCTTTCGGGTGGCCTGGGCCAGGTTCGGTGGGGAACGGGTCTGGTTCGGTGGGGGACGGGGCGGCTGCGGTGAGGGAACGGGGCTGGTTCGGTGGGGGACGGGGCGGCTGCGGTGGGGGCGGCATACGATCCAGGGGTGGTGGCGCTTCCGCTGTTCCCGCTGGGCACGGTCCTGTTGCCGGGCGGTGACCTGCCGCTGACGTTGTTCGAGCCCCGCTATCTGGAGCTGTTGCGACGGCTGCTCGACCAGCCGGCCGCCGACCGCGTCTTCGGCGTGATCGCGCTGCGCCGCGGAAATGAGGTCGGCCCCAACGCGGCCCTCGACCTGCACGACATCGGCTGCGCGGCGCGCATCACCCACGTCGAGCGGGCCTTCCCGGCCAGCCGCGGCATCGCCATCGAGACCGCCGGGACCCGCCGCTTCCGGCTCCACCGGCTCGACGCCGACGCCGGGACCCCCTTCCACACCGGCGAGGTCGAGTGGCTCGACGAACCGGAAGGGGAGGATCCGCTGCGGTGGGCCGAACGCGTGCGGCGAGATGTGACGGCATACCGAAGCCGCCTGCGCGTCCGGCCCCTCACCGTGCCGGACGAGCCGTTGCCCCTCTCGTATGCCGCCGCCGACGCGATCGTCCTGGCCAATGACGAGCGTCAGCAGGTGCTCGCGGCAACCACCGTGACCGCGCGCCTGCGGTTGGTCGCCGGGCTGGTCCGACGCGAGCTCACCCTGCTCGACCACCTCCCGTCGCTCCCCGACACGACCCAGCATCGGACCCCCAGCCCCAATTGACCGGGGCGGCCCGAGCAACAAACCAGCAGAGCCGAATTCCGGCATTCCGTCCCGCGGACGCCGCGGGTGTGCTCAACTAAAGGCCACGACGCGCCCGCGTCGACCAGGCTCGACTTCCGACTCTCCCCCGAGGAAGTGCCATGGCGTTGTGGGACGAGCTGCCCGCTGGGCTGCGCGACTCTGGTGAACTCGACGGATTGCGCCCGCTGCTGGATGGCCTGACCGCCACCGGGCCGGTGGAAACGACGGAGTCGGACGGCACCTGGTCGACCTACACGGCGACCGAGGACCTCACCGGCCCCCTTGCCCTCGACCCGCGCACAGGCGGCTTCAGCTCGTCGAGCGGGTCGTCGGGGACGCCTATCGAGTTCCCTGACCCTCACGTCACGGTCGAGCTCGGCTTGCACCTCACCGGTCCGGGCGGCACCCAGGACGGCGGGTGGCGGGTCATCCTCCATGCGCCCTCCTTGCGAATCCGTATGCCGTTCCTGCGCGGAGCGATGCTCGACACGTTCGGGCACTTGCGCTTCGACCCGGCGAACCCGGTCGTCGGCTTCACCCTGCCTGCCCTGCGAGTGCGGGTGCAGCAACTGTCCGGCGGGTCGGTCGGGGTCGACCTGTTGTCGGCGGCCACGGCCGGTCCTGGGGTCGACCAGATCTACGAGTTCATCCGGATGGAGCCGCCCTACGCGCTGGTCGGGCCGTCCGACACCGTCGGATTCGCTTTCCGCACAGCGGTATTGGATCTGTCTGGGACCGCCGGTCCGAGTGGTGTTCCCGCCGGTGCCCGGGCGATGCCGGCCAACTGGCAGGGCTTCTACCTCCCCGATGCTCGACTGTTCGTCGCCCCTGAGGGCCTCGACGGCTTGTCGGTCATGGCCGGCGTCGAGAACCTTTGGATCGGCTTCGGCGTCCATGAGGGCGTCACCGGGCTGTTCGAGGCCGAGGTGGTCAACCGCGGCCACGCGCCGTCGATCGTCGTCCGCTTCATCACCGATGCCGGGCGCCAGATCGGGTTCACCGGAGACTCCGCGTCCCTGCCGGAGACCACGACGGTGTATGCCGAGTCCTCCGGCGGCCTGGGCGCCTACGACGTGGCGATCACCGTCAACGGCGTGCGGACCGACGACGACCGAGCGACCGTCACGACGCCGGCGACCGGCTCGATCAACGTCGTCGTCGAGCTCACCGCCGTCGGCGGCGGACCGGTCGTCACCAGCCGCACCATCACGGTGAGCCGCGCCGCCACCCCGGTCACGCCGGGGGCGACTGGCACCCCGGTGCGGGTGCGGACGACCTCGCGCGAGGCGGCATACCTCGTGCTCGTCGAGCCGAGCACCCCGACGAGCGCACGGGTGCGCCTGTCCACCGGTGCCGCAGCGACGTGGACCTGGACGGGCGGCACCCACACCGGCACCGAGGCGGAGGTGCCCGTCGCGCAAGGCGCGACCGTCGCCGTCTCCGCGGTGACGACGGCCGGACAGGTGCAGACCCTCGACGCCTACTACCTGTTCGACCGCCCCAGGGTCGCCGACGGCGATGCGTATGCCGTCAACCCGGCCAACACGCACATCGGCCCGGCCACCGACCGGACCCATCACTCGGCCACCGCGCTGTTCATCGACCACGCCCGGGCCCGACTGCCGATCATCGGCGCGGGGACCCAGTTGACGGTGAGCGGTTATGCGTCCTACGAGGGCGATTCGAGCACTGCGCAGGAGGAACGCAACCGCGCGCTGTCCGCTCGGCGGCGCGACGGGATGATCGCCGCCTTGCGCTCGGTGGGCTACACCAACGTTGTCGCCGGCAGCGCCGACGGGACGGCCGCCGCGCGCGCAGGGACCTCGATCGATGGGCAGCCCGCTCCGGCAGCCGGGTCCGGATCCTGGTGGCGGGCACGGGCTGTGAGCGCCGACCCACCGGCCTCGATCACGGTGACCGGCGAGCTGAGCCGCCCAGCCCCGCCCACCCCGGTGACGACCGACCCGACGCCGACCCGCGCCGCACCACCGGACTGCTTCCACAAGATCGGGGTCCGGGTCGAGCTGGTGCGCAGCACCTTCGTCCGGTGCGAGATCTACGGCGAGTTCGACATCGAGACCGCCACCGAGGCGTCACTGCGTCGCCGCGGGCAACCGGCTCTGCGCAACGGGCCACGCAACCCGGCCGACGGGATCTGCACGTTCCTCGTCCGGCTGCGCATCGCGGAGGACCAGGGTGCGTGGGAGGTCAGCGGCGAGTTCCGGGCCAAGGAGGGCGACCTCGACGGTCTGGCCGAGATGAAGGACAGCAACGCCAACCAGGTCGCGCTGGACGTCCTCGGGGCGCTGTCGATCCTCGCGCCGCTCACCGCGAGCGCGACCGAGTTGTCTCCGGCGGCTGGGGCGGTCGTGGCCCTCGGGTCGGTGGCACTCGGGGCATCGGACCTGTTGCACACCCACCGGTTGACGCTGCGTGGTGCCGAGATCATCGTGTCCCAGGGCATCCTCGGCTCGGACGGCATCACGACCGTCTCCCAGCGCGGCACCCAGGTGACCGTCCTCGTTGATATCGAGGCGGCCTTCTCCTTCGACCTCACCCTCGTGCGGGTCGACCCGGCGCATCCGATCGTCACGCGTTACAAGGCGATCGGCCTGCGGTCGTCGTGGGACACCGCCCCGGCGAGCGGCGGCGGCGTCGACTACATCCCGCTCCCGGTGTTCTTCCCCGACCGGGGATACACCTTGGACATCCCTGCGGGCAGCCTCACCGCCAGTCCTCCGCTGGACAACATCTTGCGGATCCTCGGCGTCCGGGTCAGCCGCGACAACCCGACCTACCTTGAGGTCGAGGTCGGGATGGGACTCGACCTGGGCGTCATCACCATCGAGACCGTCCGGGTCCGGGCCCGGGTCGACGGTCCGCCGCTGGACCTGCAGCTGACCAAGTTCGGCGCCAGCGTCGACATCCCCAACGTCCTCACCGGGCGCGGCTACCTGTCGTTCGAGACCGGGGGCTTCTCCGGGTCGTTCGACCTGCAGCTCATCCCGCTCAAACTGCGCGCCAGCGCGAGCCTGGCGGTCCGTCAGGCCGGCGGGGTCACCGGCGTGCTGCTCGGGGTCGAGGTCGAGTTCCCCGTGCCCCTCGTGCTCGGCAGTTCGGGCCTGGGCCTGTTCGGGATCCTCGCCGGCGTCGGGATCAACCACGGCCGGGTCGAGGACGCCAGTGCTCCCGTGCCGGCGCTCAAATGGTTGCAGGACCAGTTCGCCCGGCCCGGCGGCGTCATGGAC